>SESG01018910.1_pt1 | contig 47049 bp, 49 predicted proteins | sample 3171421 | NCBI WGS metagenome assembly SESG01 (sample SAMN10866946, study PRJNA518727) | freshwater metagenome | biome: subpolar coniferous forest; feature: holomictic lake; material: water; isolation source: holomictic Lake 227, 6 m and 8 m depth | place: Canada: near Kenora, Ontario | collected...
GAATAAACCTTTTTTGTTGTCAATCAGGGAGTCGAGTTCACGGTCAACCTTAATCCGGATTTCGTGATCGATTTTAATATTCATGTTGATCACAATGGGTTTATCGGGCGCTTCAACCCTCACGGTCGGACTGCACCCTGTCATAAGTGCTCCGGCGGTAATCGAAAGAAGTGCTAGCCTGCCAACGGTTCGTTTACTCATGGTTTTTCCTTGGGTCTTTTCCTTTCGAATTGGAGATCTTCTATTTCTGCCACAGGGTAATTTTTCGATCTAATATCGTTATTGATACATCCCCTTACAAGAGATAAATGAGCTGTTTCCTCATGTAATCCCTATGATTAAGATGCTTCAACGATGCGTCTTTACGTATTAAATTAGCTCAACGCCGGGTAATCGGTAAAGCCTTCAGGGCCTGGTGTATAAAAATAATTCATATCCAGCTCATTAAGCGCGGCACCTGACTGCCATCGGGCAACCAAATCCGGATTGGCAAGGAGCGGTCGTCCTACAGCTATCAAATCACATTTCCCCTCTACAAGGTCATTCTCGGCATGCGAGGCATCGTAGCCACCAGAGAGAATCAGCTTCCCCTTAAAATTGTTACGGAACATAGCCTTTGTTGAGTCAGGCACCTGCGGAGACCCCATTGATGAGTGATCTACAAGGTGTATGTAAAGCAAACCGCGATCATTGAGCTGCGTGGCAAGATAGGTGTAATCAGCCTCCATAGCCGGGTAGAGCGACATATCGTTGAAAATGCCGTAAGGTGACAGGCGTATGCCAACCCTCTCCTTACCGATCGCCCTGCTCGCTGCGTCAGCGACTTCGAGCACAAAGCGGGCGCGGTGCTCAATTGTGCCGCCATAGTGATCTTTGCGCTGATTGGAAGTAGGGCGTATAAATTGCTCAAGCAGATAGCCGTTTGCGCTGTGCAGCTCTATGCCATCAAACCCTGCTTGAATCGCGTTTCTAGCAGCCTGGGCAAATTCTTCGATAGTGCTACTGATATCACCATCAGTCATCGCCTGCGGAATGACATACGGTTTCATACCCTCCGCATCTGTGTATATCTCACCGGTAGCCGCTACTGCTGAAGGCCCCAGCAGACGTGCACCAACAGGTAAATTGAGAGGATGACCTATTCGTCCACCATGCATTAGCTGGATAAACAGCTTTCCCCCTTTAGCATGAACTGCATTAGTTACAAGCTTCCAGCCGTCTATCTGCTCCTTTGAAAAAATTCCGGGTATACGCGGATAACCTAACCCATTGGGAGAAGGAGATGTGCCTTCAGTGATGATAAGCCCGGCCGAAGCCCGCTGAGTGTAGTACTCAGCCATAAGCTCGTTCGGAACATTGCCTATTGCCCGATTGCGGGTCATGGGCGCCATAACCAGATGATTCCGGAGCGTAAGTGAACCTATTGTGGTTGGTGAAAATAGCTGCAACATGATGTTTCCCTCCTGAAAAATGAGCAGGTTGAATTAACGGTAGTAAAATGATACCTATTCACTTACCAACTCCTGGAGCAAAGTAATAATTCAGGAAATGAACAGTCTCGCTGGAAATAATTACAAGTTGCCTGTAAAGTATCGTGGTTAAAACAGAAAGTTAGAAGTAGAAAAGAGGAGAAAGAATAGGAATGAGAGGATATATACGTTAAAGGCGCAAGGAAATGCGCCTTTAACGGTAAATAAAATAAATGCAGCTGCGTCGATCGCGCTGTGTGTGTTACCTGCCGAGTGCCTTGATCATGGCTTCACCCAAGTCAGCAGGGCTGTCAACGACGTGAATTCCTGCTGCTTCCATTGCTTTTATCTTGTCGTCTGCGGTGCCTTTTCCGCCAGATACAATAGCCCCTGCATGACCCATTCTGCGTCCTGGAGGCGCTGTGCGGCCAGCAATAAATCCTACAACGGGTTTCTTGAAATATTTTTGGATATACTCTGCGGCTTCTTCTTCGGCACTTCCGCCTATTTCGCCAATCATAATAAGCCCCTCTGTTTCATCATCTTCGGCAAAGAGCTTGATGGCATCGATAAACCGGGTCCCTATAATTGGATCGCCTCCAATACCGATACATGTTGACTGACCAAGACCGACCTGTGTCAGCTGATGTACTGCCTCGTAAGTAAGAGTCCCACTGCGGGATACAACACCGATGGTGCCTTTTTTATGGATAAAGCCTGGCATAATGCCGACTTTTGCTTCGCCTGGCGTGATAACTCCTGGACAGTTCGGCCCAACAAGAACTGCTCCTTTTTCCTTGACAAAAGCATAAGCTTTCATCATGTCGTTAACAGGGATACCTTCGGTAATACAGATAATCACTTTAAGACCGGCAGCAGCAGCTTCCATTATAGCGTCGGCGGCAAAAGAAGCGGGAACAAAAATAACTGTTGCGTTGGCCTCAGTTTTAGTGACGGCCTCCTGTACGGTATTGAACACTGGTACTGGACGACAGAATTTATCCTTGTCGTTGCCATTATAGAGAATATCACCTTTTCCGGGTGTTACTCCGGCAACGACGTTGGTTCCATATTCAAGGATCTGGGAAGTATGAAAGGTCCCTTCAGCTCCGGTTATCCCCTGCACAAGCAGACGGGTATCCTTATTGACTAATACACTCATATTTCAGGATATTAATTATTATTAATGTTTGCTCAACTCCCCCAAGATCAATCGTGATGCTGCATGTGTTTTGCGATGCCCAGCAGCTTTCCTTCTTCAAAAAAGTTACAAATCAAATGCATTCCTACCGGCAGGTTCATGCTGTCAAACCCGAGAGGAACACTTATTGCCGGCATGCCGACGATACTTGCCGGGACGGTAAAAACATCGGCGAGATACATTTCTAAAGGATTTGTCGTTTTTTCACCGATACCAAAAGGTGGAAACGGTGATGTTGGACCGGCTATGACATCAACCTTTTCAAGAGCTTCACGGTAACGGTCCTGAAATACCCTTCTTACCTGCTGTGCTTTTTTATAGTAGGTGTCATAGTACCCGGCTGAAAGCACGTAGGTGCCAAGCATAATCCTGCGTTTAACTTCCCTTCCAAAGCCCTCTGTCCGTGAGTTGATGTACATCGCAGACAAATCTTCAGCATGTGCTGAGCGATAACCGTATCTGGCACCATCAAAACGGGCCAGATTGGAGGATGCTTCTGCTGTTACAAGAATATAATAGGCAGCAATGGCATATTCACTGTCTGGCAGATGTATTTCTACCAGCTCTGCTCCCTGGTCGCGAAGGCTGTTTAGTTTTCCTTTGACAATACGGGAAACGTCCGAATTAAGTGACTCTGGGAAATACTCTTTTGGAACGCCGATTTTAAGGCCTTCAACTGAAATTGAAGACATTTCAGCAGAGTAATCTGTTACTGGATGATAAGAAGAGGTTGCATCGTGACCGTCCTTTCCTGCCATAACCTCGAGAACCAAAGCTGCATCATTGCAATTTTTGGATAACACTCCTATCTGATCAAATGATGAGGCAAACGCTACAAGCCCGTACCGGGAAATTCTGCCATAGGTTGGTTTGAGGCCGACAATATCGCAGAAACCTGCCGGCTGCCTTACTGAACCACCTGTATCGGAGCCGAGTGCTACCATGGCTAGACCGTTGGCTACTGCAGCTGCTGATCCGCCCGAGCTGCCGCCTGGTACTCTTTTTTTATCAAATGGATTGGGAACATTCCCAAATGCTGAGTTTTCATTGGAGCTGCCCATGGCAAACTCATCCATATTGGTTTTTCCAAGAAATATGGCGTCTTCAGCTTCGAGCCTGATCACTGCGGTTGCATCGTAGACGCTTTCGTAATGCTCAAGAATTTTGGAGGCACAGGTAAGTCGACCTCCTTTCATGGCTATATTATCTTTTATTGCCATCGGAAGACCGAACAGTTTTCCCAGGCTCTCGCCAGTGTTTAGTTTGCTGTCCAGAGCTCTGGCGCGTTCGAGCGCCTGCTCGTGAAAAACGGATATATAAATATTGTCTTCCTGATGACGGTCTATACGTTCCAGATAATAACGCACGACATCTTCACAGCTTATCACCCTGGAGACAAGCTTGGAGCGTAAATCCTCGTAACTACTTAAATGCACGTCTGTTGTGAATTATTTTAACAGAAAAATGTGTTTACCTTATATTTCTTTACAGAGGAGAAAATAACGCCTGTCGAGATGAAAGGTTTTCGCTCAGTGTAAAGTTTGCATAATAAGAAATAACTGCATATTATTCAATTCGAGTTGTTTTAGAGTAATGGAGATCAAGGGATGAAATGCTCATGACGGCCTGTCAAGTGATTAAGAGTAAAAGGATTTATGGCACTCACAAAAAAGTTGAACCTTTCATCACCCTTCAATCCTCACTGGTTTTCTTCGGAGAATAGCGATGTCGATAAAACAGTTCAGTCTGAGCTGAAATCTGCGTGCGATCTTCCTCAGCATATTGCTGTTATCATGGATGGGAATGGCCGATGGGCCAGGTCGAGAGGCAAAACAAGGATAGAGGGGCACATCGCCGGGGTAGACTCTGTCAGGGACGTTGTTGAAGCGTCGACAGAACTTGGCATTAAATTTCTTACCCTTTTCACTTTTTCCACTGAGAACTGGAAACGTCCGAAAAACGAAGTGTCGGCTTTGATGCGGCTCCTTATCAGGGTTATCGGCAGGGAAACCCGTACACTCCATGAAAATAATATCCGTCTTAATGTAATAGGAGAGATCAATCTGCTGCCTGACAAAGTTCGTAGTACTCTGCAGGAAACCATGGATCTTACAAAGAACAATAAAAAGCTTGTGCTTAATATTGCTTTAAGTTACAGCGGGCAATGGGATATTGCTCAGGCATGCAAGGCAATTAGTTTTGATATTCAGAAAGGGCGGCTCAAACCGGAAAGTGTTGATGAACAACTTTTTGCATCATACCTATCTACTGCTTCGATGCCTGATCCTGAACTACTTATCCGTACAAGCGGAGAGTACCGAATCAGCAACTTTATGCTTTGGCAATGCGCTTATTCCGAGATATACTTCACCAACTCTTACTGGCCTGATTTTAACCGTTTGCAACTTTATGACGCTATTCGGGAGTTTCAGAACAGGGAACGTAGGTTTGGACAAACAAGTGAACAAATTCAGAAAAATAATATACCTGCCAGCAAGCTTTAACCTGATTAGTACCTGATATTCCATGAAAAATTCGCGAAAACTGATAACCTTAGTTCTGCTTGCTCTTGCCCTGAATGCGATAGACACCTCTGCTGAAGCAAAAACCAGGCGAACCCGACCGAACAATAAATCTGTTGTTACTGAAGAGACAAGAACCAACGATGTCAAAAAGGATGTTTTAAACGTCACGAGTATCTCGTTCAGCGGGCTAGAGTCGCTTAAAGAAGCAGAAATAGCCTCAAGCCTTCCACTCAAAGTCAACGACCGTATTGCCATACCGGGTCCGGAACTCGCTGCCGCGATGCAATACCTCTGGCAGCTTAAGCTGTTCAGTGATATCAGCGTTCAGCAAACCGATCTTGGCCAGAAAAACATTGCCCTGAAATTCAGTGTCAAGGAACTGCCTGTACTGGACAAAGTGATCTTTGAGGGAAATAAAAAGCTTGACAATGATGAGTTGCGGCGAAAAGCTTCTCTTGTTGCAGGCAAAAAAATAAGCCAGCAGGATTTAATTACGGTTGTCAATAAAATCGAAAAACTTTATGCATCAAAAGGGTATTTGACGGCTGGAGCTACCTTTCGCTTACAGGAACATGCCAATAACCATGTTGATGCCCTGTTTTCAATAACTGAAGGCACAAAAGTTTCAATCGAAAAAATCACTTTTCACGGTAACAATGCTTTTGGCCAGAAACAGCTGAGAGGTGTTTTCAATGAAACCCATCAAAATTCATGGTGGCGCAAAATCTTTGGCACTCCGAAACTTGATACCGATAAATTCAATGAGGACAAAAACCTGCTGGTTGAGTTCTACCGGAATAACGGCTACCGCGATGCCAGGGTGTTACGCGATGAGATAAGTTATACCAAGGATAAACAGGGGCTCTTTCTTGACGTCTATCTTGATGAAGGCCAGCCATATTTTATCGGCAATATAACATGGTCGGGCAACTCAAAGGATTTTGCTACAACGGACATTCTCAATAACACCTTTAAAATCAAAAAAGGTGACCTTTACAATGCAAAGTTGATTCAGGAAAAGCTGAATTACTCTCAGGACAACTCCGATATCAGTTCACTCTATCTTGACCGGGGATACCTGTCCTTTAAAGCGAAACTTGAGGAGAAAATCGTCAAGCCGAATCTGGTAGATCTTGATATTTCGCTTCGGGAAGGTGAGCCGTTTCAGCTGAACACCATCAACATCAAAGGGAATACCAAGACTAAGGATCATGTAATCCGCAGGGAACTCTACACCATTCCTGGTGACATGTTCAGCCGCCAGAATGTAGTGCGAAGCATAAGGGAGCTGAGCATGCTCAATTACTTCGACCCGGAGCAGATTACTCCTGATATTTTGCCGAATCCTGAAAACAACACGGTTGAGCTGACTTATAATGTCAGTGAAAAACAGACCGATACTTTTAACACTTCTGTCGGCTACAGCAGCACCGGGTTCACTGGCGCACTTGGTCTTACGTTCAGTAACTTTTCGCTGAAGGATACGTTCAATCGGGAAGCCTACCAGCCTCTCCCGCACGGAGACGGCCAGAAACTTGGTTTTCAATGGCAGTTCGGCAGCAATAACTACAATACTCTCAGCCTCTCATTTACTGAACCATGGGCGTTTGGAACCGCTACTCCTGTTGGATTTTCGGTGTTCAAGACCCATAGTTCCTATGACTATACCAATGACAGCATAGACAACCCGACTATCACGGACCAGTATGGTGCAACGATGTCGATAGGAAGACGTCTGACGTGGCCGGACGATTATTTTGCGGTCAACTGGAAACTGAAATACCTGAACACTACAGGCGGACTTTTAAGCTTATATGCATCACAGGCAAATGCGCCCAACCAGGCAGAGGAGTATTCAATAACTCAGACGCTCAGCCGTAACAGCATTGACAGCCCAATTTATCCGCGCAAAGGCAGCAAAAACTCGATTTCAGCAGAGCTTGCCGGAGGCCCACTGCCTGGCACTGTTGATTTCTACAAGATCATTGGAAGCTCAAGCTGGTTTTTCCCGATCACCAACAAACTTGTCTTTAACATTTCAACGCAGCAAGGTTATCTCGGAACATTTACTGACAATGATTACATACCCTACACCGAATATTTTTACATGGGTGGAAGTGGAATGTCCACACTGCCTACGGTGCCGCTGAGAGGGTATAACGACCGGAGCCTTGGAACAAATCTCTACCCGAATGATTCTTCATCCACGTTGTATGGCGGTAAAATTTATTCGAAGTTCAGTTCTGAACTGCGATATCCATTGACCATGTCGCAGTCTGTAAGCATTTATGCACTTGCTTTTTTTGATGCCGGCAATCTTTGGCAAACCACACAATCGGTCAATTATTCAGACCTCAAAAAAGCAGCGGGCCTTGGACTTCGCCTTTACCTGCCTATTATCGGGCAGATTGGACTTGATTACGGGTACGGGTTCAATGCTGTTGACAGTGTTCCAAACAAGAAACAGCAGGGGTTCAGCTTTACGTTCAGTTTCGGCGGGGCTAATGACTGAGTAAAATAAATCTGGTTGTAAAAGTTGTCGATGCAAAAAGGAGGCTCTGGCCTCCTTTTTGCATCGACACAGTATAAGAGGATATTCAGGAACTGCTTTTCAATCGTGTGATTTCGTCACGAAGCCTGGCGGCTTCTTCATAGTTTTCATTGCTTATTGCTTCATTAAGTGCCGCCTGCAGTTCTTCAAACCGCAAATTGGGACTCACCTGAACGGGTGCGACGTCCTCTGTTGGCAGCATCTCTTCTTCTTCCTCCTCGCCTTCCTCCTTCTGCTCTTCTTTTATACCGGCTTCATTCATAATCTCTTCTGTTACGAATAACGGGGCGTTAAACCTGACGGCAATGGCGATGGCATCGCTTGGACGGGCGTCAATTTCATGCACCTCACCGTTGACTTCGCAGACTACCTTGGCATAAAAGGTCTCATTGTGCAGTTCATCAATAATAATTTCGTTGACATGCAGATGAAAAACGTCGGCTATATTTTTAAACAGATCATGTGTGAAGGGCCTTGGAGGTTTAATATTTTCAAGCTTCAGAGCAATTGCCTGTGCTTCAAACCCGCCAATAATAATTGGAAGCTTGCGCTTACCCTCGAGCTCGTAAAGGATAAGAGCATAAGCCCCGTTTGTATGTGGACTTGTTGAAAGTCCAAGAATATCAACTTGAAGTTTACGCATTGTATAAAAAAATATTTATGCATTCCTGGGATGTACACTCTCACATCCATTTTTTATTAACCATAAAGTACCTTTAATCATTTCTTCTTCAAAAATTCCTTTAGCGAATCGAACAGTTTTGGCAACACAACATGAACGTCGCCCACAATACCGTAGTCAGCAACGTCGAAAATCGGGGCATGAGGGTCACTGTTAATGGCAACAATAATACCGGCAGACCCTATTCCGGCAAGGTGCTGGATGGCTCCCGATATTCCGCATGCAACATACAATGAAGATGTCACCGTTTTGCCGGTCTGCCCGACCTGTTCGGCATGTGGTCGCCATCCTTCATCGACAACTGTGCGGCTTGACCCCACAGCACCCCCCAGAAGTGAAGCAAGCTGCTCCAGGAGGACAAAGCCCTCTGCACTTCCCATTCCCCTGCCCCCTGCAATTATAATGTCTGCTTCAGCTACATCAGGGCTTCCCTTCTGCATCACCAGTCGGCGAACAACCGGAAACATATCGCCAGCAGTTAACCACTGCGGGGCAAGATCCATAAAATCAATATGACCGTCTGAAGAGGCAGGCCGGGCTGTTATGCGTGAAGAGAGGATATAAATCCTATTCTCTCGCCTGGGAACAAACGTTGCCAGGAGTGAGCCTGAATAGACCGGTCTTCTGCAACTGCCTGCTGCCTCACCATCTACGACAGGGATGCCTGCAAGTAATGATGCCTGAAGACGTACAGAAAGTCTGGGGGCAAGATCTCTCGTCATTGCTGTATCGGCAAAATAAAGGGCATCACAGGCTTCATGCTGAAAGATATCTGAAACCAGTCTGGTATAATATTCCTGATTGTAACGGTTGAGGCTTTCATTTTTTGCAAAAAAAATAACCCCGTCTCCCGTTATTGAACCATCAAGTTGCCGGATATCTGCCATCCCTGCTATGATTCCTGACACTACTGCATATGGTTGTAACCGTGCAAGCTCCTGGACCCTGTTCCATGCGTCTATAGAGGCTTTTTTTACTATGCCGTCCCGTTGTTCGAGAAATACGAGGTATTTGTTCATCTCACGCTTTACCTGTGCTTGTTGCGACCCTTTCAGAATACATTATGATCACGACTGAGAATCTGTATCAGCTCGTTTTCGCTGGAAACCATACAACATTGTTTTTTTCTTTCAAGGGGGACAACGTCAGTCATGAGAACAAATGGCTCATGGTGATAGCTTGCCGGTACAATGTCAATAGTTTTTTTTCGCGCGTCCATAACGGCTCTGACGCTGGTGTTACGGGGAGTATTTAAGCCTTTGTCGGCACTGAGGACTACGGGGCATTGTACATCAATATATTCAGTTCCACCTTCTATCTGCCGCTCTACACTGAGAAACGATTCTTCAACGTTCAGGACACTGATACTATTGACCGATGCAATACCCAACATTTCTGCCAGCATCGCTGGAACTTGTGCACTTTGAATATCTGTAGATTGCTTTCCGCAAAATACTATATCGGGTAACACGGCTTGATACCAGTCGGTAAGGGCCTGACTAAGTAGGTGAGCTATCTGATAAGGGTCTGATACAACTGCGCTGCAACTGACCAGAACGGCCTTGTCCGCACCTTTGGCAAGAGCTTTTCGAAGTACCTCTTTAGACGATTCAGGAGCTACGAAAAAAACAGTGACCAGACTGTCATCAAATTGCTCTTTTAGACGCACAGCCTCTTCAAGGGCATATTCGTCATAGGGATTCATGACCTCATGAACTCTTGAATAGTCTATTGCCCCATCATTATATCCAATAACTGAGGCAGTATCGGGCACCTGACAGACACAGACGGCAATATTCATTGAATTGTTTCCTGATTATCAGAAAAAGCAATTATGGCAGAAACGAGTATTATAATAAAACTTTTGCAGGGGGAAATTATAAAGCCGCTTAAAAGCGGCTTTATCAAAAACAAGTGCCCGAGAGGAGATTCGAACTCCTACACCTTTCGGCGCTACCCCCTCAAGATAGTGTGTCTACCAATTTCACCACTCGGGCTTGTCTATGTCCTGAAATAAAAATATTTCAGTGAGAATAGAAGGACTCGAACCTTCGACCCTCTGCTTAAAAGGCAGATGCTCTACCGACTGAGCTATATTCTCAACCTATAACTAGGGTACAGGAGAGTACCGGAACTTACTTATTCTGGTATCTCTGGCGCTTCTTGTGCCTGTTCTTACGGCGCGCTTTTTTCCGTTTGTGTACCGCCATTTTATGGCGTTTTCTCTTTTTTCCGCAGGGCATATAGTAAGTGTCTTTCCTCTTGTTTTAAAGGCAGATAATATAGAAAGTTTTTTTAAACCTACAAACCTTATTTCATCACTAAACAGAAATTCATCGTATTTGAACCCCTTATGACTATTCTTTTAAGCATGGGTTCCAAAGGCCTCCAAAATATTGAAATTCAAGATCTTGTATGGCTTATAATGCCCTTCAGGGAAACCCTGTTGACTCCATATCCCTGCCCGCCACAGATGTGGCAGCATGAAGCCACCTATGGGGTGTCTGTAGGGTAATAAAACAACATAAACGGTTGTGGCGGGGCTTTTAACCGGCTTATAGCCGAAAGCCCCGTAGAAGGGTTACCTCAGGCATTCATATATTTGAAAAAATCTTTGTTGTCCTTGGTGTCTGCCATTTTTTCGCGCATGAACTCCATGCATTCGATAGGGTTTTTGTCGGCAAGATACTTTCTGAGAAGCCATGTTCTTGAAAGCTCTTCCTGTGAAAACAGAAGCTCTTCTTTTCGAGTACCTGAACGAAGGATGTCGATGGAAGGAAATATCCGGCGTTCTGAAAGTCGGCGATCAAGCAGAAGCTCCATGTTGCCTGTACCTTTGAACTCTTCAAAAATAACATCATCCATACGAGAACCGGTATCAACAAGCGCGGTTGCAATAATAGTAAGACTACCGCCTTCTTCGATGTTACGAGCCGCGCCAAAAAAGCGTTTTGGCTTGGTAAGCGCATTGGCATCGATACCACCTGAAAGTATTTTTCCAGAGTGAGGAATGATGGTGTTATGCGCCCTTGCAAGTCTGGTTATGGAATCAAGCAGCACTACCACATCTCTGCCGACTTCCACAAGACGTTTTGCTTTTTCGAGAACCATGTCTGCAACCAGTACATGACGTTCAGGATCCTCATCAAAGGTTGAACTCACCACTTCTGCCGGAACACTGCGGGCCATGTCTGTTACCTCTTCTGGACGTTCATCGATAAGCAGAACGATAAGGTAAACTTCGGGATGGTTTTTTATGATCGCATTAGCAATCATCTGCAAAAGCATCGTTTTACCGGTTTTCGGCTGCGCAACGATCAAGCCCCTCTGGCCTTTACCGATAGGGGTAAAAATATCCATAATGCGTCCACAGGCTTCGGACTGTTTTGTTTCGAGCTTGAGACGTTCGCGAGGAAAAAGAGGAGTGAGGTTTTCAAAGTAGGGTCGTTCTCTGGTAATTTCGGGGTCGTTACCATCAATGGTGTTGATCTTTAATAAAGCAAAAAACCTTTCCCCCTCCTTTGGCGCCCTAACCTGACCTGATACCGTATCCCCGGTACGCATATTAAACCGCTTGATTTGTGATGGGGATACATAAATATCGTCGGGAGAAGAGAGGTAGTTATAATTGGCGGATCGTAAAAAACCGTAACCTTCAGGTATAACCTGCAGGACACCGGTGTTTACCATAACATTGCCACTTTCAGAATCAGTATTCTTTTGTGACTGGGCTTCAATAATTTTAAAAATAAGTTCTTCCTTGCGGAGGCCTGCTGCCATTACACCGATTTCTTTGGCTAAAGCATGCAATTCATAAACCTTTTTTTTCTGGAGCATATTGATGTCCAGACCTTTAAAAACCGAATTGTTCGACATTGTTCTTGTATTCAACACTTGTTATTTATAAAAAAAAGAAAGCAACCGGACTGGACATCCCTTCTGCAGGACAAGTCCAATTCGAATGGCGGATGCCAATAATCATTAATGGGAATTACCTTTAACGCTTTACCGGATGACATGGAAGCCAGGAAAAAGAAGATGACAGGGGAAATCTATAATTGAAATAATGGGATAATCACTCTATGAATCTAAGGGAAGGGGTATACCCTTGCATCTGTGAAGAATTTTGATGGTTTGATTGAAATATAAAATTTTTTCAATAAAAAAACGTTTTTCATATCCATGCTTTATTAAATATCTGATGCAATCATACTTCCTGTCAGATAAAAAGATCCGGTCACAAGAATCAAGTCATCCTCGCAACATTTTTTACGCAAATAACTTAGTGCCTCTTGACCTGTAGAGAATACTGTTGCTTCTCCACCTTCTTTTTCACATAATAACCCCAGTTCTTCTGCTGGAATACTTCGTTCAGAAGGAATATTTACTGGCAAAAAAGAACAGTTCAACCGAAGGAGCTCACGAATCACTGCTGCAGCATCCTTATCGGAGGCAAGACCAAAAATGACATATATATGGTGATATGCGCCGCTGAAAGAAAGAAGGGTATTAACTGTGGCGCGAATACCATCCGGGTTGTGCGATACATCCAGCAGCACTGCTGGACGTGCATTAATTTTTTCAAGCCGCCCTCTGTAACCTGTCTGTAATATATGTGCAAGACCTGCATAAATATATTGAGGTGAAACGCCTGCGTCTTCAGCAACCATAACGGCAAGAGAGACATTGGAGGCATGAAAAGATCCTGTAAGAGGGGCTTGAAGAGACGGGTAATGCCTTAATGCAGTTTTGAGGTCCAGATCAAGTATCCCAAGCTCTGTCCTATTTACCGTTATAACCAGATCTTTTGCGGCAACATGCAACGGCACGTGACACAATTGAGACTGTTTTGTGATTGGCAGAAGGGATTCCGGATCTGTAACGGCTGTATACGCTTTGCAGCCTTTTTTTATTATAGCAGCCTTTTCTGCTGCAATCTCTGCAAGAGTTTCTCCCAGCCAGTCAGTATGGTCCATACCGATACTTGTAATAACCGCATAGGCTGAATCGAGAACATTGGTTGCGTCAAGTCGTCCGCCCATGCCGGTTTCAATAATAGCAACCTCAACTTCTTCATCGGCAAACCAGGCAAAAGCTATAGCTGTTGTAGCCTCAAAAAACGTCGATTGGTTCGTAACCACCTGTTCCCTGATGCGTGAACAATAGTCTGCAACGTATTCCGGTGAGATCTGCTGACCATTAATACGGATGCGTTCAGTAAAATCAATCAGGTGAGGAGAGGTATAGAGTGCAGTTTTTTTTCCGGCAGCTTGGAATATAGAAGCAAGTGTTGCTGCCACAGTGCCTTTACCGTTAGTACCTGCTATATGAACAACGAGGCCCAGGCGCTTATGCGGTGAACCTAGAAACTCAAGCAGGGTATGTACCCGGTCTAGACCTGGTTTTATGCCAAACCGATGCAGCGGGTAAAGAAAATCAAGAGCTTCCTGATAGGTCACTGGCAGATTCTAACTGTTGTGAATGGAAACAAGAGCAGATTTTACAACCTCTTCAACGGTGAGCTGAGGGTTTTGCTCGAGAATGGCAAGAACGGCTTTTTGTACCGTGATTCTGGAAAATCCTAACGTTACAAGAGCATTGATTGCATCTTCCCGTAAATGGGATGTTTGAACTCTGGCCGGAGCAGTTATACCACCAACCGAAGGCAGTTTTAAAATTTTATCTCGTAATTCGAGAATAATTCTTGCTGCTGTTTTTTTTCCAACACCTGGAATGCCGTATAGCTGTTCGGGGGAATTGGCGAGAATGGCTTCATGAACTTCTGGAACAGGCAATCCGGAAAGCACTGCCAAGGCCAGCTTGGGCCCTACGCCTGAGGTTAAAAGAAGAAGACGGAACAATTGACGTTCTTCTTCCTTAAAAAAACCATACAGCTGGAAAGAATCCTCCCTTACAGAAAGATGGGAGAACAAAAGCACTTCGCTGCCCGGTTGGGGCAGCTGGTGATAGGTGCTTGCAGAAATCAGAAACCTGTAGGCAATACCAGAAACTTCAACAACGGCTTCTTCTGGCAAAAGCAAAGTCAGCTCGCCGCGAAAATATGCAAACATGAAAGAGATTTAATGGGATCCCAGCCTTAAAACTTAAGAAAAAAATATGACCACAGAACTTTCGGATCTCTTAGAGAGAACGCAAATACCAATATGTTATTGTTATAGCAATGTGGCTTTTTTCTTCCTTTTATTTTTATTCCGGCTTCACGTAACTGTTTAAAAGACGTGTCAACTGAGACTTCTTACGGGAAGCTTTATTGGCATGTATGTAGTTCTTTACGCCGAGTCTATCAAGCTTTTGAACAGCTGAGCGATAAGCCACTTCTACTACTGCTTTGTCAGCACTGGTATCAATAAGTTTCTGCATGGTTTTCACAAGAACTTTCAGCTCTTTTTTTCTTGATCTGTTCCTGGCATTTCTTCTCTCTGACTGCCGCAGTCTTTTTTCAGCCGATTTGTGTAAAGGCATATATGGGTGCTGTTAGGATATAAAATTGTTTTAATAACAAACGGTTTGCAATATAAAATAATCAGGTAATAAATCAAAAGGGAAGCGAGGAAAACAGGAAAATATAAACCTGGGCATGTGGCGGATGAACTTTTGTCCAAACACCATAATACCTCATTCCTATAGAGATGACATCCTGTCTTTTTCTTATATTTCGCCAAATTTTTATCACAAGTAACTGCGGACCTTATGAGCCTGATGATCAGTGTTTCGGGGATTAGAGGAATTGTTGGCGAAAGTCTTACACCGAAAAATCTCTCCACATTTGCAATGGCTTTTGCTGCCTGGGTTCTTGAGAAAAAAAATGATCGCAACGACAGTACCCTGAAAAAAAAGCCTCAAATTGTTATCGGCAGGGACACAAGGCCTACTGGCAAAGCTATCGGTAACCTGATCAGCAATACTTTAGCTCTTTGCGGGTGTGATGTCATTGATATCGGCATTGCGACAACTCCTACGGTTGAATTAGCCGTGACCGCTGAAGCTGCAGATGGCGGTTTGATTATTACAGCATCGCACAACCCTGTAGCTTGGAATGCACTTAAAATGCTTAATCGCAATGGTGAATTTTTAAGTGGGGATGAGGTTGGGGAACTTCTTGAAATTGCCGAAAAAGAGCTGTTTGTCTATGCTGTTTGGGATGCTATAGGGACTATCTCTCAAAATGACCGTTATGATAACGAGCATATAGAAAAAGTGCTTGAACTGCCCTGTATTGATCCTGATTCAATTGCAGCCCAGAAATTCAGAGTTCTTGTGGACTGTGTTGAAGGTGCAGGCTATGCTGTTGTTCCGCAACTTTGCAGCCGACTCGGTATAGAGAACATTGTTCCCGTAGCATGTGGAGGAAGTGGTCTTTTTCCCCGGAACCCCGAACCGATTGAAGAAAATCTATCGAGTACAATAGCGGCGCTCAAAGCAAGCAATTGCGATTTTGCTCTTGTTGTTGACCCGGATGTTGATCGGCTCGCGGTAATTTGTGAAGATGGTTCGCTGTTTGGAGAAGAGTATACGCTCGTTGCCTGTGCTGATTTTTACCTTAAACACAAACTCGGTCCGGTTGCCAATAACCTTTCGAGCAGTCGTGCGCTGCGAGATATCGCAGAGAAGTATGGTGTTGAATGCTATAGTGCAAAAGTCGGAGAAGTCAACGTGACTGAACTCATGAAGAAAATGGGCGTGGTCATCGGAGGAGAAGGGAACGGAGGAGTAATTCTGCCTGAGTTGCACTATGGCAGGGATGCCTTGGCGGGTATAGCGCTCTTCGTCCAGGCATTCACTCTCTGGCGTACAAAAAATAACGGAGGGCTGCTTTCTGAATTCAGGCGACAGTTTCCTGACTATGTTATGTCGAAACAAAAAATAATACTTGGTTCAGCTGACCGTAGTTCACTTGAAAAAATATTTAATGATATTGCCAAGCATTACCATAACGCCAAGGCAAACACACTTGATGGACTAAAACTTGATTTTGCCGATAGCTGGGTTCATTTACGGCCGTCAAATACTGAACCTATTGTTAGAATCTATGCGGAAGCGCCGACAAAGGCACAGGCAGATAAACTTGCAGGCGAACTGAAGCATGCTATAGAGACAAGGGCGCATAAGCTTTGAATGGTCTGGCAAAGGTATTTTTTTCCCCGAATATTTCATGAGTAACGACTCGACAAAAAAAAGTTTCAAGCCGCAACAGGATGAAACGCTTCAAAAAAAGAGAAAGGGCTCAGTTGATCGCTATATTATCACCCGCCTTTTAGCGTACCTGAAACCTTATAAAGCTCTTATTACTGCAGCTATTGCGCTTACGATTGCCGGTTCCTTTCTGGGACCGTTACGGCCTTACCTGACCAAAATTGCTATTGATGATTATATAGCCAAGGGAGATCTCAAGGGACTTGCTGTAATAAGCATTTTTCTTGCCGCTGCTATTATTCTTGATGGTGTAAAACAGTATATCACAACCTGGTGGACACAAATAATCGGCCAGAAAGCTGTTTTCGACATCCGGATGGATATTTTCACCCATTTGCAAAAACTGCCTTCAAGGTTTTATGACCGGAACCCCATAGGACGGCTGATCACCCGATCGACCAATGATGTAGAATCGCTGAATGAAATGCTTTCGAGCGGAATAATCACAATACTCGGAGACATCCTGCAGCTCTTTTTTATTGTTGTGCTTATGGTATGGATAGACTGGCAATTGACTCTGATAGTCTTGAGCATTCTTCCACTGATGATTTATGCCACCATAACCTTCAAAAACAGGGTTCGGGCGGCTTTTCAGGATGTCCTCACCCATCTGGCCCGTTTGAACACGTTTTTTCAGGAGCATATTACCGGTGTAACCATCGTGCAATTGTTTAACCGTGAAGAACGTGAATTCAGAAAATATGCGGCTATCAATGCTGACCACAGAGATGCAAATATTCGGACTGTCTTTTATTTCTCTATCTATTACCCGCTCATAGAGGTTTTAAGCGCTGCTGCTGCGGGTCTTGTGATCTGGTACAGCGGTATCCGCCTGCTCAAAGCTGATCTTACTATTGGTGTGGTTATTTCGTTTGTGCAGTATATCTGGTTGTTTTTTAGGCCCCTGCAGCATCTTTCCGACAGATTTAACGTTATACAGACCGCTATCGCAAGTTCAGACCGCATAATCAGACTGCTCGATGAAAAGGAAGGTATAGAAGATCCGTCCGAGCTGCATCATATATTGACATTCAAGGAGAGCATCGTCTTCAACAATGTCTGGTTTGCTTATGACCAGGAAAACTGGGTCTTGAAGGATATCTCGTTTGAAATAAAACATGGGGAAAAAATTGCAATTGTCGGAGCTACTGGAAGCGGAAAGACCACTCTTATCAATATCCTCTCAAAACTTTATCCTTTTGCAAAGGGGTCTGTTACCATTGATAGTATTCCGCTACAGGAGATACAGGAACATTCATTGAGAAAGCTTGTCGGTGTTGTGATGCAGGATGTTTTTCTGTTTTCGGGTACTATCAAAGAAAACCTTGCATTTGGCAATCCTGGCGTTTCTGACGAATCAATACGTGATGCGGCAAAAATTGTAGGTGCTGACAGGTTTATTGATCAGCTTCCCGGAAATTATGAGTATAAGGTACTTGAAAATGGAACAGGTCTGTCTTCGGGACAGAAACAGCTGATAGCGTTTGTCCGGGCGCTTCTTTACAATCCGGAAATTCTTGTTCTCGATGAAGCCACAAGCTCGGTCGATACTGAAACTGAAACCCTTATCGATTCGGCTACTGCCCGTTTGATGAGTAACCGCACCTCCATTATTATTGCCCACAGACTTTCGACGGTTCAGAAAGCGGACAGAATTATTGTGCTGCATAAAGGAGTTATCAGAGAAACAGGAAACCATCAGGAACTGCTTGCAAAAAGAGGTCTGTACTACAAGCTTTATCTGCTGCAGCACCCCGAACAATCGCCATTTCAAGAGCGGAACTACATTTAAAGACTGCTATCCCGTAGCACACTGACCGGCTCAAGTTTAGCCGCTCTTGCTGAGGGAAGAATAGCTGCAAGAGTGCTGATGAGGACTGTTACACCGATCACCAAGAAAAAATACACCGGATTATAGGACATACTGAAACCGGTTTTGGTCAGTGGTCCTTGTGAACTTTCGATTGGAAGACTGGCAAATATATTGATTGATCCGATAGCAAGTACTCCCCCGACAAGAGCTCCAGCCAAGCCTACAATAAACCCCTCAAGAATAAACATACTGACAAGCTGCAGGGCCGAAAATCCCAAAGACTTCATTATTGCAATGTCTCGACTCTTTTCAAAAACTGTTGTAACCAGAATATTTGCCACTCCAAAACCGGAAACGATCCCTACAAAAGCCACAAGAGAAAAAACTATATAACCGATACGTGCAAAAAGGACAAGGATACTTGCATTTTCCTCTTGCCAGGTCAGGCAGCGATATCCAGTAATTTTTTCAAGATCTCTAGCAAGAAGAGCGTTATCAAAGGGATCAGCTACTTTCAATGCTATACCTGAAACCTTGTTTGAAGGATATCCTTCAATTATCTGAGCGAGCTTGAGAGAAACCATAACACTGTTATCAACCGCATTAATACCTGAAAAAAAAATACCTGCCACCTTGCACTGCCTGCTTTTTCCTGAAGCTGGAATAATGATAACCTCATCATTCAGCTTGAGATTCATATCTCTTGCTACCGTTCGCCCTACAAGAAGCGCATTGTGTGTTTTTTCAAACACAGAGATGTCTCCACCAAGCAGCTTTTTTTTAATTCCACTTATGGCATCTTCTTTTTCAATCAGTACTCCTTTAAGAAGAAGAGGCTGGTTGCGACTGCCTTTTATAGCCATAACCTGTGACTCAACATAAGGAGAGGCTGCAAGAACATTTTTTTCATACTGAGGCAAACTAAAGACACTGAGTATCTGTCGATAATTCCGCACTTCTTCTCGCTCCAGCTTCTGAATATTATTTTCGACAAAAGCTACTGTTGCATCCTTCTGACCTTCAAGGATATTGACCGGCATAGGGTGAATTTTTTCGCCTTTAACTGTTATATGTGGAGCAACATTCACAATGGTTTCGATAAAAGAATCAAGGAGTCCCCTTGTAAGGGAATTCGTTGTAATCAGCACCATAGTGCTTATGGCAACACTGAAAATAGTTGTCAATGTCTGGCGGCGACGGCCGAGAAGATGACGAACTGCTATATCAAACAATGTTTTCAGCATAATAAAGCCACTGAGAGATACGGTAAAAGGTTATGGTATATTTTTATATTAAGTTATACTTTTAACATCAAGTATCACAAATCCTGCAACAGGGATCATATCCTATTGGCACCAGCAACAGCATGATTGATAAAGCAAGCAATATAACAATAGAGCGCAAGCACAGCCATGTTGACATATGCCTGAATTGCGATGTTGCATTTAACCGGAAAACGACAGGGCTTGAGCAGTTTCACTTTGAGCATAATGCGCTCCCTGAAATAAGGTTCTCTGATATAGACCTTTCAACGAGCTTTCTCGGCAGAAAAATTGGTGCTCCGCTGATGATTTCCTCAATGACCGGCGGATACAGCGAAGCCGCAGCTTTAAACCAGCACCTTGCTGAGGCTGCTGAGCGGTTCGGAATTCCACTTGGCGTCGGAAGCATGCGGCAGGCCCTTGAAAACAAAGCACACAGGGAAAGTTTTGCTGTTGTAAGAAAGTACGCTCCTTCTATTCAGATTTTTGCAAATATCGGCGCTCCTGAAATTGCTAAAGGCCTAACCGACAACGACATCAACATTTTGCTTGACCTCCTTAAAGCTGATGGCCTGATTGTTCACCTGAATGCCGCCCAGGAACTTTTTCAGCCTGAAGGGAATACTGATTTTAAAAATGTTCTTGAACAGCTTTCCATCATCTCAGCAAAAATACCTGTACCGGTCATTGTTAAAGAAGTTGGCTGCGGCATATCGTCATCTGTGGCACGTCGGCTCATTGAGGCAGGTGTAAAAGTTATTGATGTTGCCGGTGCCGGAGGCATAAGCTGGCAGAAAGTTGAAGAAGTGCGCTATACAAGACAGTTTGGCCAGGATGCTCGTTTCAGCATACCGGCTCTCGATGAGCTTATGGACTGGGGAATTCCGACAGCGCAGTGCCTCCTTGACATCAGTGCACTCAAACAAGAGATTCCTGAATACAACGCTATTGAAATTATTGCTTCAGGTGGTATTAAAAGCGGTATTGATATCGCAAAATCATTAGCACTTGGAGCGCGACTTGCCGCATCGGCAAGGTATATTCTTAAAGCCCTTCATGATGGTGAACTTGAAACAACCCTTGACGCATGGCTGAATGATCTTAGAGCAGTAATGTTCCTGACCGGAGCCGCCAATATTGAGCAACTCCGCAATAAGAGCCTTATCATTAAAACCTGACTACAATACAATAATGAATATGCCCATTACACAGGAACTTGTAGAAAAAAAGTATCACCTCTATCTTTCAAGGATAAATAAAGCTCTGGGAAGTTGTTTCGATAAAGAGATTCCTGCCACCCTTTATGCACCGGCAAGATATATTCTTGAAGGAAAAGGAAAAAGAATTCGTCCTTTTCTGACCTTGCTTGCTTCAGAAGCGATATGCGGTTCTTCTGAAAATGCTCTCCATGTTGGGCTTGCTGTTGAAATCCTCCATAACTTTACCCTGATACATGACGACATTATGGACCAGGCGGATCTTCGACACGGAAGGCCGACTGTTCATAAACAATGGGACGTCAATGCTGCAATCCTGACCGGAGATATGATGATTGCCTACGCCTATGAATATGCTTTAAAAGCCAAAAGCAACCGCCACGCGGAACTCATCCACATCCTCAATGATGCCAATATCACCATTTGTGAAGGACAGGCTCTCGATATGGAACTTGAGGGGAAACAGGATGCCTCTATTGAAGACTATCTTGATATGATTTCAAAAAAAACAGGACGTCTTATTTCCGCTGCACTTGAAGCTGGCGGGGTTGCCGGTAATGCAACAGATGAACAGCTTCAGCATCTGGTTATTTACGGTGAAAAAATCGGCAGAGCATTCCAGATTCAGGATGATTATCTCGATATTATGGCTGTAAATGGAAAGTCCGGCAAAATGGCTGGCGGTGACATCATTAATGGCAAAAAGACCTACCTTCTCCTGCGATCATTAGAACTGACAACAGGCACTGATCGTGATCTTCTGCAGTCTATTATTACTCATAAAGGTATCAGTGCCGACAGGGTTGCTGATGTGAAGGCGGTCTATGAACGGTGTGGGGTTCTTAAAGAAACATCCGAACTGATTAACTTTACTACAGAGGAAGCTCTCTCCGCAGTCGACCACCTCCCTCATGCCGAAGGAAGAGAATATTTGAAAGGGTTTGCAAACATTCTCATGAAAAGAGACTTTTAGCCCGACATGCGTTTATTCCCCCATCGCATCACATGGAAAAGAATATTCTGCTGCTTGTCCTGACTCTTATTCCGGGCATTGGCCCGGCAAGGATCAAAGCAATCACCGCTCATCTGCAGAACAGACTGACGGATATCCTTCATGCTGAACCAGCTGATCTCATGCTGATTTCCGGAATTGGAGAACCTCTGGCTCGACAGATTTACACTTTTCTTCACCATAAGGTTACAAGATTGGAAGCCGAGAATACCGTTGAAAAGCAGCTTTCAGAACTCGATACCTATAATGCAAAAGCAATAACAATCCTTGATTCTGATTATCCTTTCCTGTTAAAGGAAATATACGATCCGCCGTCCTGCCTCTTCGTACGTGGAACACTTCCGCCTGCAACCATGCCTTCGCTTTCTATTGTAGGCACCAGACAAGCATCACTGTACGGCAGACAATGTACGGCGATGCTATGCAAGGATCTGGTCAACTGTGGCGTAAGCATTTTCAGTGGAATGGCTTATGGAATTGATACCGCAGCACATGCTGCAACTCTTGAATACGGAGGGCTGACTGTTGCAGTCCTTGCAACTGGGGTTGACACAATATATACCGATCCAAAAGGAAAGCTCTGGCCGAAAATCATCGAACATGGAGCACTCATTTCCGAAGAATGGATTGGCTCCAAGCTTTCTCCAGGAAAGTTTCCAAAACGAAATCGAATTATATCCGGGATTTCGTCAGGAACTCTTGTTGTGGAATCCGATCTTAAAGGCGGTTCTCTGATTACAGCTGCATCAGCGCTTGAGCAGAATCGGGAAGTATTTGCTGTACCTGGCAGCATTTTCTCCCGAACGTCACGAGGTACAAACCGGCTTATCCAGCAAGGACAGGCTAAAGCAGTCATGACGGTAGAGGATATCATCAATGAACTTGGACCGAACTTTATAAACAGTAATAGAGCAAAACAGGCTGTCCCGTCTTGCGCTCCCCTCTACAGCCTTAGCACTGCTGAAGAGTCGATCCTGCAATGCATGGGTCCGGAACCTGTTCATGTCGATGCACTTGCATCGGCAACAGCGCTTGATATTTCCTCCCTGCTGGTGCATTTGTTTGAGCTGGAACTTAAAGCGGCAATCACGCAGCAGGCAGGACAGTTTTTCCAGAAAAAGGGATTTTAAACCATTGTCCACAAAAGATTTGAGATACAATCAGGTTGCCGTCGTGATATTTTTTCCATCTCCTCTTCTTCGTTAATTTTGGCTTTTCAGCTTTTTATAGTTTTTTAGCAGGGAATTCTTACCTTTGAATGTATAATTGTGACCACTTTGAAATTATACGGTATCGACTTATTAATATGATAACCTTAACCATGAAATTGATGAATCATTTAAAAAGATTTATGCCCATATCTCGCCGGATTATTATGGCGGTTGTCCTAAGCCTGGTGCTGGTTATGCCTCAAGCATTTGCCGCACAGGAAAGTGGAAAAGTCGGCGTTGTTGATTCAGGAAAAATCCTGCAGCAGCTGCCTGAAACAAAACAGGCTGAAACCACTTTACAGTCAACAGCTGCACCACTTCAGAAAGAGCTTGACCGCATGAATCAGGACTATCAAAAATCTGTTGCCGCCTACCGCCAGCAGGCAGCTTCTTTATCAAAAGCAGCAAGAGACGCAAAAGAAAAGGATCTGAACCTTAAAGGACAGGCACTTGAAAAATACCAGCAGGAAAAATTCGGACGTGGCGGCATTATTGAAAAGAAACAGCAGGAACTTCTGATCCCGATTCGCCAGAAAGTATTGTCAGCAATCGAATCAATTGCAAAAAAAGATGGCATCACTCTTGTAATTGAGAAAAGCGCTTCCGTCTATGTAACACCTGAATACGATCTCACCTTCAAGGTGATGAACCAACTGAACATCAAGTAATTATTTCCTGATTTGAAAAGAGTTGTTGTTCTTTTTCTGAATGTGATTATACTCCTGGCATCGGGATGCGGCGAACCCCAAAAGGAACGCCGTTCTCCCGAAACCGGTTTTATAGGCATCAATCATCCCGTTCAGGAAAGCTGGACAGTACGACTTGACCTTACTGAGTCGGGTGTAAAACGAGGAGTTATTGAAGCCGGACATGCTGCGGAGTACAGAACCGGTAACGGAAATGAACACCATCTTGACAAAGGAATCAAGGTTTTTTTCTTTGACATCACTGGCAGTGCTACAACGACAATAACCGCCGAAAAGGCTGTTATTCACGACAATCAGGATATCGAGGCTCAAGGAAATGTTGTTATCACCTCCGGTGGTACAACAGTCATAAAAACCGAGTATATCAAGCGGACCAGCAAAGATAAAATGATTCGTTCAGATAAATATGTTACCATAATCAAGCCGGATGAAACCATAACTGGCCAGGGTTTTGAAAGTGACCAGGCTTTGAAAAAGTACCGGATTTTCCGTGGAAGCGGAAAAGCATTTATAAAATAATATTGAAGGTTGTCCGTTCATGAAATTACATGTATTAAAATCAAAAATCCATAACGCTATAGTTACCAGCGGAGATCTCGAGTATGAGGGAAGCATCACTATCGACAATGAGCTTCTTGAAATGGTCGATATGATTCCGAACGAAAAGGTTCTTGTTGTCAATAACAACAATGGAGAGCGCTTTGAGACCTACATTATTAAAGGTGCTCATGGCTCAAGAGAAATTCAGCTCAATGGAGCAGCTGCCCGATGTGCACTCGTCGGTGATGAAATTATTATTATGACATTCGCAACAATGGACCCGGAAGAGGCACGTAACCATAAACCGATGGTTCTTATTGTTGACAAAATGAACAACCCGAAAAGTCGGCACAAAGTTGGCGAACAAGGTGAACAGTTATAGTCGGACAGATAAGCATTACGCAATCGAAAACTAATCAATGGCACTTGCAATAATCATTATGGCTGCCGGGAAAGGTACAAGGATGAATTCGGACCTTCCCAAGGTACTGCATCATGCAAATGGACGTCCGCTTATTGAATATGTTCTAGATACATCATTAGCGCTTGACCCTGATAAGGTTGTTATGATTATCGGGCACCAGGCAGAAAAGGTAAAAACCGCTATTGAACGATACGGTGTAAGCACAGCACTACAGGAACCTCAGTTGGGAACCGGCCATGCCGTAATGCAGGCAGAAGATCAATTGAGGGATTTTGAGGGAGAAGTCCTCATTCTTTCCGGTGATGCGCCCCTCGTGAACATCCAGACCCTTAAAAAGCTTATTGTATTTCACCAGTCAAGGTATGCGGCAGCGACCGTGCTGACAGCTGACATCAGCGATCCTACTGGATACGGAAGGGTAATTCGACAAGAAAACAGTGACAGCGTTCTTAAAATTGTAGAGCAAAAGGATGCCACTGAAAATGAACTGGCGGTCAGAGAAATTAATTCAGGTATTTACGTCTTCAACGCACCTGTACTTTTTGAAGCGCTTGGGCAAATCACGACCAACAATGCTCAAAAAGAGTACTATTTAACCGATGTTTTCGGTATCTGTTTTCAGAGTGGAAAAAGAGTTTGTGCTTTTAAAACTGATAATCCGAATGAGATTATAGGCATCAATACGCTGGAACAGTTGAAAGATGCTGAACAACTGCTACTGGAACCGCAAGGATAAAACAGCATCGTTTTTGCTACTTTCTGGTACGACGAGGCTTTTTGGCCTCAATTCTGTCAACCATTTTCTGCCGGGTAGGAATGGCGTTAGTGTTTGGAGAGGATATATCGATATCCGGGCTGTCGCTCTGAATGCCGGTTTCATGCATGGAATAGAACTCTACAAGATTGCCGTCAGGATCCATGACAAAAAAAGCTCTGCCTTCACGACGATGAGACGGCCGGGTTACTATATGGACACCTCTATCATCAAGATAGTCAACTGCTGCACCTACTTCAGCGTCTGAAGCAAGCCTGAACCCGAAATGATCAACTCTGATATCTCTGGCTTGTGGCGAACCTGGTGTTTCCGCCTTCACAAGCACCAGCATATCTGAGTTAATGCGTAAATAGGAAATGTTTGCTCCAACCCGGTGATCAAGCTTTAAACCGAGAATACCACCATAAAATTCTTCAGCCAGACGCAAATCATTGACTCGAAGGGTAATCTGATTAATCCCCGTCAGTTTCATCATCTTCTTCAGTAATAACTACCTTTTTTTCAGTCGGCTTATCAATAGTGTAATCGTATTTATGCTCGAAGTAGTCAGTAACTGCTTTATGTGACGATTTTTCCCGACACTCAAATTCAAGACTGATTGCTATCTGTTCTGGAAATACCTTGTCAGATTCAGATTCGCTGGTCGGGTTACGTGTCATATCCTTCCAGGGAAGGAGTCTTTCTTCAAGTTCTGCACGCTCATCGTCGTGCAATCTTTTTGCTTTTTTTGAGATCGCGACCACAGTTTCATACAAATTCGAGTGCCCACTTCTCAGTTTGTTCAAGTCCACAGGTTTAACTGACATTGCACTTTATTTTACTCGTTGGAAAGAAATTTATTGATTATAGCTGTAACAGCATCTACTGCAGTATCAAGATTGTCATTCACGACAACCTGATCAAACCTGTCAGCAAACTCCAGCTCCAGCTTTGCCCTGTCGAGACGTGCTTTCAGACTTTCTTCATCTTCACTCTCACGACCTTTAAGTCTCTGTTGTAAAACCTCCATACTTGGGGGCTTTATAAACAGCAATAACGAATTATCAGGAAAAATCTTTTTGAGATTCAGGGCCCCTTTCACATCAAGATCAAGCAATATACTGACGCCTGAATCAATGACCTGAAGTGTTTTGTCGAGCAACGTACCGTAATGGTTTCCAAAAAAATACTCATGCTCAATAAACCCGCCCCCGCGAACCTTTTCTTCAAATTCTTCTTTGCTCAAAAAATAATAGTTGGCACCATCTATTTCTCCTTGCCTTTTCTGCCTGGTTGTCGCAGAAACAGAAAATCTGATACCCGGTATTCGATCAAGGACCAGCTTTGCAATGGTAGATTTGCCGGTACCCGATGGAGCTGAAAAGACAATCAGTTTACCCTGTTTTTTCAGCTCTTCAACCATTGTAATTACTCTATATTTTGCAGTTGCTCCCTGACTTTTTCAAGATCTTCTTTTATCTGGACAATTTTCTGCGAAATTTCTGCGTTCTGCGATTTCGATGCAATAGTGTTTGCTTCGCGCAACTGCTCCTGAAGCAGAAAATTCAGTTTTCTTCCAGTGCCGCTTTCGTCATTATTCAGTTCTTCGATAAAAAACTTGTTATGGCTGGCAAAGCGTGTCAACTCTTCGGTTATATCGAGTTTGTCAGCGGCAAGAACCAGTTCCATTTCAAGACGGTCGCGACTGTAAGTTAAATCCTTTCCAGCCACAGCCTCAACCTTTAACGCAAGTCTTTTCCTTACGGTCTCAAGATTGTCGGTTGCCAGGAAAGTAACCTGTACCAGAGTCTTTTCGATCTCGGCAATTCGCGCAGTAAAATCGATTGAAAGCTCTTCACCTTCCCGGCGCCGCATTGCCTTGAGGCGATCGATTGCTTCCTGCAGAAGATTTTTGGCTATAGGCCACAGCTTATCAGAACTGTCAATAGATGTGGCGCCATTATCGAATATTTCCGGAAAACGGAGCAAATGCTCAAGATGAATCGGAGTGTCAAGATCGGCCTCTTTTTTAAGAGTATCAAGCAATCCTTTATATGCTTTTACCTTTGCAACGTTGATGCCCATAGAGATGGGCTGTTCTTCGTCAAGCTGGACCTGAATAAATGCAGATATCTTGCCTCTCTGAAAATGCGCCCGAATCATTTCACGAACTTCGAGCTCAAAAGATAGAAGTTGACGGGGAAGTTTTACGCTGATCTCTGCAAACCGGTTGTTAACTGAGCGCAGCTCAACGAGTGTCTTTACTCCACTTTCAACTGACTCAGCACTGCCATACCCGGTCATACTTTCCAACATAGTGTCCCTTGCTCTCTTCTGATTGTTACAAAGATACCGGCCCGTTCGCCTTGTTTATTTGCGAAGATCAAGTTCGCCAATCACTTTGCGGTAACGATCTATATTGACATTTTTAAGATAGTTCAGCATTTTCTTGCGCTTGGCTACAAGCATAAGAAGACCACGACGGGAGTGCTTGTCCTTAGGATGAAGCTGAAGATGACCGGTAAGATCAGTAATCCTGCGGGTATATAAGGCAACCTGAACCTCAGATTTTCCTGTATTCTTCTCAGAAGCTCCGAATTGCGTGATTACTTCTGCTTTAAATTCTTTTGTCAGGCTCATATCTCTACGTTTGTTATGTTAAATCGCTTGATTTGTAATATAATATTATTAACAATACAACTCCACCGTTTTTTTATCTTTTTCCAGCTGATTTTTAAGTTCTTCAAGTGATGAAAATTTTCTCTCCTCCCTGATAAACTTGAGCAAATTGAACCCAAGGTTCGATCCATAAAGATCCCCGCTATAGCCGAGAATATTGGCTTCCACCGTTTTAATACCTTCCGAAGAAACCGTCGGTCGCACACCTATATTCATCATTGCTTTAAATAGAGTCCCTTTAATTTCCGTCTGAGCGAAATAAACTCCCGAACGCGGCAACAGCTTGTCCTGGTCTGAAAGCTTAATATTGACGGTCGGAAATCCCAAGTCGCGTCCACGCTTGTCGCCGTCAACAACTGTGCCGCTGATGATATAGGGAGATCCGAGAAATTCATTAGCCTCCTCAATCATTCCGGCTTCGAGGAGAGCCCTGATCCTTGTGCTTGAAAAATGTTCATTGCCAATACGTACTTCATCAACAACCTTAACATCAAATCCAAGCTCAGTCCCCAAAGATTCAAGAGTTCTGACACTGCCGCTCCGTTCACGGCCAAACGCATGGTCATAACCGATGATGATGCTTTTAGCGCAAAGCTGCCTGAAAAGCACATTCCTTATAAAATCGTCTGAAGTTCGTGATGCAAAATCGGGTGTAAACCGGATAATAAAAAGCAGGTCTATTTTTTCTCTTGCAAGAAGATCTATTTTTTCTTCCAGAGTGGTCAGAAGTCCAAGCGGACCGGAAACTGCTCCCTTAAGGACTCTTCTCGGATGGGGTTCAAAAGTGACAAGCACACTGCGAAGATGACGGGCAGTGGCAATGGATACCATACGGGCAATAATCTGCCGATGACCTTTATGGACTCCATCATACGAGCCAACCGTCACAACAGATCCATCGCGAGACAGATCAGCTGGTAATCCGGAACCGTAGCTGTAAACACGATCATTGTCATACTCCACAATACGCATATATTCACTTAACTCCCTTCACCCGTTGGGGTAGTTGATACCTGCTGACGAATTGTTTCAAGAGTCTCTGATACGGTTTTAGCGTCACAAAGACTGTAGGGACCAATAGATACACGTCTCAGTGCGGCAAGATATCCACCAACACCAAGGAGAGAACCAAACTCATGGGCTATAACCCTGATATAGGCGCCCTTCGAGACATGCAGAATAAAATAAACCATCGGAAGCTCAATGCGGATAACTTCAAAGCGGTAAATGACAATCTCTTTTGCTTTGCGTTCTTTGATAACCTTTCCCTTGCGAGCATGTTCGTAGAGACGTTTTCCCTCATGCCAGGCAGCCGAATACATGGGTGGCTGCTGCAGATGCTTTCCAACAAAGCCTGCTGCAAGAGATCTGATCTGTGACTCAGTCAGGTGATCTGTTGTGCAATGACCATATTCAGGGGTCTCAACATCATGGCTATCCGTCATGACGCCAAGCTTTATGACGCCATCGTAAACCTTGTCAAGGACTTCAAGACCGGATATTTCTTTGGTTTTGCGTCCGGTAGCAAGAATAAGCAAGCCTGTTGCCTTTGGATCAAGTGTCCCGCAATGTCCCACTTTTCGCTTAAGGCCGCAATTTTTGAAGGTATTTCTGACTTTTGCAACAACATCGAACGATGTCCAATCCAAAGGCTTATCTATCAGCAGAAAATCACCCTCATCATGAATGATGCTTTCAGTAATACTGTTCATCCATGCAAACTGTTTACAAAACTCTGTTAATCACTCTGAACGGAACCTTTTCTGACTCCATTCAAAAGCTGCTCAATCCTGTTTGCACGCTCATAGAGGTGATCTTCATGAAATTCAAGTTCAGGAATTCGCCTGAATTGATGCCGGATTTTCGATGAAAGTATCATTCTGATACTTTTCGTTTCATCCGACAAAAATGCCATGGTTTTTTGCTGTTCTTCTGCTGATCCGATTATTGAAACATAGACCCTTGCAATGCTCAGATCAGCAGTAACTTTCACATCGACGACGGTAACAATCGCACCGCCGCGAGGAAGCTCCTTGAGAAGGATAGCTCCAAGCTCCTGCTGGAGGAGCGATGCAACTCTTTCTGTACGTATCGACATAAATCAGCAGGCCATTTACAGTTTTCTTTTTTTCTCGACAATCTTATAGGCCTCGACAACGTCACCAACCTTAATATCATCATAGTTCTTGAGGCTCATACCGCACTCATAGCCGGCATCAACTTCCTTGACATCATCCTTGAAACGCCGCAGCGCTGCAAGCTGTCCTTCGTATATCTGTACGCCGTCACGAAGCAGGCGAACCTTGGAGTCGCGGAAAATTTTACCTTCAAGCACATAACATCCCCCGACATTACCGATTTTCGGCACCTTAAAGACCTGACGAACCTCGAGTGATCCGAGGCTTTCCTCATGAAGTTCTGGAGAGAGCATCCCCTCAAGCGCTTTTTCAACATCTTCAAGCACATGGTAGATGACGCTGTAGAAACGGACATCAAGATCCTCTTTTTCTGCAAGCTTTTTAGCGTTGACGTTCGGCCTTACCCTGAATCCAATAATAATGGCATCAGAAGCTGCTGCAAGCAAGACGTCAGTTTCAGTAATCTGTCCAACGCCCTGGTGAATAATCTGTACCTTGACCTCTTCGTTCTGAATCTTCATAAGTCCATCAGCCAGCGCCTGAATAGATCCATCAGTATCCGCCTTTATAATGACACTCAACTCTTTCATGAGCCCTTCCTTGATCTGGCGGGCAATACTGTCGAGTTTTACTCGCGTACTGCGGCGGAAATCATGCTCACGGCGAATAACCTGGCGTTTCTGGGCCAGATCACGGGCATCCCTGTCTGAAGACATAACCGTCAACGCGTCGCCCGACTGAGGAAGATCCTCAAATCCAAGCACTCTGACCGGCTGAGAAGGGTTGGCATAGAGAATTCTCTTGCCCCGTTCATCCATAAGAGCTCGGACCTTGCCCATAGTATTGCCGGCAACAAAAGGATCTCCGACTTTAAGAATTCCACGCTGCACCAACACCGTTGAAATAACTCCCTTACCTTTATCAAGTTCTGACTCTACAATTATACCGCTGGCGTTGATATCTTTAGAGTAGTTCCCTCTAAGTTCGCGCATTTCTGCTTCGGTCAAGACCTTTTCCATTAGTTCGGCAATCCCGAGACCTTTTTTGGCCGAAATTTCCTGGCACTGATACTCTCCACCCCATTCTTCGACAAGCACTCCGGCTTCAGAAAGCTGGGTTTTGATCTTTTCTGGGTTGGCTTCGACTTTATCTATTTTATTAAGCGCAACGACAATCGGCACTCCGGCAGCCTTGGCATGGTTAATAGCCTCTATGGTCTGAGGCATAACACTATCGTCTGCAGCAACAACAAGAATAACAATATCAGTTACCTGAGCACCCCTTGCACGCATGGCGGTAAAAGCTTCATGGCCAGGCGTATCAAGAAACGTTATTTTTCTGCCATTTTCATCCGAGACTTCGTATGCACCGATATGCTGGGTAATGCCGCCTGATTCACCGGCAACAACTTTACTGCTGCGAATATAATCGAGCAGTGAAGTTTTTCCGTGATCAACGTGTCCCATGATGGTGACAACAGGAGGACGTGTCTGCAGATCTTCTTCCGCATCCTCCTCCACAACAACCGCTGTTGCCTCAACCTCTGAAATGAACTCCGCTTCAAACCCGAACTCCAACGCTATCAGCTCAATCGATTCTTTATCAAGTCTCTGATTGATTGTAACAAACTTGCCGAGAGAAAAACACTTCTGGATAATCTCCTTAGCCGTTATTCCCATAAGCTCAGCAAGTTCATGGGGGGATGCATACTCAGTCACCCTGACAATCATCCGCTGAGACTCGCGGAAGGCCTCGTCCTCTTCGTGCTCGCGCTCACGTTCGCTACGACGCATCTTGCGAAACTTCTGACGCGAACCAGTACTGCTGCGGTCGTCTATACCACTGATTGTCTTTTGTATGTTCGCTGAAATAACCTTGTCATCAACCTGAGGCTTATTTTTTTTCTTGCCTTTTTTCTTTTTGATACCTGCACCCTCTCCAGCTACAACCGGAGCAGGCTTGACATCAGCCGCAACTTTGGCAGGTTTCTTTGCAACAGGCACTTTCTCTTCTATAATAACTTCATCCGTTGCCGATGCCTTTGGCTCAAACTCATCCTTTAAAGCATCCGCCTGTTCCTTGAAATTCTTTTTACGGTTTTTCTTATTCCTTCCGGCATACATATCAAGAGTACCGAGCACGGTAAGACCACCCATCATCTGAGGGGCATCAAAAGAGACCAGATGCTCATTGACAGTAGGCTCTTCCCTTTGCGGTTCCGGTTCCGGCTCCGGAAGCTCAGGAACAGGAGAAACTTCTATAATTTCAGGAACCTCAACCACAGAAATTTCAGACTCTGGAACCTGATCCAAAGAGTGATTTTTAACGATGTGCTTGCTTTCAGCAACAACTGCTGCGGGAACCGGCGGAGGGCTGAGGGTTTCGCTGAGATGCTTCTCTTTTTCATAAGTTTTTCGAGACTGCTCCTCAAGCCTGGTCAAGCGCTTCTCTTTCTCAGCTCTTATTTTGTTGGTCTCATCGACCATTTTCTTTTCAACGCTGAAATGACCAATAATCATGTCATGCATCTCTTCACTCACCATAGAGGATGTAGAGGCCACCTTGCCCCCTTCCTTTTTGACAAAAAGCAATACATCCTGCGGACTCAACTGCAGCTCTCTGGCTATATCACTTATTCGAAATTTCTTTTCCATGTCCTCAAGGGCCATTACATCCTCCTCTGGATTTATAAACTCTTTACTCTCTATCCACTGTTCCGTCTATGACGGTGTTCCTGTTTCATCCACCGCCAAATCATCCTGTTCCGGCTCAGCATCCTCATCAAAAAGGCCTTCCAAATCTGATTCGGTAAACTGTTCCTTTACAGTTTTATAGATATTTTCGGCAATCTTTTTCCAATAACGCTTTTCTTCCTCGGTCACTTTACGTTCCCTCGGTTTCACGTTGGTCTTGTATGTTTTACCAAATACCGTCTGTTCTTCCGGTTTTGCAGGACCAAGAAGCGCCTGCTCAATTTCGTCAATTCCAGCTTTCAATACCTTTTTAGCCGTATCAAAACCACTGTCCAAAAGTTGGTAAATCATATCATCACCAAACTCTTCACGGAACTCAATAATATCGATATCCGTAGGATCTTCCATAGACTTGTCAATCACATCGCGATAGACGTCGATTTCATAGCCTGTAAGCTTCTCAGCAAGATGAATATTATTGCCGTTTTTTCCGATCGCATATTTAATCTGGTCAGGCTTCAGCATCACCCTTGCTTTACGGGTTTTAACATCAGCATGAACAGTAAGAGGATCAATTTTAGCCGGCTGCATTGCCCTTGAAATATAAATCTCAGGCTCATCAGCATAATAGATAACGTCAATATTTTCGTTATTCAGCTCCTTGACAATGCTCTGAATACGCTTGCCACGGTATCCGACGGTTGCGCCAACCGGATCAATTCTTGCACTGGTTGACTCAACTGCAACTTTTGCCCGCTCACCCGGCACCCTTGCAATAGCTTTAATAACAATAAGACCATCGAGAATTTCCGGTACTTCATGTTCAAAAAGTTTGTACAGAAATCTGTCATCAACTCTCGAAACAATAACCTTCATGCCGCCATCGGTTTTTTCTTTCTCAACCATGCTGCCATCATCAAGCCTGATTTTCGCTTTTTCACGTTCGATACGCTTGACATAAAGCTTCATCCTCGGAGTACGGCGAGGGTTATCTTTTTTCATCATCTCAGCTTTCGGCAACACCAGCTCAACACGATGATCCTTTGAAGTGTTGTAGGTAAAAATAACCTCATTTGCCCGAATCTGGTAAACCTCACCGGCAACAACTTCACCAACTTTCTCAAGACACTCTTCATACACGACAAGACGCTCAAGATCCCTGACTTTTTTCTGAACAGACTGCTTGATAATCTGAATGGATTTGCGGCTCAAATAATCTTCAAGCTTAATCGGTCCTTCTTCGTAAAAATCGCCAATTTCGAGAGAGTCGTCAATTGCCCGTACCTCGGCAAGGCTGATTTCAATGCTTTCTATATCAACTTCCTCGACAATTTTTTTCAGGATATAGACCTCAAAATCGCCCCTTTCAGGGTTAATGAAAATGTTGGATTCCACTTCAGGATCGTAATCCTTTCTGAGCTGCTTCTGGATAATATCCTTAAGAAGATCGGCAATATCCATTTTTACCGCCGCACTTTCGGTGCGCTTGTCCAGAAAGATCTTGGACTGCTCGATTTCGCCAAAAGCACTGGCAATCTGCAACCTCCTGTCCTGACCCTCATCTTTGATCTTCTTTTTGGCCATCTCTTTCTTAATTGTGCATGTTTAAAAGAAAATTTTCACTAACCCCACTAACCCGATATACCCTTCTATATTTCCGCATCAGGAACCGCGCGAACCACCTTATCGAGATAAAGTTTTACTGCTTCAATTACCGGCTGATGTCCCTTCTTTTTATTGGTTTCAGGCATAATTGCAATCCATGACTGCCCTTCTTCTGAAAGCGATACATCCTTAAGATGACCATTCAGCTCCACCTGACCGCCATTCTCATCGATATACGTAACCCTGATATATTTTCCGACATGTCTTAAATACTGCCGGGGCAGTATGATCGCCTCACCAAGACCGGGCGAGGAAACAACCAGATCAAAATTTTCTCCAATTAACTCAAGCAGCTCCTCATCACCTTCAAGTCGTTCACGAAGTCTTCTACTCAGATAGGCACACTGATGAATGCGGATGCCATCATCAGCATCAACCAGCAGCTCTATTTTCCGGTTCCGCTCAGTACCTTTTACCTTAAGATCAATAAAATATGCTCCTTCGCCCCGTGTACCAATGGACTCTGCAATTATCTGGAGAACACAATTTCTGATGCGCTCAAGCATGAAAACCCCACACAAACATATTTATTGAAAACAAAAAAGTGGGGAACCCCCACTCTCTGATAAGATAATGCCACCAGTCGTCAAATCAAGTAGGCCAATGTACAAAAAAAGCTGTCAACAGCAAAATAACCTTATGACCCAATTTTTTGCTCGTTGTCTTTGAGGTGGCTATCTATCACTTCATAATCAGTCTCTTCAATATTCTGATCCGAAGAAAAAGATTCCGGCCGATGAGCGGAACTTCTGAGAAACCCTGTAGTAAAAACACGCAAACCAAATTTCAGCACACCTAAAACCAGGCGCAGCAAAAGAAATAAAGCAATAACAAGAAGAATAAATTTAAACATCGCAGGAAAACTGTTATGAACCTTGCAGGTTCGTCACGAAGCTCTCAATAACCCGAGAAGTCTTGTTTCGTTCACACGATACTTGAATGCCTGAATACCGTCAACTGAAATAACCGGAATTTTAAGTCCAAACTCGGCAAGGAGGTCCGAATTATCAGAAATATCGATTTTTTCAAGATCGAATGGCTCTAAAACCTGCACTTTCAGCAGAACATCCATTGCCTCATCACACAAGCAGCACTCTTTTTTTCCATAGAGTGTAACCTTATGTCTTATTTTAGTCATAAGTTAAACAGATCCTTTGCGGCAGGTTCACGCAGAATTTCAAGCACAGCATCCAGTGAAAGAGTGGTCTGTTCAGAGGTAACAAGATTTTTCAACGAATACTGCCCTGTGGTGTATTCTGTTGAGCCGATAAAAAGCGCATAGGATGCCCTCACTTTGTTTGCCTCTCTCATCTGCGCTTTCATGCTTCTTGCTGCCAAATCTATTTCCGTCATAATACCAGCCTTGCGTAACCTGTATGCAACCATAAGTCCATGGTCAATCAGTTCCTGCTGCTGTACAACAACATAAACAAGCGGCCCGTGAGGATTAAGGGCAGCAAAAAGACCCTGCTTTTCCATGGTAATCAACAGTCGCTCCATCCCTACAGCAAACCCTGATGCCGGAACATCCGAAGCATTGCCAAGCTCACGGGCAAGGCCATCATAACGCCCGCCACCGCCTATGGCGTCCTGCGCTCCCAGCTCTGAACTGGTAACCTCAAATGCGGTGTGACAGTAATAATCAAGTCCCCTGACGAGACGATGATCGATTTCATAAGCTATACCCCGTTCTCCGAGGTAAAAAAGTACCTTTTCAAAATCCTCTACAGCCGCCTGATTGAGATAATCGTACAACTTCGGGGCCCCTGCAACAATATCCTGCACTGCAGGATTTTTTGAATCAAGAATCCTCAACGGATTTTTTTCGAGCCTTTCTTTTGATGCCTCATCAAGCAGATGGTGAAACGGTGCAAAATAGGACTGTAATGCTTCGCGGTAACGCAGCCTGTCTTCGGTATCGCCAAGAGTGTTGACCCTCAGTTTTAAACCATGCAGACCCAGCGACTCGAAAACCTGCATCATCAACGTCATAACTTCAGCAACCGCAGCAGGTGATGATACTCCGATAAGTTCAGCCCCAAACTGTGAAAATTGCCGTTGCCGACCAGCCTGAGGCCTTTCTTTTCGAAAAAGCTCACTGATATAGTAAAGCTTGTGAACAGGGCCGAGCGAAAGCAGATTTTTTTGGAGTGCTGCCCTCATTACACCGGCAGTCATTTCCGGACGCAAGGTGAGAGACCGGCCTTTGGGGTCAGGTTGAAACGTAAACATCTCTTTTCCGACAATGTCAGTTGTCGAACCAATGCCTCTCTGAAAAAGCTCCGTATACTCAAAAACCGGTGTCCGTATCTCAGAAAATCCGTAAAGGGAGGCAAGAGAGTGCACTATTCCTTCAACATACTTCCACTGAGCAGCCTCTTCGGGAAAAATATCCCTTGTGCCCTTTACTGCCTGGTACTGCGACATAACTATAAAAATCCTCTGCTGGTAAAATATTATATATGAGGAAGATCTTTTTCCTCTTCCTTGAAAAGCTCAATAACCTCTGCTGCTGATTCGATAAGTATCAGTCTCTGGCGAATATCCTCCCGACCTGCAAGCTTGGTGATACGTCCAAGCAGCTTTAAATGTTCTGCAAGCATATCCTCCGGAGTTGCAAGAAGAAAAACCAGACGAACCGGCTCATTATCAATCGAGTCGAAATTCAAATCACTGCTGAGAGTGGCAAACGCCATAACCGGCTCGGTAACCCCCTCAGTTTTAGCATGAGGAAGAGCTATGCTCTTGCCGATACCTGTTGACATTTCCTGTTCGCGATGTAAAACATCTGCCCGCAATCTGCTGATATCACTCACACCAGCATGGCCCTCCACAAGAGTAATCATCTTTTCTATAACCTGACTTTTTAAGGTCAGGTCGAGATTTAAAACAATATTTTTTTCTGAAAGAAGACCTTCAATTTTCATTCTTTAAACCTCTTGAAAATTAGTAATCCTGTCTGCAGGTAATATATCCCCGGCACCTGAATTTAAACGGATAATATAAAAAAACATTTAACCATTAAGCCAGCGAGCATATTCAACAAAAAAAACTTCACATTCGAGACGCAATCAAATAGATAAATGGCGATACAAACATAATAGTATCAAACCGGTCAAGAACTCCACCATGACCGGGAATCAGACCCGAAGAATCTTTTACCCCGGCATCTCTCTTGAACATCGATTCTATCAGGTCACCGGCAGGACTGGCCAACCCTATCAGCACTCCTGTCATCAAGACAGTCTTAAAGGAGAACTGCGGCACATAACTGCCATAGATTATTGATGCAGCAATACTGCCAGCCAATCCGAACAAAAAACCTTCCCATGTTTTGTGGGGACTGAGACGTTCAAATAATTTTCGATGAATAAATTTTCCACCCACGAGACTTCCGCCGAAATAGGCAAAAATATCGGTCGACCAGACACAGAAAAACATAAGAAAAACAATAATTACCCCTTTTCCATCGGGGTCTCCGAGACGCAGTTTCAACAGCGAACCAAACGATAGATTGACATAGAGCAGACCTGGAAATATTGATCCCAAATTAAGCAGCGGAGAGCCATCTTTAAGAAAAAGCTCCATCACCAGAAGAGCGACAACCACAATGAGCAAAAGCTCCCATACTTCAGCAAAAGGCTTATAAAAGTTCAGCTGAAAAAGGAATGTTATCACAAGGACAATCCAGAGGGCCGGAGGATGAGCCTTATGCAAGGCAAGACGATGAAACTCAAAAACAGCCACAAGAGCCAACAACAAAAAAAAGGCAAAAAACCAGACCCCACCCAACTTGACCAGCCAAAGCAGCAATGGAATACCCGCCAGAGCTACAATAACCCTCTGTAATAAATTAACGCTTAAAAGCTTACCCATACATCAATGTTTAGACTTCTGATCAGCACGATTGTCAAAGCCTCGTAACCATATCGGCAGAAAACCACCGGACAACCATCACAAACAACAGCAAACTTCCCCCGACAAACAGCCACCACCACAGAGCACCCAGCAAAGATTCAGGCTGAAACCATTTTGTCAAATCCCCATTATCGGCAAACAAGAGAAGAACGAGGGCTGCAAAATTGTTAACCAGATGAGCACAAATAGAAAGCGCCAAATTACCTGTTTTGCTATAAATATAGCCAATATACCACCCAAGCAACGCAAGGGGAAAAAGATTTGCGGCACTCATATGAAAAAAAGCAAAAACGCTTGCTGTCAAAAGCACTGCTCCACCTTTCGACATCGAGCGGGTATAATTTTGCTGAATGTAACCCCTGAACAGCAATTCCTCACAAACAGCTGGAGTAAGAGCAAGAACAAACGCCACCGAAAAAAATTCCGGAAGCGTCCGGACAAGAGCAAGCTCCTTAATAAACGACTCCATCAACTCACGCTGGCGAACCACTTCTGAGCCTGCAGAGCCTAAGGCAGGCCAGAGAAACAGGTCCTGACATGCAGTAACTGTATATAATAAAGGCTGAAGAAGAAATATACCACTCACCGCAAGTGCTGCAGCACCAGCGTTGAAATCCTTTCGTATGCCTAAAAAAGCAAGGCACTCCCGCGAAAATGGATTTTTTCTGCCGGTATGCCAGGCGGCAAGCATAATTACGGGCAGGGCGAGAACAAGAATCTGGCCGACAGCCTGAATAATGCGCATCAAGGGCAGCATGCTTCTGTCAATATGCAGTAAAGAAATTCCCGCGACGCTGCCATTATTAACAAGCATAAACAGCAGAACTCCGGCAATCGGATAAAGCACCATAATGCCGATTAAGAATAACGTATTGGCCAAAAAAGAGAGCCGCCTCGGCGCAAAAGGATCGGGGGAAGCAAATGTCAGCATTGATTTTATATGATAACCGTTACAATGAATCTCTTGGAATGTTATACCTTATCGTTTTAAAACCACCAACTATTCGGATTCTATCAAATGAATATCCTGATATTTGATGCTACACCAGGGTGGTCCGGTGGAGCAAACAGAATCTTTCTCTACAGTAAAGAGCTTATAAAGCGCGGTCACACCATAACAATCTGTTGTTTACACGAAAGTGGCCTATCGAGCGCTCTCTCAGAAGAAAACATTCCAGTATGCAAGGTTAATCCAAAAAATGATATAAACATTCTGGTCATTCCAAAAATTGTACGACTTATCGTTAAGAACAATATTGATGTGATCGAAATCTGTTCCCCGATGTTTTATTGGATAGCATCATTGGCTGGAAGGTTAACCAAAAGACCGGTCATACTCACCCGTAATGTTCCATACAGAAAAAAAGGGTTAAAAAAATACATCAATACCTTTCTTTATAGTAAACTGGTTGACAGAATTATTGCTATATCAGATAAAATCAAACGCGAACTTATAGAGGATTTTGCTATCCCTGACCACAAAATTTCAGTGATATATGATGGCATTGATCTACTCCGCTTCAGCCTGCAGGGCACAAACAGCAGCAGTGTTAATTCTGAGGAATACTTGGCGGCTGTGATCAGCCGATTGGACGAAAACAAAGGGCTGGAATGTTGTATTAATGCCTTGCCGATAATAATGCAACAAATCAGCCGGATTCGTTTTATTATCGTTGGAACTGGACGTATTGAACAAAAACTCCAAGTATTGACAAAACAGCTCAACCTGACTGACAAGGTGCATTTTACCGGCTTCCGAACAGATATACCTGAAATTCTAGCCGGTGTTGATATCACCATTATGCCTTCACCCGAAGAGGGTATGTCAATGAGTGCCCTTGAATCCATGGCATCAGCAAAACCTGTTGTTGCAACATCAGGAAGCGGGTTAGTCGATATAATAAAAAACAATCACTCGGGTATTATTGTAAAACCCGACAACAGCAACGAACTTGCTCATGGAGTGGTAACGTTACTGCGATCTGATTATAAAAAGATAGGCCGGGAAGCCAGAAAAATTGTTGAAGAAAAATTTGCACTCCAAACAGTCGTTACTCAATATGAACGATTGCTCGAACAAGTAACAAAGTAACTCACCTCCAGCAGAAGGGCATGAAATCGAAAAAAAAAGATCATAAAGTATTCCGGGAACGTCTGGCCAAAACCCTCCAATTTTTTGCAAAACATCGCCAATCAACGCCCCGCATAGAAAAAACACCTGAAAGCATTGTCATTCTTGCAAGAGAGTGCTACGGTGACTGTATTATGCTTACCCCCCTCATTGGTACCCTCCGAAGAGATTACCCCGAACTGTCGATATACGTCATTGCCTTCAGCCAGATTATTTTTAACTTTTTCAGTGCGGACCCCAATGTCACCGCTGTCTATCATTCCAAAAGAAACATAAAGCGCTATTACAAAGAGATTCTCTCCAAAAAATTTGACCTGTTGTTCAATCCTAAAGACCACCCCTCAACCCATTTTCTCATTCAATCGCTCCTTATAAACGCCCGGCACAAAGTTGGACACTTCAACCCTTACCACGAAGGCCTTTACGACCACCTTATCACTCTCGGTCCCAACCTGCATGAATCAGCGAAAAACCTGTCACTCCTGAGTGTTATAAGCTCAACCGAACAGCAACCTCCATGCAAGCCATACCTGCCTCCGATGCCGGTATCAGCTGAAACTTCCCTTTTTCTTAAAAAAATTCCTGAGCACAAATACATCGGCATCAACATAAGTGCCGGCCATATCGGAGGGCGCCGCACCAATCAGCAATGGTCGGAACTCATTAATAACTTCCCAAACGAAACCTTTGTTATCTTTTCGGCGCCTCAGGACATAGAGAAAAAACGAAATCTTGAGCGTCCTCTTGCAAACGTCCTGCACTCCCCTTCAACCCGCAACATCTATGAAGTAGGCGAAATAGTAAAAAAATTAAAAATTCTTGTCACACCCGACACTTCCCTCGTCCATATCGCCTCGTGCTACGACACCCCCATAATTGCCCTGTATCGTAAACATGAAGCCGATCGGAGTCAGTTCGGTCCATTAAGTACCATTCAGGAAATTATTGTATCCCCGACAATCGACGTCATCGACATCGACTCCAGCGAAGTAACCGGTGCACTAAGCAAAATGCTGAAAATGTTCCCATATGCTGATGGCAACAAAGGATAAAGGGGATAAACTGAATATTATTATTAATACGTTATATTGGCGTACATGTTAAACTAAACACGATCGGATTGCTTATGAAGTTCGGAATATTGATGAGAATGCTTCGGTATATGGCCCCGTCAAAGGGCAAGATTATTCTTGTAGTATTTGTCAGCGTATTGACATCACTGTTCAGTGTCGTTTCGATATACTCTATCCTGCCCCTGCTTAATGCCGTTTTTTCATCCGGACCAGCAGCCCCGCAGACCTTCAAAGCACAACCTTTACAGTTGCAACCGAGAAGCGCTCAGCCTGGAGTTGATACCAAGGCCGCAGTCCCTGAGCAAAAGGCTCTTCAGGTTGACAAAAAAGCAACAAGTGCCGAAAAAATAAAAACATGGGCATTGACTGAATTTCAACGGATGTTCGATGCTCCTACAAAACAAATGACCCTGCTGAAAATCTGCCTCTTCCTGATAGCTGCGTTTGCCCTGAAAAATCTGTTTATCTACCTTAACGGCCAGATTATTTATCGTATACAGACCAAAACAGCAAAAAAGCTCCGGGATGATGTGTTTCACAGCATCATCGAAATGCATCTCGATTATTTCAACAAGAATCGCGTTGGAAATCTGATGAACTACGTCAATAACGACGTCGAAAATGTTAACAACAGTATCAGTTCGACATTTGTCAATTTTCTGCAGAACCCATTTTCAATCTTTGTCTATGCCGGCGTTTTGCTCGCTCTCAGTTGGAAACTGACGGCTTTTGCAGGATTAACCTCTCTGTCGATTTTTTACGTTATCAACTTTATGGGCAGAAATATCAAAGGTCTTGCCCAGAACTTCCAGACCAAAATGGGAGACATGAACTCTGTTCTTCAGGAAAAGTTTAACGGTATAAAAGTTATAAAGTCAACTGCCTTCGAGGGAATTGAACTCGAACGGTTTATGTCGTTCACCAACGACTTCAGGAAGTTGAGCATCAAGATGGCGCAGATACGCAATATTATCAGCCCGCTTAACGAAACTCTCCTGATTGCCGCTATCGCCATGGTGCTCTGGTTCGGGGGCCTCCAGGTATTCGATGGCGCCATGACCGCCAACGAACTGCTTGTATTTGCTTTTACCCTCTACTCCACTATGGGGCCGATTAAAATGCTGGGTGATGCCAATTTATCGATACAGATGGGAATGATTTCAGTTGAGCGCCTTTTTGAAGTGCTCGACACCAACACCAACGTAACCAATGGTGCTCGCTCAATACACAGCTTCTCGCATAATATTATCTTTGAAGATGTCTGTTTTAAATACAATAAAGATCCCGACGCGCCCAACGTCCTCAACCACGTTTCTTTCGAAATAAAGAAAGGGGAAATGGTCGCGCTTATCGGCCAATCCGGTTCCGGAAAGTCCACAGCCGTTGATCTCCTGCTGAGATTTTATGATGTCGATTCAGGCCGCATAACCATTGACGGTGTAGATATCCGTGAATTTGACTTTAAACAGCTCCGGCAGATGATTGGCATAGTCAGCCAGGAAGTGATTTTGTTTAACGACTCTATTGAACAGAATATTGCCTATGGTGTCCACGACGACATAAACCATTCAAGGATAGAACAGGCCGCTAAACTGGCGAATGCGCACGAATTTATTGTTGATAAGCCACAGCAGTACCAAACCCTGATTGGCGACCGTGGACTCCAGCTTTCAGGAGGCCAGCGTCAGCGAATTGCCATTGCCCGTGCCATGGTGAAAAACCCTGAACTGCTTATTTTTGACGAAGCGACCAGTGCGTTGGATAACGAGTCAGAAAAGATTGTTCAGCAGGCCATTGACAATGCTATGGCAAACAGAACAGCCCTTGTGGTCGCTCACCGCCTTTCCACCATTAAAAATGCCGACAAAATAGTGGTAATGGAACGAGGTAACGTGATGGAATCCGGCAGTCATGAACAGCTTATTGAACAAAGCGGTGTCTATAAAATGCTCTACGACATTCAGTTTGCCGTAAAACCGGCAGCACCGGAATCACTGACAGCAGCCTGACCATCAACCCGGCATATTCGGCGTAATGCTCATATCCATTATTCTGTTTTTCCTTATAGTGATTGCGGTATCGCTCTTTATTGCCCGCTATAGAAAGCATAGCAATAAAAAAACAGATCGCCGCAGTCGCGAAACATGGGCTATCGGCATCTATAAAGGCCCCTCACCCCTCCAGCTTTCCCCTGCTGCTGACATCAGCAACCCCATACTCACTGCAAAAGATGTGACCGACATCAAAGCCCGGTTTGTTGCTGATCCATTCATGATTCAGAATAAAGAGGGGTTTCACCTTTTTTTTGAAGTCCTGAACGACTCATCAGATCTCGGTGAAATCGGTTATGCATTCAGTGCAGACTCTCAACATTGGCAATACCGTAACATCATTCTCAAAAAGCGGTTCCACCTTTCGTACCCTTATGTTTTTTTCTGGGATAACCGCTATTACATGCTCCCGGAATGCAGCGACTCAGGAGGAATTCAACTGTACGAGGCAAAACGGTTTCCTGACCAGTGGGAGCTTGCTGCAACAATACTTAAAGGAAACGGGCGTTTTTCAGCACTCGCAGACCCCTCGATAATTCATTATAAAAATCGATGGTATCTGTTCAGCTACGCTATAAAAAGCAAAAACCTCCATCTTTTTTCGTCTGATGCGCTCAATGATGGATGGAAAGAACATCCCAAAAGCCCTATAATAACCGCAAGTCCCCAATTTGCCCGTCCTGCCGGAAAACTGGTTATCAGTGATGGTACAATTTATCGATACGCCCAGGATGAAACCCCTCACTACGGCACAAGAGTCTGGGCATTTCGGATTACTGAATTGACGGAACTAATGTATAACGAAGAGGCAGTGGGAGATGAGCCAATACTGCAACCGGGAAATGAGTTGTGGAATAAAGACGGAATGCATACCGTTGATGCTCACAAAAGCGGATCAGGGGAATGGATGGCTTTTGTCGATGGGTTCACGATCAAGGCAGATCCTCTTACTGTATAAATATCTCAAGCTTTTTACCTAAAGCTTCAGCATAATGTGAAAGTGTTGATAGTCTGATATCCTCTGCATGGTTCTCGATACGAGAGATGGCCGATTTGTGGGTCTTGAGCTTTTCAGCAATCTCATCCTGTGTCATACCTGCACTAGTCCTCGCCTGTTTCAATAACGCCCCAATCTTGAAATGCTTGTATCCCTCGTCATATCCTTCAGCGAACTCAGGGTCGGTAGCTTTTCTGCTATCAATATATTTCTGTAAATCACTCATGGCGTTTTCTCTCCTGATATTCTTTTTTTCTTTGTTCTGCTAAAGCTATTTCCTGTTGTGGAGTTTTTCTGGTCTTCTTAGAAAATCCAATTGTCATGATAACAAACTTTCCGTTATCAATGAACCCCAAGAGCCTGAAAGCATTATTTCCAAACTGCACTCTCACCTCCCAAATTCCATCAGTGTTCTGAAGTTTTTTGAAATATTCTTGAGACACTATTGGTATCGATTCAATTAAGTTAAGTACCCATGTTATTTTTTTTGCTTCTTAAGCTGAAAGGGAGTCCAATAATTCTCGAACAGGTACTTTTCCGGTTGGTGTCGTATAGAAAATTATTTCTTTCATGAAATCATGTTAACAATGTCGTCAACTATTAGCAAGCTAATAATACTACGACATCACAACACCCCCTCAAACCGTTTCTTGGCATCCTCTGATATTGTTCAGCGCTCAATACAACAAATTGGGATTTTTACGTTTATAATGAGTTTCATAGAGTTTTGCGTGCTGCATAAACTTGTAGAAGGAGTGAAGCACGGCAAAAATAAACCCGAGCAAGCCATCTAAGAAGCCCATTTTCACTATGTAAATCTTGAAAAACTCACCTATGGGACGATAAAAAAGCACAAACAGTGAAAAGCTTTTGTTTTTTTTCTCAAACCGAACCTGTTCCAGAGATGTGTAGCGGTTTATTTTTTCGAGGTAGGATTCAAGAGATTCTACATGGTAGTGTAAAAGAGCCAGACTTTTATGTTTTGGGTTGATCATAAAATCTTTCCCCTGAAGCGTAATAACACCTCCATGGACGTGTGTTTCGTAGGTTGCACAATTTTTTTTCCAGAACCGTTTATCAATCCGTCTATACATGCAACGCAAAGGTCTTCCTAAAACATAATCCTGTTTAGGAAAGGACAAAGTTGTATACCCTTCTTTATTGTCAGTGAAGGTCTTTAAATATTCCCATAATTTGTCAGGCACAATTTCATCAGCATCAATCACCAGCAGCCATTCTGATGATATTTGAGCATGAGCCCAGTTACGAGCAATTTCAGCATATCCCGATTGTTCGTAATAAATGACCTTACAGCCAAACTCTTTGGCAATCGTAACGGTATCGTCAGTGGAATACATATCACACACAATAATCTCATCAGCCTTGTCAAGAGCTGCAAGACACTGGCGCAAAACCCTTTGTGCATTGTACGTATTTATAACAACAGATATGGTCGCCATCAGCAGTATTTATTATGTAAAATAACTATTCCGAAAAATGCACCAACTTTTAACTATAAACAGAAATAGCTCTTCAGTGATTGAGGGCTATTATAATTATTGATGTATGTACTTTTTATGAGTCACCATAATGACCTCTGAGAGAAAGCACCAAAACAGTCACCGTGCTATCATTAATCTCATAGACAATACGATGTTGCTTATTCAGTCTTCTAGACCAACATCCTGCAAAATTACCTCTCAGCGACTCAACCTTACCTGTTCCTTCTGTTGGATGTACTGATAATTCGAAAAGAATGCGCTTGATCTTTAGGAGAACCGCCTTATCACCGACTTTATGCCAAAATCGAATATCTTCTTTGGCATTGTCAGTGATATCTACAAAATACTTGCCCATGGATCTCTGGTATCTTTAATCCTTGTGACCCTTCCTGCTTTTGCATCTGCTCGTCCCTTCTCAATAGCCTCAATAACCTTGGGATTGGAGAAATACTTATCAGTATCACTTATTTTTCCTGCAGGTACGATTTCATAAGTCTCAGTGTTGCCACACTGTACAATAACACGTTCCTTATTGGCTAAATTCAGGTACTTCCTGAGGTTCTTGCGTAACTCTGTTGTGCTTATCGCTATCATGATTATCTCTTCTGCGTTTTGTTACC
>SESG01000663.1_pt1 | contig 47017 bp, 49 predicted proteins | sample 3171421 | NCBI WGS metagenome assembly SESG01 (sample SAMN10866946, study PRJNA518727) | freshwater metagenome | biome: subpolar coniferous forest; feature: holomictic lake; material: water; isolation source: holomictic Lake 227, 6 m and 8 m depth | place: Canada: near Kenora, Ontario | collected...
TGATAATGATAGAAAAAAGCCACTTTCCCAATTATTTCGCCACTTACAAATCAATAAAGCGAATTTACCGCCAAAAAATTTTGAGCAAAAATCGCTTTCTAAAACCCCCTTCTCCACTCCATAAATTGAAAGGAAATTCACATGCAAGCCATATTGATGACCGCTATCGGTGATAGCACCGTTTTGATTGAACAAAATATAGCCGAGCCACATTTAACGCAACGCACAGAAATAAAAGTCCGCCTGCACGCTGCCGGAATAAATCCGGTCGATACCAAAATTCGCAAAGGCGGTTTGTTTTATCCCAACGCGGAATTACCCACCGTTTTAGGTTGCGACGGTGCGGGCGAAGTCGTCGAAATTGGCGCAAACGTCACGGATTTTAAAGTCGGCGACAAAGTTTGGTTTTGTCACGGCGGTTTGGGGCGTGAACAAGGAAATTACGCCGAATTCACCGTTATTGACCAACGTTGGGCAAGTTTAATGCCGCAAACTGCAACGTTTGAAACGGCTGCCGCTGCGCCATTAGTGTTAATTACGGCGTGGGGCGCATTGTTTGAACGGGGAAATTTGCAAGCGGATCAAACCGTTTTAATTCATGCTGGCGCGGGTGGTGTGGGACACGTCGCGATTCAATTGGCGAAAATCGCCGGCGCACGAGTCATCACCACCGTGAGTTCAAATGAAAAAGCCGCTTTCGTGAAATCACTCGGTGCGGATGAAATCATTTTTTACAATCAAACAAACGTGGCAACAGAAGTAAATCGTTTAACTAAAAATTGTGGCGCGGATTTGGTTTTTGACACCGTTGGCGCAGACGTTTTTAAATCGAGCATTGCCTGTACCGCGCATTTTGGACGCATTGTGACGTTGCTCGATGCGTCAAATTTAGATTTGAATGAAGCCCGCATGCGAAATTTGTTAATCGGTTTTGAATTGATGTTAACGCCGATGTTGCGCGACTTAGATTCTGAGCGCGATAAACACATCGAATTACTGAAAAAATGTGCGGCGTACATCGATGCGGGTAAATTAGCCGTTCACGTCAGCCAAGTTTTACCATTAGCAGACGCGCAAAAAGCGCACACTTTAATTGAAGCCGGTCACACGATGGGCAAATTAGTTCTTTCTATTTAACTTTTCAAGATTATGACACTCGATTTTTTAGACAAAAAACACACGATTGCGGGCGCAGGTTTTAATCGTTGGCTAATGCCACCGGCGGCGTTGGCGATTCATTTATGTATCGGTATGGCGTACGGTTTTTCCGTATTTTGGTTGCCGCTTTCAAAAGCTATTGGCATCAAACAAAGCGTGGCGTGTTCTGCCGATGTTGGATTTTTCACCGAATTATTCATCACCACCTGCGATTGGAAAATCTCCACGCTGGGCTGGATGTACACGTTATTTTTCGTATTTTTAGGTTCATCGGCGGCACTTTGGGGCGGTTGGTTAGAACACGTTGGCCCGCGCCGCGCTGGTGTGATTAGCGCGTTATGTTGGTGTGGCGGGATGTTATTGTCGGCGTTAGGCATTTACACACACCAATTTTGGCTGATGCTGATTGGTTCCGGCGTAATCGGAGGGATTGGTTTAGGTTTGGGTTATATTTCGCCCGTGTCGATGCTGATTAAATGGTTTCCTGACCGTCGCGGCATGGCGACTGGCATGGCAATTATGGGTTTTGGCGGCGGCGCGATGATTGGCTCGCCGTTAGCGACGTTGTTGATGAAACACTTTGCGACCGAAACAGATGTTGGTGTTATGCCTACGTTTGTGGCGATGGCAAGTATTTATTTTGTTTTTATGATGGCAGGCGCGTTGACTTACCGCTTGCCTGTTTCGGGTTGGCAACCAGCGGGCTGGATTCCTGTCGCCTCCACGCAAAATAAAATGGTTACACCGCATCACGTTCACGTTAAAAACGTGTTCAAGATTAAGCAATTTTGGTTACTGTGGGGCGCGTTGTGTATGAACGTGAGTGCGGGAATTGGCGTAATTGGAATGTCTTCGCCCATGCTGCAAGAAGTTTTCGGCGGAAAATTGATTGGGTTAGCGAAAACGTATGGCGAATTAGACAAACCCGAATTAGCCGCAATTGCCATCGTCGCAGCAGGTTTCACGGCATTATTGAGTTTATTCAATATCGGCGGACGGTTTTTCTGGGGCAGCTTGTCAGATAAATTAGGACGAAAATTAACGTTTATGATTTTTTTCGTGGCTGGCAGCGCGTTATATTTCAGCGTTTCTGGCAGTGCGATTGCGGGCAATAAATTATTATTTGTAGGTGGTTTGTGTTTAATTTTAAGTATGTACGGCGGCGCATTTGCGACGGTTCCTGCATATTTAGCAGATTTATTCGGCACGCAAATGGTTGGCGCGATTCATGGAAGATTATTAACCGCATGGGCGACAGCGGGCGTTTTAGGCCCAGTAATTGTAAATTACATGCGTGATTACCAACTTGGTTTGGGTATTCCGCGTGAGCAAGTTTACAATCAAACGATGTGGATTTTAGCGGGATTGTTGATTATCGGCTTGATTTGTAATCTGTTAATTCGCCCCGTCGATGAAAAATGGTTTATGTTGCCAGATGAACTCGCGAAAGAAAAACGTTTAGCGCAAGATCGCATTCATGATGAAGAAGTGGGCGAAACGGATGATATGGTGAATTCAACGCCAATAATTTTAGTCTACGTGGCTTGGCTAGCCGTGGGAATTCCGCTGACGTGGGGAATTTATCGGGCAGTGGTCGCGGCGATGGCGTTTAGCCTGTAATCATTTTTGGAATTGAAAATCGTACAAGCAATATTCAATAATATTGCTTGTGCAAATAATATCTGGAGGCATAAAAAAACCCCGCTGACGAAATAGTCGCAGGGTTTAATTTTATTGGAGCTAGTGAGGGGATTCGAACTCCTGACCGGCTGATTACAAATCAGCTGCTCTACCAACTGAGCTACACCAGCAATGTATGCAGGTAATTATACATAATTAACCACTTTTAGCCACTTTTAAACATGAAATTACACTTTTTTCTGCATATTTCGACTGAAAATCAACAACTCGAAATCGTTATAAATTCAAAAATTACAAAAAGTTATCGCATTTCGACCGCTAAAAACGGCACGGGGGAAAATAAAGGCAGTGAATGCACTCCGTGCGGTTGGCATTCCATTCGTGCCAAAATCGGCAATCGACAACCCATTCAAAGCGTTTTTGTCGGACGACGACCGACAGGTGAAATTTATAGTGCTGAATTGGCGGCAAATTACCCGAATCGAGATTGGATTTTGACGCGCATTTTGTGGCTAGATGGTTTAGAAGCGGGTAAAAATCGTTATGGAAACGTACACACCAGCACACGTTACATCTACATTCACGGCTGCCCAGACGAATTGATAACCGGAAAACCTGCCTCGCACGGCTGCATTCGTATGAAAAATGCTGACGTTTTAGATTTATTTAATCGAATTCCAGTCGGAACAAACGTATTCATTGATTAAAACGCATAAGACCACGTCGCGGACAACGCGCCTTCACGCGGTAATTGATAGCCGTTCACGTCGTCGTGAACGGGCTGCAACCATTCGAAACTCACCCGATTACCTTGTAAACTTCCGTTCGGCATCGAGGCGTTAATGCCAAAACCGACATCAACAAATCGTCCACCATAATTACGCCCATAATCCATCGCGCCAATTTGATGATAAGTGCCTCGATACGCGCCTTGTAGCGAACCCTGCAACGTATAAACTCCCCGCACCGAAGTCGCCAACCAATTTGTCCAACTGTAACTGCCCCACGTTGTCGCCTGAAAAATATCACCCAACGCAAAACCGGCTTTATTGTGCGATTCCAACCGTTTCGTGCCGTTTAATTGTGCGCCAAATGACCAATCGTCGATATTGCCTGTGTAAGTGACCGCTGGTTTGAAATCCCACGTCCCGCTACCCAGCTGCATTCCGTAATGAATAAAACCTAAATCTTGCCGATGCGTGTCGCGCAACTGAATTTCAGCGTCGCCCGTCGGTGCTGTGCCACCCAAACTTACGTTGATTTGTTGGGAATCTGTTTTAAACACGTTGAATAGCGCGTAAATTCCGGTATCGCCCAAACCGCCTGTCGTGTGTTCGTGTCCAGCGTGAATAATCGCTGAACCCAAAGCAGTCGTCATAGCTGGCGTATCGGGCGCACCATCAAGCGAGCGCATCGTCATGTGCATATCCATAAATTGCGGCATCAACATCAACGTCAACCAATCTGTCGGCGCGAACATTAAATCCAACATGTGCATATTCATGCTCATTTCGCTGGGCGTAACGTAGCATTTTTGCGGCGCACACGCTTGATTCACCAGCGTTTCATCGGCAACAGTATTCAAACCGTTTTGCGTATTGCCTGCTTGATTTGCGTACATATAACGATAACCGACCATCACATCGCCCGCATTCGGCAAAACGTGGTCAAACATAACGCCCGCTGGAACACCTGCGCCATGATGATGCGCGTGTTGCGAATGTTGCGAATGTTCACCATGATTTGAATTAGCAATCGATAACGCCGCTAAATCCACTTTTAACGCCGCATTAACCAAATAACCGTCAAAATCTGTGTAATTTCCTTCACCCCCGCCGCCCAATTTCAAACTTCCCGCGTGCGTGTAATACTCCGCACCCGCTTGAATTTCCAAGCCTTTGGCGAATTTTTTAGTCACTGTTAAACCGCCACTCAACGCGCCATAACCCGATAATCGATAATCACTGGAATAATTTTGTGGCAATAATTTCGGATTGTAATCAGTTTTAACGGGATTTCCGCCAGCATCAAAAGTGACTTTATTAGCGGCTTGTTTTGAAACCAAATAAGGCGCGTAAAAATCCGCCGCATTTTGCGAATAATAACGCACGCGCGGTGTCATCGACCACCCATCGCCCAACGGCTGAATCCAATCGCCCGAAATCGTGTGCGCCTGAATACCCCAATCGTCGTGATAAAAACGATAATCCAAATGCAACGCAGCATCCAGCGCGTCGATGTGTTGAATGTAACGCAAATTCTCTGTCCATTGCTGACGTTCTTCGGGTCGTTGCTCTAAAAACGCCAACATACTTCCGTTCAATTGTCCGTCTTTGCCCGCTTTTTGCGTCGGATCTACAAATAAAACCGCCATCGTTTTATACGGATTCGCCATGTAACCATTGCTCGTGGTGTAACTAACGCTGCCTTCCACGAGCGCAGATTTATTCAAAACCTGCGTCAATCCTAAACTGCCCGCCCAATCTTGTTTTGAACCCGTCAACAATTTCACGCCATTTGGCAACGAAGTGACTTTTGTGCCAAAGGTGCTTTTTTCAATATACGGTGCGGCATCGTGATCGAGCATCGATTCATTTTCGCTGGCGGTATAACTTGCGCCAAAATTGACGCTGGTCAATTTTTGATTAAAATCCAATCGCCCGCCGACATTGCCAAAACTCGAATTGTAATCATTTTCTGCCGACGTTCCCGCGCCAACATCCAAACTCGCTTCGTCCCAATCGTAACCAAAACGTAAATCCCCTTGTTTACGGGTTTCGGGGGAAGCCGAAGAAAGTGTGTGAACGAGTTGCGTGTTTTTCGTGAATTTGCCAGTTTTAGCATCTTGTTGTAGCGGGTTAAATTGGCTATCAACAAACACGTTTTTATTTTGTAAATACGGCGACGCGCCACTGAGAACATTGGCTGCAATTTGTCGTTGACGATTACCGCCAAACGCTAACGGGGCTGTGGTAATCGGTGTCGCGCCACTCCAAGTATCTTGCGTGTAATTGAACGCTAACCGCACGCGATCTGAAAGTTTGAGTTTGGTGTTGGTTTGAATGCTATCGACTTGAATCGGTTTTAGACCGCTTTGCGCGTTGAATAAATTGCGTGCGCCGTCTTCATAATGCCCGTATTGAAAAGTGGCTTCTTCGTCGCTCGCGTAAATCGTAGTTAACGGCAATGCGAGCGCAGCGGCAGTTAAAAGACGTAATGTTTTTGATTTTTTAATAACAGCCACAGCCACCGCCTCCCGCTGCGCCACCGCCCGAAGCCGCTTCACGGCTGCCGTATTGATGCGTGCGTAAACTATTTTGCAATGGTGCGGGGTCTAAACTCATGTGAGATTTTGCTAATGTGCCGCGTTCCCACGGTGAAACTGAACTGCATCCCGATAAAAATAATAAACAAAAAAAGAAAGTCCCTTTTTTAAAACGCGACATGATTCTATTTTTCAGCCAACAATTGAGCGATTTGCAGCTTTAACTCTTCGGTTTCGCCATCTCGAAAACCTTGATGAATGTGGCGAATTACACCGTGTTTGTCGATTAAATAAGATGTGGGCATCGCTTGCACATCAAAACTTTTCGCGCACTGTTCGCCGCCGTGATTCGCAATCGTAAATTGTGACGGATGATGTCCTAAAAATGCGAGGGCATCATCGACTTTTTCATCTACATTCACGCCGACAATATGCAATCCTTGCAGCCCGAATTCGTGTGTGAGTTGATTTAAAAACGGAAACGATTGCATACACGAGCCACACCACGAAGCCCAAAAATCCACATACAATACTTTGCCAGTATATTCATGAAAATGAACGGGCGTATTGTTGAGCGAAGTCAGCACGCAGTCGGGTGAATTTTCACCCACTGTAGCGGCATTTAAATTTGAAATAAAAAACGTAGTCGCTAAAAATAAAAAAATTTTCATGAGTCAAATTTAATTATTTTGTAATGTACTATCGGTCGTTTCAGCGTGTTCGCCCTCGTTCGATTCACAATGATAAACAAAAGAATAACTCGCTTTACCCACTCCGTTTTTATTTATAGTCACGCGATATGCACCCTCCCCGCCAGCAACTTCAGCAACACGACTCGAATTAGCATCACCGTTAATCAAATCGGTGATATTCGTGGCAAAGTTATTCTTGGCAATTTGTGCGCTGACCAGTGGAGCGGGGCTGAGTGAATCGTTTGAAAGTTGAAAATACAGTTTATCGGCGGTAATCGAACCATCCGCCGAACAGTAAATCATCATGTAATCCGTCGCCGAAGCTGATTCACCTAAATCACCACTCAAATCATGCGCGAAACCGCAAATAGGCAAACTCATTAACATCAAAAAAAGAAAGCGTTTCATCAGTATTTCCTCGTGTTATTGATTTTGTAAAAGTTGAAAAGGCGACGTTTTCGCTTCGAAATTTTTAGTATTTAAACAACTGTACTGAAAACTGTACGTTTTCGCGGCATTGATGGGACTATTGACCATGACAGAATAATCACCATTCCCCTCTTGAATATCCAAAACATCGCCAATCGTATTTTGTGCATTTGCGCCTTTAATCACTTGCGCGGTTAAATTCCCTGATGACACAGAAACCGCTGGAATAATTGGGGAAATTGGTTTTACAGCGGCGGTTTTGTTGATGATTTTTACTTTTAAACTATCCGTTTTTCCAGTGCAGTTAATCGCGTATTTTGCTGTTTTGTTATTAGCTAATGATTTTGTTGTGGATTCAACGCCCAATTTTACGAGTGTTGATGAGCCGGCTGTAATTGTTTTTGCAGCATTTAAACATTGATATTGGACTGAATAAGTTTGTGCTGTTTTTAGCGTTAAATTTGTGCCGAATGTGTCTAATGTCAATGTGTACGCGCCATTGCCACCTTTTAACGCCACTTCTTTATTCGTACCAGCGGCGATTGCAGAAGTCGCGGCAGTTAATTTTAATTTCGCTAATGTTACGTTTAAAACTTGTGGAAGAGTGGGAGGTAACTCCGTGATTACAACAGGCGCAGCAGTCACGCCATTTTCAAATAATTTAAAATTCAAATGGTCGGTGTCACCCGCGCAAGTAATTTTAAAATAATCCGTCGCGCCAATTGTGGTGGTTAAATTCTGTGCGCCAGAATCTAATGCGAATGCGCTTTCAAAGGCAGTCAATGCAAGTAACGATAGCAGCGTTTTTTGAGCTATTTTTTTCATGAGAGGAATCCAAGACAAATAACAATTGGCGTATTATCGCGCATTTTTGATTGATTTGTGTTTTGAAAATCGACACGCTTTAAAAACGTGTCGATTATTGGTAGCGAAGAATTATTTTGTGGGCCAATACAACGCACCGTTCGCGCCAGCGGGATATTTTGCAGCGGAAATGGGCAATAAATTGTCAATATCATCGTTGCTTGGTTCGATATAAACGGTGTCGTAATCAGCAGCATCCGAACAAGCTATTTTAGTTGATGTGACCGCTGCGCCAGTGGCCTCTTTTGCTCCCGTAGCCCAGCCGACAACAGAGCGATCAATTGTCGCGCCTGTTTCGGGATTAAATCCTTTTGTACCGGGTAACGGATTTCTCGCTAAATCACGATTAACGGTCAACGTTGACCAAAAAACGGGTGTGGCATTTGGGCTAGGCATCGTGACGGGGTCGTTAAATTTTGTTGTCATGTGACCAATCCATAAATCAACACGGCTTGGACTATCGTAAGATTTTGCACCTTTTTCACACCAGTTAGCGACCGCCACACGGATTTTTAAGGCTTTGGCACACGATTCAGGTTTGAATGCGAAAGCGTTAATACCAAAAGGTGAAAGACCGGTTTCGCTTATATCGCTACCATCGGCTTTTTTCGCGCTTTCTAATAATGGCGCACCGTTATAAGGTGATGTGCCGCTCCAACTTTGCCAGCCGCGCACGTTTCCTTTAGTATCGACTTTAGGAATGTTGTTCGCAAACATCGCACCGCCAACGTTGACCAACGACAAAGCTGAAACCAACGGTACGCCACTTGATGAAGTGCCTGAACCCACGATGTCTTTTGATAAATCAGCAATTTTGTCTTCTTCACCGGTTGTGAATCCATCAACGGCTTTTGTCGTCACATTTCCAGCCGCATCTTTCACTTCTGCAACAGCAGCTTTTCCTTTCGTGCCACGAATAATGACATCTGTAAAGCTAGGCGAGTTTGGGAAAATCGCACTTAATGCAATAACATCCTTATGAGGTTGACCGTTACCTTCACCACCGACATTCGTATTACAACCGTGCGTGATGGTGACTGCGTTCCACGTTTTTACTGAACCTTCAGTAATTTGATCTTTGAAACCAGCGTGTGCGTGTGCGAGTTGCGCTGTACCTGCAAGCAAGGCAATTGAAGTGAATGCTTTAAGCGATGTGTTCATTTTTTATCCTAAAGTAAGTTTATTTATATAAATTACGCAACAAATTCAAATTTTAAAAACTTAGAGCGTTCTCATTATTTAGCAGAATATACGCCAGCTTAAAATTTTTTATTGAAACATATTGAAATTATTAACTTAAATAGAAAAATTGGTGCTATTTCATGCCAAAATTTAATTTAACTAAGGGTAAAAAATACGCGATATACCACCATTCCTATTAAAAAATGCGTGATATGCCCTAGTTTTGATAAAAAATTTTCGATTTGAAAAAACTAAAAGTCCTGAAAACAAAAAACCCAGCAAAAATGCTGGGTTTTCTGAAAGCTCTAACAGCTAAAGGTCTAGCGTTTGTTCAATCTTACAAAGAGATTGAGCTAGAAACTTTTTGTTTGCTGCTATCTTGATCATCGATACAACCAGTTAAACCAACAATCATTAACGCCAAAGCTAATACAGAAATTACTTTTTTCATTTGTGAAATCCTTCAAAGTTGTTTTAATTATTATTGCGCTAATCTGTAAGCACGGGCATTTTATATCATGACTATTCTGTCAATGCAATAATAAAAAAATCGAAAATCGTGTCAAAATTACAGGGCGTTGATGTCGTCGGGTAATTCAATTTGAATCACTTTGTTCTGCCATCGCGCAGCACCAATGATTTTCCACGTTCCCGCCATGTTTTGATGCAGCAAATCTTCCACCCAATCGTTCGGTGCGCGAGTCTTTTTCATCTGAATATGAAAAGTTGTTTTATTCAAATCTATGCCTAAATCTCGTCCATAAAAAGCCGTAATTTTCATAATAAATTTTTCTAAACGCTGATTGTTAATCGTTGGCGTAACAGCAATATTTGCCCACATCGAATGTACTCGCCCCCAATTTGGCGCAAGCATTCGTCCTTGCTCATTCACAAATGGCAGCCATTTTTCTTGTCCGTCGGTATCGGTATAAGTAATCGCCAAAATGTGATCGTAACCCGTAAAATGATCATGCAAATAAAGCGGGTGCGGCACAATTCCGACAAATGTTTGCGACCACAAAATTAACGTATTACTGATTTGTGTCAACGATGACAAAACGGGATTGTGCAATTTTAAACGATAAATTAGCCCGTAATGAATCGTGCTATTAAGCTGCAACAGCAATAACAGCATAAGAATTTTCGTGAGTTTTCGCGCAAATGTTTTTGGTTTTTTAACCGCATATTGCTCAACAAGATAAGCATACCAAGTGTTATTTTCCAACGGTGTGACAACTAAACAAGCCATATCACAACGAACGCGCGTGTCGGCAATCGCGCGGTATTTTTTCTCTGCGAATGGACGAATCATTGGCAATGACAACAGCACGCCGATCAATGCTAAATAACCGGTATGTTTAAAAATTTGTGCGTAAGTTTGCACGCCAGAATAAATGTGACCTTCAGCATCGATTGCATACAAATCTGTCAACAACGCTTCTGATTTAATCGTCGCCATTACTGGATAATTTGCGGCATTTTCTTGTGCATTTTTAAAATCAATACGGCGAAAAATATCAACGTGATTTAGCGTCAACGCCGTACGATTACATAGCGGACATTGTCGATCAAAAAATACCGTTAACGTTGGTTTTTTCGCAATCAAAACGTGACCAATCGCCCGCCACCATCGAAATGGAATCATCAAAAAATAAAAGCACAGCATTCCCAAACCAAACGGATAAATGTTGAATGACAACGTAATCCCTAAATGCAAACCCATGCCAATCAGCAAATATACGATGCGTAAATGCCGTTGCCAAAAGAAAAATATAAACGTGAATTGAAAGACTAAAATCGTATAGCCCAACAAATTTTGTAACCATTCTTGATTCAACAACGGCGACATATCCAACGCTGAAACGTAATAAGGTTGCGTAGCAGGCAACCATGTTCCCAAACCATTTCGCCAATGTTCGGCAAACATTTTATGAACTGAAGAATCGAAATATAAAAATCCTAAGCAAATCGCTACGGGTAAATAATAGGCAAGAACCGAAACGGTGGGTTTGTTATATTCGCGGTAATGTTTGAATGGTTGGCTGAGTTTATAACGTAAATTATCCAACGAAAAGGCTTTGTCGGCGGGCAAAAATAATAAGAAAAATCCTGCACCAATCATAAAGGTATCAAAACCACCATCAAAATCACGCTGCATCGGTGTGAAATTAACGAACAAAATCCAGAGTAAATAGTTACATAACACGGCAGTTTGATAGCGATAACCTAACGCGACGCAAGACGCAACAATCGCCCATAAACCTAGAAAAATCGGAATCATCGGAAATTCGACATCCAAATAGGGAATTGGATCGAAAATAAGGTGATTAAAGTACAGCAAAAAGAAAATTTCTTGCAGTGTCACTAGACCGTAAAACAAACGAAACAAACCCAACCCAGTCGCTGGAACTTGTTTATTGAGCAACGCATTGAATTTATTGGAAAGACGTGAATACATGGCTGTCCTGAAGGTTACAAATGTTAGAATTTTAAACATAAAAAAAGGTCGCAACGTAATCCGCTGCGACCTTTTGGCTAAAGACGGAAGTCTGTCGCTTATTTTTCGTCTTCTGGGTGTGGAGCAAAAACCCATTTTACGAAGAAGTAACCTGCTGCCACAACTACTAAACCGATTGTTGCACCTGTTGGTGTTTTTAACATTTCAGTAACGTCTAAAATTGCGCCCATTGAATTCTCCTCTATAATTTTTATGTTTTAAAAGTATGCTAACAAATAGCACAAACCGAAACCTAATAATACTTTAGAATGCGTGAAAGTCAAGGCTTGTGACTTAGTCAGCGCGGATTCATGCGCTAAAAGTTCAAGCGGCATATTTAATAATGATATAATCAAAAACGCTACATTTACATTGTGAGTATCAAACAGGAGTGGTGAAAAATGAGAATAATAAATTACGCGAAATGTTTACTGTTGATTGCTGTTTTTTTTGCGTGTTCGGCACACGCCGATGTTGTTTTAACCGATAACAGCGAACTGTTAGGAAAGTGGGCATTAACCGCCGAAGCCATCAAGCTCGATGGGGAAAAAAAAACCGTTTCTAGCACCTGGGAATTTAAAAATGATGGCACATTGATTTCAATTGCTACCGATTCTTTAGGTCGAACCAAAGAAATGACTGTCGCGGTAAAATACACCGTTGAAGATGGCTTGATTAAAAAACAAGTTTCACCCGGGCGTGACAAATACGAATCCTGTTCTGTCGTTCAAAAAGAGGGTTCAAACATGATAGTAAGATGTACAAACCTATTTCTTTTCTTAACAAAAAAATAATAATTTCAAAGGATATAAGACAATGATTGGTGGAATGTTTATGATTTTTGTTGCCATCTGGATTTATCAGTCGGCAGCACGCGCAAAAGTGCAAAATATGTTTTATTGGGTGGTAGGCAGCATCGTTACCTTTTTCGCCGTACAGTTTCTACTAGTTGAATTCGATATTTATTTGTTAGAAGCACTTAGAAGTAGCGAAGGTGGTGCCGTTTATGAAGGCGAAAATGGCGCAGATCGTAAAAACGAAGGCGATTTTCAAGGTTTCGGCGGTGTTTTAGAATCACTGTTTTTTGAATTGATGCCACAAATTACCGGCTTCTTAGCGGTTGCCATATTGCGTAATCGTTTCATGCTAAAAGAACCCCTTACTGTTACCAATTTGTTTAGTGGTATCAAAGAGTTGTTTATTGGTATTAAAAATAGTTTTAAAACCACTGCAAATCAAGAATAAATTTTGTACCGTTTAGGCGTAAATTTTTTGCGCCTAAACATTTTCAAGCTGCAACAATCACGCCTCGCTGTGCAAAATCCCGCAAAATTTCCAAACCCGATTCTTGTAACTTCTGTACCGAAAAGGTCGGCGCAAACGTGGCAAGTTGCGCTAAATAAGTTTCTGAAAACCGCCCCGATTTCGCTTCAAGTAATTGTAGTAACTGATAAGTTAACGGCGTAAGCTCGCAAAAATGCACAACATCTTCAAAATTCCGATACGCGAGTAAAAAAGTCGGCTGCTGCGGCACCGATAACGGCAGAAAGGTCGGTGAAATTTGATGCACAGGGAATTGATACGCCAACAAACATGCTAACGGTGACAGTTTTAATGCGGTTTCGGTTAAATGTTCTAACGGCATTTTTTCACTCTCGGCATCCGCAATCGACAACGCCATTTCCACCCATTCGTAATGCGCTAATTCTGCCATAAACGGGAAATCCGTCACACACTGCCGTTCATTTTGTAAATAAGCCAAAAATTCTTCGGGAATTTCAGAAAAATGGGGCGTGTGAGAAACGTGTTTAGCAAAAAAATCTTGAACTAAATTCTGCCAATCTTGTTCGCTGAATAAACGATGCAACACCGGAAAATTAGCGATTAAAAAACCATCGATATTGTTAAAAAACAGCTCCCGATACATCGCCATGCGTTCAGGTTTTACACCCGCAGGCAACGGAGTCGTTTCAGGATGGCGAATATAGGCAGCAAATGCCGCTTGATGTTGTTGGAAATTCATCACGCCACCATTTGAAATTTTTTGATTTGTTGTACTTCAGCCATCAATTCATTGATTGACGGTAAATTAAAATCACGTTCCAACAATGTTGGAAACACGCCAAAACGCTGATAAGCGTGCTGTAATAATTGCCAAACGGAGTCAATAATTGCCGCGCCATGCGTGTCCACTAAAAAATCTTCGGATTCACGATAATGTCCCGCAATGTGAGCATAAGTAATGCGTTCGACCGGCATCGCGTTCAAAAATTCAATCGCGTCATAACCATGATTCACGCTGTTGACGTAAATGTTATTCACGTCCAGCAACACGTCGCAATTGGCTTCATTCACAACGGCATTAAAGAAATCAATCTCGCTCATTTCTTGTCCCGTGAACGTGTAATACGACACATTTTCGATGGCGATTTTACGCTCTAAAATGTCTTGAACGCGCTTGATTCGTGCGGCGACGTGTTGTACCGCTTCAGCCGTAAATGGAATCGGCATTAAATCGTACAAATGCCCATTGTGGCTGCAATAACTCAAATGTTCGCTGTAATGTTCAATGCCGTGCGTCGCCATAAATGTTTTGATTTGCTGCACAAATACTTCATCGAGCGGATCAGAACTGCCAATTGACAGCGATAAACCGTGACAAACAAACTGATATTGTTCCGTCATGGCGCGAAACTGTTTGCCCAATTTGCCGCCCATCGTAATCCAATTTTCGGGTGCCACTTCGAAAAAATCCACGGCGGGTTGCGGCGTTTGCAAAATTTCGGTTAAAAATGGACGGCGTAAACCTAAACCTGCGCCGTGAAGAATAGAATGCGGAATCGACATAAAAACCTGACTTTATTTACCAATACAAAAATTGGAAAAAATTTCGCCCAACAAATCATCGGACGTAAATTCACCGGTAATTTCTGACAAACAGTGTTGCGCCTGCCGTAAATCTTCAGCAACTAACTCACCTGCCAAAGCGTTTTGTAATTGTGAAAGAGCTTGTTCGACAAATTCGTGACCTGCATTCAGGGCTTCTAAATGCCGCCGCCGGGCGATAAATACGTTTTCAACGCTGGCATTAAATCCGACACTTTGCTTTAAATGCGTGGTCAATAATTCCAAACCTGCGCCGGTTTTAATCGACACATAAATTGCGATTCCGTTCGTGGTAGATTCGATTGCGGGCAAACGTGTCAATAAATCGATTTTGTTATAAACTCGAATGACTTCCACATTCGCAGGCAGCGTGGCTAGCAATGCCGCTGTTTCAATTTCTGATTCACGCACGTCAATCAGCAACAAAATTTTATCCGCTTTCACCATTTCAGCACGAGCGCGGCGAATACCTTCTTGTTCCACGACATTGTCCGAATCACGCAAACCAGCGGTATCAATGATGTGCAGTGGCATTCCGTCTAATTGAATCCGTTCACGCAATACGTCACGGGTTGTTCCTGCAATTTCAGTGACAATCGCGGCATCATGTCCAGCTAGAAAATTAAGCAAACTTGATTTGCCTGCATTTGGCTTACCTGCCAAAACGATGGTCATGCCATCGCGCAATAATCGCCCTTGTTGTGCGGTTGTTTGAATTTGCTCAATCCGTGTCAACAAGGCTTTCAATCGTCGTTCAATTAACCCGTCACTTAAAAAATCAATTTCTTCGTCCACAAAATCAATCGCTGCTTCAACATAAACACGCAAAGCGATTAACTCTTTAACGAGCGACTGAATTTGCTGTGAAAATACGCCCTGCATCGATTTTTGCGCGGAACGTACTGATTGTTCGGTGCTGCTACTAATTAAATCTGCGACGGCTTCCGCTTGTGCTAAATCGAGTTTGCTATTTAAAAACGCCCGTTCGGTGAATTCACCAGCTCTCGCCTGGATCGCACCTAATGCCAACACGCGCCTTAACAGCATATCCAAAACCACTGCACCGCCGTGACCTTGCAATTCTAAAATCGATTCGCCGGTGTAAGAATGGGGTGCTGGAAAATAAATGGCGATGCCAGAATCAATAATTTCACCGCTTTCATCAAGAAAAGGTGAATAAAGAGCAGTGCGAGGTGAAAGAGGTTTTGAAAGTAATTTTGAAGCGATGTCTAAAACAAGCGTTCCAGAAATCCGAATAATGCCAACACCGCCATTTCCTGACGGTGTCGCAATTGCTGCGATAGTGTCTGTGTGATTTAACACATTACTTCGGATTTTCGATTTGTCGTGTGATGTAAGTCTGTTGCAGAATCGACAAGGTATTATTGATTACCCAATACAACACCAAACCCGCTGGGAAAAACAGAAAAAATACCGTGAAAATAATCGGAAACATTTTCATCACTTTTGCCTGTATTGGATCAATTGGCGCAGGATTCAAACTTTGCTGAATTTTCATGCTGATGCCCATAATTACGGGCAACACAAAGAACGGGTCTTGAATCGACAAATCTTGAATCCACAACATAAACGGAGCTTGACGGAATTCAACCGTTTCACTTAACACCCAATACAACGCCATAAACACAGGAATTTGAATCAAAATCGGCAAACAACCGCCTAACGGATTCACTTTTTCTTTCCGATACATCGCCATCATTTCAGTATTGAAACGAGGACGATCATCCTTAAAGCGTTCCTGCATTTCTTTTAGACGTGGCTGAATTTTACGCATTTTCGCCATCGATTTAAAACTAGCGTGTGATAACGGAAAGAACAACAATTTAATCACGAACGTTACGCCAATAATGGACAAACCCCAGTTACCAACCAAATTATGAATTTGATTAAGTAGCCAGTAAATCGGCTTACCAATAAAGGTCAACACACTGTAATCAACCGTTAATTCCAAACCTGCCGCGACTTTTTCCATCAACGGCTGAATTTTAGGGCCAGCAAATAGCTGTGCGGTAAATTTCGCTTCAGCATTGGTTTCAATCGTTACAGCGGGAGAATAAGTGCCGATAACATATTGACCCAATTTTAATTCTTTACTGTAAAAATGATTTTCTTGATCCGCTGGTGGAACCCACGCGGAGGCGAAATAATGTTGAATCATGGCTGTCCAACCGCCTAGACTCACGACTTCCAGATTTTCGTCGTGCATATCATCGAAATCAACTTTTTGATACTTTTTAGCTTCGGTATAAATCACACCGCCATCGTAGGCACGCATACCGCTAGTCAGCATTCCGCCTTTACTTTCTGTGTTAGGCGTTTTCAATAATTGACTATACTGGCGACCGTTCCACGCTTTCGTGGAATTGTTTTTAACCGTTTGCGCTAAATCAATTTCATAACTACCGCGATTAAACGTAAATGTTTTCGTGACTTGTAAGCCATCGCTACTCGTCCACGTTAATGGCACCGTTAAACTATCTTGACCGGCTGCCAAGGTATATTTTTCTTTGGGTGCTGCAAAAATACTGTGATGATTAGCCGCTTCAACTGAATTTGCACTTGTAATCAAACCGCTTTGTGCCACAAATAATTTGTCCACTTGTCCGTTAAATATCCGCACAGGCGTTTTATTTACTTCAGGAATCGTAAAACCAAACATGTCGCGTAGTTTATTAACGGTTGTATTTTCTTGTTCAACTGGATAGGCAAGCAAATCTAGGTTTTGAACCGTGCCGCCTTCAGTGTTGATTTCCAACGCTAATACATCAGTAGTAATTTTAATAACTTTAATCACTGATCCCACAGTGTTTACCGCAATGGATGCGGTAGTTTGAACCTGTGAAGGAGCATTAGTTGCTGGCAAATCATCTTTTGTATTCACACTCGCCACAGCGGCTTCAATTGCGGGCTTCGGTGCGTAATCTGCCTGCCACGCTTGCTGCAACATAAACACGAGCATCGCAAAAGTAACGATGAGTATAAATCTTATATTATCCATTCTTAAATTACCGATTTTTCTGGAACAGGATCAATACCGCCTTCATGAAAGGGGTGGCATTTCGCCAGTCTTTTGAGTGTAAGATACGACCCCGTAACGCTTCCGTGTCGTTCGACGGCTTCTAAAGCGTAACTAGAGCAACTAGGGTAAAAACGGCACACATTCCCGAGCGCGGGGCTGATAAAATATCTATAAAATTTTATGAGTGTGGTAAGTATGAATTGCATCGGTTAACCAGTCTAAGCCAATGTTTTTCCAGTGACTTTTGTAGTAAGAAAGGAGCCGCATCTAATGCTTCTCTGCGTGCCAAAACAACAATGTCGATGTTAATTATCGTGTGGCGATATCGCCGAAAATTGTCACGAACAATGCGTTTAATGCGATTGCGGTGTACCGCTTTCCTTATATTTTTTTTAGCAACCACTAATCCGAGTCTTGGGTAGTCAAAGTCATTTTGAACCGCTAGTAACGTGAAATAAGTATCACTAGACTTCGTCGGATTAGTAAAAACTTTTTTGTAATCAGCCGGCGTTTTCAGCCGAATTTTTTGCGGAAAACTAAAGTCTATTTTGGTCACAAAAATCAGTCGTTTAACCGCTTGTAGTTAATTTTGCGCGACCTTTTGCACGACGGGCATTAACTACTTTGCGACCGTTGCGTGTCGCCATTCTGGCGCGAAAACCATGTGTTCTAGCACGTTTGATTTTACTGGGTTGGTAAGTTCTTTTCATTGGAGTTATAACCTAATTGAAGTTAACAAAAACGGATAAAATAGTTCGCGGATGATAGAATAAAGCCCTAGCCGTGTCAATTATGCTGTCGCGTATTGGTTTCTGGTCACATTATTTTTAATCGTTGTATCATCGTCTATTTTTTGTGCCTCGCACACCTACTTTTTCTGAAATTTTAATGAGTTCACTCTGGAATATCTGTCTTTCTAAACTCGAAAACGAAGTGCCTAGCACTGATTTCAATACTTGGATACGTCCACTTCAAGCTATCGAAACTGACGCGCAATTACATCTATTTGCACCCAATCGTTTTGTTTTGGAATGGATAAAAAAACACCACGTCGTCCAAATAAACGAAGCCGTTACGGAATTTTCTAATGGAAAATTGACCCTCGTTTTAGACGTAGGCTCTAATCGGCACGCCTTGCCGTCTGTGATTTCAAATACGCCAATTGAAACGAAAGCGACACCACAAAATTTTCAAAGTTTTTTAAATAAAAATTTTACCTTTGACAATTTTATTGAAGGTAAATCGAATCAATTTGCCCGCGCTGCTGCGCTGCAAGTCGCCGAAAATAGTGGAAAATCCTATAATCCGCTGCTGATTTATGGCAGTTCTGGTTTAGGTAAAACGCATATTATGCACGCAGTAGGTAACGCTATTTTGGCAAAAAACCCTGAAGCAAAAATTGTGTATTTGCATTCAGAACGCTTTGTGCAGGATATGGTGAAAGCCTTGCAACAAAACGCTATTCACTCATTTAAGACGTTTTATCGCGCTGTAGACGTGTTACTAATTGACGATATTCAGTTTTTTGCTGGCAAAGATCGATCACAAGAAGAGTTTTTTCATACGTTCAACAGTCTTATTGATCGCAAACACCAAATTGTGTTGACGTGCGATAAATATCCAAAAGAAATTACTGGGCTTGAAGAGCGTTTAAAATCACGGTTTAGCTGTGGTTTGCCGGTGTCAATTGAACCACCAGATATGGAAACTCGCGCGGCAATTCTGATGAAAAAAGCGGCACTCGCACAGATTATTTTACCTGATGATGTTGCATTTTTTATTGCCAAACGAATGCCGTTTAATGTCCGCGACCTAGAGGGTGCATTGCGGCGTTTGATTGCTAATGCAGAATTTACTGGCGAAGTGATTACGCTCGATTTTACTAAAAACGTATTACAAGATCTCGTTGTTTTACAAGATAAATTAGTCAGCTTGGAGAGCATTCAACGCACTGTTGCGGCATATTTTAATTTACGATTAGATGATTTATTGGCGACCAATAAATTGAAAACGGTGGCACGCCCACGACAAATTGCCATGAGTTTAGCGCGAGAACTGACTGCACACAGTTTTCCTGAAATTGGCGTTAGATTCGGTGGACGAACTCACACAACTGTGATGAGCGCGTGTAAAAAAATCGATGAATTGAAGAAAATAGACCTCAAATTATCGGACGATTACGTCAATTTAGTTCGCATTTTATCGTCATAAATGGCACAAATTTGAGCTTAAAATCGCAAAAATTTGTAGTAAAAATACCCAAAATGCAACAAAATTCGACCCGTTACACTTTTTTTATTTAAATCAATTAGTTAATTTTTTAGTCGATTTTCAATTTTTTCATAACTAATTGAAATCGAACGTTAATATCATTCACACACAGCCTGTGCATAACCCTGTGCATAACTTCGTGTTTTCTGTGCATAACCCTGTGCATAACTTTTTTTTTGGAATTTTTTTGAAAAAGTTATGCACAGGGTTATGCACAGGGTTATGCACAGGCCATGTTATTGAAAAGGAACGCGAAAGAGGAGTTATGCACAGGTTTTGCCTTCCCTAATAATAAATAATAATTTATATCTATAAATATTATTTAATATTTAACTAAAATTTTTTTTGAATTTTTTTTTGAATTTTTTGTCACTTTTTTACGAGGAAAACCACCATGAAATTTATCATTAACCGCGAAGCACTTTTGGGTTCTTTGCAACAAATCGTCAGCGTTATCGAAAAACGTCAAACAATGCCGATTCTCTCGAACGTTTTGCTCGTCATCGACAATGAGCAACTCACGATGACTGGCACAGACTTGGAAGTTCAGCTCATCTCAAAACTTGATTTGCCCAACGCAACATCTGGGGCAATAACGGTTCCAGCGCGTAAGTTTTTGGATATTTGCCGTTTATTACCCGCCGGCTCTGAAATCAAATTCGAGCAAAACGACGACAAAGTCAAAATCACATCGAACCGCAGCCGCTTTTCGTTGAACTGTTTGCCAGCGGATAATTATCCTGAATTTGCAGAAGACGAACTTGAACATCAGTTCGTCATCAACGCTGGTCAGTTCAAACGCGCATTGGACAAAACCACGTTCTGCATGGCAAACCAAGACGTGCGTTATTACCTCAACGGCTTGTTGCTTCACATTTCCAACAGCAAACTTGAACTTGTCGCATCCGACGGACATCGTTTGTCGATTTACGAAGATCAGCTTGAAATTCCAACGGGCTTTGAAGAACGCATTATTTTGCCGCGCAAAGGCGTACTGGAACTTAGCAAACTCATGGACGACCACGAAACAGAATTGCGCGTTGAGTTTTCAAGCAGCAGCGTTCGCATTTACATCAAGCAATTGATTTTTTCTGCAAAATTAGTCGATTCGAAATATCCCGATTTCAGCAAAGTTTTTCAGCAAGGATTTTTAAGCCCGCTCGAAATTGAAAAAACCGTTTTGAAAACGGCATTAACTCGCGTGTCGATTTTGTCGAACGAAAAATTTAAAGGCGTGACGTTCGACATCGACACAGAGCGTTTGAAAATTAGCACGCACAATCCTGAACACGACGAAGCCGAAGAAGAACTCGCAATTATTTACGATGACGAGCCATTGTCGATTGCCTTTAACGCGCAGTATTTATCCGAAGCCATTTCGAATTTAGACGGCGATACGGCAATGCTGACAATCGCTCAAGATTCGAGCAGTTGTTTCATTCATGAACCGAATGGCGAAAAATACAAATTTATCGTTATGGCAATGCGCCTGTAATCTCGATTTCAGGCTATAATGCGCCACCAAAAGCGAAGCTCAAATTTCGAGCTTCGTGTTTTAAAACTTCAGCAACAGGAAACCAATCATCGTTATGAGCAAGCCAATCGATCAATACGACAGTAGCAACATTCAAGTCCTCAAAGGGCTGGACGCAGTCCGCAAACGCCCTGGAATGTACATTGGCGACACCGATGACGGTTCGGGTTTGCATCACATGGTTTTTGAAGTCGTCGATAACTCGATTGACGAAGCATTGGCGGGTTATTGCAAAGAAGTCCGTGTAATTATCCACACAGACGGCTCTGTAAGCGTTTCTGACGACGGTAGAGGCATTCCCGTAGACATTCACGAGGAAGAAGGTAGGTCGGCAGCAGAAGTGATTATGACCGTCCTACACGCAGGCGGAAAATTCGACGATAACGCTTACAAAGTTTCAGGTGGTTTACACGGCGTGGGTGTTTCGGTTGTAAACGCACTTTCGGAAGAATTACATCTCGAGGTTCGTAAACACGGACAGATTTACAAACAAGCGTACAAAAATGGCGAGCCAGTAGCCCCTCTTGCCTCGTTTGGAGAATTTGAAGGCTCAGGCACCACTATTCGTTTTTTACCGAGTAAAGTGACGTTTACGGACGTAGAATTCCATTACGACATTTTGGCAAAACGCTTGCGTGAATTATCGTTTTTGAACTCTGGCGTGCGAATCAGTTTGTTTGACGAACGTAATGAACGCGAAGATGTTTTTGAGTTTGAAGGCGGAATCAGTGCCTTTGTCACGCATTTAAACAAAAACAAAACGCCGTTATTTCCAGACGTTTTTTACTTTTGTGCAGAAAAAGAAGGCGTTGTCGTTGAAGTCGCGATGCAGTGGAACGATTCGTATCAAGAAAACGTTTTTTGTTACACAAATAACATTCCACAACGTGACGGAGGTTCGCATTTGGCAGGCTTTCGCGGCGCGTTAACCCGCACAATCAATCAATACATCGAAGCCAGCGGTTTAGCAAAAAAAGAAAAAGTGGCCACAACGGGCGACGATGCGCGTGAAGGTTTAACCGCTGTTTTATCCGTGAAAGTTCCCGATCCAAAATTCTCTTCGCAAACCAAAGACAAACTCGTTTCATCGGAAGTGAAACCGCTGGTTGAATCGACCATGAACGAAAAATTACAAGAATTTTTGTTAGAAAAGCCGCAAATCGCAAAATTGATTGCGGGCAAAATTATCGATGCCGCCAGAGCGCGTGATGCCGCACGTCGAGCGCGTGAAATGACACGTCGAAAAACCACGTTGGACATTGCTGGTTTGCCAGGAAAATTAGCGGATTGCCAAGAAAAAGATCCCGCGTTGTCAGAATTATTTTTAGTCGAAGGCGATTCGGCTGGCGGTTCAGCAAAACAAGGGCGTGACCGTCGAACACAAGCAATTTTGCCGTTGAAAGGTAAAATTTTGAACGTCGAAAAAGCGCGTTTTGACAAAATGATTTCGTCCGAAGAAGTCGGCACGCTAATCATTGCGCTAGGTTGCGGTATCGGCAAAGAAGAATACAACCTCGAAAAATTACGTTATCACCGCATCATCATCATGACCGACGCGGACGTTGACGGCTCACATATTCGCACGTTGTTGTTGACGTTTTTCTATCGCCAATTGCCTGAAATTATTGAGAAAGGTTATATTTACATCGCTCAACCGCCGCTCTACAAAGTCAAAAAAGGCAAACAAGAACATTACGTCAAAGACGATGCCGAATTGAACAGTTATTTGATTCAACTTGCGCTCGAAAAAGCACAGTTAATCACCGACCCATCTGCGCCTGCGATTCAAGGGCAAGGCTTGGAAAAATTAGCCAAAGCCTTTTTGGACGTAAATGCGATTATTCAACGTTTGGCGCGACGTTACGACGATTTGTTTTTGGATCAATTTTGCTACATTCAAACATTGACTGATGAAATAAAATCGTCGGCAGAATCAATGCAGACGTGGCTTGATAACATTCATGCACGTTTGACATTGGCGGGCGGTTTAGCTGTATTTACGAGTGAATTAGATTATCAAAACGCGCATGATTTCAAAGTCACCGTCACAAAACGCAAACACGGCACGAGCAAAATTTTCGTGTTGCCGATGGCGTTTTTCAACAGCATCGATTATCAACGTATTTCGGCTTACGCCACCGAAACGGCGGGGATGTTCAACGCTGAATCCGTGATGCAAATGGGCGAACGTCAACAACCGGTCGAAAACTTCAAACAGGCGTTTGAGTGGATGATGCGCGAAATCAAGAAAGGGCAAACGATTCAACGCTACAAAGGTTTGGGCGAGATGAATCCCGAACAACTTTGGGAAACTACGCTCGACAGCAATAATCGTCGATTGTTGCAAGTTCGGATTGAAGACGCGATTGCTGCGGACGAAATTTTCACCACGTTGATGGGCGATGTGGTTGAACCGCGCCGTGATTTCATTGTGAAACACGCGCTCGACGTGTCGAATTTGGACGTGTAATTATGCTTAACTTTCCCGCCATTGACCCCGTCGCCGTTTCGATTGGAGCCGTAAAAATTCACTGGTACGGCATCATGTACTTGATTGGTTTTGCGGCGACGTATTTTTTAGGACAATATCGCGCCAAACAAGCGTGGTCAGCGATTAAACCCGAAGCGATTGAAGATTTAGTGACTTATGGCGCGATGGGCGTGATTCTGGGCGGACGATTTGGCTACATTTTGTTTTATAACTTCAGCGCGTTTTTAGAAAATCCGCTGATTTTGTTTAAAATTTGGCAAGGCGGAATGTCTTTTCATGGCGGGATGTTGGGCGTATTTGTTGCGATGGCGTGGTTTGCAAAAAAACAAAATTGTTCGCTTTGGCAGCTCACAGATTTAATCGCGCCAATTGCGCCGATTGGTTTGGGCGCGGGACGAATTGGAAATTTTATCAATTCTGAACTTTGGGGAAGACCGACGGACGTGCCGTGGGCAATGATTTTTCCAAATGGTGGCGATGTGGCACGTCATCCGTCACAACTTTACGAAGCGTTTTTAGAAGGCTTTGTGCTGTTTGTGATTGTTTGGCTTTATACCCAAAAACAACGTCCGACAATGGCAGCAACAGGTTTAGCCGTTGCGGGTTACGGCGTGTTTCGATTTATTGTTGAATTTTATCGAGTTCCCGACGCGCATTTGGGTTATTTAGTTTTCGATTGGGTAACGATGGGACAAATTTTATCAACGCCAATGATTATCGTCGGTACAGGTTTGATGGTTTTTGCGTACAAGCGTGAGGCGAAATTATGAACAAAAAAATGGCGAAATTTTTAGCGGTAATCGCACTGTTTTTGAGCATTAACGCTTTTGCTCAAACCAAAATTGCAATTTTAGATTTTGAATTAAAAGATTTAACGCTTGCACCTGGGATTCCGGCTGAAATTGAACGAACAGCAGCTGTGAAAGGAATGCTTGAAGATGAATTAAAAAGCGCGGGTTATCAAATTATTCCCGTTCAATTAGACGCGCAACAATACGCAAATAGCGGTGTTGGTTATCTTTTTGATCACGATGATGTTGCAGCAGATTTAGCCCAAAAAGTCGGGGCGGATTACATTTTAGTTGGGCGTTTGCACAAACCGAGTTTTTTGTTCGCGTATTTGATGGGGCATTTGGTGAAAGCTGATAACGCCGCGTTGCTCGGTAATTTTATTGTTGAATCAAAAGGCGGCGATAAAAAATTAACTTTGAAAAGTGTTGAAACCTTGACAGTCAAAATTGATCAAATTTTGGATAAGGCTTACACGCCGCCAGAACCTAAAAAATGAAAAATTATCTCGAATTGTTAGAAAAATTACTCATCGAAGGCACGCCAAAAAACGACCGAACCGGAAGCGGCACGTTATCGATTTTTGGACATCAAATGCGTTTTAATTTGGCGGACGGTTTCCCGTTAATCACTACGAAAAAAGTACATTTGAAATCGATTATTCATGAATTACTTTGGTTTTTGAATGGCGACACGAATAACAATTCGCTTGAACAACACGGCGTGAAAATTTGGCGTGAATGGTGTGACGAAAACGGTGAATTGGGTGCAGTTTATGGCAAACAGTGGCGTTCATGGGAAGTTAAAAATGGTGAAACGATTGACCAAATCGCAAACGTAATTGAACAATTGAAAACCAATCCAAACAGCCGTAGAATCGTTGTGTCAGCTTGGAATGTTGCCGATTTGCCAGACGAAAAAATCAGTCCGCAAGAAAACGTCGCGCAAGGCAAAATGGCACTTGCGCCATGTCATGCTTTTTTTCAGTTTTACGTTGCGAATAACAAACTGTCTTGCCAACTTTATCAGCGCAGTTGCGACACGTTTATTGGTTTGCCGTTCAACATCGCGAGTTATGCGTTGCTCACGATGTTGATTGCTCAACAATGTGATTTAGAATTGGGCGAATTTATTTGGACGGGCGGCGATGTGCATTTGTATTTGAATCACCAAGAACAAGCCCAAATGCAGTTACAACGTGCGCCGCGTGCTTTGCCAACAATGAAAATTTCGCACAAACCGGCTTCGATTTTTGATTATACTTATGATGATTTTAAATTAGTCGGCTACGATGCCGATACCCATATTTCTGCCCCGATTGCTATTTGAGAGATTTGCTTGAGATGACTACTTTCCGCCGATTATTCGTTATTTTTCTGTTAATTTTGTTGGCAGGTTGTGCGTCTGAGCCGATTATTCGTCCGAGTAAACCTTATCCTACCGATACGGGAAAAATTCCAGATTATATTGAACCGCGTCCGATTGTTGGGATTTACGCAAATCAGTCAGCCGTGACGGTTTTTGTGCAACACATGGTTCACGATTATGGATTTTCGGAAGATTATTTGAACAGCCTATTTTCGCAAGCTAATCGTTTGGATTCTGTTTTGCGTTTGGAAGTGGATCCACAAGTTCCGCCAAAACCTAAATACACGGGAGCAGTTTTGCCTGAACCTATCACACCGCCGAAACCCAAAGTCACGGCGGGTTGGTCAAGTTATCGAAAACAATTTATGGATGACGCGCACATCAACAACGGTGTAAATTTTTGGCGGGCGAATGCCGAAGCCTTGCAACGTGCGAGCGCAACTTATCATGTTGACCCTGAATACATCGTTGGTATTATCGGCGTTGAAACGTATTTTGGGCGCAATGTCGGCAAAACTAACACGTTTGATGCACTCAGTACGCTGGCTTTTTTTACGTTACGGCGTGCCGAATATTTCACCAAAGAACTCGAAAACTTTTTGTTGATGAGTAAAGAAGAAAATTATGAGCCGCGAAAAGTTGTCGGCTCGTGGGCAGGTGCGTTGGGTTTGGGGCAATTTATGCCGAAAAGTTTTCGTAAACTTGCTGTTGATTTCAACGGCGATGGGAAACGAGATTTGTGGAATTCCGAGGATGCAATTGGTAGCGTCGCGCATTATTTTAGTAATTCTGGCTGGAAGTTTAATCAGCCTGTTGCTACACCGATTAACGGTGATATTGATGATTTATATATTATTTTGGGTACGGATAGCGGCAACGACTTTTGGGCTGTTGGCGATAATTTCAACACCATCAAAAAATATAATAGCAGCAACAAATATGCGATGGCAGTGCATCAACTCGGACAAGCGATTAAACAACGCTATTTGGCAATGAAATAACAAAATGATTCACGATAAAAATATGGTCAACATTCTGATTTACACCGCTCATCGTTGCGGTTATTGCGTGATGGCGAAACGCTTACTCGATAGCAAAAATGCGATTTATACGGAAATTAACGTGGACGAACAAGACGGACAACGTGAAGAAATGATGCGGAAAACGAAACGCCGAACAGTGCCACAAATTTACATTGGTGATTTTCACGTCGGCGGTTTTGATGATTTAAATGCCTTGAATAAGACAGGAAAGTTAGAATCGTTGCTTAATTCGTAAGTCCACGCGCTAAATCCGCTTTAATATCTTCAATCGCTTCTAAGCCAACCGAAATTCGGACTAAATTATCGTTAATGCCCGCCTTAGCCCGAACTTCAGACGATAAACGCCCGTGCGTTGTGGTGGCGGGATGTGTGATAGTGGTTTTTACATCACCCAAATTCGCGGTAATCGACAACATTTGCGTCGCATCAATCAATCGCCAAGCCGCCTTTTTTCCGCCGTGAACTTCAAAACTGACTACGCCGCCAAAATGACTTTGTTGTCTTTTCGCTAATTCATGCTGCGGATGCGACGTTAACGCCGGATAATTTACTTTAGCAATTGCCGGCTGTTCAACCAACCAATGCGCCAAAGCCGTCGCGTTATCACAGTGCGCTTTCATTCGCACCGAAAGCGTTTCCAATCCGCCTAAAAATATCCACGCATTAAACGCGCTCATCGTCGCGCCGCCGGTTCGCAAGTACGGATAAATGTATTTTTCAATAATTTCGTCGCTCGCGACCACCGCACCACCGACGCAACGCCCTTGCCCATCAATATATTTTGTCGCGGAATGCACGACAATATCTGCGCCTAATTCCAGCGGTTTTTGCAGCGCAGGCGTACAAAAGCAATTATCGACCACGAGCAAACAATTATGCGCGTGTGCCACGTCAGCTAACGCGCGAATATCCGCAATTTCAATCAAGGGATTCGATGGCGTTTCTAAGAATAAAAGGCGCGTATTCGGTTTAATCGCCGCTTCCCACGCATTTACGTCGGTTAAATCCACAAAATCTGTTTCCACACCGAATTTGCCAAAATAATTTTGGAACATCAAAACAGTATTGCCGAACACACCACGTGAACATACGACATGATCACCTACTTTCAATAACCCCATTCCGACAGCCATAATCGCCGCCATACCCGACGCAAACGCCAAACAGCGTTCACCTTTTTCCATCATCGCTAAACGATCTTGAAATGCCGCGACGGTAGGATTGGTGAAACGAGAATAAATGTTACCAGCTTGCTGACCTGTAAAGCGTAACGCCGCTTCTTCCGCGCTTTTGAACACATAGCTCGAAGTCATAAAAATCGGCATGCTGTGTTCATCTTCGTGCGTGCGATGCTGACCAGCGCGGATGGCTTGCGTTTCTAAAGCGTATTCGTTCCAGTCGATTTCGTTCATGGTTTTTTTCGGGGAGATAAAAAAAGAAAAAGCCGCAAGCGGCTAGAAATGAGTGATTTTTTGATTGTCTGGAGACGCTGCATCGCAACGCCTCTACAGATTTTAGGCTTATGCTGCTAAAACTAAATTTTTAACTTTTAAGTTCAAACGGCTTTTGCCACGCGCTGCTTTATTTTTGTGAATAATGCCTTTCGTGACAGCAGAATCAATCACTGATTCGGCAATTTTGAACGCAGCGACAGCTTGTTCTTTGTCGCCAGCTTTTACTGCAGCAAGCACTTTCTTGATGAATGTGCGTAAATTGCTGCGTTGACCGCCGTTACGAACACGGTTATTTTCTGATTGTCTTGCACGTTTTTTTGCTTGGGGTGAATTAGCCATGATGTCTCTATGAAGTGATTTAAAAAGGAATTTAAATGGTTTTGAATCTGCGAATTATGTTAGTAAATGCTATGATTGTCAATCATTTAACCACTTTTTTAAACACTTGTAGGCGGTATATCTTTTGAGTCAAACGCTTTCAAAATCAACTTTACAAGTTAGTGGCTTAACGCTGATTTCACGTTTACTCGGTTTTGTGCGAGATATGCTAATTGCGCGATACTTTGGTGTTGATGCCGCAACGGATGCGTTTTTTGTGGCGTTTCGGTTCCCGAATTTCTTGCGGCGATTATTCGCGGAAGGCGCATTTGCACAAGCCTTTGTACCGTTAATTAGCGAATATAAAACCCAAAATAATGCGCTCGAATTACACCAAATTATTAACAAAATTGCGGGGCATTTGGCGTTATTACTCGCCCTGTTAACGCTGATTGGAATGGTGGTTGCGCCGTTGCTGATTACGCTCTGTGCAGCGGGTTTTGATTGGCAAAGTAATCAACATATTTTAGCGACGTGGTTATTGCAAATCATGTTGCCTTACGGTTTTTTCATTACCTTAGTCGCCTTTATGGGCAGTATTTTAAACGCACACACGCAATTTTCGATTCCCGCTTTTACGCCTGCGTTGCTTAATTTAACGATGATTGCTGCGACATTATGGCTGTCACCTTATTTTTCAAAACCCATTATCGCGTTAGCCGTAGGCGTTTTAATTGGCGGAATGGTACAGCTTTTGTTTCAACTTCCAGCGTTGCGGAATTTGGGTTTGTTACCGCAATTTCAACTTGATTTTCATAATGTTATTGTGAAGCGCGTCATGAAAAATTTGTTGCCGACGCTGTTTGCGACTTCCGCGACCCAAATCAATTTGTTGATGAATACGTTTGTCGCGTCGTTTTTAACAACAGGCAGCGTTTCATGGCTGTATTATGCGGATAGATTGTTGGAATTTCCGACGGGCATTTTGGGAGCTGCGTTGACGACGGTGATGTTGCCACGATTGGCGAAAAGTCACGCCGCGCAAGACACCGAACAATTTTCAGCGACGCTAGATTGGGGATTACGTCGGGTAGTTTTATTAGGTTTTCCCGCCACCGTTGGTTTAATTTTATTAGCAGAACCAATTTTAAGCGTGCTGTTTCAATCCGCAGAATTTACCGCTCACGATGTTCATGCCTCGTCGCAAAGTTTAATCGGTTACGCGCTAGGATTAGTTGGTTTTTTGGCAATTAAAGTGTTAACGCCCGCTTTCACCACACAATCCACACATTCAATTGCGGTGCGCGTTGCATGGTATTCGTTGGCGGCAAATCTAGGATTTATCTCGTTATTGGTTGTGCCTTTCGCGCATGGCGGTGTCGCTTTGGCGACGGCATTAGCAGCGGTAGTCAACGCGGGTTTGTTGCTGGTTTTTTTGAGAAAAAATAAAATTTATCGCCCGACAAAAGGTTGGTTTTTATTTTTATCGCAGATAATTTTCGCCACCGTTGTAATGGCTGCGACGTTATATTATGCCAATTCCGTGTCGAATTGGACGGTGATTCAGTTGGTGAAATCGATTGTGATAGGCGTGCTAACTTATGGTGCGGTGTTGTGGTTGCTGTTGAAATTTCGTCATCAACCATAACGAAAGCGCGTCAATGAAATTGACGCGCTTTTTTTGGAAAATCTACGCTACTGCTTTCAAATCGTGAACAGTCAAACTACCGCGACCGTCTTCGGTAAATTCGTCGTCGCTCATTCTGAAATTATCGACTTTCATTGTGAGATATTTGTCGAAATACGCTTTCAAATCTTTTTCGATAGATTTGTCGTAATCAGGTTTGACGATGTGCGTCGTTCCCCATTTTGTGTGAACGACTTTGCCATCAATCACCACCACTTCGCCGTCTTTGAAAACGTAATCGGGTTTTTCAAACATTTTTTGACGGTCAACATTGTCGGTGTAAATCGTAATATCCGCCCAATTCCCCGCACTCAAACCACCGCGATTTTGTAAACCAATCAATTTTGCCGCACCGGCTCGCGTCATAATTGCGATTTCTTGCAACGTGTATTCGCGTTCAATCGACGCTAACGTCGTCATTTTTTGCGCTTCAGGATGAATGGTCGAAAGCACGTCATTTCTAAATGTTCTATCCATCAACAACCGAATCAAATGCGGATAGCTGGTAAACGGCGCACCGTTCGGGTGATCCGTCGTTAAGAAAATCCGCCACGGATCCTCCACCAACAAAAACGTTTCCAAGCCAATCGCCCACTGCAACGCATTCACAAAGTTTTTATCTTTGTATTTGAACGGCACCACGCCACAACCCGCGTCGCATTCAATATCCATCGTCACCCATTTATTCGGGCTGGCAAATTTATGATTTGCGTGTTGACGCATATTGTCGCCCGATGCCGTCACGGTTTGCCCGAACAAAATTTGTCCTACGTCGATGGTGATATTTTTGTTTTTGTTAATCGCTTCGGCAATTTTCGCCACGCCCGACGAAAATTTAAAATCGCCTTCCGTGCCGTAACTGTGAAATTGAATATGCGTTAAGTGCATCGGCAGCCCGCCAATACCTTGAATCGTATCGAGCGTGGTGTCCATATTTCCTGGAACGCCCAAATTACACCCGTGAACGTGCAACGGATGCGACACGCCGATTTCTTTTACCGCCGTTGCCAACACGCGCAAAATCTCACGCGGAGTCACGCCGTAATGGCTATTTTGTTCGTCCAAATCGAGTTTGCGTTGATTGAATTTAAACGCATTGATGCCGCCTGGATTCACCACTTTTACGCCAATGGCTTTTGCAGATTGCATCGTCCACGCGACATAATCGTTAATCGCTTTTTGGTCTTTTTTCGCGGTGAGCATTCGCAACAAATAATCGTCGCTGCCCAACATGACGTAACCGCCTTTGTCCAAAATCGGAATATCGCCCATTTCCATGTGCGCTTGACGGGCGTTAATTGGCAACAAAGCAGGTTCAAAACCAGCGGTGTAGCCCATTTCGGCGTAACGATAACCCGTCACAAATGTACTCGGCATCGCGTGTCCGCAACCTGAACGACACACATCGTTGCTGGCGACAGGGTCTTGCCGATGATCTTCGGGCAATAATGTTCGCGCGATATTGCCTTTGCCGCCGCCGATGTGCGTGTGCATATCGATTGCGCCCGACATCACGACTTTGCCTTTCAAATCGTATTCTTTCGTGACTAAAAATTCGCCCGTCGGTTTGTCGATGATTTTACCATTTTGAATGTAAATATCTTGCTGTTTGCCATCAACACCGCTGGCTGGGTCGTAAACTGTACCGCCCGTTAATTTGATTAACATATTGATTCCTCGCGTAAAACCTGTTCAATTGCGTTTAAAACTTCCGCCGTGCTGGGCAAACCCGAATCACGCAATTTTTTCAATCGAATCGCCACCACGTTATCGAGCCGAAACGCATGACCCTCATGGTCAATCGCAGGCGTGCCGACGGGAATAAATACGTCGGGTTCTTGTTCAAACGTCATTCCTGAACGCGCCACCACAATGGTCGGAACATTCGTTTTTGGCGGATTGGCTTGCACGTTAAACGCATTTACCCAAACCAGCGCGTCGGCTTCACCGTTGTTTAAAAGCTCGTTGGTTTCAAATAAAAATGGGTCATATTCGGGATAACCTTTAGCAAAACTGACTCGTGCCGCATAACCCGTTGTCCAACCACAAACTTGATTTGCGGTTTGATCGCCTTCTTTACCGCCAAGAGGAAAACCCGAACAGCGCGTGGTTTGGTTCACATCTTTGACCATTTCACAAATCGTTTGCACGGTGAGTTCGGCGTGCGAATAATTCAACGCACCGGCTGCCCACGTTACAACACCGTATTTTGCCGTTTTGAGTTTGTCAGCAATCGCGGTTAAATCGGCAATTGAAATTCCCGCCACATTTTCTGCGTGAATTGGTTGACCTTTCACCAATGCGCGTAAAACCGCCACGACTTCGGGCAAACTTTCGTTTTCACATTCAAAAACGTTTGCGGTTTTACCATTCGGAGACGTTGACGCATTGCCCGACGGTTTTGTGCCTAAATAAATAATGTCACGGTCGCTGGTATTTTCTAAAAACATCGCTTCGTTCCACAGATATTTTTCAAAAAAGCGTGGCGCGAAACCTTCTAAATCTGCACCGACAATCAGCAACAAGTCACAACGATTTTTCACTTCGGCGAGCGTGGTATTCATCCAGCCCGAATCTTGCAACGCTAAAAGATTTTTACGCGCGTTGTTGAAATTCATATTATCAACCACCGCGCCTGTTCTATCGGCTAATGCCAGCAAACCACGCATGCCATTTACGTCGGTCGCACAACCGCCAATCACGGGATAATTTGTGTTTTTCAACAAACTTGCCGCGTGCGAAATCGCTTCGTTTAATTCGACTTCTTTGCCGTTGATACGCGCTTTGCGGTCAATAATCGGCTGTTCAAACGCGGGCGTATTCACCGCGCAACCATTTTCAACGACGCTAATTTTCAAGCCATCGACTTGAATCGTTAAATCGTCCGTGCCAATGCCACAAAAAGGACTGGGGACTTCTGTTATTTCACTCATAGTGAGACCTTTAGTAAATTAAATTTTGCGTACCCATTTTACACGCTAGCAATTATAGCAAATGGGGAAGTTTTCACTGATAGTTAGAAAAACAATATACTGGAATCGCGGTTTTTAAAGGATGGTCTGCCAATTTTCTTCTTGCGCGACTTTGAAAAGTAATTTTTTTGAACGTTTTAAAATCAATTTCTTTTTACTGTAACGCTGTCGCACTGAGATATTAAATTCGTTAATCTGTGAGAATTTCGCGCAAGACAGCGGTGGCGTAACTTCCGGCAGGTAAATTGAATTTCAATTTAAGCGTTGCGTCATCGTCACCGAATTCCCACGTTAAATTTGAAACGTTGACACGCAAGGCGCGGCGGTCATTTTCAAGTCCGAACGCAATTAAACCACTTGTTAATTCTAGAAAGATTTTAAGTTGATTTTGTTCTAACTCACGCGCTAAAGCCGTTAATCGTGATTCGCCTTTGCCGAATAATACGCCGGTTGGATGCAAAGCATTTTGGGCTAATCGAGCGCGAATATCGTCATCCATTTCATCGCACGGAAAACAACTGTGCGAACCGTCAATCATGAAAACATCGCCATCCAAACCTGTTGCCCAACTTTCGTGTTCAATTCGCCCTGACAAAATGTGATTAAACAAAAACGACCGCGCCGCAGACAAATATAAACTGCGTTGTTCGTGACCGACTTTCGCACCTTCAAACATCGCCAACGCTTTCGTCACATTTTGACCGCCATGACCAAACCGTTGCGTGCCATAATAATTTGGCACACCGTGATTTTTTATCGCCGTTAATTGTTCAATTGTTTTCGCTTTATCGCCTTGCCATTGTCGAATCGTCAACTCAAAACGGTTATTTGCCAACGCGCCACGTTTCAATTTTCGAGCGTGGCGCGTAATCGACAGAATTTTAAAACCGTCCGTTTCAAAATTCTGCCAATCCGGTTCGTCACCTTTCGGCAACCACACGCTAAACCATTGCGTCGTAATCGCGTGGCGGTCTTTCATGCCAGCAAAACCAATATCACGCTGACGCACATTCGCAAATCGTGCCAATTGTCGCGCGACATATTCGGTATTTTCGCCCGTTTTTTGAATCTGCAAAAAAATGTGTTCGCCGCTGCCAGACGGTTCAAATGCCAGCGTTTCTTCGACAATAAAATCTTCGGGCAACGTGCGAATTTCACCTTTTCCAGAAGGTGAACCGTAAGCGTAAGCCCAATTTGGAATCATTAAATTTTCAGGCATTACAAACCACTCTTCAAACTGGCTTCAATAAAAATATCCAAATCGCCATCCAAAACGCCTTGCGTATTGCCCACTTCCACGCCGGTTCGTAAATCTTTAATCCGCGATTGGTCTAAAACATACGAACGAATTTGACTGCCCCACCCAATATCCGATTTGCTGTCTTCGATGAGTTGTTGCCCTTCGTTCCGTTTCCGCATTTCCAGTTCGTACAATTTCGCTTTCAACTGTTTCATCGCGGTATCGCGGTTTTTATGTTGCGAGCGATCGCTTTGACATTGCACCACAATCCCAGAAGGCGCGTGGGTTAAACGCACCGCTGATTCAGTTTTGTTAATGTGCTGACCGCCCGCGCCACTCGCACGATAAACGTCGGTGCGAATGTCCGACGGGTTAATGTCGATTTCAATATCGTCATCAATTTCAGGCGACACAAACACCGACGCAAACGAGGTGTGACGGCGACTGCCCGAATCAAACGGTGATTTTCTTACCAAACGATGCACGCCCGTTTCGGTTCGTAACCAGCCAAACGCATATTCGCCTTCAAAACGAATCGTCGCACTTTTAATACCCGCCACGTCGCCTTGTGATTCTTCAATTAGTTCAGTTTTGAAGCCTTTACGTTCGCCCCAGCGCAAAAACATCCGTTCCAAAATCGAAGCCCAATCTTGTGCTTCCGTGCCACCCGAACCGGATTGAATATCCAAAAAGGCATTATTCGCGTCCATTTTTCCAGAGAACATGCGGCGGAATTCCAAACCAGCAACGTGTTTGTCAAAACCATCCACATCGTTGGCAACCATATCGACCGTATCCGAATCGCCTTCTTCCACTGCCATTTCGAGTAATTCTTCCGCGTCGTCCAGCCCGCGTGTGAGTTCAATGAGTCCGTTCACCACGAGTTCTAATTGTCCGCGTTCTTTGCCTAATTCTTGGGCGAGTTGGGGTTTTTCCCAGATTTTCGGGTCTTCCAATTCGCGTAAAACTTCGGTTAATCGTTCATGTTTAGTTTCAAAGTCAAAGATACCTCCGCAGCGCATCGACGCGGTTTTTTAAATCGAAAAGTTTGTTTTTTATCGGGTTAATTTCTTGCATGATTTTTTTGTTTAAAAGTTAAAAGGTTAAACCTGCCACGCTGCCAATTGTGCATCGTCATCGAAAGGTTGAACGGTTAAATCGCGTTTTTCGCCGGTTTTTTCAGTGAGCGTCACGGTGACAGTTTCGGCATTTCGACCTTGTCCGTAACGCGCCACAATTCGCGCCACTAATTCTAAATCTTCGCTAGTCGGCGTACCGTCAACCAACGTCAGCGGGCCTTTGTGACTGCTCGAATCGACGCTGATAAATTCCTTTTTATAGCCTTGTAAAAAACGTCCCTCGCCTTCTTCACGCGACACAATGATTTTGAAATGCGGCGCGGGGCGAATGTGTCGCCCGACTTTGAGTAACATAATATCGTCGAGTTCATATTCTTTGTGTCCGTGCGCTTGCCACAAATCCACCAATTTCGCAGAATAGAATTTGTCAGTTAAAAAACAACAGCCACCCGCCGGTTGCGCGAAATCTTCAAAACCGAATTTTTCCGCCATTTCAAATTGCGGTTTGCGTGAACGTCCCGTGACACTTCCGAGCAATTCTCGATTTATCCACCCTTCGCGCTCTGGCAACGTGGCGGGTAAATTTTTCGCACACATTGGACGCACCAATAAATCATCCGCGCCGGATTGTTTGGCAATAATCGGCATTTTGTATTTCGTTTGCGACATCGGACGCTGCCCAATCACTTCGCCAGTAATAATGAAATCAAACTTGTTTTCGACCATCCATAATTTGGCTTTGTTAATCATGAAAATTTTGCAATCCAAACACGGATTCATATTCGTGCCGTAACCGTGTTTTGGATTGATTAACACGTCTTTATATTCGTTAATGACATCGATAATGTGCAGCTTGATGCCCAATTGTTCCGCCGCCCACAACGCATTATTACGTTTGGGTTTCGCTTTGCCATTATCCCGAATCGCGTGCGTATGTCCTTCCACACAAAAGCCGGTGAAAAAGTTAATGCCTTCGACGTAAATGCCCTGCTCTTGTATCAATTTCACCGCTAATAGTGAATCCAAACCGCCTGAAATCAGCGCGACTGCTTTGCGTTGTTTTGTCATTTTAATTTTTACATTCCACTCATAATTTACACATATTTTTTCATATTTTTACGCCAAACTCGACACGTTACGCGGTTGTATTGGAAAGAGTAATCTAAACTTTGTGCCTTGATTCGGCATCGTCAATTTGGAATCGATGAGTATACAACCATGCGACTGATGCACCATACCACTCACCGTTGATAATCCTAATCCAGTTCCTTCACCTTGTTCTTTAGTGGTGAAAAAGGGGTCAAAAATTCTATTCAGAATCTCTAAGTCAATTCCATGACCATTGTCCGATACGCTTAATTCAATAAAATTTCCCCCAAGCCCTGCGCCACAAGCCATACACTGAGCATTGACATTAGTGACCATGTTCAACGAAATGAGGATAACACCACCACGTTTTTTCATAGCGTCTCGCGCATTTACGGCTAAATTGGTCAGGATTTGATGCAAATCAATGGCATCAATTTGAATATCTACGTCGCAGTTTTCATATTCACCACAAGCACCATTATTGATTGGACAAGCATCCATAAATTCAATGGTGATTCGGCTAGTCAACGCGGGACGCAACATTGACAATACTTCTTCAATCACATCTTTTGTGGGTTTGACATCCATTTTTTCTTTTTTCACGTCCTGACGACAATAGGTCAACATTTTGCCAATAAGTGCTGTTGCTCGCTTTCCCGCCAACTCAACTTGTCTGGTGTTATTTTCCAGCTCTGCTTTTAACGCATCATCGAGCATATCAGAACCGATGTCCTTATTCATTTCGTTATAACCCAGCATACACGCCAAGATATTATTAAAATCGTGAGCAATGCCTGACGTTAAGCGTCCAATACTTTCTAATTTCTGCATGTGATTCACTTGCCGATGCAACACTTCGTTTGCATCTCTCGCCGTGAGCAATTCAGCGTTGCGTTGTTCTTTTTCGAGGTGTTCAATAGCTTGCTGTTTTTGAAATTCGAGCTTTTGATTGGCAATGGCTAATACGGCGGCGAGCTTCTCTTTTTTCGCATTTTGAAACGCCAATTCTTCATTCTTCATAATTAGTTCGACTGCTCGTTTTTGCTTTTCTAAGTGTTGAAATGCAAGTTCTCGATTTGCAATCATCAATTCGACCGCCCGTTTTTCTTTTTCAGCGTTTTCAAAAATCAATTTGTCATTCGCTAGAATCAATTCGGCGGCACGAGCAGATTTTTCCGAATTTTGAAAAATAAGTTCTTGATTCGCAATCATCAATTCCGCCGAGCGATTGGCTTTTTGAGTATTTTGAAACGCTAATTCTTCGTTCAACATAACCAACTCTAAGGATTCTTTGCGCCGTTGAATATTTTGCAGTGCAAGTTCTCGGTTTGCGACAAGTAATTCAGCGGCACGATGCTCTTGAAAAGCAATATCTTGAGTGGCTGAAATAGAGATTTCTAATAAATGTTTTTTGGTGGCTATAATTTCGCTTTGTTGTTGTTTGATAAGGTCGATTTGTGTTCCTAATCTTTGCTGCTCTAATTCATCAAGTTCGATTGCTAATAAAATCATACCTTGATTCGTCATTTCCAGTTCAGCTTCTAGCTCCTTAATGAGAAGTGATTTTTCCGATAAGCGTTTTTCATATTCGATTATATTCATTTTCATTGCCATGTTGCGATGAGTATCGTTGCATCATCGTGGTCTTTTTGCGTGGTATTATAAATCTGTTTAGCGATGACTGGCGCGGTGGACATCGCGTCGTTAGTGAATTCATGCCAATTCCAATGGGATGAAATACCGTCCGAATATAGCGCCATTTTATCGCCCGCTTGCCATTGATTTTCAGTAACCACGGGCGGTGGTGCAAATTTACCAACGACACCGCGCCGTGTTACAAACTTGAGTTTTTCGCGGTCATGATTAAAGACTTTCACTTCGATATTGCCCACACTAGCAAAACGAAAAGACCCTTGTGTCCAATCAAACACAGCGAGTGCCATCACCACGCCGCGCGTCACACTGCACGCACGATCCACACCTCGAAAAATATCTAGCAACGGCGAATCCGCATGACGTTCGACGTATTGACGAGCGGCATTAGCGGCTTGACGCGCTAACTCACCATGTCCCACGCCATCGATAACACCGACTAGCGTCGCGGCACGAATATGTTTAATAATGAAGGTGTCGCCATTAGCCGTTTCACCAGGTTTAGGACGCGAAATAACGCCGAATTCAAAGGGGCAAATTTGCCCATGATTTGAGTTGTCGTACAACCACCGTTTACACACAATGTGCGTACCGGTGTGGTCTGCCCGCTGCAAAATTTCAAACTCATCCATTAAGCGATTGATCGCCCCTAATCCCACTCCTAACGTTTCTGAAGTCGAAACACCGTCTTTCATCATAGTATGTTCATTAAAACCTTCGCCGTCGTCTTCCGCTTCAATCATCAGTCCACGGCAATTATCATTCAAAAGTGGCGTTATCGTTACCATGCCACGTTCCGCATGTTTCGTGATATTAGAAGCAAGTTCGCTGACAACCAGACTAATTTCTTCACAGTGCGTTGCATTAAAACCGATGTCACGCGCCATTTCTTTAGCAATGCGGCGAATTGCAATCACTTCAGCTGCTTTAGAAATTACCATGTATTGACTTTCAAGCTGAAAGGTCATTTCACGCGCCCCCATTTTTCGACGCTCACCATTGTTCCTACACTGACTTCTGATTTAATGACTATGCTGTCCATTAACCTTTTCACACCTGACAAACCCATTCCGAGGCTACCCGCTGTGGTAAAGCCGACTTCAAGGGCTTGGTCAATATTGGGAATACCTTTGCCATAATCTTCAAATTCTATTTGAATGCCAACTTGTCCAGGTTGATACAAAACGCGCCAACGCATAACACCATGACTATCAGCGTGAACATAGATATTTCGGGCTAATTCAGAAACAGCCGTCACAATGCGCGTCACATCCGTCATGCCAAAACCTGCCACGGTAATGACATTCCGAATCAATTTTCGACAGGTCACAATATCGCCTTCCACTGCAATCGATGTTTCACCACTCTCTTCGACATCCATCGTCATACCGCACTAAAATTATCCGTAAAAATATCCAAAGCATAATCAACATTCAAAGTTGAAATCGCTTCTCCCAAATTAATTCCTAATTCTGTGGCGGTGATTGCTACACTCGGTTGCATTCCGGCAATGACGGTTTTGCCGCCCATTAACGCCACCATTTGCGAGGTTTCTGAAATGGTTCGAGCAAAATAGGAATCGACAATATGCACATTAGAAATGTCTAAAATCAATCCTTTCGAGTGATACGTTTCAATCGCGTCCAATACTTTCATTTGTAACTCTTGAATAATGTCGTCACCCGGATCGTCAGGCACCGTCACCAGCAGAATATTTTTTAATTTAATCACTGAAAGACTATCGTAAACCATGACATTTTCCTTATGATTTAGATACGTCAATGACGTTAATATTTAGTTTATCCAGAGCCACTTTTAACCCTAAAGCCATCGTCGGGCGAGTAATAATACCGCTTAAATCAATCCCCAAATGCACTAACGTTTGAGCAATCGCCGGACGCACACCGGTGATAATAACTTGTGAACCGAGGAGTTTTACGGCGTTAATCGTATCGATTAAATGCTGTGCGGTAGCCGTGTCAATTTGTGGCACGCCGGTAATATCGATCAATGCGATAGGCGAATTCGTTGCCACAATGGTTTCGAGTAATCGTTCCATAAACTGTTGCGTGCGACTACTGTCCATCATGCCAATAAGCGGCGCGGCAACCACGCCTTCCCAAATTTGAACTACTGGCGTAGACATTTCTAAAATTTCTTCAGCTTGGCGTGAAATAACTTCATCCGCCGCGCTAATGAAAGCTGTCATCGCTACGGATTGATCCAAATTGATAATTTTTTGTAACGCCGTGAACATATCATTAGCGGTGTCCTGACTAAATTCGGGATGACTATAAATTCGGGGATAAAAAAGTTGCATGTAATAACAGTACGTCGCCATGTAAAGACTTAACGACAAACCAATGCGGTGATGCGTGATGCCGACTTTGACACGAGTTTTAAAATACTCTTCATCGTATTCACCAGATGTCAAATCGATAAAATACTGTTTTTGCGCTAGTTTTAAGCGATGCAGCACTTTTTCATCGCTCAGAAAACGGCTGAGCTCCGAAAACTGCATTAAATGCTGGTAAAGTTCCTCGACAAACATATCGGCATATTTGATTGCGAGCGGATGCAATTTTTTCAGACTCGCCACATCTTTCGCCGTAAAATTTACAAAACGTTTTTGCTCCTCCCACGCGGTAAAGTTGGAAATATATTTCGAGTTAGTTGGAACGTAATTCATTGCTGTACCGTTATTAGCTTAGTTATGGGAAATTCAATTTAAAATCTTGAGTATATTACTCGGTATATCAATCGATAACCTGAATAAATGTTTCACCTTCTTTAATCATGCCTAATTCATCGCGAGCGCGTTCTTCAACCGCTTCTTGCCCTTTGCGTAAATCCAATACTTCAGCGTAAAACATTTCGTTTCGGTGTTTTTTTTCTTCAACTTGGATTTTTAATTCGTTTAAACGTGTTTGATAAGTGTTAATTTCAGTAATGCTGCCATCGCCAAACCATAAGCGATATTGCAATTGTCCAATCAGGACGAGAAGAATAATGACGATAATTTTCATAATTTTGTAGGGGCGGGTTCTAAACCCGCCCTGATAACATATACATTGAGGGCGGGTTTAGAACCCGCCCCTACGATTAAAATTACAACATTCTGAACGCGCTACGACCGGCGAATTTAGCCAAATCGCCGAGTTCTTCTTCAATTCGCATGAGGCGATTGTATTTCGCCACACGATCTGAACGGCTTAATGAACCAGTTTTGATTTGACCGGTTCCCGTCGCCACGGCTAAATCCGCAATCGTAGTGTCTTCAGTTTCGCCCGAACGGTGCGACATCACCGCCGTATAACCGGCTTTGTGCGCCATTGTTACCGCAGCTAACGTTTCGGTTAAGGTGCCGATTTGGTTCACTTTAATCAAAATCGAATTGGCGATATTTTTGTCGATGCCTTGTTGCAGGATTTTTGGATTGGTCACAAATAAATCGTCACCGACCAATTGAATTCGACCGCCCAATTTTTCGGTCATCAATTTCCAACCGTCCCAATCGTTTTCGTCAAAACCGTCTTCGATGCTGATAATCGGATAACGATTCACCCAATCCACAAAGAAATCCGCCATTTGCGCGGAATCGTAGGTTTTACCTTCTGACGCTAAATCATAAATGCCGTCGTGATAGTATTCCGAAGCCGCCGCGTCTAACCCTAAATAAATATCTTTGCCGGCTTCATAACCCGCGAGTTTGATGGCTTCTAAAATAACTTCAATCGCTTCTTCGTTTGACGACAAATTCGGCGCAAAACCACCTTCATCACCAACAGTTGTTGCCAAGCCTTTGCTTTTCAAGACTTTTGCCAAGTTGTGAAACACTTCCGCACCGTAACGAATCGCTTCACGGAAATTCGGTGCGCCAACCGGCAAAATCATGAATTCTTGTAAATCGACGCTGTTATCTGCGTGCGAACCGCCGTTGATAATGTTCATCATCGGCACCGGCAAAATGAATTCGCCCGATGTATTTAATGAACGATAAAGCGGTTGATTTTTAGCATTTGCCGCCGCACGCGCCGCCGCCAAAGACACCGCCAACATTGCATTGGCACCCAAACGACTTTTGCTTTCGGTGCCGTCGAGCGCAATCATTTTTTCGTCGATGGCGGTTTGGTCGTTTGTGTCCATGCCAACAATCGCGTCGTGAATTTCAGTTCGCACATTTTGAACCGCGTTCAAAACGCCTTTACCCAAATAACGCGCTTTATTACCATCGCGTAATTCAATCGCTTCACGCTCGCCCGTCGATGCGCCAGATGGAACCATTGCGCTTCCGGTTACGCCCGAAGCCAAAATCACATCCGCTTCAATCGTTGGATTGCCGCGTGAATCTAAAATTTCTCTGGCACGAATTTCAATAATTTTTGTCATAAAAAGTTACCCCTAAAATAAAAACACGATTAAAAAAATGAATACTATAAAAAAATTTTGTTACAAAACGTGAATCATAAAATCAAAATCGCAACACCCACCAAGCCAAATCAACCAAAAGGGGCAGTGAAATCACGCTGCCTTTTTCATTAACGGCAATTGAAATCTACCCGAAACTACGCCAGAAACTGTTAAATCCTCGTCCAATTCTTCCCAGCGTAGCGCGTGACCATTGACTTCAATGTGAACGTCTTTTAATTGTTTGTCCGTCGCGCCACTTAAAATCTGAAAACGGTCGGCGGGAAAACCGACCACCCGCCCATCGGTTAATTCGACGTAAATCATGCGTTGTTCTGCCCAAACATCAATCGCTACAGGTTCTATTCTAGTTTCGATGGAATTCATTATATTTCTCGATAAACTGTAATTTATGTTCAAAAACCAACTGTTCAATTTCGCGTAAATTATGAAGTGGAACGCCACGATTATTGGCTAATGCTACAGGCATCAACCAAAATTTAGCTTCACCTTCGTTACAACGCACATGAATATGAGGTGGCTCCGAACCTTCGTCCGAATAAAAGTGAAAACGAAAACTTCCGATTCTTAACAAAGTCGGCATTTTTTAAACCTCCAAAAAAATCAAAAGCCCAACACCCACAAAGCTAAATCAATAAAAACGAGCTATTTTTGATAATGGAAGCGGCACTGTGTAATCGTTACTTGCTTTGTATCAAAAGCATAGACGATGCGATGTTCATCATCAATTCGCCGAGACCAATAACCTTGCAAATCGAATTTCAATAGTTCTGGTTTGCCAATCCCTTGTGTTGGACTTTTACAGGTGGCAAGGCAAATCTGGATAATGCGCTTGAGCATTTTTGCATCATGCTTTTGCCACCATTCCAAATCGTCTAAAGCGTTTTCAGTCCAAGTAAGCTGTAACATCGATTTCTCTTACTAAGCCTTGTTGATGTTGAGCAATTCCTTCTCGTAAGCGGTTAGCATTTGCCGAATTACTGAGTAAATACAATGTTTCAATCAAGCTGTTATATTCCTTTGCGTCAAGCATCACGACAGTTTGCTTTGATGCGTTCGATATTGAAATAACTTCATGATTATTTAAAACACGCTCAAATACTTTCGGAAATTGCGTGCTACATTCTTGAAAACTCACGGTTTGTAATGACATTACTTTTTACCCCCCCCCACAAAATCAAAATCCCAACACTCGAAAAACAAAGTCCATCAACGCTCACAATCTGAATTTTTGGCTCCAATCGTTCAATACGGAATGTCGCCCGTGTAGGTTTCAACGTCAGCTTCAAGAACTTCTTGTGCTGATGGAAATTTGATAATTTTATCTTTTTCCATTTGTTCTTTGGCTTTTTCCATGTTTTCAACTTTGCCTTTCCAGCCATAAGTCGGATTCAATTTGTAGCCCGTCGTCGTGCCTTCTCTGACTTTGAGAATGATGCTTTTGTTAACCAAAAGTTTCATTGCTTTGCTAACATCAGGTTTATACATTTTTAATTTTTCAGCAATAACCGTTTGTTTAATCGTAATGTAATTCTCAAATTCTAAATTTCCCATTAACAGCAACATAACTTTTAGAGTTTGCCCTGTCATGTCTTCATCTGTTGCAATAATTTCTAATGAATCTTGAAACGTCAAAATAGATTTTCGGGCAATGTCGATTGTTGAGTATGAAAAATCAATATCGCAAAAATCAACCACTTTGCTAAACCATTCACCGTTTAATCGGTACGCTCTATTTGCTTCGTGCAATTGTTTTTCAATCACACGGGCATTTTCCATAAAATCAGAAATCATCACAGATATAATGCCATTCGGAATAGCCGTTTTAAGTTGCGATACTCGACGTTTAATATCTCGCGTCATTCCTATTTTCTTGTTTCCGCGACCATCTTCAACAATATAAATCAGTTTCATTTTTAAACCGCCCAAAAATCAAAATTCCAATGCTTACTACAAAGCCAAATCAATACGCCATTTCAACATCAACAAACGTACTTTTTGAAACGGGATAAGGAATACTAAATCCTTCGGCTTTCAAATCTTCTAAATGAAATTGAATAGCCTCTTGAATCAACTCGATGACTTCATTTTCGGTTTCGCCGACTGCGACACAGCCTGCCAAATCTGGAACAAACGCACCATAACTGGTTTCACCTTTTTCGATTACGACCATATATTGCATTTTCTACTCCTTCAAACCTGCTTGTTTTAAAACACTGTTCAGCGTTCCCGCTGGCATATCAATACTTGGTTTACCTGCGACGGTGACAGTTCCTAATTTGTACAAATGATGGAATTGTCGATGACTGCCACGCTGTCGAACTAAAAACCAACCATTTTGCTCAATCAGTTTCAACAGCTCTGAAACTTTCATCAAACCCTCCAAAAAAATCAAAATCCCAACACACACAAAGCCAAATCAATCAACGCTCACAATCTGAGTTATTAGCCCCAACACATTCAAAGCTAGAAATAGATTCCTCATAGGCATTTCTTATGCAGTCAATATCAATTCCGCAAGCAGATTTAATTTGTATTGCCTCTTTCAATTCTGTTGCCGCAACCGCCGCGTCCCGCACTTTTGCTTTTTTGTAAGCCTTCATATTTTCAACATCTAAAGCTGCTAATTCTGAATTTGCACAAATGGTTATTTCGGTTGGTTTAGTCGCTTTTTTACAATCAAAACTGGGAGAAACTTTTTTTGGTGGTTCTGTTGTGACTTGTTTATCTTGAACGATTTTATCAAGCCACTCTTTTTTTAATTCGTTAGCTTCCTGTTTTTCTTGGATTGCTTGCAGCCTTTCAGATTCCAAATTAGTCTGCTCTGTTTCCTGTCTTAATTTTTCAACTTCCTGTTTGACCTGTTCATTTTTTTGATTTTCAGTGGTTTTTTCTAATTCAAAAACTGGCTTTAACAATGCCGAACTGACGATTTCATTGAGCAAATTTTTCCACGCAAGGCTTTCAAGTTCAACAAATAACTCTTTGCCATCATCCGTTGGCTGAACACTATATTCAACGTCTTTTTTTGTGAAAATGTTAATGCTGTCATCAATGTTCAGTTTTCTCGCATATTGAGAAATTTTTTCTAACGCTTTCATCTCTCTGGCTTGCTCTGCATCGGAAAGCATACTGGTGGGAATCGTCATTTTTAATGAACCAGTGCAAAACTTTTTAGTGCTATTTGGATCTTCTTTTGCTGTTCTAATACTTTCTATAGCAATGCTCACTTGACTCAGTGAAGCACCTACTTTTGCCTTATCAAAAATAAAATCTCCATTATTGTATTTTTCGTCTAAAAGTATTTTTTCAGCACCGTTTACAACAATTTCACTTACCAATTTTTGTGCATCTGGAGATGAGCAACTGGCTACAGGCTTTTCCTGATTCTTATCACAGCCGACTAATACCAAACCTGTGAAAAACAATACTGCGAGATTTTTAGCGTTCATTACCTATCCTCGTTTTTTTAAAAGTTAAAAAAGTGTGCTTCGTGCGAGTTAAACCAACTTTCCCCACATATCGTAATCGTCTGCGTCTTCGATTTCGACTTGCACAAAGTCACCCACTTTCAAATGCGTCGCGCCATCGATGAAAACTTGCCCGTCAATTTCAGGTGCATCGGCTTTGCTGCGAGCAACTGCGCCTTCTTCTACCACTTCGTCAATCAAAACGGTTTCGATTCGACCGATTCGACGCTGCAAACGTGCCGCGCTGATTTCAGCTTGATGCGCCATGAAACGCGCCAAACGCTCTTGCTTCACTTCTTCGGGAACAGGATTTGGCAACTCATTTGCGGTCGCGCCTTTCACAGGTGAATAGGCAAACGCGCCCACGCGGTCTAATTGCGCTTCAGTCAAAAAGTCTAACAATTCTTCAAATTCACTTTCGGTTTCACTGGGAAAACCGACAATAAACGTACTTCGCAACGTAATATCCGGACACAC
>SESG01024480.1_pt1 | contig 46973 bp, 69 predicted proteins | sample 3171421 | NCBI WGS metagenome assembly SESG01 (sample SAMN10866946, study PRJNA518727) | freshwater metagenome | biome: subpolar coniferous forest; feature: holomictic lake; material: water; isolation source: holomictic Lake 227, 6 m and 8 m depth | place: Canada: near Kenora, Ontario | collected...
CAAAGACAAGACTTAGCCCCCTTCCGGGGGCTTCGTTTTGTCCTTTTTTTCGTGCTTTTTCGTCGCCTTTTGTGGGGCAGCCGTTACAAAAGCCGCACAAGCCTTCGGGTCACTCCTTCGTGAACACCGCCGAGAGCTGCCCGCTGCCTTCCGCGCTGCTGGTGGTCGACGCGGCCATGACGATCAGGTTGCCGCTCGCATCGAAGTAGGCCAGGCCGCTGACGCCTCCAGGGAGGACCCCTCCAGGGCCAGTGGGGTCCCACAGGAAGCCGATGTTGAAGCAGTTGCGGAGGTGGGCGTCATCCGTCCAGCTAAGGGTTCCGGTGTAGACCCCGAGGGGGTTCACCTTGGCCGTGGCATCGGTGCTGTTGGCGTAGGCATCAGCGGTGGTGTTGTAGCTGGAATTCAGAACGGCGGGGATGGTGAGGCGCATGACTTGGCCGTTGCTCGAGGCGGTGCTGATCCAGGTCCCGGCCTTCGTGGCAATGTCCACAGGGGTGTCCTGGATCCCCGTGAGGGTCACGTCGAAGGTGCCCCCGTTGGTGGTGCCGGTCATCCGGTTGCCGACCAGCGTGCCAGTCAGGGTCAAAGGAACCGTGACTCCGGCCGCGTTGGTCAGGGTCGCATTGGTCCCGAGCTGGAGAACCCCAGCGGCATCCGCGTAGATAACCGCGTGGATGTGCTGCCAGCCATCCAGCTCGAGGCGGCAGTCCCCGTCGTTCTGCACGACCATGTTCTGGACGATGTTCCCGATGGGCGCGACCGTGAGGCCGGCCATCCCAGCGATGAGGTGGGCGCCAGTAGCTCGGTAGGTCCCACGGGGCACAGGGGTGGGTGCAGGCGTGGGAGTTGGAGTAGGCGCGGGGGGAGGCGTGCTGGATCCACCCCCGCCACAGGCGAGGATGAGGCAGGCAGCGAGAGAAAGAAGAACGCGTCGCATGGTGATTCCTTTCATGAGCCCGACGGGCCGAAATTTAACACGCAGTGGTAGACAATTCCTGTCGATTCTCTTGAGGTGGGCTAGATCCCTGCGAGCTTTCGGGCTGCGGCTGCATCGGTGATGAGCCCAGAAGCTGTGGCCGCGTCGATGAAGGCGGCCAGGTGGTCGGCCTTGTAGCCGAAGTCATCCGTGAGGCCCGGGCCAGCCCCGGATTCCAGGGCCGCCAGAGAGGCCTTGGCAGCGTCCAGGCGGCGCTGCGCATCGCCCACGGTGGAAGAGATGATCGTGGCGAGGTTGGCCCCCGTGGTGACCTCCCCCTGGATCTGGTTGACCTTGCAGCGCAGCTCGTTGCGGCGTGCTTCGTTGGCGAGGGCGGTTTGAATGGCAGCTTCCATGGGTGGACTCCTTACAGGGGCTTTTGGTTGTGGGAAAGCAGGCCGTCAGAGAAGTAGGTGTGGCACCCATCGACGCTGAAGGTGACGACCTGAGCCTTGATGGGCTGTCCGACGCTGCGGACGATGCTGGGCTGCTGGGCCATGATCGAATCGCCGGGCACTAGGTTGCGAGCCTCGGTCCAGCCCTTGCCCTCGACCATGAAGCGATGAGGCGCACTGAATTCGGTAACCGTTCCATCCTCGAGGTGGATGGGCACCCGATCGGCCCAGGTGATCTGGGGGCTGCGCACGACCCCAACCTTGGGTTCGAGGGTGTTGTCGTCTACACCAGCCACTACCGCACCATCGTAGAGGTCGGCAGCGTCCACCAGCAGCCCGGAGGCAAGCTGGATCTTGACCCAGGGAGCAGGGCAGCCGCCGCCGCCACCGCCACCACCACCACCCGAACCGCCTCCGGAAGCGCCTGTGATGCCAGCCGGCCATGACGTGCCATTGTTCGTCAGCGCGCTTCCATCTGCGTTAGCGGCTGCAGCATAAAAGCAGTTGGTGTTGCTAGGCCCATAGGCGTTGTAGAGGGTGATGATTGCCGCGGGGAAACCTGAGCTGATCAAGCTGTCCACCGTTTCGAACGTCATCGTGTTCACGTTTCCGGCGTTGGAATCGCTCGTGGCGAGGTAGTAGAGCCTGTCGTTGACCTGTGGGAAATAGGTATCTACAGCGGTGAGCGTGGCTGTGGTGCCTGCTGCCGACTGCCTGAACAGCTGAATCTTGGCGTTCCGCATGGCGTCGAGATTGTCAGTTGCAGCACTCGGAGCTAGGGCCAGCTCGAGGCGTCCGATCTTGTTGGTGGTGTCCCAGCGCCTGCGCGTGACTGTAAGCCTTCCGATGTTCGGGGCACCGCTCAACGTCGTGGTGTCCACGTTTCCGCGATACCAGAGGCGGCCGTTTGTCACGTTCCCGTCGAGCGCCTGAAGGATTCGAGGCAGGAGGTAGTCGCTGAAGATGATCGAGCCCAGCTGCAGGTTCCCGACCGCCACCTTCAGCGCCGTGTTGCTGATGTCCATCTTGGCGCCGGCCGTGGGATTGCCCCCAGACTCGGTGTAGTTGCTGGTCTGGATGGCATCGGCCTGGAGCATGCCGACGTTCACCTTCCGGCAGGCGAAGAGGTTGTCGAAATAGGTGTTCGAAGTCCCCGCGCTGGAGCTGTAGGCCTGGACCCGAAAGCTCACCGACGCTGCACTCCCAGGGGCGATCCCATCCAGCGTGAGGGCGCTCCAGACCCCGGTCGTCGAATAAACAGCAGTCGAGGTCTCCGAAAGGACCGCGCCTATCGAATCAAACCACTCCAGCGCAAGCAGGCACTGGTTCGTGGTGTTGTTGTAGGCGGTGGCCTCGAAGCGGAATTGATCACCTCCAACGCACGGGATGTTCGCCTTGTCGAAGAAGGCCCAGCCAGCGTTAGGCGCGATGTGGACGCTCCTGGTCCCGGTATAGGCCCCTCCCACCGCAACACCGGCTGCTTCATACCCAGTCGGAGGAGGCGTGGTCTGCTCGCAGTTCCCATTCTTGATGAGGTTGTTGCTGGAACGAGCCAGCGCATCCGAATAGGCGGCATTGGCCTGGATCTTGTCCCCGATCGCCTTCCGGAGGGTGTCCCGGTTCAGGGCAATGCTGGTCCACCAGGTGCGCAGGTTGATCACGATGCTGGTGACGTTGAAGGCCGTGCCATCGGGCCAGGAGGTGGCCCAGCCCGAAGGCGCTCCGGCGCTGATCAGGTTGGAACTGAGCGCGGCCACGGCGTTATCGTAGGCCGTGGCGCTCACACCAAGGGCCGAGGCTTGCGCATCCAGCTGGGTCTTGATCTGCTGCTCCGCGTCCCAGTCCCGCCGCAGCTGGATCTTGTCCTGGTTGCTGAGGTAGTCGACCGAGTTGATCTGGTTCACGCCGTTCTGTGCCCCGTCTACGCCTGCCTGGGTGCCCAAGGGCGTGGTGGCGGCCGTGGCGCTGCCAGCGGACCCGGTGGCGGCCCAAGGTGAGCTAGGCATAGTCGGCCCTCACGGCGGCGTTGATGTTCGCCACGGAAACATTCGGGGAGATGGCCACCACCAGGCGCCGGTCGGTCGGGAGCATGGTCATGGGCTGAAACAGGTAGGTGGCGGTGTTCGTGGGGTCAGAGCCCGTGAAGGCCACCACGGTGAAGCTGATGGGGGCCGGGGCATTGGCGGGGAAGGCCCAGTTGATATCCAGCCAGGTCTTCTTCGCGGTGCGAGGCGCGCCGCCGTTGTCATCTACACCATCGTTCCAGTCGTCGATCTGGCGCCTCATGCGGGCCTCGTGCTGCTCACGGCAATCGTCACGTTGTAGGGAGTCGGCACGGTTTGGGCCGAGGGTGTGAAGGTGTAGGCCGGGACGCTGGCGAGAGACTGCTTCCCGCCGCCCCAGATGTTCACGGAGACGAGCTTGATGTAGAGGAGTTGCCCCACGCGGGCTGCTGGCACCACCACCCGGGCCAGGGCGGCGTCCACCCTGGTGAAGGTCTTCCCGCTGAGGTGAGAGGCCTGCGTGGTGCCCCAGAGCCCACGGACGAGGAGCGTGCCGAGGGTGTAAGCATTCGCGCCGGTCAGGGTGGCGTTCTGATAAGTGAACATCTCCCCATCGCACCAGCAGAGGCTCTGGCCATCTCGCGCCACCTGGGCGGCCACGCTCTGCAAGGTGCCCCTGCTCACGGAGAGATCCACCGCGCACGTCGAGGTGGTGTCCTGCTGGGTTGAACCGGCCGCCATGGCTGAGGTCAGCACCCCATGTCGCGCCGGCGCAGAGATCTGGCCGCCCAGGGCGTAGGTCGTTCCATCGCTCGAGACCCAGACCTCGCAGCCGCCCCAGTTCACGCCTCCAGAGGTGGCGATCATCACTTCGGCATCTGCCCCGGCACGGTAGAGCACGGGCACATCGAAGATCACGGGGGTGTTGGCGTTTCCGGGATCGGCGTTGACGTTGGGCGCGGTGCCGTCCGTGGTCTGGGTGGTGTAGAGCGTGGCCGTGCCGGTGCCGAAGGGCCATTCTTCGGCCGTGACGGTGAGCCCCTGCTCCTCGCTGTCATCGTCGGGAATGTCGATGCTCTTGATGCGGCAGATCTTGTGGTCCAGGCCCAGGAGCGGCTCGGTGAGGGTAACCAGGTCGACCATGGGTTCGAGCAGGATGTAGCGCCACCCCAGCCGGAAGGTGTAGGTCCGGCGCACGTTCACGTTGCGCTGCGCCCGAATCCGGCTGATCTGGAGCGCGTGTGCGGCCCTGGTGATCGAGTGGAGGACGATGGGAGAATCCTTCTTTAGCCCATTCAGTGCCACGTCCACCGGCTCAGGGTCGTCCAGGATGCTGATGTTGTAGGCGTTCAGCCTGTTCAGGAACTCAACAGGGACACAGTTCTTCACGTCCTGTGGGCTGGTGATGCTAACCGAGATCGGATCCTCGTCCGGACTGTCCACCAGGAAGTCATCGGTGGTCAGGTCGTAAAGGGGCGTCGTGTTCGGCGTGTAGGTGGTCCCGTTGGCTGTGAGCGAGGTATCGCCGTAGGGGGCAATCTTCAGGGTCATCGAGGAGGCGCCTGCGGTCCAAACACCCTCGGCGTTGGTGGCGTCCAGCAGCTCCTGCAGGTGGGTGGCCATGGGCTTCTGCTCGGTGAAGGCCGGACTCAGCACGAAGCCCATGGCCTGGCAGTAGGTCGCAAAGCTCGATGCGCCCGTTACCAGGTCGGCGATCTGGGCCGAGTTCCAACCCCCGCCATAGTAGGCATTCGTCAGGGCGTCCGGGATGATGTCGCTCGGCTTGGCGTCGTAGGCCGCCGTCGCGTTGGGGTCCTGCTGGGTGGCCAGGAGGGCCTTCACCTCGAAGGAGTGGTTCTTCATGGCGCCCGAGCTGCCGAGGTCGATGGCGGCCGCGCAGATCAGGGCCATGCCAGAGTAGCCGAGGGCCTTGGTGGGATGCTTCGACGTCCATGTCGCCCAGGCCGTCTGGGGCCGGGTGCCGGTGTAGAAGGTCAGGCCGTAGCCGCTAAGGCTGCCGACCTCCTTGTCCCGCCAGACCTGGTTGATGGCCGCCACCGGGCCCTCGCACAAGGCCAGAATCACGCCGGCGGTGTAGGTGTAGGTGGTGCTGGTTATCGTGGAGCCGCCCCCACCCCCCTTGCCAACCTGCTGGCTGCTGGTGTGCGCGATGGGCGTGAAGTCGTCGTAGTCGATCAGGTTGCCTGGGATTCGGGTGGTTCCATAGACGACAGGCAGGACCCCGCCATAGGACGAGGTCTGAAGCTGAATCCCAGCCAGGACGTCTTCGGTGGTGCTGGTGGACTTCCCGCCGCCGCCCATCAGGCACCTCCCCAGGGCGACCAGAAGCCCGCCAGGCGCTCGTTCAGCTCTTGGTTGGCCACGGCGTCATCGAGGACCACCGCGCCGGCGTCCAGGTAGGCGTGGACCAGCACGGGCCACTCGATGACGATGGCGGCGTGGCTGAGGCAACGGCCGTAGCGGAAGAGGGCGATGTCCCCCGGCAGCGGGGTGTCCACGGGACGAGCATGATCAGTCACCAGGGCCTGCATCCGCTCGCCGTCGCGGTGGAGGTGCCAGTCGGCAGGGTAGTCGTCGGGTTCGACATGGGGCAGCACGCCTGCCCGCGCGTAGACCTCGGCTAGGAGCATGCCGCAGTCCACTCCGGCGCCCATCACCCGCCCCTGGTGGTGGTATGGCGTTCCGAGCCAGCAGAGGGCCTCCTGGACCACGGCCAGGCGCTGCTGCTGCTCTTCAGAAGGGCAGCCCAAGATGAGGGCGTGAGCAGCCAGCATCAGGTCAGCGATCATCGGGTGGTCTCCGGAGGCGGGACGTAGGGGCACCCCCGGAAGCGGTCGAGGTTCCCCCAAGTCGTGCAGGCGGCCTTAGAACGGGCACAGCCGGGGTAGATGGTGAAGGTGTCCCCAGGGGCCGCAGTGGAGGGCAGGGGCAGGGCGAGTGCCGCGATGCCACTCAGGTAGCTCTTCACGGCCCGGCGCGATCCAGCGGCCAGCCCAGAGGTCATGGCGAGCACGCCGAGGGTGTAGTAGCCGTCCACGTGTCCGGTGCCCACATTCACCTGGTTGGCATTCGTCCCCACCCCGGCGGTTCCGGCGTCGGTGAGGGCGACGAGGTTCTTTCCGCAGTTGGCGTCCCCGAAGCTGTTGGCGCAGCCTGGCATGAACAGGGTGTGCGGGAACATGTTCGTCAACCGCTCCCGGTCGTCTTTCAGCTTCAGGCTGACCAGGGTCGAGGATGGGTCGACGCCGGCCACGTTGCCCTCGAAGAGGATCGTGGAGCCGTTGGAGGTGTCCCCCCAGGTCGGCATGAAGACCCGCTCCACCTTTACCCGGCAGCCGTCAAAGCCGCCGTTGTGCGCGTAGAGGGTCGCCGGGATCCCCGCGATCTGGGCTGACCCACCGCACAGCAGGTCCAGGTCCATGGTACCGACCTCGAGCCCCTTGGCCATCCGGATGCCACCCCGCTGCAGCAGGGGCTGGGTGCCCTGGTCGGTGGAAGTGGTGAAAAGCTGGGCGCTGAGGGTGAGATCCGTGTCCGCCTGCGTCCAGTGCAGGATCGTCCCGCTGCGCAAGGACAAGGTGTAGAGATCCGCCATCAGGAACGTGTTGTTCCCGTTCAGGAGAGAGATGAGACCAGCGGAGGCGTACTTCATCACTTCACGCTGATGAAGGGGAGGGCCTTCGCTTCCCAGACCTGAGCCAGGAACCGGTCGAAGTCCAGCTCGTCGGTATCGAAGCGGACCTTGCGCTGCAGCTGCATGTAGATGCCGTCAGCGCTCGCAACCACCTGGGTGAAAGTTCCGTCCGGGACAGCAGCCAGGCCCGCCGCGGACATCCGGCAGGCGAAGATGTTGTCGATCAGGGCCGAGTCACCGGGGTTCCCTCTTACCTCCGCGCCGAACACCACGAAGGCGGAATTGGCCGGAGCTGTGGCCATGAAAACATCCGAGGTCCAGCCTGTTCCCGTTTTCAAAACCCCCACAAGGGTGGTCAGGTAGCTCCCCGATACGTCGTACAAATAAGCGACCAGATGCACCTGTGAGGTAGCTGCGTTCCCCCCCAACACGCCTTGGTAGCTGAAGGTTTCCCCAGGCACGCAGGGGATCATCCCAGTTAAAGGCGCCCAGACCCAGATGCCGCTGGGAGAGACCACCAAACGGCACTTGCTCCCGGCATAAGCGCCTCCCGTGACGAGGTAGCTGGCGCCGAATCCGGAAGGGTTGGTCTCTTCGCTGGTTCCGTTGGGAATCAGGTTCACAGCCATGGCGTCAGGCAGCCAGAAGCTGTCCCACTTCCCCTTGTGGGCTCCGAAGAAGGCCAGCAGCTGGGCGGCTTCGTCGCCGTCCATGTTGAGCACGGCCTGGCGGAGGAAGTTCAAGGGCAGCGAGTAGCGGAACCGCGGAGTGCTCTGAAACGAAGCCCGCATCTCCTTGCCACTGCTGGCGGTCTGCACTTTTGTGGCGTAGACGGGCGTCCGCTTGATCGCGATGTCCAGGCCCGCCATGGTTGGAAAGACGAGGTTGCTCATCCAAGCCTCCCATTGCGGGCGGCTTCATGGAGAACGTCGCGCAGCCCCCCCTGGTTGCGGCTCAGGGCCTGCTTGAAGCTCTTCGGATCCATGGCGTGGATGTGGACCTGCATCCCGCCCTTGCCCCCACCCTTCAGCCCTCGAATCGTGTCCGCATGCTCTTCGGGCAGGACCATTTCCCGGCTGTGCAGCTGGGCCATGGGATTGATGCCCGCGGGGATGTCCCAGCCGCCCGCAGCGGAGCCAATGCTTCCCTTCATGCCCATGACGCCGGCCAGCACCGCCGCACCGGCAGCCAGGGCGATGGCCCAGCCGTAGACCGGGATGGAGGCGGCCGAAGCCGCGGCGCCGGACCCAGCGACCACTGCGTTGCCTGTGGCCTGGGTGGTGGCCGTGGTGATGGAGGCGGCCTTCTTGATCATCTCGCCCTTCACCCACTCCATGGCCATGTCCATGGCCAGCTTCATGAAGCCCTGGGAGATCGACTGCATCATGCTCTGCATGGCCTGGCCAAAGCTTTTCGTCTTGGTGATCAGGCCGGTGAGCGCGTTCCCCAGGCTGCTGGTAATGACGGTGGCCACCTGGGTCCAGGTCTTCATCTCCTCCTGGGCCGCCTGGGTGTTGATCTTCTGGATGTCGAGGTTTGACTTCCGCTTGGCGGCCAGGATCCGGTTCTGGATCTCCTGGAACTTGACCGGGTCGTCCTTGTGCAGGGCCTGCTCGGCAAGGAGCGCGTCGATCTCGATCTTCATCTCTTCGGCGTGGAACTTCTTCAGCTCGGCCAGCTCCTGGGCGTGGGTGATCTGGCCCATCTGCACGGCGGCCGCCAGGTTCGCCCGCTTCACCTCGATGGCGTTCTTGACAGCCGCCATCTCGTCCTGGCGGGTCAGCTTGGCCAGGTCAGAGGTCTGCTTCTCGGCCTTCTTCGTCTCGTCGTCCTGGGCCTTCTGGATGGCCTTGCCGTCCTCGGCCATCTTCAGGCGGACAGCCACCCATTCGGCGCTGCCCTGCTTGGTGAGGGCCAGCTTGCCCGCCCAGAAAGCTCGCTCGTCGGCCTTGGCCATCTCGGCCAGGTCGCCGTCACTCTCGGCGAGCAGAGCCTTCTGCTTCGTGAGTTCAGCCTCCCACTCCCCGACGAGGTTGGGCTTCGGCTTGGGCTTGAGGTCGTCGCCGCCCAGGGTGTCACCCTCGGGCTTCTTTGACTTCTTCTTCGGGGCATCACTCCAGAGCTCCTTGGAGTTCTTGGCCAGGTCCGCCCAGGACTTTTTGATCCCTTCAACCACCGCCTCATCTTCGGCCTTGATCTCCTGGAGGCCCTGCTTACCGATGGCCACGGCGCCTTTGAAGTCGCCGGACATGACGGCCATCATCACCTTGCCGAGGGTCGTGAAGATGATGATCAGCTTGTCGAATACCGCCGTGACGACGATGGTGATGGTCTCGATGACCGCCTTGAGCACGTAGAAGACCTGCACGACGGTCTTTATGGCCACGCCGAAGCCCTCGGCCAGCTTTGGGCCCTCCTCGCCCAGGAACTGCCCGAGCTTGAGGAGGATTGGCATCAGGACGTTGCCGACCTGGACCTGCAGGCTCTGGGTGATGAGCTGCACGTCCTTCATGGCGTCCTTGTAGGCCCTGGTCTGGGCCGCACCCTCGGGCCCGACGACCAGGTTGTATTTCTTGGCCTTCTCGGCGCTCTCCTCGAGGAGGTCCTTGTTGATGCGCAGCAGGGGCCCCAGGTCACCGACCCGGGCGCCGAACATGGCCTGGGCCGCAATGTTCCGATCCGTGCCAGCCTGCATCGTGCTCAGCTTCTCGATGGCGTCCTGCATGACCTCGCTGGTGTTCCGCCATTCCCCGTTCGAATCCTTGGTGGCCACGCCCAGCTTGTCGAAGGCCTCGCCGTTGGCCCGCATCTGCTTCGTCATCTTCATGGCAATGCCGGTGAAGGTGTCGCCGCCGACGCCCACGTGGTGGAGGGCGACGGCCAAGCCAGAAGCATCCTCGGAGGTGATGCCGAGGGTCCGGCTGAGCTTCATGACCTCGCCGTTCCACTCCAGCGTCTTGTCGATCGCCTCCTTGAACATCGCCCCGCCGGCGAGGATGCCCCCCAGGGCGCCCATCGTGCTCATCAGCTTCTCGAAGCCCTTGCCGATGCCCTCGATGCTGTGGTTGATCTTCTCGGCCGTCTCCTGGGTGCCCTTGTGAACGGCACCCATCTTGTCGAGGAAGTCCGCGACGACAGCCTTGAATTGGACGACTACTTCATTCTGGTCAGACACGGAGCGCCCCGCCTTGGAACATGGAGATCAGCTCCCCGAGTTGCGACTCACGCTCAGCAGGAACTGGCTTGGAGGCCTTCGCCTCACCCACAACACCCAGACCGCGCTGGACGGCGATGTGGGTGGGCGGATGGGCTTTCCAGTAGCTCGCCAATTCGTTCATCCTCGGGATCGTCATGTGGTCGTCGATGTAGTCCCAGGTCCAGCCGGTGCTGGTGATCAGGAGCCCGTAGAGATCGCCCCAGTCGAGTCCATCTCCGCTGGGGCCGGAGCTTCCCCCGTGGTGCGCTCCAGCCCGGAGGCGCCCATGATCGCTTCCAGGGCCTTGGCCAGGTTGGCCAGGTCAAGGAGGTCCTCCAGCTCGTCGCGGGTCAGGTCGGGGTAGTTCCGGATCAGGGCAGCCAGCACCACGTCCAGGACCACGTCGGTCTGCTCGTTGGTGGGCATGTCGCCCATGGTGGCCAGGACAGCCAGCTTCGGGGTGAGCTGGCGCAGGGCCTTGAAATTAAGGGGGGGGGCCACGAACTCGCGGCCCCCCAGGTTGATGCGGACGCCTTCAATGAGGGGCATCGTTTACTCCACAAACGTCAGGTAGCCGAGGTTCCCGGCGTTGTCGCAGGCGAGCTCGCCGTCCCACTCGGGGATCGTGAAGTCCTCGAGCTTGGTACCGAAGGTCCACTTGTTGGCCACGGCGCTGGGGAAACGGAACTGGACGGTCTGTCCGTTGAACTTCTCGTTGAAGATCATCTGGAAGGTCGTCTGGTTGCCCATGAGCTGGTTGACGACCTGGAGCTTGGTGCCGCCTGCAGCCGCGGTGTAGCTGTAGTTGAACAGCATGATTGTGCCGTTCTCGGTCGCGTTGAAGCCGTAGACGCCGGCCGCCACGGTGTACTGACCAGCCGCAGGGGCCGAGGCGACGCGGGTGTACTGCACGCCCGTGACGCTGTTCACGCAGCCCAGGTCGGACTGGAAGAATGCCGAGTTGGCCACGGTGACGGCAGCCGCGGCGATGGTGCCCACCTCGCTGATGGCCGCCAGCTCGAGGCCGGTGGAGGCAGTGCCATTGAAGAACAGGCTGTTGACGGCCGCGGCGTTGAGCTTAGCGGCCTTGGCCTTCCAGGTGGCCTTGCCAGCGCCGCGAGCGATCGCGACGGGGAACTGGAACTGGCCGCGCAGCTCCTTGAGGCTGAAGTTGAAGTCGAAGGCGATGTCCTGGAGGACACCGAACTGGACCGGGGTGGGGTTGGCGCCGCTGGGGATTGCGAAAGCGGAGCCGGAGCCGAAGCTAACTTGCATGGTGACCTCCGAGGGGCCGGTGGTTATCCGGCAAAAGAGAGGGGCTTACTTTGCGAGGGGTTCCTCGGGCAGCGCCGTGGTTGCGGGGGAAACCGTCAGGCGAGCCTTGAGCTCTTCCTTGGCGGCGTGGAACTCATTCCAAAGGTCCTGGTCGATCCGCGGGCCAAGCCCGCAGAAGTGGTCGCGGAACCACTCCTCGATGATTTCGTTGCGAGTCTCTTCGGGCATGGCGTCTCCTTAGACGGCGAGGACCTCGATGGGGATGATGGCCACGGCCTGGTCGCCCAGAACGCCTTCGTCCGTCTCGATGGCCCCGGAGATGAAGGCATGCTGGGCGAGGCCGCCCAGCGTCTGCTTGGTTCCGGGAGTGGGGGTGAGCTTTGCTTCGATGGCATCTACGATCGGGTTGAGGAGGCTGGCGGGAGCTGCGGTGGGGTCGGTGTTGTGCACGTAGACGTAGAGCTTGAAAGCGAGCCGGTGGGTGTTCGGGCCGCCCATCTTCTGGACGGCGGTATCGATGCTCTCGTTGCCCTGGGACTGGAAGAGCGCCGGCTGATCCTCGGCCGGCACGTCCGACCAGTGCTTCAGGCGCCGGGACGTGGTCACGAACCCCGCCGTGGAGCTGGCCAGGGCGAAGAGGGCCGCCGCGATGGACTCCCGGCTCATGGTCATGGCTTCATCCCCTTGGCCACGGCCGCCTCGAGGCCCGTGCGGATCTCGGCCTCCATCTCAGCCATGGCCGTACGCAGGAAGGACCGCTCGGGCAGGTTCATCTTCATGGGGTGGGCGCTGATCTCGATCTTGCGGGGGTTCTTCACTGGCTTGCCCCAGGCCTGCTTCATCATCCGGAGGTGGGCCGGGACGTTGACGGACCCCTGAAAGCCGAACTCGTGGGCCTTGGCGTAGCGCAGGTTGGTGCCCACGCTGCCGACCACCTCCTGAGAGGTGGCCTCCACCCGCATGTTGATGGAGCGGCGCAGGGTGCCGGTCTGGTTCTTGAGCACCTGGCCGGAGAGCTTCTCCTCCTTCACCTTGCGGAGCAGGAGGACAGCAAGGCGGGAGACATCGGCCTTGATGGCGGCCATGGCCTTCGGGGGCAGCAGCTCCAGGAAGGCCACCACGCGCTCGGCGCCGATGAGCTCCGCGGCGATCATGCCGGCACCACGGAGTTGTACTGCGCGAGAATCGTCTTCACGCTGTCGGGCATGTCCTTGACGATGAAGGCGACGGTCTCCCCGCCGATGGTCTTGGAGGCGTGGCCGATGTGGTCGCGCCCCTTCCACCGGAAGGCGCAGAGTTCCAGGCAGGCCTGCTCGATTTCCCAGGGGGTGGCGGAGAAGCCAGCGGTATAGGAGATCTGGACGTTGAAGCTGTCCATGGTGAAGGTGTAGCCACGGAGGATGACCGCCGTGTCCGTGAAGACGTAGCCCGGCTGGCCGAAGGCCAGGGAAGGCGGAATGGCCTGCCCGTCGACCACTACCGACGCCACGGCCGTCACCGGCGAGTTCTTGAGCACCAGGCGGTCTCCCCCCGTGCCAGCCCGAGTCTCGTTGTAGCTCTGACTCCGGATGATGCGGGAGATGTAGGCCTGGATGCCTGCGGACGTGGCCGTGATGAGGCGCTGAAGTTGGTCCGGCACGGGGGCCTGGACGTTCGTCAGCCCCAGCCAACCTTCGAGGTTGGCCACGGTCGTGAGGTCGGAGGGATCGGGGAGGAGGGACATGGCGTTCGCCTAGACGGCGGCCCCGGTGATCATGTTTCGCCAGTTGGCGCCGTCGAAGACGATCCAGGCGCCCAGGGTCGTGTCGTAGTAGTCCTGGTTCTGATAGGGCTGCGCCGGGGTCAGCAGCGGGTTGAGGGGGCGCTGGGCGGTGATGCCGACCAGGCCCAAGATGAGCCAGCCAGCAGCGCCGAGAACCGCGGCGTCCTGGTCCGGCACGTCCTGCATGGTGCCGAGCACGCCGATGTAGTTGCGCCCGTTGGCGAGGATCGGGGAGGTGCAGCGGGGAGCGGGAAAGACCCGGGTCGTCATGGCCTAGTCCTTCGCAGCGACGCCCGCAGCCACGGCCCTGATCAGGTCGGGGCGGGAGATGTCGGCATCGAGGGTCAGGCCCAGCTCGGCGGCCTTGGCCTGCAGGGCCTCGTTGCTCCACTGGGGCACGGGGCGTAGCTGGGGCACGGGGGCCTGACTGACGGGAGCGGGCACCTCGCCGGGGATCAGGCCATGCGACACGAGGTCGTTGACGGCTTCCTCGGGCACTTCGAACTGGCCATCCTCGGCCTCGAAGACCTCTCCGCCCCAACTGACGCTGGTGTGGTTGCTGTTGGAATACATCTTTTGCATCGGGTTCTCCAGAAGAAAGCCCAGGGGCCCCGAAGGGCCCCCAGGCGGGTTGGGGTCAGCCGTTCGCGATGTTGTTGATGACGCCCATGGCGCCGGGGAGATAGACCGCGAGGGTCTCCTCGACGTAGACGCCGCAGTCGCGCGAGCGGGTGGTCTGGGGCCAGAAGGTCTGCTTGTATTCCTTCCGGATCTTCATCTCGGCCACGTTGGGGCACTCGCTGCTCTGGTACTGAGCGGGGAGGTTCTCGCACCAGCCCAGCAGGGTGCCGGCAGGCACGTTGGGGTGGATGAGGATGGGGACCTTGTAGCCACCCCCCAGGGCGAAGGGGTTGTAGTAGGCCTCCACCACGCCGTTGCCGACGATGGCGTAGGGATCCTTGCCGCTGCCGCCGTCGAAGCGGAGCAGGGGGCCGGAAGCGCTGGACAGCACCTTGTTGGTGATGTTCTTCACCTCCTGGCTGTTGGCCAGGATCACGGTGGGACCGCAGCGGAAGTTGTCCCACATGGACTGGAACATGGCGTCCAGCTCGTTGACGTTGCCACGGCCGCCAGCGGTCAGCGGGGTGCCGGTGCCGGCGGTGCCGGTCGCCAGGGTGTTCACGTAGGCGCCGGAGCCACTCAGCAGGGCCGAGTAGAGCAGGCCGTCAAAGGCGGCGGAAGCGTTCAGGCTGCAGTCGGCGGTGACCGCGGTGGCAGCCTGGCCGGTGCCAGCGAGGGGCTTGGTGAAGACGACGGAGTTGATGGTGGTGATGGCTTCCAGCTTCTCGTTGCCCGCCGTGCCGGTGTACCAGGCATAGCCTGCGGCGCCGTTGATCGCGGGGGTGCTGGCGAAGAGGGTCTGGCCGAGGGTGACCGCCTGGCTGGCCGCAGCGCTCTTCTGGGAGCTGCCGCCGTTCAGGACGTAGGTCTTGCCGTCAGCCCCGGTGATGGTCGGAGCCTGGACGACGCCAGTGGACAGGGAGGCCGCGTTGATGCCTTCCAGGGTGAGGGCGACCACGATCACGCTGTAGGTGGCCGCGGGCAGGGTGGCGCCGGAGCCGGAAGCGCTCACGGTGGGGGTCGTCGGGGTGCCCAGGGCGACGGACTTGTTGCCGCCCAGGATCGCGAACTCCTCCTTGATGAAGGTGCCCTGGAGCAGCCGCATGGCCATCGTGGACATGAGGTCCTCGAAGCCCTGGGCGGCGTTCAGCGCCTCTTCACTGACCGTGTCTTCCTCACCGAGGGTGCGGTAGCTCGCGGCCTTGTCGATGGCGCTGTAGTTCATGCGGCCGCTGCGCTGGCCCTCAGGGATCCAGGGCATGGACTTCACGCCGGAGCCGGTGAGGCCGAAGATGGCCTTCCAGTTCGTGGCCGTGCCGCCCTGGCCGGGGACGCGGAGGATGCGGTTGCGCAGGGGGGTGATAACCGGGTACAGGTTCTTCGCGGGAGCCTGCAGGTCGTAGTTGATGATGTTGGAGCTGGTGGTGAGGGTCTTCTGCAGCGTGTTTTCGCCAAGGGCGCTCTGCGCCTTGTTGATGAGCTGCAGGACTTCCTGAATGGAACCGTGCATATTGCCTCCGAGGGGCCCGTTTCAAAGCGGGCAAAGGAGAAAAGGGGTTAGCGCGTGGCCGTAGCGCCCGCGTGGACAGCCTTGATGAGGAGGCGGGACTGCTCCTCAGGGGGAAGGGACATGAAGGCCGCGGCCTGCTTCTGCAGGTCGGCTTCGGAAAGGGGAGGGGTGGTGGAGGTGTCGTCAGACTTCCCGACGACGTGGTTGGCGTTCTGCACGCCCTTGGGCGCCTCGGGCTGGGCCTCCAGCTCAGTGACGCGCTTCTTGAGGGTCTCGATCTCGGTGTTGGCCTTGGCCAGGTCGCCGGCAGCCTTGGTGAGGGCCTCGGCGTCAGGGGCAGCGCCCTCAGCCTTGGTGACCTTCTTGTTGTCCTCGCCGCCGTCGGCGTCCTCTTCGTCGTCCTGCTTGTAGCCCAGGGCGTCCATCTTGGTGCAGCAGTCGCCCATGGCCTTATGGATATCGGCCAGGGCTTCCTTGGTGGCTTTGCTGAACTTCTGGCCAGCCTTGGCCAGGTCGCCGGTGACCTCGCCCTTACTGAGCTTGGAGGCCATGGCGATCACCTCGACGGTCGGAGGGGTCGGCAGGGTGGCCAGCAGTTCGGCGATCTCCTCGGCGGCCATGGCCTGGAAGATGGCGGCGCCATCAGCCAGCCAGTCGCGCAGTGCCGCGGGGACGGGGCTGTTGTCGCCCTCGCATTCCGCTTCCCAGGCGCTGTCCAGGGCGATCCAGCCCAGCTGGGAGAGGAGGCCTGCAAAGTCCTGAACCTGCCACATGCCCTTGCGGAGCTCGCCCAGGGTGCAGTCGTCATCGGCGCCCTCGACCTTCCCGAGCTTGAAGACCGCGTCCGGGTTGGCGGGGCGGTCGACCACGGAGATCTCCGTGAGCTTGATCCCGGTGATGATCGTCTTGTTCAGGGGGTCCCGGCTGGTGATCTTGCCACCCACGGAGAAGCCCTTGAGGACCTCCTCGTCAATCTTCATGCAGGTGACAGGGTCGACGATCTTGGCCTCGAGGTGGGTGATGCCCTCGGCGTCCACCTCGCACTTGATGGCGCTGCCGGCCGCGATGGGCTGGTGCATCTCTCGGATGGCGCCGAATTTCATGTAGTCCGGCATGGCCGCCTTCATGGCCTCGGATGTGATGGTCTCGCCGTCGCTGTCCACAGCCTCACTGGAGGCGACGCCGGAAACCAGGATGGTCCCGTCGTCCTGCTTCTCGACCTTTTCAAAGGCCACGAAAAAAGAGGCTTTCCGCTTCATGTCATTCCTCCGTAGGGGTTTCGTCGGTTAGGGCCGGCAGCAGGTCGCACAAGCAGCCGGGATGGGCGGGGACCGTGGTGGCGCCGCTGGGGAAGGGTTCGGTGGCCTCGCCCGTCTCGGGGTCCATGGGCACCGTCGTGCTGTCGTTGAGCTCGCAGTCCGGGCAGGTCCGCTCGTCCTCGCCCTCGTTTGCCGTGACCCACTCCAGGCCGCCCACCACGCCCGAAGCCGCATAGCCGATCTGGTTCCCGCGCACGTCAGCGAAGGCCCGCTCCGTGGTGGCCACCAGCTCAGCCCGGCGCTCACTGAATGCGTAGTCGGCCTCGAGGACCTTGGCGATGTCCTGCACGCTCATACCCAGCTCGATCGAGGCGGCCAGGTCGCTGCGCAGCCGGTCCCGAGTGGTGGTCGTGAGCTGGGTGACCAGGTCGGCAGCGTGCTTCTCGGCCCACTCGACGGCCTTCTCGTTGACCTGGTCGAGCAGCTCCGCAGTGGTCTTGGAGCCCACCTGGATGAGGCCCTGGGTCGCACCGTCCTGGGCGATGGCAGCCAGGATGGGCTCCAGGTCGTCGCCCAACTTGGTCCAGTCGAAGTTGACGGCCTCGAGGATCTTGAGGGCGTCCTCCTTGCTCATCTTGGCCAGCTTCTCGGCGCTCTCGGGCATCACGTCGTGCAGCAGCTGCGCGATGGGCTCGACCTGGCCTTGGAGGAACTTGAGGGTGACCTTCTGGAGCTTGGCCTGGAGCTTCACTAGGGCCTTCCGGTCGCGCTTGATGGGCTCGACCTTCTTGGCCTTGGCCAGCTTCTGGGCAGGGTCCCCCGGCGCGGTGGACGGTTCAGCAGATGGCGCAGCAGCCGGGGCGGACCCGGAAGGCTGGCCGGGGGTCGCGGGGACAGTCCCAGGGGCCGGGGGAGGGAGAACAGGCGGCACGACCGGCTCAGGCTCGGGCAGTGGCTCCAGGCCACGGTCTTCCCTGCACTCGTCCACGGTGCGCACGCCAGAGGCGACGTCGATCTGGTCCCGCTGGCTCTGTACCAGGGGTTCCATGCTCTTCTCGTCGCTCCAGACGAACTCCAGGTCCGGGGCCTCGAAGACCTCCCGCAGGATCCGGTCCATGAAGGCCTTGATCCAGTTCATGACGGGCGCCAGGCCCTCGCTCAGGGCCGCCTTCTGCACGGTCTGAGCGGTGGCGCGGTTGTTGTCCTTGACCAGGGCCGAGGGGCTGATGCTGAAGGCGAAGCACACGAGCCGGGCCAGCCATTCGTCGTATTCGTCCTTGAGAGCGTGCTCCTTCGTGTCGAAGGGCTTCACCTCGCCAGGGACGAACCGGGCCCGCTGCCGCTGGGCGCTGTTGCCAGCCATGAGGCTGTCCCACCACTCCTGGAACTTCTTGATCTGGTCGGTCGTCCACTCCTTGGGCACGCCGAAGACCAGGTTCGGGGTGTTGCCGTCGGTGTAGTAGCTGAGCTGGTGCAGCTGGCGGCGCAGGGCGATGTTGACCGTGTTCACGATCTGCTCGACCGGCCCGTAGCCGAAGGCCTGGTGCGTCCGGGGGTTCCGGGGCATCCAGAGCAGCTCCTGGCGGGTGTACTCGCTGGCGATGACGCCCTTGATCACCTGCTGATAGGCCACGCCCTCCATGGGGGTGCGGCCAGTGGGGTCCAGGACGCGCTTGATGGTGGCGCCATCCACGGTCTCCAGGGCGAAGAGGCTCTTGCCCTTGGTGCGGCGCACGTAGACCGTGGGCGCGTCCAGGACGAAGAGGTCCTCGCAGAGCATCCGGATCCACGTGCCAAAGGGGTGCTCGAGGTCGGGGTAGGCCAGGAAGTCGGTGATCTTGGCGAGGCGCGGATCGGGGGTCTCACCCTTCTTGGCGATCTTCATGCCCCGCTTCTTGATGTCCCAGGTGAGCTTCTCGATCTGGTCCTTGCGGGTCTCGATGACCAGGCGCAGCAAGTCGTAGCCGTCCGCGATGCTGCGGAGCATGCCGAAGGTGACGCCCTCGTAGGGCTTCGGGGTGACCTGGAGGTTGTAGCCGGTGGCAAAGTCGAAGGCCCTGCCCTCGGACTGGCGCTGGGCCACAGGGGTAATGGGCGTGCCTGGGCCAAACCATTGCTGGCTCGTCGCGATCTGCGACGTGTAGTCGAAGAGCCCGAGGCCAGCTGCGGTTTCCAGGACGTCGCCCATCAGCGGCCGCCCTTCACCCGACGCTCAATCAGGCCGTTCATCTCGAAGATGGTTTCGTGGCGGACGAGCTGCTGCCCGTGGTCGGTGGCGGACACAGTGAGGGCTGCTACGGCGGCCTGCAGGCCGTCCAGGCGCTTGCCCACCAGGGTCTCGATGGTCCGGCGGTTGGCCAGGAATAGGCCCGTGGCCCCGGCTGAGACGATTCCAATCAGGGCGATCCACTCGGCAGGGGTCACGGGTGCTCCTAGAACCGGATGCCGAGGCGACCAACGGCCTCGAGCGTGAATTGGCCACCAGAGACCTGGCGGCGGACGACGTCCACGCCCGCGCGCACGATGCCGCGGTCGAACTCCAGACCGGCGCCCGCCGTCTGGTTGGTGCCGTAGATGGCGCTGGCGGCCCAGTGCAGCTCAGGGGGCCGGGTGGCGATGCTGGCGCGCAGCTGCACCACCTCGGCCCTCAGGTCTTTCACCTGTGCCTGGCGTTCGAGGTCCGCCTGGGCCAAGGCGGCGTTGGCGGTCTTCAAATCGGCCACGCTCTGGGTCAGAGCCTGAATGAGGTCGTCCTTGGCGGCATCCAGGGGAGCCAGGACCACGGGGGCCGGATCAGGGTGAGCAGGGGCGTTGACCGCGGCATCCTTGGGATGGGAGACGGGTCCAGGCAAGTGAACCGCCAGCCGAGCCACGGCGGCACGGGCTGCTGCGACCGCTGCATCGTCGGCCTGGATCCGGGCTTGCGCCTCTTCCGCGATCTGCTCATGGGTCTCCGCCTTTGCGCCGTGGGAGGTCTGGTAGGTGTCGAGGACGTCAGCCTTGCGCAGGTGCAGGGCTGCCTGGTGGGCCTTGTAGGCGCGCCATCCCCCAAAGCCGGCCAGAGCCAGGACAACGAGGGCAGCGGCCGCGAAGAGGGCGCGGGGGCTCACAGGCCCCCCTTGAAGGTCTTGGCCAGGGCGCGGTAGGCCCAGACACTGGCAGCCCCAGCCAGGGCCAGGGCAATCAGGGCGGTCCAGCAGCCGGGCTTCATGGCTACTTGGCTTCAGGCCGCTTGCCGAGACCTGCGCCGTCTAGGATCTCGGCCACGTCGTCAACATGGAGGCAGTCCACCATGCAGGCGTAGTCGTTGGCGGGCTGGATCACGGCGATGTTGCCGTTGCAGAAGTCGTTCCCGGGCACTGCGCTGTGCAGCACTCCGAAAGCGACCACCTTGCCGGTGGTCATGTCGAGCTTCACGATCTTGTCGCCGTTCTGGGCCTCTCGGCCGTTTCGGTAGTGCATGGGGATCTCCTTCAGCAGGGTTCGGTGGAGGCCTTGGCGCCGATGGCCAGGCCGTGGGCGGCCGACACAGCGGCCAGGGCAAAAGCGAAGTCGCGGGCAGTGCTACCGCCCCCATGGGCCAGCTGCCAGCTCTCGTGCAGCAGCACGGCGACGAAGGACAGGGCCCAGCTCACCCGGCCCAGGTCCGCCGTGGTGTTGTCCTTGCCGGTGACGAGCTGCAGCAGCCGCGCCCTCATGCGGCCACCTGCTTTTCCATGGCTTCAACGCGCTTGGTGAGCTTTTCGACGACCTCAGCCAGCATTACCTGAACGCCAGCCAACTGGGCCATGTTCTGGGGGCTGCACGGCACGGCGGGCAACGGGATCGGCGTCTCGAACGGCTGAGGCACTGGCTCGTGCCGCGCGGATAGGTCTCGGTATTTGCGGCGCCCGGTCATGGCAGCCCCGCGGCGCGCGCCAACCAACCCTTCAGGAACTTGCGGGAGTCAGGCCGGTTCTGCGCGATAGCCTGGTAGTGCTCGGCGGCCTCCTGGCAGAGCAGCTGCAGCATGCGATCAGGCGCCACCGCGTTCACCGTGTTCTCGGTGACTGGGCCCCAGATGCCGTCCTCGTCCAGACCAGCATCCAGCCCGTTGAGGCAGCCCTGCACTAGGCGCACGGCGGTCCGGAGCCCCATGTTCACGGCCAGGTCGAAGATCTTCGTGGCCACACGTTGATCGGTCAAACCGTTGAAGCGCCAGTAGTCGGCACGGTAGATCTCGGCCACCTTCTCATCGGTGATCTGCCGTAGATCGTCTGCCGTGGCGATTCCATGGCGCTGGGCCGTGGCCAGGGCGATGCCGAAGTTCGTCGCACCACCAGGGTCAGCAGGATCGTCGGACCACCCACCTTCATGCCGAAGGACCCAGGGCAGGGCTTGAGCGAGGGTGGCCATGACCCCAGCGTTGAGGCCGGGCGTTATGGCGTCTTGATAGGGCGCTGGAAAACCTTCAGCCCTGGTTGCGCCAGAAGTAGACCGTCGACTTGCTCACGTGATGCCGGCGGGCGACATCCTTCACGTCTCCAGAGGGGTCAGCCAGCACGGCCTCGCGCCGGGCACGGCGCTCGTTCTTCCGGACGATCTCCGGGTGATAGATCAGCTTGCCGCCCGTGATGGCCGCCAAGGCCTGGATGGTCTCCTCCTGGGCACCCAGCCTCCGGAGGATGGCGTAGATGTCTTCCGAGGGGTCAATGCGGAGATCCGCGCACTCCTTGGCGAGGGGGTGTTCTACGGTCATGGCTTGATCCCCATGGAGCGGAGCAGGGCGGCGTCATCGGCAGCGATCTTGAGGCCGGCGGACTGGCGATCCGGCTCGAAGGTGGCCTGAGGGAAGATCTGGCGCCAGTTGGAAGGCGGTGGAACGTAGGTCGGCTCTGGCACCACGGGGTGGACGCCGCATTGGTAGCGGCTCTCCCACACGGGGACGTTGCACCACATCGTGACGAAGCCGAAGTCACAGCCGCAACCAGGGCAGTAGGGCGGAGGTTGAATCATCGGGTGCTCCTCAGATCGGTGCCCAGTTGGGCCAGAAGTCATCAGGCAGGGCCTGGATGAGTGCAGCCTGGATCTCCCGGCGCATGCCCTCTTCGCCGTCCCCATAGGCAAGCGCTGATTCCAAGGGGACACTGGCTTCCACCAAGGCCTCCACGGGCAGCGAGTAAGCCGGTTCAGCCTGCACCGCCGCCCGAAAGTCGTAGCAGCGCCGATACATGGGCAGCCGCTCGAACCAGATGATCACCCCCACGCCTCCGAGGATTTGCACTGTTCGGGCAGGCTGCTCAACGGCCCACCCTTGGCGCAGCAGCTCGCGCCCGATCTCGGCCATGGGCACGATGCGCTGGGGGTAGAGGTTCGCTATCTGTGCGCTCACGCCACCCCCTCGCCCTTCATCGCTGTGATCTCGCTCTCCAGCCAGCCCATGAGGCCCATCGAGCCGCCACCCATCACGAGGTAGTTCACGAGCTGCGTGAAGGCGTCGACCTGGTCGTCATGGGCCGCCTTTGGGAAGGCGTAGAGTTCCTCCAGGAAGGCGTCGACCCAGGGCGCGCCCTGAGGCAGGAAGATCCGGCGCGCCTCCCAGGTGGGAACCGTGGCCGTGGCCCGCGAGACCTTGTCCGTGTCGACCTTGACAGCCACCACCGGCAGGCTGGTTTCCTGGCGCAGCTCCTGGATCAGCGACTGGCCTGAGGCCTTGTCCTCGATGAGCAGGGCCGAGATCCCGTAGGCGGCGGCCCAGGCCTTCGCTTTCTCTTTCAAGGCCGGGTAGGCCATGCGGCCGAGGGTGTGGTCTGTCAGGTAGATCCCACGGTCCCCTTCCCCGCCCAGGATGCCGCAGCTGGGGTCGTTCTGGGTTTTCTCCTTGAAGGCCGTGTCCCAGCTCATGACCAGGCGCTTGAAGGTTGGCAGGGGCAGCTCGGGGTCGTAGAACTGCACGAAGCCCCGCTTGAAGATCTCGCCCTCCTTGGCCGCCGGGCGCTGCTGGTGCTGGCCGGCATAGCCGGACGAGGCCAGGCGCCGGCGCTCGCCCTCGACCACAGCCGGGGGGAAGCGGGCGGGGAAGAACAACTGGCCGTCCTCGGTGCGAGGATCGGTCCAGCCCAGGCTGGTTGGGGGCAGCCCGGGGTCGTCATCGGTGGCCAGCTCGTGCTCCTGGCGGATGACCAGGTGATCCCAGGCCTCTGGCTCGCGGTCCATGACGTGGCCCGTGAGGTCCTCCTCGTGCAGGCGCTGCTGGATGATGCAGCGGCAGCCGGTGCTCATGTCCGAGAGGCGGTTCGCCGCGCCCTGGTCCCACCACGTGATGATCTGGTCCCGGGCGGCCTTGCTGAAGCTCTCGGCGGCGTCGTTCGGGTCGTCCACGAAGATTGCATCCCCGCGGTCGCCGGAGATCCGCGCGCCGGCCGAGACGGCCATGCGGAAGCCGGTGGCCGTGTTCTTGTAGTGCCCCTTGGCGTTCTGGTCCTTCGTGAATGTCCACCGCGGGGCGAAGGTGATCCGGTACCAGCCCGAGTCCAGGATGTCGCGGCACTTCAGGGAGTCGCGGATCGCCACGCCCTCGTTGCCAGACGCGAAGATGCCCCGCCAGCTGGGGCAGTGCAGCCACATCCAGGCGGGGGCGCAGACGCTCACGATCGTAGACTTCATGGAGCCGGGCGGCACATTGATGATCAGGTTCTGCTTGCCCAGGCGCCCTTCCAGCAGGGCCTGCACGTGGTTGCAGATCACGTCGAGGTGCCAGTTCCAGATCAGGGGCGTGCTGGGCTCGATGATCGGCCAGGCCTGCTTCACAAACTCAGCTAGGCTGCGCCGGGCCTGTTCGGCACGGACCTCCTGGAGGTTCGGTAGGGCCAGTTTCACGCCTGACCCCCGCTCAGGATCTTAGCCAGGAAGGTTAGCTCGGCTTCAGACAGGCTCTTCACGTCCACGGTGGCCACGGGGATCGGACCACCACCAGGGCCGCCCAGGGTGAACGGGGTGGGCTCGTCCAGGCCCAGCATTTTGGCGCGCCGGTTCTGACAGTCCAGCACCAGGGCCAGGAAGCGGGGGTCGCCGTTCAGGGTCTCGGTCTTCAGGGACACGGAGCCGCCATCTGGGCCGCCGGTCTTCGTGGTGCGGATCTGCTTCCGGCCGATCCCGCGGCGCCAGGCCTCCCACGCCTCGCGCTCCAGCTCGTCGAGCTTGGCCAACTCGTCAGCTTTGGCCTGGGTGATGTCCCGCAGCGCGTTGTTCTTCCAGATCGCCGCCAGGTGCACCAGGTCGCCCTGGATGGTGGCCACGTTCCAGGGCTTGCCCGAGTCGGGGTTCACGCACTTGTCCTTGGCCAGGGCTGCCACGATCTTGCGGATGCTCAGGCCCTGGACCTTGTAGCTGGCCACCCGCGCCCTGCGGTCGTCGATCATCGCTTCTCGACTGGCTGCGGTGTTGTTTAGGCGCATGCGCTGACCTCGCTGGCCAGGTCCTCAATCGTGATGGTCATGCCGGTCGAGCCCTTGCGGGTGACCTTCTGCGTGAAGACCAGCTCGGCATGGCGGGGCCGGTCGTCGATGAGGAGGCCCCGCAGCTTGATGAAGTCGACCAGGCCCTTGCAGCCGCCGGCCAGGTTGTCCTGGTCGAGGGCATTGCGACCATGCCGGCAGATAGTGAGCCGCCGCTTGCCGGTGGCCTTCGGGATCGAGGGGATCCGGTTTAGGGCCGAGATGACCTCCCACTCGAGGACGGTCTCGGCGCGCTTGATGGCCGCCCAGTGCATCCGACGGGTCTCGTTGAGCGAGGGGGTGACAGACGGGATGCTGAGGGTCCAGGAGGAGGTCATCGGACACCCCCTGCGTTAGCTCCGTTACCTCTACCTCCCCTAAAGGGGAGGAGGTAACGGGGTAACGCGATGCGCCCGTTACCTGATGCGTTACCTAGATAACGGTTTGCAAGTTGCTTATTCTTCATCATTTGAGTTGCCTCCGTTACCTAGCGTTACCTGGAGCTTTTCGAGACCTAACGCGGTCAATTCCGGCCGACTTGCGTTACCTAGGTAACGCAGTGCTTTAAGTTTAGATATGGCCTGCCTTAGGTTGTTCGCCGCCTTGATCGGGACTAATTCGGGCCAGTACTTCTGCTCCATGGCTCGGCGGTCGATGTCTGGTAAAAAACGGGCGTCATAGATGTCTTTGAGAATCGACATCTGCTTGGAGAAAGCCGCGACAGCCTTCGACCCTCTGAACCGGGCGAGCAGCTCCACTGAGTCGGGACTTGCCGACCATCGCCCCCGGTCGTCCTGGACGATGACGCACCAGTCGGGTCGAGACCCGTTGTTCGTCTTCGTCACCCCAAAGACCAGGATTTGGCCCCTCGACGCCATGTCGACGTCCATGCCCGCGCCGGCAGCCTCGTCCTCAGAGATCCGCGCGAACTGCATGGCACACCGGAAGTTGCCCACGATGGACCCAGAACCGCGAATCCAGTCGGTGGACATGCGGTCGGCCAGGGTGGGCTTATCCTTCGCGTTTTTGGCGCCATCCTGCCCCTTCCCGACGTGGTGCAGCATGATAGGCGAGAACCCTGACTCGGCGATCCGCGCGCAGGCGTTCAGCACCGGCCGCAGGCCCTGCACGGTGTTCTCGTCGCCGTCGCTCACCCGGGCCAGCGTGTCTATCACCATGATCCCGGGCGTCACCTGGTGGGCTTCGTAGACACCGATTAGCGTCTCAATGTTGGGCATCAGGTCAGGCAAAAAACTGGTAGCCCCGCTGGATTTCCAGTTGATGAATGGCGCGCTGAAGTTCGTCCGGAAGTTCTTGGCGTCGGCGTCGGACCAGTCATCGGCGAACTTGTAGAGGTCGATGATATTGAGCACCCGGGCGTGGAACTGGTTCTTGGGATCTTCGAGCCCGAAGAACACCGCAGCCCTCGGCTCCGAGGCCGGGAAGTTCAGGAAAGGCTTCCCGGTGGCTACCGCGATGCAGAGCTGCAGGAACAGGAACGACTTTCCCAGGCCCGGCTGCGAGGCCATCACAGCCGGGATTCCCTGGGGGATCAGGCCGGGCACCACCCACTTCTGCTCGGGGGGCACGTTGTCCAGGAACTCCCCGCCGAAGTAAACGGACAGGGCTGGAATCTCGACGAGCTTATCCAGGTCCACTTCAAAGGCGAGGTGTCCCATCACGCCTGCCCGTAGATCAGAAGGCCACCCACAGAGCGGGAGCGGGCCAGCATCGAGCCAAAGGACCCAGTGCCATACGCCCGGGCGTGGGTGATCTTCGCGGCCAACTCCTGGTCACTCCAGGCCGGCTGGCACCGGGCATTCCACTCCCGCATGATGTCCAGCGCCTGGTCGTCGCTCAGGTTGAACCCACGAACCAGCCTGCAGGCCTGGACGTAGGTGTGATTGTCCCCGCCAGTACCCGTGATAGCTCCTGGTACGTTGTTCATGTAGCGCACGGCCAGCTCGTAGGCATCCTTCTCGGCAGGGCCGCCAAAGTGCAGCACCGGCCGGACGAAGCTGGTGGGCTCGGCCTTCACCGCATCAGGGAACCAGGATTCTTCGTAGAGCGGCAGCTCTGGCGGGGGAGTGATGTTCGACTCAGAGGTCAGGCAGTAGACGTGGCCGCTCGGATGGGTCGAACCGGGCCCAATGACCAGGCCGCCGTCCCCGCGGAGATCCACGGGGGGGATGTCCAGCACCCGGCAAGCGTTGGGGACTTTGGTGCCGGAATGGCGGTAGTAGTAGTGTCGCCCCTTCCGGGTCTGGACCACCATGGGCGTCTTCGTGCAGGTTTCCTCGATGAACTCACAGGCCTGGAGACTATCGCCGTCTACGACCACGATGCCGGAGATCACGCCCGTGATGATGGCCAGATTGTGCTCGCCCTGGAGGAACCACTCCTCCACCTGTTCGCGGGGGATGCGCTGGTCCTGGTACTGTTTCCAGGGCACAGCGGGGTGCTTGCCCTTCAGGGGGACGAGGACGACCTGGAACCCGTGGTCATGGAGATCCAGCGCCCAGTCTCGGGAGGTGTAGGCGGGAATCATCATCGGCCACCCAAGATTTCGAGCAGGTGGAAACAGCAGATGTCCCAGGCCTCAGAGGTGAAGATGAACTCGTCAGGTAGATCGGGCAGCTCATAGATGCCACTGAAGTCCAGCACCAAAAAAGGGCCAGCCTCACGAGAAGGATATTTCGCGTGGTAGGCATCCATCTCTGGTGTTGGGCGCCCGTGTCCCACGAGTTTTGTAAGCCTAGGCCTCATGTAACAGATGGAAAACCACTCGTAACTATGACCCGGCTTGGGAATGAAAGACTCACACTCCCGTTCAAGGCAGAGCAGTGCCGGTTCCACTGCGCACAATGACGCAAAACGAGCGTTAAAAATCTTGGTTCGCTTCGCATAGTTGCATGGCTGGCAAAGGAACTGGAGGTTCTCCAGGTCGTTGGAGCCGCCGATCACCACCGGCACGCAGTGGTCGATGTGGAGGCCCTCTTCGGCTCCGCAGTTCACGCACCTGTAGCCGTCGCGCTTGGTGAGAGCCTCGCGAAACCACTCGCGGTCAGAGCGGATCTCGCATCGCTGTTGGAATGCAGCTGCGGCACTCATCCGCTCACCACCATCTCGGCCAGCAGCACCTGCAGCTCGACTACTAGGCCCTGAGCCCGGGCCAGATCTCCGGCGTGGGTCGCGTACTTGATCTCGTCCAGCAGGTTGTCGAGCTTGATCGTGGCGGCGCTCATGGCTTCACCAGCGGCCGTGCGGACACCATCCGGCACGATGGGCAGAAGAACTTCCCGTCGGGCATCTTGGTGCTGAGGACGTGGTGGCAGGCCTGCTGGGCCCAGGTGGCCGAGGGCGGCTCAAAGAGGGCCTCGATGAAGCCGGGGAGCGGTGTGCGATCGCCACTCATCCGAACACCATGCAGAAGACGTAGATCACGAGGGCGAGGATCAGGACACCACCGAAGAGTCGCCAGCCGATTTCCTGGACGGACACACAGCTGCAGGGCAGCCAGTCCTCGCGGGGCGGGAAGCCGGGGAAGTGAATGGGACCCCAGACCCAGCCGGTGCCCTTACAGACACGGCAGTAGGGATCAGGCGCGGTGGGCTTGTGGCCACTCATGGCTGCACCCCCGCCGTCTGGTCGGGCGCGGGCGTGAGGGAGACCTCAGCCTCGGGGATCTTCATGCCCTTGGCGATGAGCTGGCGGAGTGCGGCGATGTGCTCGCGTTCGACCTTGAGGAGCGCCTCGTAGCGGCACTCGGTGATCTGCTGGAGCTGGGCGGCGAAGGCGGGATTCATGACGTCCTCCCGAGCCTGGGCATCGGCGCCGTCCGCTCCTCGGCCTCAGCGAAATAGCGCCGGAGTTTCGTGAAGTGGGCGTGCAGCTGGGCCCGGTGCGTCTCGTCCAGGACGTGCTCACCATGCAGGGCGTCGAATACTTCAGCGTTGGTGGCGCCCTCCTCGCGGAGGATCGCCGGGAAGATGCGCTCGAGGTCCCCAGCGCTCATGGGCTCAGGTTCGAGCTCGTGCACGCCGCAGCCCTCCATGGCTGCCAGCTCCTCCAGCAGCACGTGGCCACCCATGGCTTCGTCAATCAGGGGGGCCAGGTAGAAGGGGAGATTCCGGCTGCCACCGCGGCACTCGGAGAGGACGGATTCCGGCACGTTGATGGCCCGGGCCAGCCAGGAGGCCTTCTCGGATTTGAGGAGGCCATCGAGGACCTGGCTGGTGCGAACGGCATACCGGTGGCGTTCGCGGGGCGAGGAATGGACAATCTTTGTCATGGAGGATGCCCTTTGGATAAAACAGTTCCTGGAAAACGCCCAGATCAGTTAGGGGCTGATCTGGGCGCGGGTGACCCTGTTCCCGAGGGCAGTCGAGTTCAGAGGATGGTGACGATCGTGATTTTCATGTCGATGGAGGAGTTGCGCATCGCTGGCCCGCTGGCCCTGCGCCCCTGGTTGGAGCGCCGGATGCGCTACCTGAAGCGCGGGCCGGGGACCGTCGTGGAGTTCGATGCCCCGCATCAGGACGCCTCGTCCAGGGAAGGGGGCAACGGATGAAACCCCAGCATCATGGCCGCCAGGTTGGCGATGCCGGAGGCCGCTTCGAGCTTCCGGGCCATCGTAGCCGTCACGGGCAACCTGCCGTGAAACAAACGGTTTACATACGCCCCATCATGTCCCGCTGCGCGGGCTACACCTTCAATGGAAAGTCCGGCATTCCAGACGACTTGGGAGACATCTACACTCATGGCGGTAATTCTGTAGTCTCATTACAGAACTGTCAAGGCTCGGATGGTGCGAAATCTGTAGTAGGTGCCCACAATTCGGACATGCCGCGCTGGAAATACAGAGACACCTTCGACGCCGACTACAAGGCGTTTAGATTGTTGACGGGATGGAGTGACCAGGAGATCGCTACTACGGTAGATCGCTCGCCCCACATGGTGGCCAGCTACCGCAGGAAGGGCGATAAGGGCAGCATCCCGCCGGAAGAGGTGATCCGGAAGTTCGCGGTCCTGTTCGGTCACAACGACCCATTCCGCTACATGGATGATCCCCACCTGGGAGATGCCGTGGGCTTGGAGACCTACGCTGACATGCCTCAGTGGAAGAAGGATCTACTCCAGCGCCAGGCTCGAACACTGGATGGGTCAACCCTGACCTCTCAGCAGTGGGAGATGCTTTTTGATTCGCTCGCAGCTCAGGCCAGGAGCATTGAATCCGCTGCCATGGCTGGTAAAAAAGAAGTGACGAAATAGGGCACCCACTGTCCATTTGGGGGTGATTTAATGGTGGGCCTTGAAAGGTGCCCCGTGCAGGATTCGCTCGTCGCTCTCGCAGCTTTCGCTGAATCCTATGGGGTTGTGATCGTACCATCACCCATCGACACCCCCGTGATCACTGGAGATGGCGCTATCACCTTTGTGTTCATCCCGGTGTCCGCATCCCCGGCTGAGCAGGGCCATATCCTGGCTGAACTGCTCCGTGACACCCTCTCCATCAGGAGCGTTGCATGAGCGAGAAGAAGAAGACCCACCCCTTCGTCTGGGGCTGTGGAGGCCTCCTGGGGCTCAGTATGATCATCGGCATGGTCATGCAGGTGAAGCAGGCCCCCGCGGTCGCAGATGCCAAGGCCCAGGCTGCCATCGATGCCAAGGCTGAGGACGAAGCCGAGGTGAAGCGCCAGGCGGCCATGGTGAAAGCCCATAAAATCTGGGTGGGGATGACCGAGGCTCAGCTGCTTAAGTCCATCGGGAAGCCCGAGAAGGTGAACCGCACCGTCACGGCCAATGGGAAATCCGAGCAGTGGGTCTACCACGGGAACTACATCTACATGGAAGGCGGGGTCGTCACGGCCTTCCAGAACTAGCTCCAGCCTCTATCTAGCTCGCTTCGCCCCTCCTTCGAGGGGCTTTTTTATTTTTTTTCAAGTAGGGGCTTGACGGTTCTGTAGTCTGACTACAGAATTACCCTCGTTGAAGCAGGGGGCCCCCATGAAATAGCCGGACGCAGATCTTGAGGAAACCGCCACCCCTTCTGGCACTCACCACGGCGGGCGGTTTCTCCAAGACCTTCACGGGACTGAGCAGTTCACCACCCACAACCACCACGCACACCCCGGGCAGGGGGATGCGATAGCCGCGCCCACTGGCGCCACAGGAGAACCATGTTCGTCACCACGCTCATCTCGCAGGACCACGAGACCTGCGGCTTCATCACGAACACCAGGGCCGAAGCCCACGCCTACATCAATTCCCTCTCGGACCTGGTCCGGGTGCGCACCACCGAGGCTCGGATCTACAGGTCCGGGGAGCCCCGCTACCACCAGCTCGGTGCCCGCTATAACGAGGATGGCTTCAGCGTGCCCCTCATGGGCGTCAGCCGGGACAGCCAGATCCCCGAGGTCGTGAAGCTGGGGAGGGCAGCATGATCCGCACGAGCGAACAGATCGCCCCCGAGCTGCTGGCTGAGCTCTTGGCCCCGCTGGTCAAGCTCACCACCGCGGCGCCCTCCACCGAGGACATCGAGAAGGCTGTGGCCCTGGTGCCCCAGCTGCGCCAGGTCCTCGTGGACTGGGTGAGCAGCCGCCACCTCATCGCTGCCAATGCGCACCAGGCCGCCACCTTCCGCGAGCGCCACCCGGAAATCGCCGCGGCCCTGGACGGCCGCCGCCCCGCTGCCTCAGAGATCCCGGCCACGCCCACGCTGACCGCCCTGGTCTACGCCTTTACCGATCGCCACCAGCACGACCAGGCCGACGAACTGGATCGGATCGAGCGCGCCCACCCCACCACCTTCTCGCCCGACCTCACTCCCATGGGGAAGCCTGCATGAGCATCCAGATCAAGAAAGCAGTCCGCGAACGCGTCTACCTCAAGCTCGTCGTCACCGGCCCCAGCGGGGGCGGGAAGACCCTCGGCAGCATCGGCATCGCCAAGGGCCTGGCGCCCACCGGCAAGATCGGCGTCATCGACTCCGAGAACCGGAGTGCCAGCTACTACGCCAGTCGCTTCGACTTCGATGTGATCGAGCTAGAGGCGCCTTTCACCACCCAGAAGTACCTGGAGGCGCTCCGGGCTTTCATCGACGGCGGCTATGAGGTGGTCGTCATCGACTCCCTGACCCATGAGTGGGCGGCCTCCGGAGGCATCCTCGATCAGAAGGCCGCCAAGGATTCAAGGGGGGGAAATTCGTTTTCCAACTGGAACGAGATGAAGCAGCTCCACAACAAGTTCGTGGAAACCCTGCTCCAGTCCCGGATCCACGTGGTGTGCACCCTGCGCTCGAAGATGGAATATGCCCTGGAGCAGGACGAGAAGGGCCGCAGTACTGTCCGCAAGGTCGGCCTGGCGCCCATCAGCTCTGACGGCATGGAGTACGAGTTCGGCGTGATGTTCGACGTGGAGCGCAACAGCCACCTAGCCATCGCCTCCAAGGACCGCACGGGCCTGTTCGAGGGCCGCAGCCTGAACCTGGACGAGCGGGTTGGCAAGGAACTGGCTGAGTGGCTGGCCTCCGGCGCCGAACTGGCGCCCACCCCTGAGCCGCCCCCAACTGGTGCGCAACCCCCCGCACCAGTTAAGACCACCCCGACCCAGGCCAAGCCCGCGGCGAAGGCGGCTACGCAGGGCCCTACCCAAGCCGGTGCGAGCGCTGCGGCAAAGAAGTCCGCCCCGGCTACGCCATCTGCCGGAAGTGCTGGGGCCTCCTCGCTCCCCACGCCCGCTACCGATGAGCCCCCCGCCGAGTGGGTGGCCGCCATGGTCGAGCTGTGCGAGGTCACGGTCGGCATGGGAGAGCAGACCCGCAAGAAGCTCATCGCCCAGTTCGAGGCCGAGGGCCCCAGCAACCTCCCGGCCCTGCGCACCGAGATTGCCAGCCTCCGCTCGATCATGCACCCCGACTCGATGAGCCCCAGCACCCCTGGCGAGGTCATCAACCAGCTGCCCCGCACGGAGAATGCCCCCGTCAGCCAGGAAGCCAACGACTTCGTGGAGGGCATCGACCCCACCCCTGTCGACACCGACGAGCCCAACGGCGGCATCAGCAAGACGCAGTACGAGGCCCTGGGCCAGCTCGTCGGCGCCTTCAAGATCGATCGAGACCGCCTGCGCGCCTACATGGCCAAGTCCGGCCATCTGCTCCCGGGCGCCAACGGCCCGACGCTCGCTCGCCTGAAGGCCTCCGAGTTCACGAAGTTCCGGGAAAAGCTCTGCAACCAGTCCATCGCGGCCAAGGGTGAGACCTGGTCCGCGCGCTACGTCCGAATCATCAACGAAACCAAGCTCACCACCTACCAGCCCGTTGCGGCTGCCTCTTAAGGAGCATCACCCATGAGCTACCGCCCCGAAGGCGTCTCCGAAGTCACCATCGGCCCCGGCACCCACCCGGTCTTCATGACCGGCATCAAGCGGATCACCGACCGCGAGAAGCTGCTCAAGTTCAATGCCCAGGCCGTCTTCATCGCCTCCTTCAAGTCCGTCGAGACCGCCGTGGAGATCGAGCTGATCATGAAGTTCAACGGCTCGAAGTCCGACCACTACGCCGGCCTGAACATCGACCGCCTGCACCTGGCCGCCGGCCTCGAGGCCCCTGCAGCCGGTGAGCGCCTCGACCTCGAGAACCTGGTCAACCTCCTGGACGGCGTGGAGCTGCTCCTCGAGGTCAACGACAAGGGCTACGCCAACGCCGTGCTGATCCCCGAGCAGCCCGGCGAAGAGGTGGTCTAGTGGACACCCTCGCCACTATCCCTGAGGAGGGCGCCCTCCTCATCACCCGCGCCACCTCGTTCCCCGTGGACGTCCAGGGGGTGAAGATCAACACCCCCGAGGAGGCCCAGGCCGCCGTCGACCAGACCCGCCAGATCAAGGCCCTGGCCGCCGAGATCGAGGAGTACCGGAAGAGCCTGACCAAGCCCCTGGACGACGAGAAGAAGGCCATCATGGACACCTTCCGCCCGGCCACGGAGTTCCTGGCCAAGTGCGAGCTCGTCCTCAAGGGCAGCATCACCACCTTCAACCAGGAGCAGGCCCGCATCGCGGCGGCCGCTGAGAAGGAGCGGCAACGGCTGGCGCAGATCGAACTGGACCGCCAGGCCAAGGAACAGGCCGACGCAGAGGCCCTGCTGGCCCAGGCCGAGGAAGCCGCCCTGGCAGGCGACACGGCCGCCGCCGAGGCCCTGGAAGCTCAGGCCATGGCTGCTCAGGCCCAGGCCGCGCCCATCTCCACCTACGTGCCCCCGGTGGCCACCAAGCCCCGCGGCGCGTCCAGCCGCACGATTTGGAAGTGCAAGGTGGTGAACCCCGCCCTGCTCGACCGCGCCTACCTCATGCCCAACCAGGTCGTCCTGGATGCGCTGGCCGCCACTGCCAAGGGCGTGGGGGATCCCCCCGCCGGCTGCGAGTGGATCTCTTCCGACTCCCTTTCCATCCGCTGAGGAACCCATGACCGAGACCCCGCTCGACCGTACCGCCATCGACACCGTGCTCATCAAGCTCAACCTGGGCTGCCAGTTCCTGGAGATCCACCACCCCACCACGCAGGATCTGAAGACGGCCGCCGAGGCGTTCAAAAACGCCAGCGACATCCTGAAGGCCTCCCTGGTGCTGCTCGACTTCGACTGCCGCGTGGTCATGGACCCCGCCGAGCCCGCGGCCGCGCCCTCCACCCCGCTGTTCGACGGGAAGGGCCAGCCCAACCCCGAAGCCGATGTGACGGTCGTCGCCGAGCCTGCGGTGAAGATCGCTGGCACCCTCGGCATCATCGATGTGGAGCTCATCACCGAGCGCAAGTTCAAGGTGGGCGATCGGGTCAAGTATCTCTGGCTTGAAGAGCCCGAGATCGGAACCGTGGTCGAGGATGACGGCGCCCCCGAGGAGGAGCGGCCTTACGCGGTCCAAGCCGAGAACGACCCCGAAAGTGGGCTCCTCTATCTGTCCGCGAGCGACATGGAGGTCGTTGACGCCGACTTCGTGCTTCCTGACCGGCCCGTCGAACCTGAGCCTTTCCCCACCGGCAACAAGACCGTCCAGAAGAAAGCCTTCGATGAGCGCCTGAACACCCTGGAGGACATCTTCTGCGAGCGCTTGGATCTGGCCGGAAACACCGAGCCCTACGGCAAGCAACTGAAGCTCTTCCGGCCCCACCGTGATGCCTGGACCGCCTCCTGGAAGGACGACGCCAAGGCGACCTGGCCGAAGCTCCTGGCCGCCATCGTCGAGGCCAACAAGGTCGGGACCGAGTTCACCAGCTGGGCGCCGGCGGCCTGATGACCGGCCTCGTCTTCCTCATCGTCGCCGGGGCCGTCCCCTTCATCCCTGGCGGCATGACCCTCACCCAGCAGGTCCACCAGGCCGTGGGTGAGGGCGTCTGGGTGGACTGGACCACGCTGGAGACCGGCGTGAGCTGGGAGCGTGCCGCATGAGCCCCTTCCCGCGCACCGAACTCGAACTGGAGAAGGCGGGCTACGTCTACGAGGGCACCGGCAAGTGCCGGGCCTGCGCATGCGAGATCGCCTGGTACCGCACCCCAACTGGGAAGCGCATGCCCCTCGAGGAAGGCACCCTCGAACCCCACTGGGCCAAGTGTCCGAACGCTGACCAGTTTCGGAGTTCACGATGACCCACCCCATGCCCGAGAACGCCGCCCAGATCATCCGTGATGCCGCTGAACTCGGAACCTACCGCTTTATCGTCCGCAGGCTCTACACGGATCATCAGCGCATGGCGAACTCGCAGAAATTCGACATCTGCCTGTGCTCGACCTGCCAGGCCGTGCGGCCATTCATCCCCGTGGAAGAGCCGCAGTTCTGCACCGAACTGGACGAACGGGAGCGGGTGTCATGAGTCTCTTTTATGAAACCGAAGAGAACCTTGAGATGGTGCCCGCGTTGACTCTGGACCGGGTTCCCACGCTGAACCCTGACTCGCTGATGCCCCAGGTCATCGAGGCCTTCCTGACGAGCCAGATCCCGAACCGCAAGACTGCCCGCGGCTATCGGCGCCACATCCTAGCCGCCGTGGACATGATGGCAATCGAGCGGTTGGCCGATCTTCAGCCCGTTCACTTGATGGACTACAAGGCCGACCTGATGGGCTCCACGCAGTTCGGCATGGCCACCAAGGCGCAGGCCCTGATCGCTCTAAGGTCGTTCCTCGGGTGGGGTGCCGCCCTACGCGGGCACGATCTTCAGATGGTCCAGGTCAATTACCTCCTGCCTGTCCCCAAGGTGAAGGTCATCACCCCGCACGAAATCCTGAGCGACAAGGAGATCGCCCGCTACCTGGCCGCAGCGAAGCTGCAGGGAAGGCGTGACTATGCCCTCCTGGTGGTGGCGCTTGGATCCGGCGTCCGCGTGGCCGAGCTGGTCAACCTCGACGTTCAGGACATCCGCTTCGATGGGATGGGCTCTGTGATTCACGTCCGCCAGGGCAAGGGTGGGAAGGACCGAATGGTTCCCGTGAGGAAGGAGGTCCGCAAGGCCGTGGATTCCTACCTCGAAGAGACCGGCCGCAAAACCACGGACAAGGGCCCGTTGTTTCTCAGTGAAGACCGGGCCATGGGGAGCCGAGACTCTTGGCGCCTCACTACGAAGTCAGCCAGTCGCATTGTGAAGGCCCTGGCCGAGGCCGCGGGCATCCGCAAGCGGGTCTCGCCCCATGCCCTCCGGCATACCTTCGCAGCCGCAACCTTCATGCACTCTCGCAATGCCGTGTTCGTGATGAAGCTCCTGGGCCACGCCAGCATCGCCACCACCATGCGCTACATCGACCACCTGGTGGACTCCGACCTTCGCAACGCTTCACCGGCCTTCCTCGTCGGTGGCAAGGGTCCGAAGGTTTCACTCTCACTCAAGAAGGCCGCCTAGAGCGGTTCTGTCCATCTGGAGGAACCATGAACGCTGAACTCAACCGCACCCTCCGCACTCTGACCTATTGCGTGAGGCTGGTTCAGGCGAGGCCGGGGCGCTATACCTCCAGGGAGGTCTGCACGGCCATCAAGGTGTTGTCCTGGGCCGACCACTTGGCTGGGCTGAAGTGAGCCTGATCCGAGTATTCCCGAGGCGAACAAGCCTCACCCCCACGGATGCGCTGGCCTTCATCGGAAACCCCCCCATGGAGGGGATGCGCCCCGAAGGTGACGAGGTGCATATCTCCTGCGCCTTCACCTGGGATCTGCGGGAAGCCTACCGACTCCAGAAGGAATGGGGCCAGTTCTACCCCAAGGTGCTGATCGGTGGCCCCGCCCTGGAAACCCCACTGGGTCCGTTCATCCCTGGCAGATATCTCAAGACCGGCGTGACCTTCACCACCCGAGGATGCAACAAGAAATGCCCCTGGTGCCTGGTGCCGAAGCGAGAGGGCCGCTTGTCCGAGGTCCAGGACTTCCCCGATGGCTGGATCATCCAGGACAACAATCTGCTCCAGGCTGGCCGGGATCACATGGAGAAGGTTTTCGCCATGCTGGACCGCCAGAAACGAGCCGCCATGTTCTCCGGTGGCATCGACGCCACGCTGATAGATGACTGGTTCGCGGATCAACTCAGGCGGATCCGGGTCGAATCCGTGTTCCTGGCCGCTGACACCGAGGGCGCTTTGAAGCCGCTGGAGGCCGCTGTGAATCTGCTGTCCTTCCTGGGATACAAGAAAATCCGGTCCTACACCCTGATTGGGTTTGGGAACGACACCCCGGCCAAGGCGGAGCAGCGCCTTGAGCGAGTTTGGAGCATCGGGTCCATGCCTTTCGCCCAGCTTTACCAACCCGCCGACAAGTTCATCACCTACAACCACGAATGGAAGGCCCTGGCGAAGAAGTGGTCCAGGCCCGCCGCGATGGTTGCGAACCACAGTGCCCCGAAGCCAACCCCCGAACTCATCACGCAACCCCGGCTGTTCTCAGCCTGAATATGTCCAAGAGGTCCACCGTGTTCGACCGCCTCATTCCTCGGATGTTCCCGCTCAAGGTCCGCATCATGTCGCTGCCTGAAGCTGCCGCCAAGATCATCACCACTTGCCAGTTCTGCGGGGGTGGTGATCCGTCCTGCCCGGTGTGTGCCTTTCCTGGCGATCCTGACCCCTATGGAACCAACCCCAAATAATGTCCATAGGAGGGCACCATGCCTGACTGCCCCTGCAAACACGAAGGACAGCGCCGATTCGACCGCTGGGACGCTTGGTGGTGCCCCGGTTGCGGCTGGCGCTCCCCCGGATGCAGCGATCCCGAGTGCGAGTTCTGCGCGAAACGCCCCGACGACCCAACCAAAGACTGATGTCCATCTGGAGGAACCATGAACCGCTGGGACGATCTGCCATCTACCCCGCCAGATTCCACGGATTTGGCTTATCTAAGACGGGTGGGAGCCATACGGGTTCGAATCAATGCCCCTGGAACGGAATGGCACGGCAAAGAAGGGACCGCCCACGCTGATCCCAAGGGGGGATACAAAGTCTTCGTTGATGGGATGCCTAACGAACTGCTAGATCAGGGGTGGGTCTGGTTCAACTGGAGGGAAGTCGATGAAATCTAAATCGTGGGAAAAGCCCCAACTCATCAAACAAGAGGACCGCTGGGTGGTCGTGGTCCTTGGCGCCGGCAACCTCCGCAAACTGCGGGATGCCTCCAAGTCCGACCTCTGCCTTCTCACCGAACTGCTGTAACTGTCCAAAAGGAGGGCACCTTGAGTCGAACTGTCTGTGACCACCTGATCGAAGAAGGGAAGTTCTGCGAGGTCTGCGATGCGCTGGGCAAGGCTCAACACGCCATCCATGTGCAGTCGATCCTCCACGAAGCATGGGGCAGGGTGAGGGCTTTGCCGATCATCAAGTCCATGCACATTCAAACCAAAGAAGCCATCTTCCGCGCCATCTGCGGTTGATGTCCATGCTCACACCCACCCAGGAGCCCCACCCCGTGATCCTCACGCAGCAGCAGCTCATCCTCGCGCTCCGGGCCCTCCCCGAGCCGATCAGGGTGTGCAGCGTGACGGTCCACGCTTGGGTTAGGGCAGGGTGCCCCACGGTCCCAGGTTGGAAGAAGCCCCGCTTCATCCTGGCTGTGGTCCTGGCCTGGCTGGCGGCCTCAAGAGAAGTTGATCCCCTAACCATGGAGGTTCGCGATAGGCTCTACCTCCGGAGACTGGGGAGGGCAGGGTGACCCGCTGGCTCGTCAAGCGCGGCGCGATCTGGCACTACCGATTCGTGCTGAACAAGATCCCCTACACCGGCTCCACGGACGCCACCGACATGGCCACGGCCAAGGCCGTGTTGGAGCAGGTCCGGAGTGAGATCGTGCTAGGTGAGCATGGGATCCGGAAGGCGCCCACCCTTGGCGCCGTCATCGAGGCCTGGTTGAAGACCCGGGGCCGGTCCGTCTCGGATGAGCACCGCGTGGCCGCTGAGAAGGCCCGGACCGCATTGAAGCCCTTGCTCAAACTGCCCCTGACCCATGTCAGCACCGCCCGGGTGGAGGACTGGCGCTCGGACCACCTCCAGGCCCACAGCCCCGCCACAGTCAACCTGGTCATGCGGTACCTGAAGCTGTTCTGCCGCTGGGCCATGAAGGACAAGGCGATCAAGGCGATGCCCTACTCCGTGAAGATGCTGGAGGAGGTGAAGCGAGACCGGCCCATCGTGGAGAAGGACCAGCGGGAGGAGTTCTTCGCGGCGCTGGAGCGGATCAACCCTCAGATCCCCGCGGCCGCCATCTTCACCATGAACCTGGGCATCCGGGAGGGCGAGATGCTGAACGCCCGCTGGGAGTGGCTCACGGCCTCGGAGTACCACGTCCGGAGCAAGACCAAGGGCAAGCGGGACCGGGTGGTGGCAACGCCCCAGAGCTTGCACACGGCCCTCGGCTGGATGCTGACCCACCAGGCCCTGAAGCGGAAGGAGGAGCTGCCGGCGCCGCGCCCCCAGCTGGGGCTCATCTTCCCCAGCCAGGAGGGTAAACCCCACAGCCGCGGCTGGCTGAACAAGGCGCTGAAGCGTGGGGCTGTGGCCATCGGCGTGCCCACCTTCGGGATTCACCGGCTGCGGGCGACGTTCGCGACCCTGCACCTGCGGGCCGGGACACCCCTGAAAGAGGCCCAGGTGATGCTTGGCCACCGGTCAGCGATCACGACGATGATCTACCAGGAGACGAGCACCGAGGAGCAGAAGAAGCACCAGGATGAGCTGTGGGCATGAGCTACCCAACGCTACAAATCAGACACAAGCGAAAGCACGAATGCCTTGAAAACCGCACAGCTGCTACGTCCCAGAGGGTGATTCGTCCTGACTGTTAATCACTAGGTCGGGGGTTCAAATCCCTCCTCCGGAGCCAGAAACAAAGCCGCGTAACCACTAGGTTTCGCGGCTTTTTTGATGTCCCAGGAAACCATGAAACAGTGACCATTTTTTGCTGATTTTTCATGCTTTTTCACCGTTTTTCGGGGATCAGCCAGTACAAAATCCGATACAGTCCTCTCGGCACCCTTGGATACAACATGGCGGGTAGTCGGGGGCCTGGTCGGTATGGCTATTGCGGCCAGTCCACTACACCTTCAGGGCCACCACAGTCATGTCGTCTGCCCTGCCCGACCTCCCAGCTTCATCGAGGATCATGGCTGGGAACTCGGAGAAATGAAGGGACAAGGACCTGCTCCAGAGGTTCCGGAGTTTAGGGAGATTGAGCGGTGTCCAGGCTCCGTCGGACATCAACAACAGGATGTCTCCCCGATTGATCCGCTGGTGGATGGGGAAGGGAACAACCTCCCCACTCCCGAGGCGAAATTTAGAGGCTTCCTCGGTGAGGATCTGGATCTCACCCCCGAAGGGAAGGTGGTAGAGGCGGGAATCGCCAACACAGACTCCAACAGCCCTATCCTTTATCGCTGCCACAGCCACGAAGGTGCTCTGGGGACCACCCAGGAGTGCTGAGTCCATGAGTCTGGTCCAGTTCACCCATGTGGGGAAAAGCTCGATCTCCTCGATCGAAGCCTGGGCAAGCAGGCCCTCTAGGATTTTGAGGGCTCGCTTGGCGGCCTGCCCTGCATTGCCAGAACCGTCACAGAGGGCAGCATAGGACACCGAGCCCCTCCCAATTAGGCAGGCATCCTCGTTCGAGGTACGACCGTCCTGTGGTCTGGAGCTTGCAAATATCTCCATGGGGCCTTTCGCTGGTCACTACCTGGTGAAGTCGAATTGTGAGGGGGTCGAGGTAGACGATTCAGTCATTCCAGATCAGCATGAGCTAAACATACCGGAGGCTGAACATGAGGGTGATTGCACCTATTCTTCTCCTTGCCTTCACATTCCTTGCTCCAGCAACAGTGAGGGCTCAGGGGCTTGGTAGTGAGGGGCTGGTTGATCGGATTGCCACCCTAGAACGACAAGCATTGGATCTCCAGGCCAAATTGCACAGGCACCAGGAAGCACAATTGAGCGCCAACCGGTGTCTAGCCCTCGACCTCATCAGCTTGAATGAGGACATGGCGACTCTTGATAAGGCTATTTTTTGTATAAATGTAGCAATTCTTGCAGAAAACGAACTGGCCTTGAAGAAGGGCCCTTCAAAAGTCCTGGCCAAAGCTAGAACCCAAGCTTCATGGTCGCTTCAGATTGTGACGGAGGGTGTTCGTCACCTTTCGACCATCAAATCCAATCTGCACCCACCACTCGCTTCGGTGGATGCCGGAGAACTACTCAGTCTCTATGAGCAGGCACTCAATGTGTTCAACCTAGCCGCAAATAAGTACCACTGGGAGCGGTGAGAGGCGATTCCGGGATGTGCCATTTTGTCTAATAGGCTCCGATAAACTCGCATCCAACCATTTCCTTCCTTCGTTGGAGCACCCCCCCATGAGAGGGCCTGATGGGTATAAAAATCACCTCCTCGGCCGAACTCGAAAAGCTGTTGGATGCTCTTTCTACCGACCTGATTCGATCCATTCACTACCGCGAGCTGCTACTTTCGATCCAATCCGAGATTGCCAACTTCCCAGAGGTATTTGCCCAATCAAACACATTCTGGTGGCAAACCCGAAATGCACTGAGCGATTCAGCACTAAATTGCCTTTGTCGGGTGTACGACACTCAGCATCTGGCACTGAGCCTTCCAAATTTGCTCCAACTGATTTCCGAAAACATCGGCTACTTTTCGGTCGAAGATTTCAAGACGCGTCTTAGTGGAAACCCATTTGTCGATAGCCTTGCAGAACATCCCCGGATTCCAGATGCTTCTCAACTGGGAATGGACATCTTGCTGGCATCCCCCAAAGATCCATTGGTAAACAAGCTGATTGTCTGGCGCAACAATCTGTACGGGCACCGAAGTTCTTCTTCAACATTGGAGGAGTTCAAAAATCTGGCTCCGTTCGAACTCACTTGGGACGAAGTGCGGGAACTCTCTGAGAGAGCACTGACCATCTACAACCGGTATCAGTCGCTTTTTAAGGCAAACACCTGGTCGACCATGCTTCCAGGGAAGGATGATTTTCGCTCGTTGCTTCGATTCGCACAGTCAGGGCTAACCCATTACCGGAAGAACATTGAGAACGAAACGGCGCCTTACATAAATGATGGCCCTCCTGCTCATGCATAACCGCATCTATCCTCCGGAGACGACATGGCTCGTAAGCGTGGCACAGGCATCCCCGGCCTCTCGTTTTCCTGGAGAAGAGCCCTAGGGATCTCCCAGGCCCAGGCCAAGCTCTCCCGTCAAATCGGAATCCCACTCTCGCGGAGTGGGCGGCAACGCAAGATTGGGAGGATGACTGGGTGCTGTGTGCCGCTTCTGATCGGTGCTGGGGTAGTAAGGGCCATCCTTTTCATGATGTGATCCGGTCTCAGAAGCTCGGGTTGATTCAATCGTCATATGCGAAATCGAAGGCGCCTTTGTGGAGGTATGCCGCGAAGGTCCGGACAAATTCCAGGCTTACCCCCCCATTAATCACCTCATGCATTTCTGGAGTGAGGCTCTCGCTGATCAAGTAAGGCCCTACCCTTGGCAATTCGACGCCGAGTTGCTTCATATGGGCTGCGCCTCTGTCCAGGGCTTGAGCCCAGGCCTTCGCATCGTCTCGCTCAACCTCGGGTAGCCATTCACCATAGGTTCCACCGATGTAGCGGGGATCTCGGTAACCTTCTCTGTTCTCCTTTGATCGCTGAATGGCTCCCTTAGGCTCCCAACCATAGGCTTTGCCTAAGTCGAATAGAGCATTCCAATGAGGATCAGGACAGTGCAGATTGTCGAAACCCACCTCGGGACGAGGCAGGCGGTGCATTTCCACGATGAACATGGAGAACCTCCGGGGAAAGGCCAGGCAGGCAGCCTTCTGAGGCTGGGGAGCGTCTGGACCGGTTAGTTGGGGTTGGGGGATTCCCCATTCTCCCCCACGAGGCCAGACAAAAAATGTCTAACCTGCCCACCTCGAACGGTTGTTCGGGAAGGTCCATTGGCTGGTTGACATTCGCTTTTTATTCGCCAATCTGTATGGAGCAGGAGGAGCTCATGGAAGTCCAAGCCCACACCACTCCGGAGACTCGTCAGGCCCTGCGTAGTTACCTTCGGGATAGGCGCATGACGACCTCGATCCATCAAACGATCACGACTCAGACACTCAACGACCTTGAGGAGGCACTGCGGCTCCTGAAGGGGGTCCACCACCCTTCTGAGGCATGGTTCGAGGAGATTGAGGCTTTCCTGGAGAAGCGGGTTCCTAGTCCACTGCCAAGCTCCGGCACAGCCCTACCTGGCCTACTTGATGGCAATTAATGGATAAGGACGCTGGCCTTTTCTACGAGATCAAGTGCCGCCTCAGGAGGCAGCTCTCTCGGCACCACTGGACCCTTGGGAAAGAACCAAGGATTGGTCAATATTTGTCCAACCGAAAGTCTTATTATTAGGTGTGGGCTTGATGGCCCCGAAGTCGCACCTCAAAGCAACCACAACAACATGAAGAGTGGCCCCATTGCGGGGTCCGGCAACCGAGCAAGCGTGCCACGGTGCCATGGATCGGAAGATCCCATGTGCAGGAATACAACCTGAAAAGAGTCAGCCATGACCCCACGGGTTCACCTTCGTCTACGCCCCCATTCTGAGTCGCACTCAAGCCGATTGCGGAGGGTGGTCCCATGACACGATACGGTGTTTTGATCGTGCGTAAGGACAACGCTGAACCACTAGGTGTCCTGGAGCTTGACCCATCAGGAATGCTGATCACTGCTGCATTCGAAGGAGGGGCCAATCCGTATGCCTTGGGCAAATTTGCCAACGGTCTGCTCGACCAGCCGATCTACAAGAAGTACGCAGAGGTTCTGGCGCAAGCAAAGGCCTTATCGCCCGAGGTAGTGGTGGCCGAGACGGAGCACATTGCGAATCTGATCAACGGCCAAGAAATGACCTTGGGTGGAATGCCGATTGTGGCCAGATGTTCTCAATGCAAGTAACAGCGAACAAAGAGGAGACTCTAATGTCATTAAATCAATCCTCGTACACGACCTTACTCGTCGACAGCAGGGAGAAGCGCAGTGGGATTGGCAAGCGAATTTCAAGCCTGGGCTACTCGGTGGAAACAAAGAAGCTATCTATCGGTGATTATTCACTCCCGGGGAAATTCATCATCGAACGCAAGGAAGCAAATGACTTTGTCACCAGCATCATGAATGGCCATCTGTTTCACCAAGCTGAATTGCTGGCCTCCCATGCTGATCAGCCTTTCATCATCCTTGAAGGGAATCTTGAGGACACTTATTCCGCGATTGATCCTGAGTCAATCGCTGGCGCTATATCTGCGTTGCTCCTCTTCTACGGCATTGCCCTCGCACCTTCGCCGAGCATTGAGGCTACGACGCGCCTAATTGGCAGGATGCTTAAGCATGCTACCGAAGGGCTGGGCTATGAGATTCCGCTCCGCACAAACAAGCCGAAATACGATGGTGGAATGGCCCTCTTCCTGGTTGAAGGATTGCCCAGCGTAGGCCCCGCGATGGCAAGAAAGCTTCTCGATCATTTCGGTTCGCCCTCAAAAATCTTCTCTGCTAATGCGGGGGATTTGAGAAAGGTGAAGGGGGTAGGCCCCAGAACCATTTCTTCCATCCTTGAGGCGCTCCACACTGCGCCTAAGGCAGTCAGAACGACAAAAAGACCACCAACCTGAGCAAATCCGCCCAGTAACTCACTCCCGGGAAGAGCAATACCCGGTCAGAAATACATACCTTTCACCGAGTTCGTCGATTAAACAAGGCGACGAACTCGTCCTGGGCCACTGGCCTCAAGTACACCCCGGCGGATGGCGCTGTTGAGGGCGCTCTTCAGGGCATCGTGAGCGGGGTCGGTGAGGCGTTGGAAGGCGAAATGGTGGAGGATGGCCCTCATCAGCTCATCTCGGTCGATGGCCTGGCCTTTACGCATAACCGAGGGGATGGCATCGATGAGCTCGTCGCGGGTGTAGGCGTCCAGGGTGCGAGGTCCGACGACAGGGGTGCCATCCTCCTGGCGCTCAACGATGCGGCGGAGGAGGGCGGCACGGAGGTGACCTCGCAGGGCCTCTTTCACGCTGGAGCCCAGTCGTTCATAGCCAAGGCGCTGGGCCACGGCCCGAAGGAGGTCGTCATCGGAGTTCCAGCGAGCCTGAGCCGTCAGAGCCTGGCGGAAGGCGGGAAGCCCGGTGTCGGCATCCAGACCATCGGCTTTTGGCCGGTTGGCAGCGGCACGGGGAACTAGGGGGGGCTCCTTGGCTGTGGCTGGTCGGGCAGCTCGGGATGGGGGCTGGGGCCTAGTTGCGATGGGTACCCCATGGCTACGACGCGTTGAGGCGGGGTTAGCCTCGCGTTCGGCGCGAATTCGAGCTAGCAGAATCTCGGCGGGCTCATCGTTCGGATCCTGGGCAACAAGTTCACCGCAGAAGGCCTTGCCTAGAATGGCTTGGTCCAATGTGATGAATGCCTTCATTCCTTCCGCAGAGAAAGCACCAATACGATCAGCCGCCTCCAAAAGAGATTTGGCTTTCCTGACAATTTCAACTTGTTCCGCCAATGCGGGTAATGGGAACTCCATTTTTGCGAACCGGTCAGCGCCAAGGTGAGCAATATTTGTGCTCCAACTGGCTATTTCTTGGAATCGCCCTGTTCGAAGGTATGTTCTAAAAACGAGGAGGGCGTACTCGGGTAGGACACCTTGGTAAGCCCGAAAGCGAATAAGCGTGTTTGTGAAGCAAACGCCGGGTAGCTCTCCTCGATACATTGCTGGTCGTCCCACAAGCTCTAGACTTTGACCCTCGTTTAGAAGCAAATCACCCGGCACTAGATTGAAGGTGATTGCCTCTTCTGGATCAAAGTTCATGGTCATAACATCAGACAAATCCAGCCGGTCCTCAAATACATTCTGGACTCGAAGGTAGGACCGCATATTGGGCCCTTGGTGATGCTGTGGCGCTCTTTGGCGGCCAAGCCTCACCTCACCTACCTCCTCAACCCGAGACCACACCCAGTCCTCTGGTAACGAAGTGAGGTTGCTCGAATCGAGAGACGGGAGCACAGGCAATCCTCCCCTTCGATGCCAGCGTTTTTGACGGTCCTGCTGAATGCTTCGAAGCTGATTACGAGCATTCAGGTCTTCCCCATGTTGCTGGCTTCTCCATTGCTTCGTAAGATCACCCCGCAGGGCCGCACTTAATACGCTCTGCCTGTAAAGCTCAAGAAAACCTGGAATTTGACTGAGGGCTTCGCCGGCTTTTCGACTGCGAGCCATCAGCGATTCGATCTTAGCCACGATGCGACGCTGTTCGAGGATGGGAGGGATAGGTAAATTATGAGACTGAATATCAAATGGACGCACAGCAGGATAGAGCGCCCCCTGAACTAGATCAGACATCTCCGAAACAAACTCTTTCGATCTAACCCGCAGAGAAATCCATTTGGGTTCTACCTCCACGGCACGGAGCACATGAAATCCCGTTGACGCGATGGCACCACTCAACTCCTTGGGTACCCTAGCGACAGCATTCAAATTGGGCCGCGTCATAGAGACCAGCACATCATCTTCCAGAATTCCTTGTTTGGCCCGAGAGGGCGCTTCGCTCACAGGTAGGATTTTTGGATCGATGATTTCCTTTTTTTGATTGTCAATGCTGGAGATATCCACATAGGTAAAGGTGCCATCTCCCTTGGGCCCTGGCTGAGCGACTCTGTGTTGAGTGATTTCGCCAAGAGTCGCAATCACCCAGCTAGAAGGAAGCCCGCTCACGCTTCTTCCTCTTCAAGTTCCACACTCAATGTCTCCATTTCCTCCATGGCCTCCCGCAGCTTCTCCAGGATCTGGGCGGCAATTACCTCCGGCTCCTCCAAGTCCTCGGCCTGAGTTACGCTATTGTCCTTTAGCCACGATATGTCGAGGTTCTCGCCCCGGGCCCGAATTTCATCACGAGTGAACGGGCGCCAGCGTCCATCGGGGCCATCATCCTTGCGCTTGGTTGTGCCGTAGGGATCCTTGCCGAATGCCGACAAGAAGTTCGCCAGGTATTCATCTGTGAAGGGTGTGCGCTTGCCGAAAGCAGGAGCATTGGTGCGGGAATCGAAGATCCAAGTTTGTTTGGTATTCCCCTTGTCACTCTTACCTCGGGTGAAGAAGAGGACATTGGTTTTCACGCCCTGGGCGTAGAAGATGCCCGTAGGAAGGCGCAGAATCGTGTGCAGGTCGCATTTTTCCATCAGGTCAGCGCGGATATCAGCGCCCGTGTTGCTCTCAAAGAGCACATTGTCTGGAAGGACCACGGCGGCCCGCCCCCCAGGCTTGAGACCACGGTAGATGTGCTGAAGGAAGGCCAACTGTTTGTTACTGGTGGGATAGGTGAAG
>SESG01012501.1_pt1 | contig 46850 bp, 32 predicted proteins | sample 3171421 | NCBI WGS metagenome assembly SESG01 (sample SAMN10866946, study PRJNA518727) | freshwater metagenome | biome: subpolar coniferous forest; feature: holomictic lake; material: water; isolation source: holomictic Lake 227, 6 m and 8 m depth | place: Canada: near Kenora, Ontario | collected...
TGGTGGCAGCAAAAGAAAGTAGAGGTAATAATTAAAGAGGATGACGATTACATTTGAGACAGGCCTTTTGGTGGCAGCAAAAGAAAGTAGAGGTAATAATTAAAGAGGATGACGATCACAATTGAGACAGGCCTTTTGGTGGAAGCAAAAGAAAGTAGAGGTAATAATTATAGAGGATGACGATTACATTTGAGACAGGCCATTCGCAGGCAAAAGAAGATTGCATGATCGTTACGGGTATAATTGTGATTAACCAGGATCAATATTATTTATAAATCACTTGAAGCATGAAGTCAACCAAAAAATCAAAAAAGGCGCTCCCCCAGGTGCATATCCTGGGTGACCTGAAGGATGTAAAGAACCTGATTGCGGCGGTCAATAAGAAGAAGACGCTTGTTTTGTTCCATGATGCGGAACAGGATTCATTCTATCTCGAAATAGAGGATGAAATCAGGGAAATCCGCCAGAAGGACATATCCCGGCTGGAGAAGGACTACCGGCTGATCCTGTTCTCATTTTTCCCCAGCCGTAAAAACATGGCTCCCGCAATGGAGGCTGAACCTGAAGAACAGCAGTCGCTTCAGCCTGTGGCTGATCCGCGTGCCAGTGAGGTTAAAAAGGAGAAAACGGCTAAAAAGGATCCCAAGGTGAAAAAATCGAAAGAGGAGACGGCACCCGGCAAAGAGAAGAAGAAGAAAAAGGAACCGGCAGTTTGATGCCCTGATCCACCGCAATGGAACTGATAACCCCGAGTGATTTTAGCAAGGCATCAGGTGTATTTCAATATCCGGGAGGGGAGCGACTTGCTGCCCTTTTATTCAGGATCATGAAGCTGGATAAGATCAACAGGGCTTATGGCGAGATCCATGGATTGCCGGCTGCTGAATTCATTGATGCGGTTATCCGCGAACTTGGCATTGCGTTTAACGTTGCCCCGGAAGAGTACGCCAATATTCCGGCTGCGGGCCCCTTTATCACCATTTCAAACCATGCCTACGGGGGAATCGACGGTATTATCCTCCTGAAAATCCTGCCTTCGGTCCGTCCTGATTTCAAAGTCCTCATGAACTTTCTCCTGGCTAAGATAAAGCCGATTGAGAGTTTGGGGATCAAGGTAAATCCCTTTGAAAAGATACCGCAGGTCAATTCCAGTTACGGGGGGCTGAAGGAGGCTTTATTACACCTGAAAAACGGTCACCCGGTCGGCCTGTTCCCTGCAGGCGAGGTTGCCTCCCTGCAGTTAAAAACAGGGAACATCACCGATAAAAAATGGCCGCATTCCATGTTAAAGCTGATCAGGTCGGCACAGGTGCCGGTCGTACCTGTCTATTTTTCTGGTCATAACAGCATGTTGTTCAATTTGCTGGGCATGGTACACCCGATGTTGCGGACAGCCCGCCTGCCGGCCGAGATGTACAATAAGGCGGGAAAGGAGATCCGGGTAAGGATTGGCAGGCCGGTTTTGGTCAGGGAGCAGGCAAAGTTTAAGGATATCAGCGAATTAGGCAGGTACCTGCGGATGCGCACCTACTCGCTGGGTATCGAACCCGAAAAGCACAGGAAAATCTGGCATTTTTCTTCCCACGCGTCTCAACCCTTAATCCTCCCGGTACTTCCCTCGTTGATTGCCGAAGAAATTGAAAACCTCAAGGCTGGCAGTACCCTGTTTTCGATCAATGAGAACTTCGTCTTTTGTGCGTCGCCCGCGCAAATTCCGAATATCATGGTTGAACTGGGTCGCCTGCGTGAAATTACCTATCGTGAAGTAGGGGAGGGAACCGGCAGTCCCTGCGACCTGGATGGCTACGATCAGTATTACGACCAGCTTTTCATGTGGGACGACCTGGAAAAGTGCATCATGGGCGGCTACCGTGTCGGGTATGGCAGGCAGATCATGGAGGCGCATGGCATAAAAGGATTTTATATCAATACGCTTTTTCATATCAAAGATGAATTTTCCCCCATACTGAAGCTGTCGATTGAACTTGGCAGGTCGTTTATCGTCAGGTCGTACCAGAAGAAACCGCTGTCGCTTTTCCTGTTATGGAAGGGAATCCACCAGGTGCTCTTCACCAATCCTGAATACCGTTACCTGATAGGACCGGTAAGCATCAGCAATGAGTACCGGGAATTGTCAAAAGCGCTTACGGTGGAGTTTCTGAAGAAAAACTACTTCAATAAGGAATTTGCCGCATTTTTCACCCCCAGGAAGAAATTTATCCCCGAGACCAACCCGGTGATCAAAAAGAGGGTGTTCCATAAAGTCACCGGGAACAAAATCAGCATGCTCGATAATTTTATCCAGGCTTTCGATCCTGCCTTTCAGACACCGGTCCTGTTAAAGAAATACCTGAGCATCAACTCAGAGGTGATCGGGTTTAATGTCGATCCCATGTTCAACAACTGCCTTGATGTGCTGATCATAACGGATACCCTTGATATCCCTGAAGAAACGATCAGATCCCTTTCAAAGGTCCAGGGGCCCGTAAAGGATGGGCAGCCTAAATAGCAGCTTTAATGGCGCGGGCAGGCAGCCTGTTTTCTTTCCGGATTGCATATTTTTCCCTTATTTCCGGTTCCTTGCTCCTGTCCGATATGAAGATTATTGTTTTGCCCCCGTCAAGGATTACCGGGTATTTATTGTTCAACGACCCGGAGGAGAGTTTTGACTTTGGAATGGAAAATTGGTATTTTGACAGTTCAACTCTTACGTCGAGCTGGTCGCTTTTTGTTACAGAACGGTTGTTTTTCATGTTTTTCTTGTTGATTTCAGTTACACTCGATTGTTATTATTTTACCTTCCCCTTCATGTCAAGCCGCAGTTTGACGAACTGAATAATTTCCCGCGCAATATTTTTTTTGCAGGCCAGTTCCAACCCTTCAAAGCAGGGGGATGAGTTTACCTCGCAAATTTTAAAGCCATTGCCGTCGAACAGCAGGTCGATGCCGGCGATGTCGAGATCCAGTTTTCGCGCGATCTCCAGCACGAGCCATTCGATTTCGGGGGTGATTTCAAATTTCTCAACGGTACCTCCCCTGGAATAATTTGCTTTGAAATTGCCATCAGCGGCTGTTCTGATCATGGCGCCGACCACCCTGCCTCCAACTGTGACAACGCGCAGGTCCCTCCCGTAACTTGTTTTCACAAATTCCTGGAAGATCAGGTTGACGTTCGGGTTGGAATTTTCAATCATGTGCATCAATTCCTCCAGCGAGTTGTGGGTCTCACAGAGAAAAACCCCGCTCCCCTGCGACCCCGAAAGGGTTTTAACCACGACAGGATAGCCGATATGTTTTCCGACCACCTGCAGATCAACAGGAAATTTTGCAAGCATGGTCTTGGGGATGGGCATCCCCGATTCGGCCAGCACCTGGAACTGATACAGTTTATCTTTCACGATATCAATCGAACTGGCGGAATTAAAGGAGTAAACACCCAGTTTTTCAAGGTGGCGTATCAGCGCAAGGGCAAAATAGGTAGTGCCCGCGCCCATGCGGGGGATGATAAAATCGGGCAGGGGGATTGAAACATCATTGACAAATATGCTTTTCCGGTCGTCCCGGTTTACGATGATCTCGATCTGCTCAGGCTGGAGCACAAGGATTTCAATACCAACCTGTTTTCCCTCTTCGATGAGTTTCTGTATCTCATAGGTTTCGGGTTTTATCAGGAAATCGGAATGTTTGTGAAGGATCCAGCCTAACATGATGAAGTTATAATATGAAATACACTGAGTGATATCAGGTCAGTAGTCTATTTGAAAACTTTGGTCAGATAATCGGGACTTTTAAACCGGATCACCGCCTCAAGCCCGTTATGGTCTGAAAGGTATTGCTTGTGGTCGCCCCATCCCGATTTCAACACCGCAACCTGCTCCTTCATATTCTGGATGAACTGTGCATTACGGGTCATGACATAATCAATTCTGCGCGGGTCGGGATGCAGCGATTTATAGACATCGTTGGCTTCATCGTCAAAGGTGACCTTCATCGCTCCGCTGATGCCGCAATCCTGCGCATCGAGCAGCGCCAGCATGCTGCTGTAATTTGCCGTCATTTTTTCATCCGTATTGAAATCACCGCAGATGATCTGCGGGGTTCCCGTTTCGGAATAGGGTGCAATCAGTTTTTCATGAATTTCAGCAAGTTGTTGTTCCCGTATGCTCTGCGGATACTCGTCATCCTGCAGGTGGGTGGCAATGAGCTGGAATGGGGCGTCGTAAAACCGTCCCTCGAGCAATACGGCGCCTTTCCTGGCAAGTCCGTCCATTCCGGCAGAGGCATTAAATTCGATCGTCTTCCTGATTGTCAGCGGGATTTTGCTCAGGATCCAGATTCCGCTGTTAACCTTGAGCGACAGTAAGTTTTGATTAATGGGGCCATAGGCATAAGGATACAGTGCATGTAACTTATGGCCGATTACATTGCGGGCATAAAAGGTAAATGCCTCCTGGAAAACAATGATATCATAATCCTTACAACCAAGTGCGTTGGCTATGGCCTGGGGCCGTTCATCCTTCTCCTTAAACAGGTCGACGACCGGGAGCATGCCAATGTTCCATGACAGGATTTTTAACGATCGGGCCGGAACCGAAATCGAATCGGTTGCCGGGCTGCCTGCAGGAGATGATGGATTTCCGCTGACCGGGATCGCGGCAAGGAACGGGAGGCAAAAAAGGATCAATAGTCTGAGTGTATTGTTTGACATCAACGAAGTTTATTTTTTGGATTTAAACATTGGATAAACAATCTGCCCGCAACTGCTGATAAAATACAGGGTAAGGGTGAATTTTCAACGATTATGCGGGCCCCGGCAAAGGGTTCTTTGGATTCGACTTCAAAAAAAATTCCGCGGATTACTGCTGCGAAAAGATTCATTTGAAGAAGGATGAAAAGGAAGAATATCTGTATCAATTTCATGGGGCAAAGTAAAAACTAAACCCTCATTGGCATGTTAATGAATCAAGAAGAAACCATTAATAAAACATTAACCGGCGGATAAAAGAATGGTTGGAACAAGATCATAATTAACGATTTGTTAATCCAGCAATTAATCAGGCTCCGTCGGATTATTTCTATTTTTACCGGCTGCAACAAGGTTGATTTTGGTAACTTCAATGTGACTTCCCGATGATGAATATTGCTTCGATACTTGGCGCCGGCGGCGCAATTGGCAATGCACTGGCAAATGAACTTACCGGACGGGGAAAGGAGGTCAGGCTCGTTTCCAGGAGTGGCTACAGTATGCCGGGCACCCGCGCCATCTGCGCAGACCTGACGCATCTGAGCCAGACAATCGAAGCAGTAAGAGGCTCGGATACGGTGTTCTTTTGCGCCGGGCTGCCATATGACCACAAGGTATGGGAGAAGAGCTGGCCCCGCATGGCGATGCATACCATTGAGGCATGTAAACGGGCCGGGGCGAAACTGATCTTTTTCGACAATGTTTACATGTACGGTCTTGTAAAAGGGAAGATGATCGAAAAAACGCCCTATTATCCCTGCAGCAAAAAGGGTGAGGTCCGTGCGGAAATTTCAAGGATACTGAGTAATGAAATGAAATCTGGGGGAGTTCACGTATCCGTCGCCAGGGCAGCCGATATTTATGGTCCCTATGCCACATCCACCAGTATTCCCTTCCTGATGGTTTTTAAAAAATTGCTGGAGGGCAAAAAGGCGCAGTGGCTGGTGAATGGCCAGACGACGCATACCTTCTCCTATACGACCGATTGCGCCAAAGCCTTGATTTTGCTGGCGGAAGATGAATCGACCTTTAACCAGGTGTGGCACCTCCCCACCTGCAATCCGGGTATCAGCGCTGAACAGTTCATTGAGATGGCAGCAAGAGAATTGAGTGTCAGGGCGGATTACCGGTTGCTGAAAAAATGGATGATCGTCTTAGGCGGGCTATTTGACACCACCATCAGGGAAAGTTATGAAATGCTTTATCAATATGAATATGATTATGTGTTCGATTCGTCCAAGTTTGAAAAATATTTCCAGTTTGAACCAACTTCATATTCGCTTGGTATCGCCGAAACCATAAACTTCCTGAAATCGGGAAGGTAAACATGGGGTTGAAGATTATCATAACAGTGGAGACCTGTTTTGTCAGGCCTGGGTGCGTTAAACAACAGGATTCCATGAATTAATTTCAATCATATGAAATTGCCATGATCATAACCTGCAGGCAAACCGTGAATGATAATTTATGACTATTCCATGTGCCCCGAAAAAATTAATCATGTGTCCCGGAAAGATAAATATTATCACATGAATAAGAGATCCAGTTTCCTACAGGTGTTGATTTATTATGGTATTGCCATTTTGTTATCCCTGCTGTTCAGGGTTCCCAGGTTTAACCCGGAGTGGTACCTTCATCTGCAGAGCTACCCGTACGGGTGGATCATGTTTTCATTGTTGCGTGCTTCCGGTCCGCTGGCCGGAGGAATTATCTCAATCCTGATCTTCAGGAACAGATACGAAAGGACGATTACGCTTACAGGTTTTTCTGCGCGTGTCAGTGCATTATTTTTCGGGGCCCCGGTCCTGCTGATATCAATCTTTGGCATTGCCGGTACTGGCGCCGAAAATCCTCACTGGTACGGATTCCTGTCGGGATTAACGCTTATCGTATATTGTCTTTTCGAAGAGACAGGGTGGAGAGGCTTTCTGCAGGATGCATTGCGGGGCATTCCGAATCCATTTCGTTTTATGATCATCGGTATCCTATGGTATCTGTGGCATCTTAACCTCTTGTCGCCAGAGCTTTATTCTGTAAAGTTTGGCTTGCTGGTTCATCTTCCCTCCTGCATATTGGGCAGCTGGATCATCGGACACCTGGCAGATAAATATAAATCGATCATGGTAGCAGCTGCCGCTCATTGCATTTTCAATATTTTCTTTGACCTGCATACCGATATGAAAGCCAAAGTGATGATTGTGGCCGGCATGTTACTGATCTGGATAGTTTCGTCCCGTCTGCTCGATAAAACATTGCCAATCCCGATAAAAAGAGACAATTGACTAATTTCTGACCAATTCTGTTAATTTGTTACAATATGAAAATCCTGGCTGTAGAAAAAAATGTCTGTCAGATTGACCCTGACAAAGAGAGAAAGACCCTGTCGGAGCAGGCAATTGCTATTTATGAACTGTATCATGACGAAATTGTCAGGGAGTTCTATTTCAACGAAAATCATGAAGCGATTCTGGTAATGGAATACACTTCAATTTCCGCGTGTGAGGAGTTGCTGCATGACCTGCCGCTGGCAAAGCATGGCCTGACGCGGTTTGAGTTGATGGAGATGCGTCCCTATACCGGGTTTGAACGGGTCTTTATCCAAAATTCCTGAAAGGTAGTTGTTTCCCCTAATCCTAATAGATGAATCTTAAATTTACCCGTGTTCTTGGTGTTTCGCTGATTGTGGGGTCCTGGATACTCTGGGGTATCCTGCTCGTCCTGCCCTTTATGAAACTTACCATTACCCAGTATGCAATCGCCGGGCCGGCCATCCTTGTTTCAACCAATATCTTCTGGATAGGCGCCGCCCTGATTGGGAAGGATCTCATTCAAAAATACAATATCCTGAACAGGATAAAGGGATGGCTGACAGGTCGGTCTGTAAAATGACAGAGGCAAAGTCAGGTCAGCTTTATGCTGTTCGCTGACCATCATCAATATTTAGGTAAGCCGTACAAAAAAAATCAGTTCTATCGGCTGTTAATCTCCCATGCCATGGTGGACAGGTACTGGGTGTCAAGGATAAATCTGTTGTGGTGACCATTCCCTATACAAAAGGGGTTCATGGAACCGTCCGGGCAAAGGATATCCACATTTGTCCACTGTCATGACTTTTGAGGCAGCCTGTTTTTAAAGTTCAGGGGGTAGCCAGCTATTCGCTCCTGCAAATGCTGGTTGATTATTTTTATCAGTCTCTTTTTGCAAAAGGGATTCAGTGGTTCGAGGTTTGGATCTTATTTTTTAATCCTTATCCTTTTTCAGGGGAATCTTCTTCAGGATGTCGCCCTTGACCGTAAATTGAACTTCATAACCCTCTTTTCCTTTCCTTACATCCGTTTCATAGATGGGTTCCTTGCCGGGAGCCTCGGTCCGGGCAACTTCCGTGATTTTAAAACCGGGAAAATTCCGGGCAACGGAGGCCGAAACCTCCTTGGGCAGATCACTTTCCTTGATCTCCGTTTCTGTCTCCAGCCATTTACCTGTTGCATCGAAATTGGCCGACATTCCAACTCCCTTGTCCCTGAAGTTGATTTCAAAGTCGCTCTTTTCCATTTCATATTTGACATCGGTGGCCGTGGGGAATTTTTTGGCAAAGGCCTGTTTTACCGGGGCAGGAACCTTGTCGGGGGCGACCTTCTGCGCGAAATTCGACAAGCTGATCAGCAGGCAGGCTGACAGGAACACAATGATTTTTTTCATGATTTTAGTTTATTTAGGTTATGGGGTTGTATGACTTCAAAAACCGGTCCGATATTTCACCATAAAGGTACAACATAAACACAAGATATGATTAGAAACCAATATTCCCTTTTTATGAACCATGGTAACTTTGTGGTAAAAATAGGTGTATTTTATGCATAAACGGAAGGTAATTTATTTGATTTATGGTAAAAATACCCACGTTTTTTTTACCAATTTTTTTTGACAGGGACTTTAACTGCTGAACCTTTACGAGGAGAAAATAATTCCGGGCCAGACAGGAAGTTGGTTGGGGATAAAAGAAAAAGGCTGTCTCAGAGATTGAAAGACAGCCTTTTTCAAAAATCGCCAAATTCGAAGGGATTTATCTGGCGGAACCGAAAATATAGCGGATGCCAAACTGAGCCTGCCACCTTGAACTTGAGAGGCCCGCATCATTTGTACTCCATACATTGGCGCTTTTCGGCGAAGCAAATGAATATTGGGGAATTGTCGTCAAATTTCCGGCGGCATCTTTTTGATACCCCTTGAAGGTTAAGAGCGGGTAATTTCCATAATATCCGTTTACGATATACTTTGCTCCCCAGTCAGGATTAAGGAAATTCATAAAATTGAAGATATCGAAGGTAAACTGAAGCGTATTCCGTTTCCCTTTGACATTGAGATATATATCCTGTGCCAGGTGAAGGTCAACGTTGCTTTCAAACGGGGTGCGCGCTCCGTTTCTTTCGGCATACTGGCCACGGCGGGTTTTCAGGTAAGGATCGTTCTCGATAAAGGAATTCAGATTGATCCACTGGACATCTTTACTGACGGTGATATTTCCTTTGCTGTCAAGGATATCGACAAGATGGATATCGTTCTGGTCCTTTGGAACGTACATCAGCTCCAGGTTTTGAGAATCTTCACCAAGAAAATATGTCTTTTTTGTAGTCGGGTCGGTATAACTGTTGGCTATTCCATATGAAAAACGATGTCCCGATTGTCCGGTGTAAATAAAACCGATTGTGGTGGCAAGGTGTTTTGCATACTCGATCTTATAGGAGGCAAAGGTCATAAGTCTTGATCCAAGGTCATAATCTGACCAGGAAAGGTCAAGATCATTTTTCCCTCTCACATTGACCACTCTCCATTGGGATGAGTTCTGTGATGAATTGGCATCATTCATTGATTTGGCATGGCCAAGCGTATAGGCAATGCTTCCCGAAAATCCATGGTCAGGTAACTTCTGGAGCTGGATGGTCAGGTCATAAGCCCATCCCTTATTGGTATTATAGGCATAGATCACATCGGTATATTTTGACTTCCCTATGGAATCAGCAACTTTCCAAATGGGGCGATTGTCGCCGGTGCCGGTAAGGTTCTGCCCGGTTTTCACATACCGGTAGTCATAATACATGATGTTGTTTACGTTTTTCGTATAGGTAAGTTCAACGGATGCGGTGGTTCCCCATCCCAGTTTCTGGTCAATCGCCATACTTGATCTCCAAACTTGCGGGTATTTGAAATTTTTAGCAAAAATGTCGATTTCCCCGCTGGGTGTTACCGTATTTCCCGGTTTGTAACCCGGTTGATTATTCCAATCGGGATTGAACTGGATAAAAGTGGCAGGTTTTGTAGCATCATAAATTGTCCTCATCCCGCCCATTGTAATACCATTGTTTGTATAAGACGCACCTGGCCAAACATAGGGTATCCGACTTGTAAATATCCCGGTTCCGCCACGAATCTGCATGGTTTTATTTTTGAAAACGTCCCAGTTAAAGCCTACTCTCGGAGAAACCAGGAACTGCATCTGCGGCATCTGCCCTGTTTTTCCATCAAACGTCTGTCCATCACCTGTCTGGATGTCCTTGAATGTGGGGATCATCCTGTTGTTAAAGTCATCGTTGACGGCGCTTTTTGTCAGGAAAGAAGGCATATCAACGGCCACACCATAGGTGAGTTTGAACTGGTTTGTGATCTGGAATTCGTCCTGGGCATATAATCCCAGCTGAAGCGCCTTGAATTCAGCAGCCGCTTTTGATGTCGGGCCTGCAACACCATCGGTAAGCGAGAAAGTACGGTCATACTGTATGGCTGAAACAGTATCATTATGCAGGAAACTGCTCAGGTTGGCATATTGGTAGGAGCCGAAATTCTGACGGATGAAAAGATTATACATATTGTATAATTCATTGTGCGTTCCGAGCGTGATGGTGTGTTTCCCGGCATAAATCTGGAAATTATCGGTCAGGGTATAGATGTCCTGGTATAACCTGTTTGCCCCTGAAAATTGTTCGCTTCCGAGTGAAATGGAGGCATTGCCGTCCTTGATGGTGACATATGGGAAATTACTGCCCATGGGTGAACGTTTATCCCTTACAAAGGTCAGCCCAAGGATCAGGTCGTTGGAGGTTTTACTGCTGAAGGTGCTTTTCAGTTCTGCAGCAGCCGTATTGGCAATGGAAGGAAAATCAATCCCTGCATTACTCAGGGTAAGCGCCGTTGAGGTGGGCACCCCGGGGGTGATACTTCTTCCTTTTGTATACTGGTACCTGGCTGTCAAAACATGTTTCGGGGATATATTCCAGTCGATGCGGGCAAAAACCTTCTGTCCGTCAAGGGTATTCTTGGCTCCTTCATAGCTTCCCGGATCATATCCATATTTGCTGACCAGGAAATTGGTCAGGGTGTTAAGGTCGCTTCTGGTGGCCTTTCCAACATAGGTACTAAAATCAAATGGCCTGGGGGTTTCATCTTTCTGGAATTCAAAATTCATAAAATAGAAAAGTTTGTCCTTCAGGATGGCGCCGCCAACCCGGGCACCATAGGTTTGTGATGAAAAGTTAGCCAGTTTTTTCCTGAGAGAATCTGGAATATAGGTACCCAGTGTCGGTGTTTTCCCTGCGATATTCTGGTTTCTCATAAAATAATAGACTGAACCTTCAACCTCATTGGTTCCACGGCGGGTTACTGCATTGATCCCCGCGCCGGCAAAACCACCCTGTCTTACATCATAGGGTGCAACATTGACCGTGAGCTGGTCTATGATGTCGACACTGAAGGGAGAAATCCCCGTCTGCCCGCCATTGGTACCCGTTGCGGCAAGACCATAAACGTCGTTGTTGACAGCCCCGTCGATAAAGATTGCGTTGTACCGGTTATTCATACCCGCAATTTCAATGCTGCCATCGTTGGCAACCCTTGCCTGTGGCGTAAGCCTGGTAAAGTCTGTCAGATTCCGCGCAATTGACGGCATCTTTTCAATGGCATCTTTATTGATATTGGTGGTTGAACCTGTCCTGTTGCCATCAAACAACTCATTCCGGTTTGCCACGATTTCAACATCTTTCAGGTTTTCAACGCTTTCGCTTAGTACTACGTCAATTTTCCTGATTTGACCCAGTGAAAGATAAATATCGGTTTGTTCGGATTTTTTAAAACCGATGTAGGTCACCGTAATGATATAGGGTCCGCCGACGGGCATGTTCGGAAGGGTGTAAAACCCTTTGTTATCGGTTACCGAGCCACTCCTCGTTCCGGTAGGCTGATGAACGGCGACAACCGTTGCGCCCGGCAATCCCTGCCCTTTATCATCAGCCACATGGCCATTGACTCCTGACGATGTTACGCCCTGCCCCAGGGAGACAAGCGTTAATGAGACGAACAAAATCGTCATCATGAATTGGTAAATAGTCTTCATACACATTGAGTTAGGTTTGACATTATTTGAAATACGAAAGTATACTCTCATTCTGGCTGGACTGTTAATGAATGAGTAAAAAATTATTAAATAATTTTAAACTCAGATATGATTCTCTCCCTGTTCAAACAGGAATACGTGTCTTTGAAAAAACGGAGGAGGATAGGGCAAGTTATCTAAAATGTTGCCCGCAGTACGTAACATTAAGTGAATCAGACGCGAAATGCGTATCGTTCAGAGGATGAAATGCTGAACAGTTAACAACCATTTAACATTGGGGTGGTTAATGTCGGAAAAGTTCACAATTCCTTAACACCCGGTGAAAACAGATAGGGTAATTTCGCTCCTTTATTTATTATCCGGCCTGTTAAAGTATTATTTTGGTCACAATTAGTTCAAGGAATCACATTTATTAGTGACTGCATTAAAATTAAGAACCCAGTTTATGCAAACTTTATAGGTTAATGTAAGATTATTCACCTTGGCCTACTAGAAATATTATATCACTCGAAATTATTGAAAATTAATAATTAAAATCATTAAATATGAGTTATCCGTTATTTGCAACATTAATTGAACGTTACCGGTACGATTGTATTCAAAAGAAAACAGTTGAAAAAGGGGTTTTCCGTTATAGAAACCAGGTTACTTCCAGACCATCATCGCATAGGGATTTTGTATCTATCGTCAGGGCGTTGTTCATTATGGTCATGTTTGTAACAAGTATATGCCGGGGGCAATCGGCAGGCAATTATCCTGGATTATCTCCAATGCAGGTCACTTCAGATCCGCCAGCCTTTACAGCTGGCAGACTGGTTGTATTAAAAACAACAACGACGGTGAGTAAATCGTCCTCCCCGGTAACACTTCAGGAAATATCAACAACGGGTACCCCGGGAGCCACGGTCGTAATCCCATCTTCCACAACGGATAACTATCCGTTCCAAACCTCGGGCATATATGGAGGGTCGGAAGGCTTTCTGACTACCTCTACCGATGGAAGGTATCTTATTCTGGGAGGATACGGAACCTCATTAAACATAGCAGATATCACCGCTACATCTTCGGCTTCGGTTCCCAGGGTTGTCGGGGAAGTCACGCAATCGGGTTGCTTTGCCCAGGTGGCATCCAGCAACCTTTTTTATAATTCGAATGACATCCGGGGGGCTGTATCCGATGGTTTTAATTTTTGGGCATCGGGTGCTTCCAATGCCAGTGTTGACGGGATTGATTTTTACTGGCCTGGTACGCAGGCAGGATTGGGGACCCTGGCAACAAACCCACCCAAAGCGTATGGTTTGAGAATCTTTGGAGGAGAACTCTATTTTTCAACACAAAAACAATATAATGCACTGCCCAATAATAATTTTGGAATATTTAAAGTTACCGGATTGCCAACCAGTAATCCTGTAACGATCACGCAGATTATCAATACAGGTGCCAACATTCCGGAAGACTTTTCATTCAATGCGACCCTGGATATCTGTTATATTGCAATCAACCTGAACAACAGCAATGGAGGCATACAGAAATGGACTAAATCGGGAAGTGTATGGAGTCTGGCATATACACTTGGTACAGGGATAACAAATATTGGGGCCTACGGTCTGGTTGTTAATTATTCGGTTCCGGGAGCCCCCGTATTGTATGCCACCACTTATGAAAGCACCGGCAACAGGGTCGTAAAAATTACGGATAATGGTTCTGTCGGCTCCTCCCCGGCAACCACGCTGGTTAGTGCAGTTTCAGGGGTGTATTATAAAGGGATCACCTTTTCACCGGTTGATTTTGGGACCCCTTCGGTTAATCTTACCATCAGCACGAATGTTGGGACAGAAGCAGGTGCCACAGTGATCACTGTAACAGCGTTTGCGTCTTCTGCAGTAGCGACTACGCAAACAGTTTCGCTTGGAGTATCAGGAACCGGCATCACTACGGGAGACTATACACTGTCAAACTCCACGATCACAATTCCTGCCGGGTTTGCAACAGGTACGGTGACATTTACCGTGGTCGATGATGCTCTTTTTGAACCGACAGAAACAGCAATATTGACTATCAGCAACCCCTCGCCAGGGATTGTATTAGGAGTTACTACATCACAGAATATCATGATTCTCGACAACGACAATACGGCTCCGGTGATTTCAATCAATACGGCAACCACCTCTGATTTTATTGATGGCGGTGTAACGGTTACCCCGTCAAGTCCCTTTATATTGAGCGGGGTCATTGGTGATGTGACCGATCCGGGGACAACATCCGGAATTGATTTCGCCATCTACGATGCTGAGACTGTTGCAACAGGGTTAACCCTGGCGGCAACCAGCAGCAATCCGGCAGTAGTCCCCAATGCCAATCTGGTAATTTCCGGAACAGGTGCGATTCGCAACCTGAAAATAACCCCGGTTGGTGTAGGGTACACCAATATTTCGGTTACTGTTAGCGATGGAGTCAACAATACGACCTATGTTATTGCCTATGCTGCTTCGGCCCGTACCCCTGATATCATACCTGCCAATACATTATGGCATACCGGCATGTCGGATGCCTCTGATGGAATAGCCCTCGATGATAATTATTATATGTCAGGGGATGACGAATATGATTATATTAATGTCTATTCCAGATTTTTTTCAGGATCTCCGCTTGTTTCCTTTGACTATTCCTCCAACCTGGCGCTACCGGATCCGGGGCATCCGGAGGTAGATCTTGAGGCGGCAACCCAGAGTCCTACGGTTACCAATAAGAAATATTGGTCCGGATCGATGAGTAACGGAGCATCGCCATTTCCCAACAAGCCAAACCGTGACCGGTTGTTTGCCACAAATGTAACCGGAACAGGAGCATCCACATCTTTTTCTTTTGGTGGTTATGTGAATCTCAGGATGCCATTACTTGCCTGGGGAGATGCCAACGGATACAATTTTACGGCATCCGCTGCTGCCGGTGTCGACTCAAAGACTCCGGGCGGGCTGTCGTTGGAAGGGATTGTATTCGGCCCTGACAATACAACGTTGTACCTTGGAATGCGAGCGCCTCTGGTCCCAACAACTAACAGAACGAATGCCGTCATTGCCCCAATCCTGAATTTTGAAACCTGGTTCAACAACGGTAATCCAGCGGGTAATCCTGTCTTTGGCGCACCCATTGAGCTGAACCTGGGTAACAGGGGAATCCGGGATATTATCAGGCTTTCGAACGGAACCTACATATTAATTGCCGGTGATCCCGGTGATGTCTTACCTTGTGATATTTTTAAATGGACAGGCTATGCCGCCGATGCGCCGGTTCTGGTGCCAAGTGCGGCAACCGGTGTATTGAAAATGGAAGGCCTGATCCCTGTATATAACAATTCACAATTGTCCATGTCACAAATACAGGTTGTTACCGATGGGGGCGATGTAGTGTTGTACAATGATGGTTTTGAAGCGAAAGACCTGGCGGCAAGACTGCGGAAATTCAGGTCGGATGTGCTGACAGGGTTAGATCTGAATATTTGTACAGGCTTTTCGGCTTCAATTACTCCGAATGGAAACACTACGCTCTGCGCCGGTGGATCTGTAACACTATCCGCTGCCGCCGGAACCAATATAAACAACACCTATTTATGGTCGACGGGGGCCACTGCTTCTTCGATTTCGGTAGCTTCTACTGCCACCTATTCCGTTACGGTGACCCATGCAGGTTTATGTACCAGTACAGCCTCTGTGCCGGTCACGGTAAACCCTTTGGGACAGGTCAACCAGCCGTCAAACCAGGTGGTCTGCAACAACAGCAACACGCTACCTGTTTCCTTTAGTACTACCAATACTGGTGGAACAACAACCTATTCCTGGACCAACAACAATACCAGCATCGGGCTTGCTGCATCAGGAACAGGAAATATTGCTACGTTTGTTGTGTCGGATAACGGAACAGTTCCAGTTGTTGCCACGGTCGCTGTAACGCCAACCTATACGAATGGTGGAGTCAGTTGTACGGGCACTGCAAAAAGTTTTACCATCACTGTGAATCCATCCGCACAAGTCAACCAGCCACCAAGCCAGGCGCTTTGTTATAATACATCTACTGCAGCCATCGTTTTTGGAACGAATAACAGTGGCGGAACCACGACCTATGCCTGGACCAACTCCGCACCATCGATCGGCCTTGCTGCAACCGGAACAGGGAACATTGCGGCCTTTACTGCCATCAATCCAGGAACTTCTCCTGTTGTGGCAACGATTGTGGTCGTCCCGACATTCACCTATGCAGGTGTCAGTTGCAGTGGAACAGGTAAAACATTCACCATTACCGTGAACCCTGTGCCGGTTGCTACAGTTACTGGTTCAAATATAGTTTGTGTTAACTCCGGTTATTATAATTATCTGACTGAAACGGGCATGTCGAATTATAACTGGACAGTATCACCGGGTGGCGTCATCACCTCAGGCCAGGGTACAAACGGTTTGATGGTAAACTGGAATAACACAGGATCTCAATGGGTGGCTGTAACCTATTCAAATGCCAGCGGATGTTCCGTTGCTTCACCAGGCCAATTGAATGTAGCAGTGAACCCTTTGCCCTTGGCAGCGGGAACAATTGCAGGCCCGGCTAACGTTTGTTCCGGGGTGTCCGGAATCGTTTATAGTATTAACCCCGTCCAGAATGCAATCAATTATGTCTGGTCCCTCCCGGCTGGTACCTCAATAGCATCGGGCAACGGTACCAACAGCATAACCGTTAATTTTTCAGCAAATGCTGCATCCGGTAATATTACGGTATACGGAAATAATGTATGCGGTAATGGTTCCTCATCTCCCACTTTTCCTGTAACGGTGCATGCCATGCCATCAGCCTCCGGTTCAATTTCTGGACCTGCAAGCGTATGTCAGGGGTCAACCGGGGAAACATACTCGGTACTTCAGATATCGAATGCAACCAGCTATGTTTGGAGCCTTCCTGCTGGTGTAACCACAGTTTCAGGAATGAACACAAACACTGTCACGGTTGATTTTGGGATGAGTGCAAGTTCGGGTAATATTACGGTCTACGGTACAAATTCCTGCGGAAGCGGAACAATTTCACCGCCTTTTACAGTGACCGTAAACCATGTCCCTTCCATACCCATGGTTACCGCCAGTGCCAACCTGCTTACCAGTAGTGCACCTGCCGGGAATTCCTGGTATTACCAGGGAAATCCTGTAGCCGGAGCTGCCGGTCAAACTTACCTGGCAACGAAAACAGGATGGTATTGGTCGGTTGTTACCCTTAACGGATGTAGTTCAGATACTTCAAATCATGCATACGTTCTGATGGTTGGCGAGCAACAAATACAGTCAGAGAATGTTGATATCTACCCGGTGCCCAGTGATGGCAGATTTCGAATCTCATCGACCAACTTCACTTCTGGAAAAGTAAACATTGAAGTATATTCGGGTCTTGGAACGAAAATTTATGAAGAAAAAAATATTCTTTGGCATAACCGGGTCGACCATTCCATTGACCTCGGGAATATTGCTAATGGATTGTATACTATCGTGATCCGCAACAGCCAGTTTGAAATTGTCAGGAAATTGATTATCAGCAGGTAATTCTAAATATTCATCACTTTGGAAAAGGCTGCCTTAACCATTATAGGCAGCCTTTTCCATTTTTATTCCGAATTTCCCATAGAAACAGTCAAGGTAATCCTGGGTATAAACGGGTATAATCAGGAAAGTTGGCTTCGTTTCAGGGTTTTATTGAAAATTGATCCATTAACATTAACAAAGTTCATACTTTTGTCTTGGACAATTGAATGATCCAGACCTCAATTTTTTATTTACCAACATACTATTTTGATCCAGGGGTTTCTCAATGAGTGCAAAAGGACTGATCGCAGGGGCGTTTTTATTTTTCAACATCCTTTCGCAACAATACGGGCAGAAATTCGACAGCCTGGCCATGACGCCGCCAATGGGCTGGAATGGCTGGAATTCGTTCAGGTGCAGGATCAATGAATCTGTCATTCGCGAAGTCGCGCAAGCCATGGTTGCCAGCGGCATGAAGGATGCCGGCTATAACTACCTGGTGCTGGATGATTGCTGGCAGATTGAAAGGGATGGGAACGGTACGATCATGGCTGATCCGAAGCGTTTCCCAAGTGGCATGAAAAAACTGGGGGAGTACATCCATTCCCTCGGGTTAAAATATGGGATTTATTCTGATGCCGGGACTACCACCTGCTGCGGAAGACCCGGGAGCAAAGGCTTCGAGATCCAGGATGCAATGACGTATGCCTCCTGGGGTGTGGATTATCTGAAATATGACTGGTGTTCACATGGTTCACAGGATGCCGAATCATCGTACCGGATCATGCGGGATGCTTTGTGCAGCGCGGGAAGACCAGTGGTTTACAGCATCTGTGAATGGGGGAGGAACAAACCTTGGGAATGGGGAAAGGATATCGGCCATTTATGGAGGTCAACCCCCGACATTATTAACTGCTTTGATGGCAGGGCTATCTGGGGAGGAATGGGCGTACTGCAGATTATCGACAGGATGGCGGATCTCGGCAGTTTTGCCGGTCCCGGCCACTGGAATGATGCCGATATGCTTCAGGTTGGAAACGGGAAGCTTACCCCTGATGAAGAAAGATTACATTTCAGCATGTGGGCCATGTTTTCATCCCCCCTGATGGCTGGGAATGATATCCGGAATATTACCGGGGAAACCCTGTCGATGCTGACAAACCGGGAGGTGATCGCCATCGACCAGGATTGCCTGGGGATACCCGCCATCCGCTGGATGAAATCGGGCGACCTGGAGATCTGGTACAAACCGCTTGATCACGGAGATTTGGCTTTTTGCCTCTTTAACAGAGGTTCTAAAACCATTGCCTTTAACCAGGACCTGAAGGTGATCGGTAACTGGTACCCGGTTGATAATTATTACGTTGTAAGGGATCTGTGGAAACACAAGGAGATCGGAAACTCAGGTGAAAATCTTGTTGGAAGCCTCCCACCCCATGGTGTGCTCCTGGTGCGATTGAAGAAAGATGTTTCCCAAAACCGCGGCATTCGACCCAATTAATCATGGGAATAGACTCGCAGGGATGCTTTAGAGATCATGTCACGCAGTTGCCTTTTTACATTCCCCCTTTCCAGAACAGCGGTTCCCTTTTGTTTTGAAGCTGCCCGGGTATCTCCCGGCGACCGTGGTTTCACCGCAATGCGGTTCAGTGTTTCAAGCAACAGGTCAACCTCCCCGGCCGTGTTCCCGATGCCCAGGCTGACCCTTGCGACCCCCGGCAGGCTGATGTTCGGGAAAAGGGTAAGGAGAACCCGCTGAAACCGTTCCAGCCCGGCACCAACGCCCAGAAGGTGCTTCACAAGCAAATGGGCGCAGTGACAGCCATACCGCACGCCGATTCCGCTTCTCAGGGCCAGTTCGGATGCCAGGCTACCAGGCATGGAACCTTTCAGGGAAAAGGCGACCACGCCTAATTTCCTTGCGAAACAGGGCGAGTCAGGATCCTTTACCCCGAATACCGTCAACCCGGGGATGCCGGCCATACCCGTTAACAACCTCCTGGTCAGCGCCTGTTCTTCAGCACGGATCACCTCAAAGCCAACCCTTTGTAAAAGAAGCAGCGCCTTCCCAAGGGCGGCGATGCCTCCGGCGTTTTCTTCGCCCGAAGAGCGGATCAATTGCATTTCTTCGGGGCTGAAATGAAGCAGGTCCCTTTTTGCGACCAGCACCCCGCATCCGAAAGGTGCGTAAACCTTATGGGCGGAGAAGGCGAGAAAATCGATACCCGATTTCTCCATATCAACCTTGCGGTGAGCCACCAACTGGGCGCCGTCGACGAGCAGCTTTGCCCCGTAACGGTGAACGATCCCGGCGATCTCATCAAGGTCGTTACAGATGCCCAGCACATTGGAGGCCCCGCTAACTGCCACCAGGTTAATCCTCCTGTTGCCCTCCAGGCATTTTTCATTATACCGGCATAATAACGCCTCCAGTTCGCGGAGATCAATAAGGCCCAACCCGTCAACTGAAATCCTGACAAGGGAATGATGATGCGCAAACCGCCACGGGAGGTCGTTCGATGAGTGCTCAAGAAGGGTGTTGACCACGACCGGTTCGGTACCCTGATCCGCTTCATTGCCCATACTCCCTGCTACAAGGTTGATGGCTTCGGTGGTATTGGCGGTAAATATCACTTCAAAGCAACCTGCAGGGGCGCCCAGGGCGCCGGCGCAGATCGTCCTGACCTCTTCGATGACCTCCCGCTGAACCGGCAGGGGCTGGCGCCATGTTTTTCTGGCAACATCCCACACCGGCCCGAAGGCAGGGGTACTGGCCGCATTATCCATATTCACGTATGGTTTCGGACCCTCCAGGTTTGGAACGAGCGCCCCGGCGCCGACAAGCGTTTTCCTGAGTTCCTCCAGCAGAGTTCGGCCGGAGAGATTTTCCACCTCGTCATGGTAAAGCATTTGGCCATTCTCCGGCTTTTCGCAAACCTGGTTGGTGAACAGATCATTTCCCTGTTCCCGGATCATCAATAATGCCTTTGCGAAGGCAATTACGTTAATAATGGCCGGGGTGCCGGCTTCAAACCTGCCAGGGGCCTTCGCCCATAATACCCAGCCGGGAGCCATAAGCCGTGTGGTTCCCCCGCCTGTGTGAAAGGGTATGCCGTCGGGCACTGCCCTCTTTTTTACGGCAAGCGCCCTGATTCCCAGCGATAAACCAATATCGAGGCTTGAAACAAGTTGATAACTCCCGGCGACGAGTTGTGCCGACAGGGTTGCCGCTGCCCAGGGTGAGCAAAAAATTACGGTATAGGCGCCTCGGTTCAGCCCCAGGAATTCCAGTACAACCACCCTGGCTTTTTCATATAAATCGGTCGTAACCATGGCGTTGTAGCCGCTTCCCCGGTGAACGTTGGCGTAGGTTTCCAGTGCCGTATACACGGAATGCTCCAGTTCGGCAAATGCTTCATTCATATGTTTTTATAAGGAAATGTTTCATATGTAATATTTATTTTTTCGGGCCATATGGAATAGCCATAAATTATCATTCACGGTTTGCATGCACGTTTTGGTTATGGCAATTTCATATGTTAATATTTATTTTTCCGGGCCATATGGAATAGCCATAAATTATCATTCACGGTTTGCATGCACGTTGTGGTTATGGCAATTTCATGTTGGAACGTTAACATACAGGTAATCCTCTTTTGGAAAGTAACAAAGTCCGTGGTTACCCATAAACAATTTGACTCCCTGCAGCCTGCAAGGTTACAAAATTGGTCAATCAAAAAAAACATTCCCCGGTCAGAATAATCAATCGCTTTATTAAATACCATGTTACTGGTTTTTCGTTCAGCCATATAAAAGGAAGAGGCTGTCTCGTGATTTTGAGACAGCCTCTTCTATTCCAGTTTGCCATGGGAAACCAGGAATTGTACCTGGTCAATTCCATTTTGGATAAGCACCCGGAGATTTACTCCCGGGATTATTTCTTTTTCTTTGCACCTTTAATGATTATTCCCACGTTGATACCGATATATTTATCGCTTCCCCCACTGTAAAAAATCATGTTGTACTTTCCATGAACATCAAGTGCAATTTGATCTGACATGGAAATTAGCACGCCCAGGGTCGGGGCAATTCCAAAATGGGTCTGTGAAGTACTGGCAGAAATTCCGCTAGCTGTTGCCTTGGCAGTCTCAAGGTACATGCCAAAATCAGAGCCTAAAAAGGGTTGCACCTTCGAATCGGTGATCCGGTATTGCAGAAATGCGGTGACAGGTACTATTGTTGCAGAGGAGGTGACGGTAATCCCATGAACCGTTTCACTGGGGCCCGGGAAATGTTCATACCCAACATTAAGCCCGATCGGAAGATGGTCGGCAATGACATAAGATGCGTTTATATGACCGCCAAAACCAAGTTTTAGTACATCGGACATGTCGCCCGTGGGGATCACCAGGCCAACGTTGACTCCCGAGTTAAACTGTGCTGCGGCTCCAAAGGCCAGCGCTACAAAAAACAATGCCAGTGTAATTTTCAGATGTTTCATAATCTTTAGATTTAGGGTTAATAAAAAAAATAACTGGGTTTATGGATGATATTTTATTGAAAGCATTGAATTTCCCCGTCGGTTTATTTTATTAAGAACACCGGAATGAACCTGGTTTAATAGTAATAATTAATTAATTAAAATGAATATATAGATATTTTATCTTATATTCATTGTAAATTTATTTACAGTTAGCTAATACTCGTCAAATATAATAAATATAATTCCGATGTCAAGACATTATTAGGTTATTATTGAACCTGATAATAATATTTATCAACAACAGGGCTGTTAATAACTGGTATTCTTTGAAAAATAATTTTGGTCCGGTGGTTTATTGCACCTGATCAAAAAGGGCTGAAGGTCAAGGAATATTAAATATTCGTTAACAAATCGTGAATCATATAACAGATCCGCGCCAGTGGCCGATCTTTGCAAAAAAAATAAAATGCAGATCAAGACTTGTCAGTTCAATGATTCCTATTTCCCGATCATGGATGGGGTAGGGATGACGGCCCACAATTATGCTTACTGGCTGAATGAAAAGTATGGAAAAACCATGCTGGTTGCCCCGAAGGTAAAGGGATATGAAGATACCGTTGATTACAAGGTTCACCGTTTTAAATCGGTTTTGCTGCCCGGCATGAACCCCTACCGGGTCGGGTTGCCGCTGATTGATGTCAGGTTCAAAAAGAAACTCAAAAAGATAAAATTCGACCTGCTTCACGCCCATTGTCCCTTTATCAGCGGGCAGGTTGCGTTAAAACTGGCTTCGAAGCTGGATGTGCCTCTGGTGGCGACTTTTCATACGAAGTACCGGGACGATTTCAAAAAGGTGATCAACAATGATATGTTTGCCGATTTTTTTGTCAAACTCACCCTTGATTTTTACAATGCGGCCGACCTGGTATGGGTACCCAACCATGCGACTGGGCTGACCCTCCGCGAATACGGGTTTAAGGGGGAGTTCGAGGTGATGCCCAATGGTTCCGACATGGCGGTCCCGGAAATGGAGAAGCGGATGAAATACAGGAATAAGGGCCGTTTGATGATCGATGCCACCGATGATGAGTTTGTGATGTTATTTGTCGGGCAGCATCGCTGGGAGAAAAATGTAAGGCTGATCCTTGATTCCATGATCATGCTCCGGGATGCCGGAAAATCGTTCAAAATGGTGTTTGCAGGCGAAGGATATGCAGCCGGTGAAATGGTGAAAATTGTAAGGCAGCATAACCTCCAGGACCAGGTCGTATTCCTGGGGGTGATCACCGACCGGAAGGAGTTGCAGAATGTCTATGCCGCATCCGACCTGCTGGTCTTTCCTTCGGTTTATGACAACTCCCCGCTGGTACTTCAGGAGGCTGCCGCCTTCGACGTCCCCTCGGTGGTGGTGCGCGAGAGCTCTTCAGCCGAAGGCATCCACGACGGATTGAACGGCTTCCTGGTTGAAAATACGACAACATCCCTGGTCAACAAAATCAGCGAAATAATGGATTATCCCGATACGGTCAGGCTGGCTGGCGAAGGCGCCAGGAAAACCATCTACCATCCCTGGGAAAGTATCGTAGATTTTGTTTACATCCGGTATACGGAGATCATCCGCAAACATCAACCTGTGGTTTCCAAGCAGTCGGATGATGATGAGGAGGATTAGGAATAAATACCCTTCGGAGGAAATTCAAGGGATGCCACCCGGCTTACCTGAGTTCGAACTCTTTCAGTAGCTCTTCGAATGTTTCCTTATGGCTTGGCGAGTCGGCCTGCTTGGATGCGAGCGCATAGGCCTGGGCAAAGGGATCTTCACGATACCTGTATATCTTCCATTCACCTTCGTGGTATTCCAGCGCCGAAAGGTTTTCGACCCAGTCGCCCGAATTCAGGTAGGTTACCGAACCTTTTTGGTTCCTGATGGTCCTGATTTCAGGCTGGTGGATATGCCCGCAGATGACATAGGCATATCCCTTCGAGATGGCAATGCCTGCGGCTGTTTCTTCGAACTTGTTGATATAGGATACCGCCCGTTTGACGCCGTGCTTGATCTTTTGCGAGAAGGAAATTTTCTGCCTGCCCAGACTGGTGAGGATGAAATTGGCAAAGCTGTTCAGCAGTATCAGCAAATCATAGCCGAAGGAGCCGAACTTTGCCAGCCATTTGCTGTGCTGCATGGTAATATCAAACACATCGCCATGGAAGATCCAGGCCTTCTGACCCTGCACATCCATCAGCAATTTATTGACCAGTTTGAAGGAACCCATGTTGAAATTGGAGAATTTCCGCATCAGTTCGTCATGGTTCCCGGTGATGTAAACAACCCTGGTGTTTTTGGCAATCAGCCCGGTGAGATGCCTGATCACCATCAGGTGTGATTTTGGAAAATAGCGTTTCCTGAATTGCCAGATATCGATGATATCACCGTTCAGGATCAGCGTTTTGGGTTTTATACTCCGGAGGTATTTCAGCAGCTCTTTGGCATGGCAGCCAAAGGCGCCAAGATGGACATCGGATATAATGACAAGATCAACGGCACGCTTGGGAAATGATGGTTGTTTCATATTAGGAAACAAAGGTATAGGCGAATGGTAACCGGTATGTTAACTGGAAGTTACGAAAATGTTAATTTAAGATTAAGTAATCATTAAGTTTCTGTAACATTTAAAATAGTGCCTGTTTTAAGATGAAATTTGCCGGAAAATCAACAGGAATATGAAAAGAAGTTCAGTTTCGAAAATGATAAGCAGGATATCCAGGCGCGAGAGCCTGCCCCTTCTCCGTGGAATGTTTGTTTGCCCCGAACAGGTGAAACGCAGGAAAAACGCATCCATCCATGATTTCTTTCAGATTTCGCCGGAACCTTCGATGACCTCTTCGACGATGGAACGGGTCAACAGTATCATGCAACGGGCGGCGAACTTCTCCTGCACAGGGGAGGACGGGTTGTATATTTCGGCCAAAGAGGGTATGTATCTTGGAGGGTAACCCGATGGATGAATGTGCGGGATCTCACGAACGTCGCGGGATAAGCCAGGGCCGGATCCTATGGATGACCGATACCTATGGGGATCACAACGGCGTATCGACCGTACTGAAATCCATCCACATGGAGATCAGGCAACGAAACCTGCCGGTGGATATCATGGTTTGCAGCAGCACGATCGAACCCGACGATCACCTGATCGTACTGAAACCTGTTTCGCAGTTTACCCTCCCCATGTACCGGCATCAGCCAATGAGAATACCGAACTACCTGTCGGTGCAGCGTGCATTCAGGCGGGGGAAATACGACAGGATCATATGTTCCACGGAAGGGCCGATGGGGCTGGCGGCCCTGTGGCTGAAAAATATCTTCTCGGTCGATGCCTTCTTTTACCTGCATACCGACTGGCTCAGTTTTGCCAAGGAGGTGCTCTCCCTGGAAAAGCGGGGGCTGGGCAGGCTGGAGCGGTTGATGCGGATCTATTACAAGCGCTTCGGCAATGTATTTGTCCTTAATACCGATCAGCAGCAATGGCTGACCGGGAAATCGATGGGTTTTGACCCTGCGCGGGTCTTTCTCACGGCACATTGGGTTGACGGTATATTTTCAGAGTTGCCGCCTCTTGTTCCTGTTACCCTTCCATTTGACAGCCGGAAACCTGTTGTCCTGTATACCGGGCGTATCAGCAGGGAAAAGGGTGTGTTGGAGCTTCCCGGGATCATCGGGATGGCCCGGTCGGTCTTCCCTGAAATCCAGGTGGTGATTGCCGGCACCGGTCCTGCCGAGGAGGAACTGAAAAGGCTGTTGCCCGATGCCTGTTACCTGGGGTGGGTCGGGCAGGAGACGTTGCCCGCCCTTTTCAGGGCAGCCGATATCCTGCTGTTGCCTTCGCGGTTCGACACCTTCAGTTGCGTCGTGCTGGAGGCGATGAGCTGCGGTTTGCCCGTGGTTGCCTACAATACGAAAGGGCCTAAAGATATCATTGAGGATTCGGTAAGCGGCTATCTTGTGGAGACCAGTGAGGAGATGGCAGGAAAAGTTGTAGCGTTTCTTTTCGATCAGCCTAACCAGGAAAAAATGAAAGAGGCAGCCCTTGGCAGGGCAGAAGCCTACCAGGCCGGGCAGATCATGGACAGGTTGTTGCAGGATACCGGGTTGCTGGCAGAACCTTGTTCAACATGAAAAAGCAAAAGAATGAACCCTGGTTGTGGTGGAAGCACGGGGTGATCTATCATATTTACCCGAGGAGTTTCCAGGATTCAAACGGCGACGGGATCGGCGATATTCGTGGCATTATTCGCCGGCTGGGCTACCTGAAGGAGCTTGGGGTTGATGGTATCTGGATTTCACCGGTATATAAATCGCCCATGGTCGACTTCGGCTACGATGTTTCGGCATACCGGGAGATCGATCCCAGTTTCGGCACCATGGAGGATTTTATGGAGTTGCTGGAAAGGGCCCACCAATCCGGGATCCGGGTCATCATGGATATGATCCTCAATCACACCTCCGACCAGCATCCCTGGTTCCTCGAATCGTCGTCTTCGCGCGATAATCCCAAAAGAAACTGGTATATCTGGAAGGAACCTGTCAAAGGGAACCCGCCAAACAACTGGAAATCGGCCGTGGGCGGGAGCGCATGGAATTTCCATAAACCTACCGGGCAGTATTATATGCACTCCTTCTTCAGCGAACAACCCGACCTGAACTGGCGCGACCCGGATCTCCCCGGCGTTTTCTTTGAAGAGATGAAGTTCTGGCTCGACCTGGGGGTTGACGGGTTCAGGCTGGATGTGATCAACATGATCGCCAAGGATAAGCAGTTCAGGGATAATCCCGTCGTGCTGGGTATCAAGGCATTTCAGAAACACCTCTACACCCGTAACCGGAAAAGGTCGGTGACGGTGGTGACGCAGATCAGGAAACTGCTGGACCAGTATGAAAACAGGACCGGAATAGGGGAGATCTATTCCATGCCTCCCGGGAATGCCAAAACTGCGGCACGATACCTTGCCGGGGGCGATCAAGGCATTCACCTGGCCTTTGATTTCTCCCTGATTTTCAGCGCATGGAACGCCCATTCCTACTACAAAACCATTAAAAGCTGGTATGACAGCATCCCTCAAAATGGCTGGCCCTGCAATGTGTTATCAAACCACGACCTTTTCAGGAGCATCGACAGGATTCCCTGGAGGACCCACATGGAGGAGAAGGCGAAGGTAGCGGCGGCATTGCTGCTGACGATGAGGGGAACCCCCTTCATTTACTACGGTGAAGAGATCGGCATGCATAACGGGAATATCCGCAAGCGCCATATCCGCGACCCGCTGGGCAAGCGCTACTGGCCTCTTTTCACGGGCAGGGACAAGGCCCGTACCCCCATGCAATGGGATCACCAGCCAAACGGCGGCTTTACCGAAGGCATCCCCTGGATGCCGGTAAACAGGGATACCTCTTTCCGGAATGTCAGAAACCAGGAGGGTGAACTGAAATCATTATTAAACCACTACAGGAAACTCATCCGTGTCAGGAGTTCCAGCGAGGCGATTCAGCAGGGATCCTGGGTTCCCATAACGACAGGGCAGGAGGGGATACTCTCCTATTTCCGGCAAACGGAAAGGGAACGGATCCTGGTCATCCTGAATTTTACAGGCCGGCAGAAGATATTTTCCCTGCAGGAACACACCTATGGCAAGGTATTGTTTTCGACCCACCGGTATACCGAGGAGTTTATCTATTTTCAGCAAATGCAGATCAGGGGCTACGAAGCAACCATCTGCAAGGTGCATGAATAATCAGGGGTTACTCAGCAACAGCCCGATGTTCCCGATTTCGAGCAGTTAATAGTCTTTTTATTTCATAATACATCACTTCCTTCAGCATGCCAAAGGGGATGGATCCTTGCCGGCGAGGGGTTCGCAAGACCAACCGGTTTGGATGAGAAACTATCAATTTTGGTCAAAATTGTTGCTGTTCTCAGGATTATTGTTTGCTGTCACGATCATCTCAAGGGTATCTTTCATCATCCTGCCTGCATTCAGGATATGGTCGGCCATCTGTACCCGGTCATCGTCTGACAGGTCAGTCTGTTTCAGCAGTTCTGCAAAACCCGTGATCCCATTCAGCGGGGCTCTCAGCTCATGTACCAGCGACACCAGCACACATGACCTGAGGTGCCTTTCTTCCCGCATCGTCCTTCTGAGTTCTGCCATTTCATGTTCACGACGTTTTCGGGCCTCCAGCTCGTTCTGATATTCTGCACCAAGCAGCCTGTGCGATTCCCGCAGCTCCTGAAGCGCAAGAAACAACTCGTTTTTTCTCATGACATCCTTGGCTTTTATTCAATATTCAACTTTCCGGTAATGATGACGCCTGGTGACACTCTATTTCAATCTGTCCTGGTAAATTACTGATATACAATGAATATTTTAGAAGGCCGATGGCCTGGCCCGTTACCCAAGCGTAAAAAAGATAGTGGTGCCTTTCCCCTCCACGCTTTCAACCCAGAGCCGGCCACCGTGTTGTTCAACAAATTCTTTGCAAAGTATAAGTCCAAGGCCAGTGCTGGGTTCTCCTTCTGTGCCCCGCCGGTTGGCATCGCTGTCGAGACGGAATAGTTTACTGATCTGCATTTCATTCATCCCGATACCGGTATCCTTCACCGATAACCTGGTGGGTTGATCGGCTGGCCGGCTGGCGGTAATGGATACCTTTCCTCCCCGGGGAGTGAATTTGATGGCGTTGAAAATCAGGTTGCGGAGGATACTTTCAAACATATGGATGTCGGCCACCACTACCAGGTCGTTGGAAATGTCGACGCTGATGCCGATCTCCTTTTTATCGGCTGCATCAAGAACCAGGTCGGTACAGGAGGTAATTCGCCTCACGAGGATGAAGGGTACCGGTTTAAAATTGCACATACCCCGTTGCATCCGTGACCATTCGAGGAGGTTTTCGAGGAGGTTGAACAGCTTATTGGCGGAACTCCGCATATTGACCACAATCTGTCTGATCCCGTCGATGGTCAGGTTGGAGAATTCTTCATCGAGCATCTGGGTAAAGCCAAGAAGGGAGTTGAAGGGGCTTCGCAGATCGTGGGCGATGATGGAGAAGAATTTGTCCTTTTCGGTGTTGAGTTTCACCAGCTCCATGTTTTTCTGCTGGATTTCCCTTTCAGCCCTCTTGCGGGCGGTAATGTCACGGACTATCGCCTGGATATGGGGAATGCCATTCAGCTCAACGCAATTCAGGCTGACCTCCGTTTCGAACTGGATCCCGTCAAGCCCCATGTGGGTCCATTCAAAAAACTGGGGCGCGCCGCCCAGGGCTGCATTGATCTTCTCCATGGCTTTCTCGGATGAATCGCGGCCATCGGGCTGAATGGGAGGCGAAAGCTCCTGAACCGTATGGCCGACAATGTCCTCGCGCCGGCCATGAAAAATCTGCTCAGTTTTCCGGTTACAGTCGATAAACATATTGCCTGTAAGGATTAAAATGGCGTCGTTGGCGGCTTCAAAGAGGGTCTTATACCGGGCCTCTTTTTCCCGCAACACCTCCTCGGCCGGTAACCGGTCGGCAGGAATACCGGTGTTCAAATCCTGCAGGTGCATGACTTTGGCACGCTCAGTCCTGCCAGGCAGATCTACTTTACTGGTCCCAGGCATATCGATAGGGGCTAATGTTTCTTTCAGTGTCATTAACGAATTATCCCCGCGTGTCACGTCAGTTTTTGTTCGCGCTGATTAACAAAACTAATATTTTTATTCATTTGAAAAATATTTGCCACGATATTGTCACTTGCCTGACAGCCAAAAATTTATCTGAAGCAGATGAACAAGGAGAGGCAGAAATGATCACCTGTTATGGTATTGATTCACACCTATCAAGGGTGTCTATTGAAGCACAAACAGTTTTGTGACACTGCCCTTGTTTGTGGTAGCTTTCAGCAAGTAGCTGCCTTTTGGTAATTTGTCGAGGTTTAGGGAAACAGGGTTTTCGTGGCGGAAAACCCTCGTCATTGCAAGTTCTCCTGAAAGGGAATAAATTTCAAGGGTGATCTCCCCGGCCTGGTTGTTTGAACTGCTGGGAATACTGATATTCAGGATATTCCTGACGGGAGTCGGATAAAGCACAATAGCAATTTCGTCGTTCCTTTTATTCCCGATCCCGCTGTTATTGGAGAATTTTGCCAGGTTATGCTTACCCGTTGAAGTTTGATAAAACGAAAAAAGGTTGTTGTTATAGACAATGGGTCTGCCAAAAAGTCCCAAATCCGAGGGGTTCCCGTTTGGAATAAAGGTAATCGACGATGAGCCGACTTTTGCAAACTGCAGTTTGCCGGAAGAATTTTTATATGCAGAATAGAGGTTATTGTCAAAAACAATTGGATAATACCAGAAGCCATAGTCCGCCGGGTTGATATTCGGGTAGAGATAAACAGAACTCCCGTCATACTTGGCCATCTGATGTTTGCCTGCAGCATTCTGGTATGTCCAGTACAGGTTATTCTGGCAAACCATAGGGCCATAACTGAATCCCGAATCAGCAGGACTGGGATTATCAATGAGCGATACCGAAGTGCCATTATATTTTGCCAGCTGGAAAAATCCTGAACTGTTTTTATAGGAGAAATAGATGTTGTTGTTGAACACGGTTGAACCTGAACTGATGTGATAGCCTTCGTCGTTCGGATTCGGGTTTGGAATCAGGGTAATGGAATTCCCGTCGAATTTACATAACTGTGACCGGTAAGGGTAAAAAGTGGTCTGGTAACGGTAGTACAAATTGTTGTTCAGCTGGTTCATCCGCCAGCCGTCAACCCCGTAATCCGAGGGATTTGGGTTCGGGATCAGGCTGACTGAATTTCCGTTAAAAACGGCAAGTTGTTCCTTGTTGGAAACATTGTCATAGGTGAAATATAGTAAGTTGTTCATTACAACAGGCGTTGAGTTGATGGCATACCCGTAGGTTGAATTATCGGGATTGTCCATCAGCCTGGTTGCACTGCCATCGAATACGGCCAGCTTGGAGGTATGGGGTTGTGTGGTCCAATAGCGGAAAGTGAGGTAATTCCGGTAAATGGCCGGGTAGCAGTTACCTGCAACTTCACCCGTAGTATCGGGGTTGTCGATGAGTGTCATGACATTTCCATCGTATTTGGCCAGTTGCCCTTTCCCTGCTGAATTAATATATTGGAAGTAGAGCGAATTATTATAGACAATAAATTCCCAGTTATGTAAGGATGTATTTGCACCATAAGGGTTTGGAATGATTGTTACAGAGGTGCCATCATATTTTGCGAGGAATACTTTACCCAGAGCATCCTGGTAACCGAAATATAGTCCATTGTTGTAAACAAGGGACTCATAACCTACAGGTCCAAAATCGGTTGCGGATGGATTGGGAATAAGCGTGATTTGCTGGGCGTGGCTCCCTGGAACGATTATCAGCATACCATACAGGAAGACTGCAAGAAAAAAATTAATTTTCATAGTGGTTCTGTTATATTTTTAAATAATTGAATTTCTTTTGTAATATATTTTCATAAATAAAAATACCACCATTTTTACCTTACACAAAAATACTTATTTTAATCAAGCCTGCAATAGTCTGCAGTTTATTGTTGGATACTGTGTGATTTGATAGGTCACTATTTTACCCGTAATGGACTTGCAAACTTCTTCAGCCTGCGAAAGGTCTGTCTCAAATGTAATCGATATCCTCTTTTGTTACTGCATCTGCTTTCTTTTCCTGCCACTAAAAGAATGCTCAGTACGAATGACGAATGACGAAGTACAAAGTTTTGGATTGGCAGGCCGTTGTTCATCCTTCGAACTTTGTAATTCCCACTTTCCTTTGTACTTTGTACTTCGTACTTTGTATTTCGTACTTTAAATTGGTGTTAATGCGGTAAAATTCACAATTATGAATTTTATGTCATTTAAATACAATTACCTGGAAAATTTAAACGCACTTATTTGAGAAGCTTCAGAAGCCAGGATACGACGTTACCATACTCGACAGTACGCCAAACCGTAAGGCAGCCTTAGCCTTCCTGCAGTTCATGCTTTCAAGGGAGAAGCGCATGAAGATACTGGCGAAGGTTGGCCAGCCCTCGGTGATCCCGCAGAAATGCGATTACTATGAGAAGGTGCCGGCTGAATCCCGGCAGTTTGTTACAAGGTAGTCGCCGGCTTCCAGGTTATTTTACAATGAACAGGCTCAAGCCCTTTGCCTGGAGGCCGGAATGCTTTGCCAGGCACACTTTTCTGCGGAATCGGTAAAATTTATCATCGGCCGATTACCCAGAGACTGAGGACAATGGCAAAGAGCAAACCTCTAGTCAGCCATGGATGGAGGGTTGGTAACCCTGTATTTTTCACTGCCTGCAAAAAGGCAATACCGGCAGTTCCTGCAACGGAAGATGCCAGTGCCGTTAATGGTCCCCTTGCGAATATGTAATTCTGCATCCTGGCCGGATCCCAGATATGCAGTACGTTGCCTTGCAGTAATCCGAAAAGGCCGAAGGTGACCAACGAGGTCAGCGAGCAGGACAGGATGCCGTTGGCATAGGAGAATTGCCGGTCCCTTGTAAACTGGGAGGCAAACAGTTCATAACCCGCTCCGAGCATGGCCATGGCCGCAGGGCCGCACAGCAGGGCAGGGGCGGTACATTCCCTGATGCCCATATGACTTAATTTGAAAACCAGTGCAATGGCGATAATCACCAGGGAGGTGCCTTTCTGCGGAAAGCTGGCGCGTGCCAGGGTCAGCAAGAGCAGGGTAATGGTACTCAACACCACCGAATGGTATGGGATCTGCAAACTGCCGACGAGCGTTTCGTTCAGCCCTATCAGCGAACCAAACAGCAATAGCCAGGGGTAATTTCTTTTCAGTGTATTCATGAGCAGTGCTGCTTTATTTGAAAGAGTCGAAAAATACCTATTCATATCCGATTTCCCGTACGAGAATATTCAGCGGCTTTTTCGCCTGGAACTTGATTTTACGGGTCCAGTTGTTCCGGTTGTCAGATTCGTAGGCATAGCTGAAGGTCTCCACGCTGCCATCGGGCGAGGTCACTGTTTCCGTGATCATGTTCCCGTGGTCGCTGCACTGGAATATAATTAATTTCCCGGGTTTGCCGAAGGCGAAAAAACGGCTGCTCGCAGTCTTCTTTCCATCGGCCCGGCCTGCTCCTGCTGTACAAAGAAGGCGCGATGGCATTGAGAAAATCTTTAACAAAACAGGTTCTTACAGACTGTAAAAATAAAGGAAAAATCCCGATTACAGCGCAATTAAACAGGTAAATGTAACCCAACCGCTATCTCCTGATCACTTGAAGTGTTTCCTGATGATGTCGAGCAACCTCCCTGCATTTAGCGGTTTTGTGATATAGTCATTACAGCCGGCTTCCAGCGCCTTTTCCTTGTCGCCGGCCAACCCGTAGGCAGTCTGGGCGATAATGATGATGCCGGTGTTAAACTCCCGGATCTGCCGGGTGGCATCATACCCGTTCAACCCGGGCATGCTGATATCCATCAGGACCAGGTCAAGGTCGGGATGCTCACGGCAGGCGCTGACTGATTCAATCCCGGTACGCGCGTGCAGCACAACCGTACTTAATTTGCTGACCACAGTCGAAATAAACAATTCCGACGTTTCATCGTCTTCTGCAATCAGGATTTTCAGGTTATGAAGAGGCGCCTCAGCATGGGTACCGGGAAAACCGGGAGAGGAGGAGAGGGGCGCTGCCACTTTTGTGTATGGAAGGGTGAAGTAAAAAACTGAACCGACCTCCATACGGCTTTCTACGCGGATTTTACCTCCCAGCATTTCGATATAGGCCCTGGATATCGACAATCCCAGGCCTGCCCCCTGGTAGGCCTGTTTATCCGTGATATCGGCCTGGATAAATCGTTCAAAAATAGCATCAAGCCGGTTTTCCGGAATGCCGGCCCCGGTGTCCCTGACAAAGAATTCGACCATTTGCCGGCCCTTTTGGCCTGAAGAGCTATCCTGCTGCAGGGAATATCCGAATTCAATCGAACCTGCACGGGTATATTTGATGGCGTTTTTAATCAGGTTTGTCAGGATGGCATACAACTTTTCGCGGTCAGTTTCAATGACAGCCATGGCAGGCGGCAGGGCAAGGCTGTAAGAAAAGGCAATGTTTTTTTTCTCAACTTCCGGCTTGAAAAAGGAGTAGAGATATTCAATCTGTTCGTTGATATCCGACATGCGGAGGTTAACCTCAACCAATCCCGCCTCGATTTTTGAAATATCGACGATATCATTGATGATGTTGAGCATCCGGGCGCCGCTCTTTTCGATGATGCGGATATATTTCTGCTGTTCGTCGCCTGTCAACCCCGGCTCTTTTAACAGGCTGGCAAAGCCCAGGATTCCGTTCATCGGGGTCCTGATCTCGTGGCTCATATTGGCCAGGAATGCCGATTTTAGCTGGTCGCTCTCCTCGGCCTGTTCTTTTGCCCTGATCAGCTCCTGTTCTGCCCGTTTGCTTTCGGTGATGTCGTGAAAGTACCATATGCGGCCGTAAAAATGGTTGCCGGGACCGAGCATGGGCGCCGAATAGCGGTCGTATATGTTGCCGTTTTTCAGTACGATCTCATCACGGCTTTTTTCCAGTTTATGGGTCTTGAGATATTGGATTTGATAACGGAATGATTCAGGATCAGCCACCCGGTCGGCAACATATTCCAGGGCTGACTGTTTCAGTCCGGCCGACAGCAATTCATCGGGAATGGCCCACATCTCGGTCAAACGGTTATTATAGGAGGTTGCGATACCATTTTCATCCACCACCAGGATGCCGTCCATGGAGGTCTGCTGCTGGGTTGACAGGATGAGGTTTCGTAACAGGAGGCTCTCCTCATCCCGCTTTCGCCCGGAGATATCCCTGGAAACGGTGATGATGGAGGTGGCCCTGTTTTGTTGATCCCTGACCATCGACACGGAGAGTTCTACCCATACAGTGGATCCGTTTTTGTGGTATTCCTCCAGTTCCATGATTTCATAGGTGTGGGTTAGGGGAAATCCCGACACCTCGGCAGGGAGGTTGAGCGCGATCATCTCCTGCACCTTTTGAAACGATTCGGGGGTAACGATCTGGTCAATGGTTTGATGCATGGCCTCTTCAACGGTGTATCCCCTTATTTTCTCAATGGATGGGCTCACATAGGTCGGCACCAGGTTCATATCAAAAACCACGATCACATCGCTGGTGTTCTGTGCAATCAGCCGGAATTTTTCCTCGCTTTCTCTTAATGCCAGTTCCGCCCGTTTGCGCTCTGTGATATTTTTTGAGATACAGGTCACAAAGAGTACCTCGCCCAGTTCGTTTTTTACAGGATCGAGCAGGGTTAAAAAGTAGATAACCTCCCCTGTCTGGGTGGTGACGCTTACCTCGACATCACCGCTCATTCCCGATTGAAAAGCCTTCCTGACTGCCGTCAAACGACTTTCGGCATCATCGTAGGGAAACAGGTCATGGGGAGATTTCCCTGTCAACTCCTCTGGTTTGTATCCGAAAACCCTTGCAAATGCATCGTTCACGAATTTGTAGGTTTCATCGGGACTGAAGCTGAAGATCGGGTCGCCTGAGTATTGGATCAGGCTGCGGTATTTTTCTTCACTCTCCACCAGGGCTACTTCGGCTTTTTTCCTTTCTGTAATATCATGAACAATTGTAAAGCGGTATTGTTTATCCTGGATATAGATATTCTCCGACGATAACAGCGTATGCAGGATGGTACCGTTGCTGGTTTTAAGCTCAGCGTTGACATTCCGGAGACTTCCGTTACGGTCGGCCATCTTCAGGATATGCTCTCTCACACCCGCCGGGAATATCCCAAGGCTGGCGGCAGTTTTACCGATTACCTCCTGTTTCGTAAATCCGAAAAGTTGGTAAAAGGCATCGTTTACCTCAGTATATTCACCTGTTAACAGGTCGCTCAACCCGCAGGCGGAGGGGTTGAGATGGAATAATTTTGAGAACTTCTCCTCCGAAAGGACCAGTTTTGAAATATCCTTGGAAACTCCGAAGATGGCTGGCTTTCCATCCCACATTCCATGCGATACCTTTGTCTCAACAGGAATCTGGATGCCCGATTTGGTCAGAACAGGCACAGGGCAGAAGGTCGCAACGCCGTTCAGCATCTCGGCCACGATGGAGGCAGCCTCCTGCCGCCTCTCGGCAGGGTGTACCGCGAGAACGGGTTTCCCGTAAAGTTCCTCGCGGGTGTATCCCAGGCGTTCAACCACGGTATTGTTATTGTAAATGATATTGCCCTGCCCGTCGAGGACAAAGAGAAATTCGCCGATCGTATCGAAGAAGGTCTCATAATTCTGACGGGTTTGCTCCAGTATCTCCTTTGACCGGATACGGTCGGTGATATCCTGGATCTGGACCAGGTAACCATTTACGGTAGCATCGGCACTGTTCGTAACGGTAATGGCGACATCAAGCCAGATCCGGCCATGCCGGGCCGAGCGGTAGACATTGAATTCGGCGATCTTGTCAAAATCAAAAACAGCCTGGTAGTGGATGCTCTTCCCCAGTTTCAGCTCCTGTTTATGCTCTTCGGAAATATTGGGGTCGTCAAACAGCGGGAATCTGCTGATCTCGGTTGCGTCAACGATGCCGAATAATTCGAGACAAGCCTGGTTTACACTAACGAGTAATCCTTCAAGATTATAAAACTCGATGGCGATGGGCGACTGTTCCGTAATGATCCGGTATCGTTCTTCGCTCTCGCGCAACTGTTGTTCCGCTTTTTTTCGCTCGGTGATATCTTTGTCCACCCCCCGGTAACCTTTCAGGTTTCCCTGTTTGTCGAGGATTGGCACCCCGTTGGTCAGCAGGCAGATCAGCTCGCCATTCCGGTCGATATTCCAGTTCTCAAGGTCCTTGATCGGCGCTTTATTTTGCATGATCCCGGCAAATATCCCGGAAAGCCTGGCTGCCTCCTCGGGAGGCATGAAATCAAAGGGGGTCTTGCCGATGATGTCTTCCCGGAAAGAGCCAAAAAGGTCGAACCCCTTCTGTGAGCTATAGGTATAGACGCCGTTTATATCAACCTCCCATACCCATTCCGTCATGCTGAAGGTGATATCCCGAAGCTTTTCCTCATGCTCCAGCAAAGCCTCTTCGGCCCTCCTGCGACCTGTGATGTCAATGACGGTAACCAGGCACTGGTCCCTGCGCCCGGAGATGATGCCTGTAAGATGAACAAAAACAGGTCCCGAATGCTCCGACGACAGGGTCAGCTCGCATGATTCAGTGGAACTGCTGTTAAATACCGTTTCAAGGAAGATGTTGAAAAAAGGACGAGTATCCTCGGTAACGAAACGGGAAAAGAGAAGATTCTGCGATTGGAGTCGGTTGCGGCCAACCATCCTGGCGCCGCTGTTGTTTAACTCGATAATTTTCCCTTCATGGGAAAGGATAAAATACCCCGTTGGCGACAGGTCGTAGATGCCTGTATACTTATCATTGGCAACCTCCGCCTGGGCCCATAAATGGCGCAGGTCGTCATTTTGCTGCTCCAATAACGACTGGTGATCCAGTAATTCGCGGACCAGGCTTGCCATTTCTGCCCCGTCAGGATTTTCTCCCGCCGGAGAGGTATGGCGCTGTAAGATCCCATTTGCCCGCTCCCGCAAATTTGATGATGCTGAATTGATGTTTCCCGTCATTTATTCCCCCCGTTTCCCGTATTTCTATCGTATTTCAAAACTTCCTAACTGCAAGTTGTCAAACCCGCGAGATCCTGCCAGGCACTTTTTGATTTCCCGCCTGAATTCCGGCACTGGCAATCACCGCTTTGGGTGATGCAAATAAATCATGTTCACCGGGGTTTAAAATTAAACTTATTTTTTGATTTATCTTGTTCGCCGGTTACTAATTTACCTTACTATCCTGGATGTAAAGCTATTTTACGCCAATGATGACCTCACCTTTACTGCCATAATGGGATGATCCGTTAAAGGAAAGGATGCCACCCGGGAGTTTTTTTTGGTCATCCCGGGTCTGTTGGCAGGATGATGGAAATTTCATGAAAATGAATACTTTTGCAACGGAAATTACAAACCGGTGAATAGAAGTTTTTGTGTAGCCTTAATTTCATTGATCCTCCTGCAAACAGGCGGGCTGTACCTGGTATTTCAGGCAGAACAGGTTTTCGTACAGTATGAAACGGTTGCAGCACTGCGGAACCGGGATGCGGGAATGGTTACCAGGACCATCCCGGCGGCAGAGTTTAAACAGTCGGCAGAGGGGACGCGGGAGATCGTCCTGCACGGGAAGCTGTATGATATCAAGTCAGCAACGGTAAAGGGAGGGATGGTTGTATTACATCTTTTCAAAGACGACCGGGAGATGAACATCATGCACAGGGCCGGCATCGCAGCCCGCTGTGACGGTTCGGGAAATCACGGCATTCCCGTCAAGCTGGTAAAACTGATGATTGCCGATTACCTTTTCCCCGGAAAGTGTGATGGAACATCCCTGCCCTGTGAACATCCCGAGTGGAAAACAGGCCGCCCCGAACATATCCGGTCCCATAACGGCACGATTACCACTCCGCCACCGGAAGAGGCCTGACCTTATTTCCGGCAATTTGCATCCGCTGCTGCCCGCAGTCGGAATTCCTTCATTTATCTATCTTTAAATTCAAGCGTTATGAAACATGTTCATATATCACTTATTGCTTTATTATTAACCCTTTACACCGGCATTTTTGCCCAAAACAGCCTGACAGGAAAGATCAGTACTGCCGACCATCAGCCATTGGGCCTTGTTTCTGCCTATATCCCGGAGCTGAAACGGGGCGCCTTCAGTGATAAGGAGGGAAGTTTTTCCTTCGGCAACCTGCCGAAAACCACCTTCAACCTGCAGTTGTCGCTGGTTGGATACAAGACCCTTGTAAAAACCATCGACCTGGGCAAGACCGCTTCCATAGATGTTGTAATGGAGAGCTCGGCCACCGAACTGGAAGAGGTGCTGGTGACCTCGAGCAACACCAAGCTGCCCGATAACATTCCCTTTTCCGCCAACAGCATCTCCCAGTCGGACCTGAGAAAACCGGGTGCCCTTTCGGTAGTGGGGAACCTCAGTTCGCAGCCCGGCATCGACAGGATCTCGCTGGGGAACGGGATAGGGAAACCCGTCATCCGCGGACTATCCTTCAACCAGGTCATGCTGTATGGCCAGGGAACACGCATCGAGAACCAGCAATGGGACGATCACCACGACCTTGGCCTTACCGATATCGGCATCGACAACGTGGAGGTTGTCCGTGGTCCCGCAGCCCTGATATATGGCGCCGACGCGCTGGGCGGCGCCCTGATCTTCAATGATGAAAAACCGGCGCCTGCCGGCACCACCCTGGGGAGCTGCAACCTTGGGTTCAACACCAACACGATTGGTCTTACCGGCGATCTAGGGATCAAGGGGACCTATCACAATGGATTTTTCTATGGTGTCAGGGTGGGGGGGGCCTCTCACACGAGTTATGTGCAGGGTGAAGGCAATGATGCAGCCAAAACGGGAGAGGAGGAGGAGTTTGCCCCCAACAGCAAATTCATGAATGCCGTGGCCAGGATGAATGTGGGCGTGAGTAAAAAATGGGGTGTCAGCAAACTCTCCTATACCTTCCAGAAACAGCTGACCGGGATCATCGAAAACGAAAGCCCGGACACCGCCAAGGCAGGTGGTGACGAGGAGCAGCGCGACCGCGGCATGGAGGCGCCCTACCAGGATGTCACCTCGCATATCCTCTCGTCGGAAAACACGCTTTTTACAGGGAAATCGAAACTGAACCTTAATGTGGCCTACCAGCTTAACGACCGCAAGGAATTTGAACCCCTTGCCAACAAACAGAAGGAGCTTGCCATCGGGTTGAAGCTGAATGTCATTACCTATGATGCGAAGTGGACCAGCAATGCCGGCAAGGATTTTGGCGTGACACTGGGCACGCAGGGAACCTTCCTGTCGAATGCCAATTCAGGCAAGGAGGCGCTGGTCCCCGATGCCGATGAGCGCGACCTGGCCGCCTATGGACTGTTTCGTTACGACCACAGGAAGTTCAACCTGCTGGGAGGGATCCGTATCGATATGCGCCACATCGAGGCTGAGAGTTACGAGAAGAACCAGGGAATTGAAGAGGATACCTATGTACTGGTGCATTCAAAGGATACCATAAAGAAACCTGAAACCGATTTCCGGAAAGACTATATCCCTGCCTCTTTTTCGCTCGGCGCAGCCTGGCATCCTCTAAAGGAGCTGACCATCAAGCTCAACGGTGCTACAGGCTTTACCGCGCCGAACTACGCCCAGCTGGGCACCTTCGGGAAACATGAAGGAACCTATCGGTTTGAGCGCGGAAACACTGATTTAAAGGCTGAACAGAATCTCGAAGGCGATCTTGGCCTTATCTGGGAAAACAATTTCATGACCCTGAATGCCGGGGGATATCTGAATTCCATCAGGAACTACATCTACATTGCCAATACAGGCGATTCAATAATCCATATCTCCCCGGATGTAAAGGAAACCCTGCCCCTTTACGACTACAGGCAGGGCGATGCAACCATCATGGGTGCCGAACTGGGACTGGATATTCACCCGAAAACTGTTCGCTGGCTCGACGTGAAGGGTACCTATGCCCTGATCAAGGGGACCCTGAACAGTGGCGGGAACCTGCCTTACATCCCCTCCAACAAACTCATCGGGGAGGTCAGGCTCACGAAGAATAAAATATGGAAGCTTTACGACAATTATCTTTCCGTAGTGGTCAGCAATTATGCCATGCGGAAGGATGTGGCTGCCTATGAACTGTCGAGTGCAGGCTATACCCTGCTCGACGTGTTTGCAGGTGCCTCCGTCAAACTGGGCAACCAGCGGCCGGTATTCACCCTTTACTGTACAAACCTGCTGAATACCGGGTATTATAACCAGTTGTCGCTGGTGAAATATATCGGCATCCGCGAAATGGGCCGGAATTTCGGGATCAGGATCACGGTTCCCTTTGCCTTTTCGCAGAAATAATAACCGCATGATCTTAAAAAGGAACCTCCCGGTATCTTGTCAATATGGCAAGATACCGGGAGGTTCTTTTGGTATTCGGGCCGAGGCTATTTTTCCATCCTGCTTTTAACGCTGTTCATGACCTTCACCGGGGAGTCGGTGATCAGCATATTGGAGATCCAGTCGGGGATGCTGCCGGCCGGGTCGACGTATCCTTCGAGTTCGACATGGCAGATATCATTGCCGGAAGGGGTCACGGTCCAGGTTTGACGGTAGTTCGTGATACGGATCTTGTCGCTTCGTTCAGGGATGACACCCTGCATGGGAGTTGCCATGATTTTCCATGATCCTGTCAGCGTGTCATGCCTTACGGTTACATCCACACAAAGGTCGCGGTCAACCACGGGCCAGGGAAGATCATACACCAGGTAGTACCGTGCCGACCTGTTCTTCTCATAATGAAGCACCTTGATCTGGGTAAGGTTTTTATCCCACCATTCGGTGTTATTGACATCTTCGATCATGGAAAACACCTTTTCGGCCGGCGCCTTGATATTGGTAACCCCCTTGTAGGATTTCAGGTTTTCGCCAGCCTGTTTGCAGGTGTAGATACTGATGCCGTTCTTTTCCCTGATAAATTCCCACGACTGGGCTGATACATGGGAATAAAGCCCCAGGGCGGGCAGAAGGATAAAAAGCCAGCTGATCACATAATTTCTCACGATGGATGATTTTATCGCAATTTAGTAAAAATCTGCGCTTCAACCCCGGGTAATTCTTTTCAGTGGCATGCAATCTGTCATTGGGTGGCTTGATCAATTGCCACGGGCTTCATCCCGTTGACAGCAGGCCTACTGTAATGGGAATATGTGTGAATCATGCAACATTATTCCATTGTTATGTAACATATTGCAGCCGGCAGCCCCCCACCTTTGCAGCATGAGAAAGCTTGTACAATTATTCCTGCTGGGATTGACCCTGGCAGGATACCCGAATCCATCGTTTTGCGGCGACGGGCCGGTAAACCCCGGAAGCCCGGGCATCGGCATCTTCAGGTTTGGCGCTGGCGCCGCGATCCCGTTTTATGGATGTAACGGTTCCGGAGCAGTGGCTGTGGATAATTATGACCAGAATATCTGGCAGGCTGGACCCGGCACGATCAGCCTTGGCGGGCAGATCGGGGTATCCTTTTTCAGCCGGGATTATACGACCGACAACCACCTTTACAAAAACAGGTGGTCGAATGTAGCGGTTATCGCCAGGGGCGCTTATCACTATGGCTGGGGCCTTCCGGGGTTCGACACCTATGCGGGCATTGGCGCGGGACCCCTGTTGTGCATGTTTGATAACGACGGCTACGATAACGGCCGAAAGTCGTCACACCTTACCATTCTGCCAGCCGCTTTCGCGGGGGTGACCTACTTCTTTAACAATATAATCGGCATCAATGCCGAATGCGGGTATAACCTGGCGTATGCCTCCGCCGGGATCACCTTCAGGATCACTAAATAAGCCGGCAGGGTAATCATATCCTGAGAATTCGATGAATTCCAAATACATGAGAAAATTATTATTCGATACCTTAATGAATATTGACAAATGCTGCTGAAGATGAAAAACAACCTGGTTATGCTCGCACTGGTATTATTCGTATCCTGTTTATCTGCACAAACTGTGCCTGTTCAGACCCGCAAAAAGGTGGCGCCAAATGACACCATCGTGCCGGGCAAAGGCACGCGTGAAAACCAGATCAAGAAAATTGACGAGACCAAGGTAAAACTGCTTTCCGATTCAATGGGCAACGAACCCAGGAAAAGCGCCCTCATCGATACCACCAAGCAGAACAAATATGGCAACCTGCTCGAGGACGACCCGGAATACAACAAACGGTACCCGTTCTGGATCCCGGCTGCCGAGGTGCTGGGTACCGTTACCTTAACCTGGGCGATGGACCGTTACCTGATCAATGCGCCTTATGCCCGCACAGGGATCAATACCTGGAAATACAACCTGGACAAGGGCTGGGAATGGGATAACGACCGTTTCGGGATCAACTTCATCGGGCATCCCTATTCCGGGACCCTAACTTATAATGCAGGCAGGTCGAATGGCTATAATTATTACCAATCGTTTGGCCTGGCGGTGGGTGGAAGTTTATTATGGGAATATTTCGGGGAAAACACCCGTCCGTCGTATAACGACATTATCTATACGCCGGTGAACGGCTCCTTTATCGGCGAGATCCTGTACCGGTTGAGTTCGAATGTACTCGACGACCGCACCCGTGGCGGGAACCGGGTCTTACGTGAAATTGCCGCAGGGCTGATCGATCCCATGAGGGGCTTTAACCGCCTGATCCAGGGAAAAAGCTTCAGGATAACCAACAAAGAGGTATATGAAAAGGAGCCTACCAACATCTCCCTTTATGCCGGGTTTCGCATGGTCAACAACACCCCTTACAACGCTTTCGGACCCGGCAGCCTGAGCGGCATGTTCAATGCACAGTTCGATTATGGCAATCCCTTTGAACTCCGCAGTCGCAAGCCCTTTGATTTTTTCAAACTCAGGGTCGATATCAACCCGGGAGTTGGCCGTAAATACCTGGATAATATCCTGGGATACGGGATCTTAATGGGTAAAAACGTGCAGGTGGGAAAAATGGCGCTACTTGTGGGTGGATTTCAATATATGGATTTCTGGGATAACAAAAACTTTGAACTGGGCACCATCGGCTTTGGCGCCGGCGTGATTGCCAAACTGCCCCTAAGCAAGGTAAGCAACCTCTATACGGCCATACACATTGCGGTGGTCCCGTTTGGCGGCAACAGCACCCGGTTTGTGATCGATACCACCCAGGTGAGGGATTATAATTTCGTGGGAGGACTGGAGAGCAAGGTGGAAGCCACTGCCAACCTCGGGAAATATGCCACGGCGACGCTGCGCTATTATTTCTACTGGATGCGCACCTATATCGGCACCAACGGGAACAACTTCGTGCAGATCCTCAAGCCAAGGGTAACGGTGCGGCTGTATAAGAATTTCAGCGTCGGCTGCGAGGCCCAGCTCTACTACAACGATCTCTACCAGCGGAAGATGCCTGCCGCCCATTCCATCGAAACGGAACAGAAGATATTCCTGCTGTTCTACCTGGAGGATCCGCAGCGCAGGGGATATTATAACTGATCGCCCTCTCAGTCTTTGATTATTTTCCCGGTTTCGGTGGTTGTCTGATGTATCAACCTGACCAGATAGACCCCTGCAGGTTGTTTGCCGAGATCGATCACAGTTTTGTTCTGGAGGATTTTCCCGGCAAACACCTGTCTTCCCTGTACATCCGTAACTTCCAGCTCTGCCTCTCCTGAAAAGGCTGAAGACTCAACCGTAAACTTATCCTGCGCGGGATTCGGATAAAGGTTAAGATGGCCTGCCGGGGAGGAAGTTTCATGGATGCCAACACCGCCGCCATCGCTCGTTTTCAGGATTGTACCCGAGTTGCCGAGGGCATACCCTGTATTGGCATTGGTAAATCGTATGGAAAACAGGTGGTTCCGCGTCCCGGAGTAAAGCTGGGTCCAGGTGTTGCCGCCATCGGAGGTGGAGAAGATCCTGCCGGCAAAACCCGCCGCATAACCTGTGTTTTCATCCAGGAAATGAACTGTAAAGAGGCAGGTATATCCTGCATTGGCATTTTGGCTCGTCCAGTTTCCACCATCGGTGGTCTTGAGGATGGTACCATTATCGCCAACAGCATAGCCTGTGTTGCTGTCGGTAAAACAAACACCATACAGGTGTGCCTGGGTTCCTGAGTTCAGTGTGGTCCAATTGGTTCCGTTGATGGTCTTCATACATACCCCGTGCGCTCCCACCGCATAGCCGATGCCGGGTTTGATAAACCAAACCGATAACAGTTCATCGGAGGAGACCGTCTGCAGGGTCCAGTTTGCGCCGCCATCGACAGTTCTCAAAACGATCCCCGAGGAAATATCCCCGCCAACGATATAACCTATATCCGGCGAGATGAAAAATACGGAGGTCAGTTCATACAGGGCCCCGAGATTGTGGAGCGTCCAGGTGGCGCCGCCATTGGTGGTTTTCAGGATCATCCCCGTTACATTGTCGCAGCCCACCGCGTAGCCGGTACTGGCATCTGTGAAATAGACCGAATTCAGCCTTCCCGTGGTGCCGCTGGTCTGGGCTGTCCATTCGCTTCCCCCGTTGATTGTCTTTAAAATGGTGCCGTTATAACCCACGGTGTAACCTGTATTGCCATCTGTAAAGAATACCGACTTCAGGTCATTTAAGGTAACAGCAGCCTCGATCGTCCAGGTGATTCCCGCGTCGGTTGTTTTCAACATGGCGCCGCCCGAGCCGACGGCATATCCCGTACTGGCATTCGCGAAAAATCCTGAATTGAGCCAGTTTGTAACCCCGGTAGTCTGCTGGGTCCAGTCATTCCCGCCGTTGACGGTCTTTACCACGAGGCCGCCCTCCCCGAAGGCATAGCCATGGAGGGCATCGCTGAAACAAACTGATTGCAGGTAGAGCCAGGGCGTTTCATACACCGGGAACCAGTCGGCCCCCGCGTTGGTGGTCTTGAGGATCACGCCGCCATTGTAGAAATTGTCAAAACCGGCGGCATACCCGGAATTGGCATCGGTAAAATATACTGAATAAAACGAATAGCCTTCATTCGAAGTAAACTGAACCGTCCAGGTCGTCCCGTCGGTGGTTTTCAGCATTTCGCCCTGGTAGGTCACCGCATAGCCGGTATCGGCGCCTGTAAACCAGAGGGAACATATACGAGAAGCTATTCCCGAAACCTGGGCTGTCCAGGTGTTACCGCCATTGATAGTCTTGAGGATTGTCCCTTTGGTGCCTGCCGCATAACCTGTAAGAACATCTTTAAACCACACGGTAAGGAGCGATTCATTGGTTCCTGCAACCTGCTGAACCCAGCTGGCGCCGCCATTAACCGTTTTAATGACCGTACCATTTCCGCCAACGGCGTAACCCGTATTTGCATCCGGAAAACAGATGGCCGCCAGGGAGGAGACCCCTGAATTGAGTTGCGTCCAGTTCAATCCCCCGTTGGTCGTTTTTACGATCGCGCCGAAATCAGCCACGGCGTAGCCGGTGTCGGGACTGACAAATACGGTGCAATACAGGTCGTTGCCCTGCGGGACAGGGTTGGCCCACTGCCAGTTTTGCGCGTGAAGCAATCCGGTTAAAGACAGGAGGAGTAAAAGGGTGAGAAACTTTATCATGGTGCAGATTTTGGTGAGTATTTTATAGAAAAATAATCGTTAGTCAACTTCGGTCAAATGAAATCTCTTTAATGGGAAGGGATCAGTCACTACGATTACTGATCTGGCTGCGGTCAATCAAAGTTAGTTAATTATGGATCATAATTATTTTTTATTGCCAGGATCGGCAAATTAATTATTCTGACTAACCACAATTATAGTAGTAACATTCCTGGAATCATTCTCTTGCCTGCGACCGGCCAGTCTCAAATAAAATTGATATCCTCTTTTATAACTACCGCTACTTTCTTTTGCTACCACCAAAAGACAATAGCAAAGAAAAGTCACAGCTGCATGAAAGTCACTAAAAATCTTCGTCATTATAAAGTACGAAGTACAAGGTA
>SESG01006570.1_pt1 | contig 46745 bp, 31 predicted proteins | sample 3171421 | NCBI WGS metagenome assembly SESG01 (sample SAMN10866946, study PRJNA518727) | freshwater metagenome | biome: subpolar coniferous forest; feature: holomictic lake; material: water; isolation source: holomictic Lake 227, 6 m and 8 m depth | place: Canada: near Kenora, Ontario | collected...
GGTCTTGGTGATGGAAAGATCAGCACATGGCGCGACAGTCACGTTGAAGCTGCAGACAGCTGGGGTATTCCCGGAGGGATCAGTGTATTGGTAAGTAACAGTGGTTATTCCCGGAGGGAAAGTTGATCCTGAGGCAAGGCCACTTGTCCGGATGCCAGAAAGACCGCTTCCACCGCAATTGTCATTAAATGTTGGTGCAGTGTAAGTTACGACAGCACCGCAAATTCCCGGATCGTTCCCGACAGAAATTGGACTTGGACAGCTTGCCACTGTAGGCGCAGTATTGTCCAGCACGGTAACAGTCGCAGTACTACTGCTTGTACAACCATCGGCTGAGGCAGCCACTGTAAATGTTGATGAATGTGTATTAAGTGGATCACTACTGGTAAAAGTACCTGTTGGACTGTTAGTTCCGCTTAAACCCGGACCGCTAAGTGCTGGATCATTAGTTCTTGTCCAGGTGATTATGGTTCCGCTGACCCCATTCGGATTTGTGGCTGTTATCGCAAAGCTGCTTCCTGGGCAAACAGTCTGACTCGTCGGACTAAGGCTGATGCTGGGTATTGGTTTCACAGTAACTGTAACAGTGAATGACGAGCCGTCACAAATTCCGGAAGAAGGGATGATCGTGTAAACAACGTCATGAGGGCTGTTGGTGCTGTTTGTAAAGACGTCATTTTTGATAGCATCAGAGCTTGTCGTAACGCCGGAAACGGCTGATCCTGTGAGCGAAGGATCAACAACAACGGCAATATTGTAGGAGGTAATCGGGGACGCATTATTTCCTGTAGTTGGTAAGGTAATATTGGTAATTACGCCACTACAGACCGATGTTACAACATTACTCACTGTTGGCGCAACGCAGGAGGTGATGGTTATTGTTTGTGCACAGGTCACAGTATTCCCGCCTAAATCAGCAATAGTGAAGGTTCTGGTAACTACGATTGGATTGGTTCCGGTGCTACTGTCCTTGTATTTCAAGGTGTAACTACAGTTATCACTGGCTGTTCCACCTGCTGTGGTAAAGGCAGAAATCTGACCGGCTGTTGTAATAAAGACATCCGATTCACTGTAAGTCAGACCGGTAATGGCCGCCGTTGAACTTCCATTAATGCCTGCATTTGTCGGGCAATTAAGGGTAGGAGGGGTATTGTCAGTAACGGTAGTTACGTCGGTGGCTGTTGTATTGTTCGCTGAATTTGGATCAGTTGTCGTACTGCTCACAGATGCGATATTGTTAAATGAACTGCATTGATTCAGTGAAACATTGCCTCTGATATAAATAACGAATGAGCTTCCTGCATTCAAAGGACTCCCAATACTATAGGTTCCAGGCCATCCTGTATACCAGGTGTTACCATAATCCGGTGAATATTGAACACTTGAAAGCGCGACAGGTAATGGATTATCAGTGATCTCCGGGTTCGCTGCTTGACTCGGCCCATTATTGGTAACAGTCAGGGTGTAGGTCATCGACTGGCCCAGAATAACAGGATCCGTATCATGTGTCTTGGTGATTGAAAGATCAGCTTGTACTGAAACACTTGGAGTAACACTTGATGTGTTGTTGCTAAGATCCCGGTCAGTTTGGTTCGGTGTTCCGACTGTTGCTGTATTCGTATAATTTCCTGAAGTATTCACTGTTGCTGTGATAGTCAAGGTCGCTGTCCCGCCGTTTGCAAGGCTTGCGATATTCCAGATACCGCTGCTGTAAGTAAAGCTTCCTACCGTTGGTGTGGTATTTGAGACATAGGTATATCCTGAAGTTAATACATCCGTCACCGTTATTCCAGTAGCTGCACTAGGACCATTGTTCGTCACCACCAAAGTAAATATTACGTTATTTCCCGCAAAGGGCGTTGGATTATTTACGGTTTTAACAATAGCGAGGTCTGATATTTCAACTGGTACAGGTGTTATGGTAGACGTATTATCAGAAGGATCCGGATCAACAGTAGGACTGCCGATTGTTGCTGAATTGGAATAACTGCCTGTTGCTAAAACAGTTGCAGTTATTGTCATGGTTGCCGTTCCCCCGTTGGCCAGGTCGAATCCCGACCATAGTCCTGTACCGTTGTTATAACTCCCTACAGTTGCCGTATAGGATTGGAAACTATATGCTGAAGTCAATACATCTGTAACCGTTACTCCAGTTGCATCACTCGGTCCGCTATTCGCAACAGCAATGGTAAATGTTACGTTTTGTCCCACATCCTGTGTTGGGTTGTTTGCGGTTTTAATAATGCTTAGGTCAGCAAGTGGAATAGGAACCGGTGTGCTGGTCGCAACATTAGCACCAGGACCGGGATCATCGCTTGTTGTGCTGATGGTAGCGGTATTCACATAAGTCCCGCTGGCCTTAACTGTTCCCGTTACATGGAGCGTTGCTGTTGCCCCGTTCACCATATTGCCAACAGTCCATACGCCTGTTCCGGGAATATAAGTTCCGGATCCATCGTCACTCACATAGGTATAGCCACTGGGAAGTTGATCGTTTACTAAAACACCTAATGCCAGGCTAGGGCCATTGTTAGTGGCAGTAAGGGTAAATACGACATTACTGCCAACATTTGGCGTAGGATTATCTACTGTCTTCGAGATACTCACATCAGCATTATCCGTAATAGTCAATACAACAGTTGCTGTACTGCAGATTCCTGTATAAGGATCAGGAAGGCAAACCTGGTAGCTGAATTGGTCAAGACCATGGTAATTTAAGAATGGCGTATAGGTAAAAGTTCCATCCGTGTTTAAAACAAGGCCACCATTTGTTGGGCCTGATGATACTGTGAATGCAGAACCAGGTTCATAGGTGTCATTGGAAGTAACAGTACCCCCGACAGCAGTATTTATTGGGCCTGAAAAATTATCACTAACAGCATTTGGGCCTACAGTAATAATAATGGTAACATTATCAGAACTAAGCCCGGTTGGGTCAAATACTTTATAATATAGATCAAGTGTCCCGGCATAATTGGCCGTTGGTACAAATGTAAACGAACCATTAGAATTCGGATCCCAATTTAAAGTGCCCTGACCCGGATCCGGCTCAACGGTATTGAAGAATTGCATTCCGGCAGGCAAACTCAAGGCCCCATCTGGGTCAGTGTCATTGGGAGCTACTGTTCCACTAACAGGTGTGTTATAATTTGTTGTAAAAGTATTTGGTAATGCAATGGGAGGATCGCAACTTATTGTTGAAACAGAACTTGATGTATTTGCAGTACATCCATTCGCATCGGTTACGCTAACAGAATAAACTCCGGCATCTAAGCCTGAAATATCCTGTGTTGTCGCACCTCCTGTCCAAAGGTAAGTATAGGGCGTCACACCACCTGTAGCAATGGCATAAGCCGTGCCATCTGTACCTAAACAGCTTTTGGGATATGTAATCATCGAAACATTGATACCAGATGCTGTGCCAACGCTGGTGACGAGGGATGCGGTACAACCATTAGCGTCAGTAACGGTTACTGTGTATGAGTTTGCGGTTAAATTTGAGAGGTCCTCTGTTGTTGCGAAATTACTCCATGAAAAGGTCGGAGTGCTAACACCTCCATTGACAACTGTGAGGTCAATGGAACCGGTACCGATACCACAGAATGAGGATGAAACGCTCGTGGAAAACAGTTCCATTTGTGTCGAGGGTTGTGTTATTGTTGCCGTATTAGTTGCAGTACAACCATTAGCATCCATAACATGAATATTATAGATGCCTGCAGCCAGGTTATTAATGACTGAAGGGGTACTGTTTTCAGTTGCACCTGTTGACCATAAATATGTTATGGTCCCGGTTCCTCCACTGGCTGTAGCTGAGACACTGCCGTTTGACCCGTTTAAACAACTTACTGCTGTGGGAGTTACGCCAACTGATAATATTGCTGCAGGCTCAGTTAAGGCTGCAGCGCTTAAGATAGAAGTGCATAAATTGGCATCTGTAATCGTAACAGTATAGGTTCCAGCTGGAATGTTGTTCAAATCCTGGGTCGTAGATGTAAATGAGGCCGGGCCTGACCATGAGAAGGTATAGGGCGAGATGCCTCCACTTACAGAAAGTATGATATTCCCATCATTGCCGCCTTTGCAGGAAACATTCTTATTGGCCATCGATGGGTTAATTGCCGTAGCTTGTGTTATGGTAAAACTTGTTGCGGCCGAATAACAGCCATTTGCATCTCTGACAGTTACGATATAGGTTCCTGCACTTAGTGAAACGCGGTCTTCATCAAAGATGCTACTTCCCCAATCATATGTATAGGCCCCGGTTCCTCCGCTGGCAGTAATATTGATTGCACCGGTAGTAGCTCCGTTGCATTTTACATTGGTAACGATTCCTGAAACTGTAATGCTGCTTGTTTCTGAAACAGTTGAACTTGCATTGGCAGTACAACCATGGCTGTCGGTTACAGTAACTGTATAAAAGCCAGAAGCAACATTTGTAAGGTCTTCCGTGATCGCACTGTTTGACCATGAATATGTTTTGGTTGCTGTTCCACCAACGGCAGTGAGGTTAACATTTCCGCTAGATGCGCCAGCGCATAGCGGGGGCGTTGATAAAGCTGATGCAGCAAGCACATCAGGTTGCGTGATTGTGGCAGTAGTGCTCGCCGTACAACCATTGACATCGCTTACATGCACCGAATAGGAACCTATTACCAAACCAGTGATATCCTCTGTGAGGGCTCCATTACTCCAGGTTTGGGTCTTGGTAGCTGTTCCTCCACTAATTGTCAGGTCAATAGCACCATTGGCCCCGCCAAAACAACTGACCTCAGTGATTGCTGTAGACAGGGAAAGAACTGCTGGTTCGGAAATAACTACGGAACTATTGATGTATTGGCAATTTTTATTGTCAGTGACCGTGAGCAGGTATGTTCCTGCAATCCTTCCGGAAATATCCTTGGTAAGCGCACTGAAACCTCCACCTGATTTTGACCATTGATAGGTATAGGGTGAAGTCCCGCCGGCTGGCGTTAAAATAACCTGGCCGTTGCTCCCGCTATTACATCCCACATTCGTTACAGTAGGCGTTGCAGATAAAGCAGTTGAAGGTTGAGTGAGGGTAAAAGATTGGTGGAGCGTACAGGTATTGGCATCGGTAATAGTTACATTAAAAGTGCCTGCTGTCAGACCTGTCTGGTTGTTATTATTGGCATTATCCTGGCCTGACCCGTTACCCGAGGCCCAATTATAGGTATATGCTGAAGTCCCACCCGAAACAACAAGGTCGATAACTCCGCTTGATCCAGCATTGCAATTGATATTTGTCATAAGCGCATCTGCCTGTAAGGCGTTCGGCTCTGTGATGGTGAACGGGGCTGTCGTACTACAATTTGCGCCAGCATCCGAAACTGTCACATAAAAAGTACCTGCGGATAAGTTGCTAAAACTATTGGTTGGAATGGGCCCGTTGCCATCGCCCCAGTCATAGGTATATGGACTGGTCCCACCTGAAGTAGAAATGGAGACAGAACCATTTGTTCCATCCTTACATGTTACTGGTGTCGGTGTTATGGTAAGGCTCAGACCACCACTGGTTGTGACATTAAAATTACTTGAACTGTAACAGCTTGTGGATAAGTTTGTGACAATGACGTTGTAAGTTCCTGTTGAAAGACTTGAAATTGTTGAAGTTGTCTGTCCTCCTCCCCATAAATAAGAATATCCGGCTCCTGTGGGTGACGAAATGCTGATAGAGCCATCAACAGCACCACAACTTGTAGCACCAGTAGGAGTACCGCTGATGGAAGGTCCGCTATTAACCGTAACGCTTACCACTGCAGTGGCTGTGCATCCTTCAGCGCTTGTAACCGTAACGTTATAGTTTCCGTTGTTTGTCACCGAAACCGCATTATATAGATAAGGCTCGGCTACCTGGCTTGTAAAACTCGGGCCAGACCATGCATAAGAAATACCACCGCTGGCGTGAAGCTGTATGTTTCTCCCGGTGCATGCCGGATCTGCAGTCGCCGTGGCATTAGGCGATTTAACATAAACCGTACGGCAGGTCTGGAGCGATGTCCCGCAGGAGTTTAAAGCATCCACGCAAACCTGATAAGTCCCAACGGCAACACCAGTCCAGTTTACCGTGATAGAAGGTGTTCCATTTCCACTGACAATACTTGCTCCTGCAGGTACTGTCCAGGTATAGCTCGTATTGGCAGGATCGGGATCTACAGAAAAAACACTGGAAACATCTGACTTACAAACATTATAACCCGTACATCCTACTGGCGCACTCAATGTTGTTGTTGACGTTGCCGTACAGCCCAGGTTATCTGTTACAGTAATATTGTAGATTCCGGCAATGATATTCGTTCTGTTAGCCCCATTGTTTGTCCCGATAAGGTCAGCCCAATCATAATTAAATGGAGAGTTTCCGCCATTTACTGTTGTCGTTATCGTTCCATAATCACTGGTACAGGTAGGTTGGGTTGGTGTTAAACTTAAACCTAGAGAATTACACAAACTCTTTCCAAATCCAAATTCAGAAAACCCGCTGAGACCGGTACGCCCTGCAGTGACTCCCTGGTTGTTAATATCAAATGTACCCCATCCTGTGGAGGACCATGGCCCTGCTGAGGCACGTTTCAGAAGGTGAACTGCTTCAGCTGTCGGATAACTGGAGAAACCTGTTCCTGTCAGTTGAAGATCGTAATTGGTACTTGCCAGGCTATTGGCAGCGACCAGCGTCCAATAACCTTCAGTAAACTGATAGTCAATTTTTGAACCCCCATCTAAAGGTAATGACGACAATCCATTGGAACCAGGATCTGTCGGGATGAAATTTGCTGTAAGCGATCCGTTTTGGTCAAGGCTTGTAAAGGTAACCAGGGCATTCATGTTGGCCGTGGAAGTGCCGGTTCCCGTCGATGTCCCAATGGGAAATCTCTTGGCACCCGTTGAAGTGAACCATCGTTTAAATGAACCGATAATATTCCCATTCGTATAGCTCAGCGTACCTTCCGAAGGCGTTGAACTACCTAATTCCAGTGTTGCTGAACCACAATTAATATTCCCTGAAGTCATGCTAAGGGTAGAAGTAACAACAACACTAGTTGTACTGCCCGCGATAATCAGGTTCGTTCCGCTTTTTGCGACTGTCAGATTGTTAAATGTTTTTGTCACAGAAGTGCCTAAGATACTCTGATCAATAAGAGTGTTGTTAAAATTGATGGTGCCGCTGCCGCTTAAGGTACCCCCGTTATTGGTCCAGTTCCCCGATATGTTATGCGTATATGTTGAGCCATTAAAAATTGTTCCTGAGCCAATTGTGACGTTTCCGCCAACAGTGATTCCCGCACCCGCAGCTGCAGTAACGGTCCCCGATAAGGTAAAGTCACCTCCAATGGTCAATCCTGTCCCGGGCATTGTTTTTGTCCCGCTGCCACTAAGGATCAGCGTTGAATATCCTGCTGTACTGCCATTCGGATTTATGAGCGTTTGGGCTGTTCCGTTGTATTCTATCGTGTTTGCTGAAGCTGCTGCATTCAAGACACCACTTCCCACCAGGCTCATTGCTCCGGAAATACGCATGACGTTTCCCGTCTGGGGTGTCAGCGAAGCTCCATTTGCAATGGTAACATTATAAAAATTCGTTGGGTCCGACATGGTTGCCGCAGGATTCGTAAATAATACGGTGCTCGTCCCACCATTGAGAGTTCCTGAGTTTGCCCAGGCCCCGCTACTTCCTGTTACGGTGAGCGTTGTTCCACTGCCGCCATTCACAATACCCCCAACGTCTACTGTCAGAGTTTTTACAGAAGCTGCCGGACTCGTCGGTATTGTCGGATCATTATTTGTTAGCGTGGCATTCGGTATCACAACATCGTTGGTACTACCCGGAACAGTACCTTGATCCCAATTGGTCGTGACATTCCAGTCAGTACTTGTTGTACCAGTCCAAACATAACTCAAAGATGATTTATTTGCCAGGCTCCAGTAATGATTTGTATAAGCGGTTGGGAAATAGCTAATACTAAGATTGGACAGTGACACCCATTTATTGCTTGTGTTTTTATTTGATTTGCCAAGTTCAACAGGAGTGCTGGGCTGTGCATCCCATAGCACAAGGTTGGATTCTAAATTTGCATTAAGTTCAGTATTAAGATAATGTAAGCCCAGTGTAAGTGTCCCGGATCCCCCTGTACGGATGATGTCATAATTTCTTTGCAAAGCGCCGGTTTCCCAGGAAGGAGCAGCACCGATGGCGATTTTGAAACTCATATCAGTCGGCAAAGTGCCGCCAGTAGCAAAGTTCAGCGTAGTAAACTGATTTCCAAAGGTATAATCCGTAGCAGCCACAAAGGATGTTCGTTTCACGATACCCGTAACATCGCCTGTCCCGGTGGTCGTTGCGCTTGCACCCATATTGAGCGTAAAGGGCGTCGTATTCATGTCGAGACAGCCCTGGGTAGCTGAGAAATTTGAACTATTTAAATTCAAAATACCATTAACAGTAATATTGGCGTCAGCCTTCTTATTGTTAGTCCCGGTCCCGCTAATAGTCAAATTGCTGTAGGTCATGCCTTTGACAGTCTGGGTGGCTGTCGCGGCATATTCAACTGTTGTTCCCGAAGTGATATTAGCGGTGGCAAAAGCAGGAAAAGTAGTCGCTGTGCCTGACCCAAGTTTAAAAGTCCCAGATTGAAGGTTTAGCGTTCCTGTCGTGGTGATCTGATTACCACCGTCGTTAAAGATACTCCCACTGATAACACTGCCTATATACAGTGTCGTAGTCCCCAGGTTTTTAGTCCCCCCGAGCGTAACCCCTGTAGAATTTGCATTTTCAATTTTCACACCCCCGGTTCCACTCCATGTAGCAGGAAATTCGCTCCCGGTAGTTTGGGCAGCACTTCCTTTATACTGCAAGGTCGCAGAGCCTCCATAGGTAAGCGTGCCCGTTAGCGTCGTTGTGGCAGTTCCTTCCATTGACAGAACGCCAGCCACGGTCGTAGTTCCTGTTGGGAAGGTTTTGGCGCTTGTGCCCGAGAGCGTGAGGTTGGTATAAGTCGTTGCTAATACTGTCTGCGTATTCGATCTGTTGTAGTTTACAGTAGCACTTGTACCGTTAAAAGTTGTTGTACAGCTTCCTCCGTTGGTAGTCAAAGTAAAGGGAGCCGTCGCGCCTAATATAAGGGTCCCGCTTTGGGTAGCCCCGCTTGCCATGGTTAGTGTTGAAATACTTGCAGCGCTGGATGAACCTTCATTGGCTAATGTTACGGTCCCATTTACTGTTAGAGTTCCACTTGCAAGGTTAAAAGTCGAATTTATCATTCTTGTATTACTAGAGCCAAAAAAACTTGAAACGTTAAAGTTTCCTGAAACAGTAATTGCGGTCAGGGTAGATGTTACAATATTTGTACGGGTTGTTCCGCTGGAAGGAGTACCATCAATACCAACCTGGACAGACCCGCATGTAAGAGTTCCTGCACCTGCGAGAGTATACGCTGTATTGTAATTATATGAATTAAACGCCAAAGCTCCACCACCCAAATTTAAGGTACTGCTGACAGATAAAGTTGTCGTATTGGCAGCGGCCGGCGAAAAATTCATCGAAGCTGCCGTGGTCGCCCCGTTTAAGGTTACTGTGCCCGAAGTTTTTGTAATTGAAATTGCACCGGTCGTAGTAAAGGCATCAATACTTTGAGTTGTCGTACCTGAAATCGTTATAATACTCGATCCTGCAGTTAGAGTACCACTATTGGAAAAGTTACCTCCGAGGTTTAGACCAAAATTGGCCGTAGCAAGGGTAACCCCACTATTGATGGTAAGTGCTCCGCCTATTACCGCAGCAATACCCAGGGTTTTAGTTCCGCTTCCAGCCAGGGTAAGAATATTAAAGTTAGTTGAAGCAGTTCCGCCAATGCTTTGCGTGGTCCCGTTAAAAGTTACCGTACTGCTATTGCGTGTGAAAGTCCCGCCATTAGTCCAGTTGCCGCTGACTGTCAGTGTATTTGAGCCTGTAATAGTCAAAGTCGCTCCCGAATTGATGGTAATATTATTACATACAGCTGCAGCCCCGATGCTGGGTGCAAAAGGAGTCCCTGAAGGAATTAACACATTCGTTGACGAAGTCGGTATGATTGAACCACACCAGTTGGATGCTGTATTCCAGTCAATACTGGTAGAACCAATCCAGTCCCCCGGATTACATACTGCTACACTTAAAATGCCAGTGGATGACGCGAAAAAGGTTGCGTCGGTAACATTGACTACCGGAGAACCACCGGTATTTCCATAGGTTTTATTGGTAGTCTGTGAAACGCCTCCAAGGGTTAGCGTCAAACTAGTATTAGATAGCCCTGTCCCCAAATTAACTTTTGCACCAGTGTTAATATTTAGTAATCCATTGATAACTTTTGCTCCTCCAAAAGTTACTGCATTACCACTGGTGTTTGCAATGATAACCCCCCCTGAGCCACTAAAGGTTGCAGGGAATTCACCACCTGTGGTTTGTGCCCCTGTTCCGTTATATTTTAAAGTGGCTGCAGAACCATAGGCAATTGTACCTGTTGTTGTTGCCGTTCCTTCCACGGAAAGAATCCCGTTAACCGTTCCGCTTAAGGTCTTTGTGCCTGTTCCGGAAAGAGTTAAGTTGCCAGTATAAGTTCCATTCACTATCGACTGTGTTCCTCCATTATAATTAATATTCCCCGCAGTCACAGTAAAAGCGCTTGAAATCGTTGGGCTTCCACTTATAAACATTGTTCCGCTGGCTTTATTTATAGTTATTGTACGAAAAGCAAAACTTCCGCTTAAAGTCTGATCAGAAGTTCCATTAAATGTTGGAGAAACCCTGGCTGTGCTGCCATTCGGACCTGTTCCTGAGAAAGTCCAATTTCGGGTTAAAGCAATAGTCAAACCATTTGAATTGCCACTGCCAGGTCCTGAAATAGTACCTGCACCTGCCACATCTCCTGTTACAGTTAGAGTAACAGCAGATGTTGAAGTGAGAGTTCCTCCCGTATTCACGGTCACTCCTGCACAAGTTGCAGAACCAGTCACCGTAACAGTATGTCCATTGGCAATTATTATTTGATCCCCGGATGCGGGAACTGTGCCTCCTGGCCATGGTGCATTGTTCGTGGTTGAACTCCAGTTTCCACTCCCTGCAGTAGTAATAATTGCCCCATTTACTCCTGCAACAAAGCAAATCAAAAGCACCACACTCAACCACATCCCGCGTATCACAAAATTAGATACACCTGAATATCTAAAGGAATTTGTCCCCGCATTCTCATGCATCAATTCCACCCTAATTTTTGTATCGTTTTTCATAAAAAATATTTTAAGCCCGCTGAAGGAATTTCTTAGTGATTAATAGTCGCTGGTTTCACCGGGTTTGGATTCACCGGGCTAACTGTGACACTGATACTTGCCGTGCACCCATGGGCATCAGTAACGGTCACGCTATAGGAAGTGCTTACAAGACTAGTGCGGTTTTGAGCATTGTTTGTGCCGGGTAAATCTGCCCAGTCAAAATTATAAGGCCCTGTTCCTCCACTGACTGTCAGGGTAATTCCGCCATCTGCAACGCCCGGACAACTGGCCTGGCTTATCGTGGTGCTAAGGCTTAAGGCATCCGGTTGTGTTACCATGGCACTCGTTGTTGTGCTACAATTGTTGGCATCTTTCACAGTAATTGTGTAAGGACTTGCTGAAGCAGGTTTCACAAATGTATTCCCAGCCTGAAAGCTGATTCCGTTGATACTGTATTGTAAGGCAGGTGTTCCGCCGCTTGCTGTAACTGTTATTGTCGAAGTTCCACCATTGCACCCTACAGCTGGTGCAGAAGCAGAAGCTGTAATGCCTGTTGCCTGTGTCACTGAGATTCCACTGGAAATTCTTGTGCAGAAATTGGCATCCGTCACCGTCACAGCATAGGTCCCAGCCGGAAGGCCTGTACGATTCTGTGCTGTCGCCCCATCGTTCCATAAATAAGTCTTCGTTCCCGTGCCGCCGCTAATACCTAATGATATTGCTCCCGTGCTCTGTCCGTTACACAATACATTCGTAACTGAAGGTGTGATCACCATCAGGTCAGGCTGCGTGATGATAATGCCACCGGCATTGACAGCACAATGACTGGCATCCGTAGCGGTAACTGCATAGGTGCCAGCCGGGATGCCGCTGCGGTTTTGGGTCGTCACCGCGTCATTCCATAAATACGTATAGGGCGAAGTGCCACCACTTGGCGTGCTAACAAGAATGCTTCCTGTCGAAAGTCCATAACACAACACAGCGGTTGGCGTCGCTGAGAGTGCACCAATAGCGGGATTCTCCCCGATAGTGACCGTGAATGTCTTGCCGCAACCTGCGCCATTGCCTGAAGTCACGCTTACTGTATAGTCGCCTGGCGCTAAGCCGCTGATCGTGGTGCCAGATCCTGAGCCGCTTCCACCACCCGTTTTTGTCCAACTCCAAACATAAGGAGCCGGTGCAAGGGTGATCGCCATAGTAATTGTCCCGTTAGAACTTCCGTAACATGCATTGGTCAGTGCCGTAACTAATTGTAAATCACAGGTAATCACTGTGGCCTGAGAGGCATTGGATACCCGGCCGCAGATGTCAGTGAGCGTCACCGTAATCGGGCAAATGCTTGTGCCATTGACAGCAGGGGGTGTAAAAATCGCATGTGAGATATCTCCCGGATAGGCAGGGTCAGCAGCAAAAACTCCGCCACAGGGTGTCGCCCAGCTAACGGTATAATTGCTTGGGAAAGCACCCGATGGCCATACAAAAGAAACCGGCGTGGGGCTGCCCGACACTACCGCCGTTGGAATACCTGTGATGTCAGGCGTTAGCGTAGCATCTTTTCCCGCCATAAACGAGAAATTAAAGAAAACTCTTTGCGCGGCGATATTCGCCGGCAGCAGTGCATTGTTGAGCGAATGAGCCGCTTCTATCATTACATATCCGCGACCATCCAGGCCAAATCCCCTGCCAAAAGCGATGATGGCCGCACGATACTTTGCATCAACACCTGCAACTTGTAAATGATCCGGGTCATAGGCTCCAATGGTCGTTGTTGTGCGCCATCCTCCATTTAATTTTGGAAGGTAAACTTGTTCAAGTCCATTTTGTGTCGCCCCGTCGATAACGCCCATGAACTGCATAAAGGGATTGTTTGGACTCGTATAAGTATAAGGCGGAGTACCATTGGTATGGTGATTGTAAAGTACAAGGGCATTTTCTACAGTAGTCACTGTGCCCGCAGGAAAAGCAACACCAGGATCCTTTTCTGTAAGGAAATTCGTCTGCTGTGCATGGTCTGCCAGGTTAAACATGTCTTCCAACTCACTCCCTGCCGTACATGATAACCAGATTGACCCTTTGTAATTCAAATTCCAGAAATACAAATTACTATGAGTTCCCCATTGTGGATAAGCATGTGGCATCACAAAGATATCGTCACAATAAGCCAGCTGAGAAGGAAGTCTCGTTAATGAATATGCTGCGGGCGGGATCCCGGCATTGGTGAAATAAGGAACTGCCACACTCCCGTTCAAAAGGTCCATGGTCCAGCGCGGAACTGCCGTTACGGAAAGCGTATAGGCAACAGGTACCGATATGGGTGAGGTCGTCGTTACTCCAACAACTCCTTGCGTCTGCCAGTAAGCAATACGCGCATCAATAGTTGGAGAACGATATTCCGATGCAACAATAAAAGGCCCCCCTTTATAATCTATTCCACTATAGGTAAAATCAATTCCGTCTTTTAATTTCGTAGGTGAGATCACCCATTTTATTGGAATCTTGTAATTTTTTATCAGATCATACACCATCCCATAGGGTTTCAGTGCGTTGCCTACATTCTGTGGCACAACACCCATGTTGACAATAAAGGCACCCGAAGAAAAGGCCTCGGTTTGAGAATTTGCTTTTACGAAGCAAAATAACAACAGGACCAGGATGGCGACGATTCGCCTGGCTTTCCTTGTTATGTTTTCTAAAATGTAGACGTTTGTCATTATCAATATGTTTTGAATGTGGCACAAAAAACATTCAACCTATGTATGCCATAAGTTGAAAAAATAAATAAAATTGGGGCTCCCCCCCCCCCTAATAGACGAGAGCTATATCTACATCACAATACATGCAAATATACGCACTTAGTGATGTGAAACAAAATATTAACAAAAAGGTTCCAATATACTAAAGAAATAAATATTAAGTTTTTAATATACAGTCTTTAAATGTAAAACATGTTAATATGTTTAGTATTCGCATGGATCTAATTGATCCACCTTCCCTAATCGTCCTCCAGCGTCGACGTATCTCCAATCTCCTCTCCCCATTCCTTCGCCTTTAAAATCCTTCTCATGATCTTCCCCGAACGGGTTTTCGGCAGGCTTAATACAAATTCAATCTCTTGTGGCATTGCCAACGGACTAAGTTTCTTCCGTATATAATTCATGATGATTAGCTCAGTGTCCTTATTCCCTTCATATCCGGGTTTCAAAGTCACAAATGCCTTCACCACTTCCATATTGATATCATCTGGTTTGCTTACTACGGCTGATTCTGCAACCATCTCGTTTTCCAACAAAGCAGACTCTACTTCGAAAGGACTCACCAGGTGTCCTCCTGTATTGATGACATCATCATCACGCCCGACAAACCAATAATAGCCTTCATTGTCGATGCTGGAACGGTCGCCTGGCAAATACCAGCCATTTTTGAATTTGGTTTTATAAGTCTCGTCATTACGCCAGTAAGTACGCATCATAGCCGGCCATCCGGGCTTGAATCCAATCAGACCGATTTTTCCGCTCTCCGTAATGGGTTCCATCGTCTTCATGTCCAGCACGCAAGCTGTGATTCCGGGAAATGGCTTGCCCATTGAACCGGGTTTTATCTTCATGCCCGGGAAATTGGTGAGCATCATCGAGCCAGTCTCTGTCTGCCAATAAGTGTCGAGAAAGGCATGGCCAAAAACTCGCTCCGACCAGATCACTGCTTCCGAATTTAAAGGCTCTCCCACGCTGGCAAGATGCCTAAGGCTGCTGAGATCATAATTTTTGATGATATCTGATCCGGCTTTCATTAAGGATCTGATGGCTGTTGGCGCTGAATACCATACAGTTACACGGTGCTTCTCCATGAACTTATACCAGGCATCTGCGCTAAATCCGATATCCATCACACACGAAGTCACTCCACAACTGAAGCCGCCGATGATGCCGTAGGAGGTGCCGGTAACCCAGCCAGGATCAGCAGTACACCAGTAGATGTCATCATCCTGAAGATCAAGTACCCACCTTGTGGTGAGATATTGTGAAATCAAAGAATAATGGACATGCAGAACTCCTTTCGGCTGTCCTGTTGTGCCGGAGGTGTAATGGATAACAGACGGCGATTCTGCCGTCGTTGGGTGAATATCATAATGCTCAAGCCAGGGCGTTTTATGCAAATCAAAAGTAAATTCACGCTCCAGCAAAGGCTTGGCCGGATCTGCATCCACAATAATCAGAAATTCCAGGTTTGGTAACCTATCCAGGATCTTACGCACTTTAGGCGCATGTTTCTTCTGAGTGATGATAGCCCGTGTCTGGGCATTGTCAAGACGAACAAACAATGACTCGTCACCAAAGGCCGAAAACAAGGGCTGCGCAATGCCTCCCATCTTTAAGATCCCAAGGAATCCAATATATAACTCGGGAATTTTATCCATGAACAAACAAACCCGATCTTCTGCTTTGAGGCCAAGCCCACTCAAAAAACCGGCTACAGTATTGCTTGTCAACCTGAGCTCATTGTAGGTGTATTGTCGTGACTGCCCCATCAATCCTTCCCAAATCAACGCAGTTTTGTCGCCTTTTCCCTGCTGGCAGATACGGTCAGTGCAGTACCATCCAATATTCAGATTATCCCCGCTTTTATAGTCTAGTTCTTTCTCAGAAATATCCCATGAAAAATCCTTAATTCTCTCATCATACGAGCCAATATTCGACATATTTGTTTTATGTTTATGTTTCTAGAACAACAGTAGCTGTAGCGTATTCTTTGATATGTGAAATAGTAAGATGCATATTGGCAATGTGATGCTCATTCGCAAAATCAAGGGCTTTCCCATGAAGCAGAAAATTAGGCTTCCCGAGCTCGTCATGGATTACTTCAATGTCATGAAAAGTGATTCCAAGCCTCCATCCTGTTCCTATAGCTTTCATAAAGGCTTCCTTGGCCGCAAAACGCGCAGCATAGTGCTGGTTTTTGTGACGCTTCGACTCACAATAAGCGATCTCGCCCGGACTAAAGACTTTCTCGGAAAAGCTTCCTCCTTTGTTTACAAGACCGCCAACACGTTCAACTTCAATAATATCTGTACCTATTCCGTAAATCAATTTCCTGCGAATTTTATAAATAATTATGAAAATTGGTGCTAATATATGAAAATCTGTGAATTCAATAACAATAGGCTGTTTTTTTTCCTTGGTTTAATTTCCCGCTTTTCCATGCAATCGTAACAAAACACGGAAGATTCGGAGACAGCAGGTTTTCGCGAATTTTTTCCCTGCGCCCCAGCGCCCCAGCGTGAAACATTTCTTTTTTCTCGCGGAGGCGCAGTTCAACCTTCAACCTTCATCCTTCATATATCAACCTTCATCCTTAAAAACTAGTCACCATCTTCGAATCAATCGAATATTCCTTGTACTTATCTTCGAAGTCTCCTGTCTGCTCCCTCAAAATCCATTTCGAAAGAATGACCTTATGCGGAAATTTGTTTTTGGCATTCAACGACATCTCATATTTCCGAAAGCTCGCATCAGCCTCGAATTTGATGATCGTCAGATGCTTCGCCTGTACAACAGTCCTTGCAGAATCTGAATACAACTCAGTATATAAAAACAAAACATCAGGCTTTTGCTTAAAAACTTTCCCATCGAAAAGCCAGGTACTGCCTTTGATCGAGTTAATACAACATTCCACCGGGATGATGTCGATCCATTCATTCCGTTTTGGATCAAAATAACGGATAGCCCCGGTCTTTTCTCCAGTAACCTTATAGGTGAGGACAAGCTCTTTTTGTCCCAGCTTGATTTTACTGAACTTCGGATAGTCCCTTGCCAGGTCTAGTTCAAATGCTTTCTGTGGATGTAAGGCAACAAAATCCCCGACCTTGTTGAAATCTCCAACAAGCAGGCTCGAATTGGTCTGCGCTTTTATAACGTATGAAAAGGTAATTCCAATGAAAATAAACAAGGCAATCTTTTTCATGTGATTTCTGTTATTTGATATCAAAGGTACTGAATCTTTATTTAGTAAGGATCAGTAGGTCTTGACAAGCTTCCTGGCATAAGGCCCGGTCCTGATGAGATACACCCCTGGAAGCCATCCCTCACAAGAAATCATAAAGCTCATCCCATGCTGCAAAGATTGATAAACGAGCTGTCCGCTAGCACTATATATTTCCACAGCCTGGCCCGCATATCTCTCTGGACAACGAATGAATATTACATTATTGACAGGATTTGGCGTAACCAAAAAATCAGATTCATTAACCGGGACCGAAACTATCGCTGTATTCGCAAGATTTCCTGTTTTCATCCCATTTCCAAAGCTGCTGACCCATACTTCATTCGGGTCGTAGGGATTGAAAAATACCCTTTCCGCTTGCTGAAAAGGATAGGACTCGACCAGGCTCCAGGTGGGTAGAACATTTTGCATATCCGTGCTGTACCAAAGGCCTTGTCCTTCTGTTGTGAGATAGGCCTGGTGCGGGTCTAGCGGGTTAAAGGTGATGGAAGTCACCCTGTCAAATAAGGTTCCGCTCAACTTGTTCCAGCTTAGCCCCCGGTTTGTGGTTTTATACAAGCCACCCTTGCCGTTTGGCGCCCCGCCCCATCCACTGAAGACCCCGACATACCATGTGTTCTGGCTCACATCAGCGGGGTCAGTAACAAGATCTTTACACCAGAATAACTGGCCGGGGTCACTCACATCTGACCATGTACTCGTTGAAGGCTCATAAACAAAAACGCCGGCACTGGAAGTAAATGACCCGGCTGTGTTGATTCTTGCCGAAAAAGTGCAAACCATCTTTCCGTCATTTAACACCAGGATGCTGGCAGGATGCCCTTCCGTCCTGGGTGGCGGTGGAAGTTTTATCCAGCTTGACCCGCCCAGGGCATTCAGGTTGTCTGTCATCCAGATGCCCCCCTGCATCCCTGCCCCCCCTCCTCCGTAATGTACTACTGCCGCATACATCCTGTTGGCATTGCCCGGGTCTGTTGCGATCCAGAAAACCGGATGTCCGAAATTATGAAGTAAACTCCAGTTGGAGCCATTATCCTGGCTAAACATAATTTTACCATTGGCGTCTGCTGCATCCAGTTGTGCATCCTTCAGACGGGTGCTTTGATAGAGGTCGTGGATATTGGAACAGGCCGCAAAAAGTGTCCCGCTGTTACTCGTAGCAATATGATACACCGAATTAACCGACATCCCGTTGTAACTGAAACCCCAGCTGTTGCCGGCATCGCTGCTTCGGATTGCCCCGATGTCGGAATATGCCGACATCATCGTATTGGCATCCTGCCAGCTGACCTGCCAGCAGCTCGTATTCTCCAGCCCGATGCTGTGATAAGACTGGTGGGCTGGCGTTGGTGAGGCTGCAGGATGCTGATCAGACTGGTTTGCGTAAGCCTGCCGCCAGCTTGTCCCTCCGTTGTCGCTTACATGTACAAAGCCAAAGTCACCAAACATCACCTTGTTGGAATTGTTTGGCGCAACAGTGATCCCAAAACAACATTCTCCCCAGCTCCAGTTTTTATCGCCTCCCACACCCGACCAGGCCGTGATGATATTCTGATTGTTGGATGTCTTAAAAGCTTTTTCCCAGTTAAGTCCGCCATCCGTAGATTTGAAAACAAGGGGTGCCGACAAGGCATTATCATTACCTCCCAGGTAGATCGTATTGGGATCATTCAGGGCCATCCCGCAATACATAATAAAGTCATTGTTGAAATTGATGCCATTCACCCTGGCGTTCCAGGCCCCGGAGGCATTGTCCATCACATAGACGCCTTTTGCATATCCCCAATAATCCCAGGGCATCAGCCCGTTATAAGTATCGTTTACACTAGCGGTGATGACCGTAAAACGAAGAGAACTCCCGCTTCGTGCGGCACAGAATCTCCAGATCACCTCTCCGGCAGGAATCCCTGTCGATGACAGAAGCGTAAAGTTGATCCCATTGTCCGTTGATTTGAGCAGTCCTTCATTGGTGCCGATATACACATTGGTCCCATCGTAGAATATCCCGCCCAAAATGATTCCTGCACCCATATTGGCAGTATGTTTTACCAGGCTAAAGGTATTTCCCCCATCGTGAGAAATAGTGATATCACCATAGTAGCCGAGAACCACAATGTTGGGATTATCATATCTCGTTTTTACAGCATACAATTCTCCGAGATTGGCATCGTAACCTGGCAGAAGAGTCCAGTTGTTGCCCCCATCCACGGTCTTTACCGGGAATGTTGTATTGCCGTCATTGGAGATACAGTAAGCGATATTGCTGTTATTGGTAAATTCATAGCGGCTCGTATTGCCAGTACGAAGTCTCGTAAAAGGAAACTGCTGATATGTTAATCCAAAATCTTGGGAATGAAACAATTCCCCCATGTCACAAGCTACATAAAACTCGTTGTCGTTGGCAGGGTTTATACTGGGAAAAAACAAGGCTCCCCCGCCACCAACGCCTTTTGGAGCAAAGGAAAAGGGCTGAGCCAGGAGTAAATGAACATTGACAAGTGTTAATAAAACTGAGATTCCAAACCGTATCTTCATGATGATGACTTTTCCTTAAGACACAGGAAGCTGAAAAAAAGATGTTTTTATTCTGCAACTTAGCTAAGGCAGTTGTTCGAAGCCTGCCGATGGGATGAAGGATGAAACCCATGTAACTACATAAAGACCGCTACTTTATGAGGTTCTCCTGAAAAGTACTCACATCCCACTTGTCTTTCAAATTCTTTAAAGCCCCGGGATTCACTTTCAAATTGTTTGGAACAACATCTTGAACCCCGATTGTTGTGCTTGACTTCCCATTTAAAATATCTCCCGCCATGTCTCCTGCAATCCTACCAACGGTATAATATTCAGCCCCGACTCCAAATAAAGTATTTCCATAAATCTTATACGGATTGTTGGTGAACAAAGGAATTCGTGCCTTAGTCGCAGCTTTGATCAGCTGATCAATCCCCGTTTCCACTACATTGTCGCCGCCAAGCCAGAACGCTTCCACGCCACGCGCACTCAATGACATCGCTGCTTCCATGATCTGTGAGGTGTTGTCTACACTCATCTCGACCAATTCTATCCCCAGCTCTTTGCATTTCTTACGGGCTAGCTTCAGGCAGGCCTGCGAACAGGTCTCACTTGGACACCACACTGTGCCAACCTTTTTGAGATCTGGCTTCATTTTCCGCGCCACGTCAAAGGCTTTCGCTACAGGTTGAAATGTCCCGATTCCTACCAGGTGCTTCGGGTGCTGGTCGGGTGCTGGGCCGGTGATCCCGACACCTGACACAAAAGGATCGGTCACGGTACAAAAGACATGCATGATCTTTCCTTGCTTGTTTGCATTCGCCATCACCTGCAATGCCGGCGTACTCGCTGTGATCACCATGTTGAATTCCCCGCTGAGGATATTGAGGGCTATGATATTGGCTGTAGGAAGGTCGTTTTCCGGACAGAATTTTTCGATCTTACAATTAACGCCATCAACAATTCCACGCTCCGACAGCCCATCTATAATGCCTTTCTCTGATTGATCCAATACAGCGCGTGAGGCAATCTTGAAAATAGCGATCTTCAAAATTGCTCTCTTATTGCCTGTTTTCCGGTTTTCCATGTCTAACAATAGCAATACGCCACCGCATAGCAGGATCGCCAAAAGTGCCCGTAATATTTTAAATGATCTCAATACTACAATGAATCAGATGTCCTAGACATAATTCTGTTCCAACAATGCCGCCACTGCCGGGTCAATATTGTCCTTCTGCCGGATCTCATCAAACAAGGCAAGCAAGTCTTTCACCTTTAATCGTTTTTTGTCTTCTCCCCGGAAGTCATATGCCACCTTTCCCTGGTGCATCATCAGGATGCGGTCGCCCAGGTTTACCGCCTGTTGCATCGAGTGGGTCACCATCATCGTCGTGAGCCTGTCACGCGTGATGACCTGCTGCGTCAGGTCGATGACTTTGCTAGCGGTCTTGGGGTCTAAGGCTGCAGTATGCTCGTCAAGGAGGAGCAGCCTGGGCTTCAGCGCTGTCGACATCAGCAGGGTGAGAGCCTGCCTTTGCCCACCACTGAGCTTCCCGATTGGATTCTCAAGCCTGTCCTCCAATCCCATATTTAATGGCTTTACCATCGTCTTGAATTCTTCTATCAGGGATGACGGCAGACCCCAGCCAATGCCGCGCGACTTGCCACGTTTCATCGCCAAGGCCAGGTTCTCCTGGATCGACATATTCGGCGCAGTGCCACTGAACGGATTTTGGAAAACACGTCCAATATAACGCGCACGCTTGTTTTCACTCCATTTTGTGATGTTGATGCCATCCAGTGTGATCGACCCTTCATCCACAATGAAGGTTCCTGCCACTGCATTTAATGCCGTCGATTTCCCGGACCCGTTGGTACCAAGGACACAGACAAAACTACCTTCTTCTATTTCAATGTTGACACCTTGTAATGCCTTCACTTCGTTGACAGTCCCGGCATTGAAGGTCTTTCTTATGTTATCAATTTTAAGCATGGGCTTTCCTTTTAAAAGTCAGTTTGTTATTTTTTAACAATCCCGGGATGATCAGCGCGATAAAAACAAATAGCGCCGTAATGATCTTCAGGTCATTCGGATTCAAGCCCCAGCGTAAGGCGATGGCCACCAGCAAACGAAACAACACAGACCCCAGGACAGCACCCATGATTACAAATCCAACGCTGTTGTCGTTGATGATTGCCTCTCCAATGATGACACTCGCCAAACCCCATACCATCATGCCGATTCCCATCTGGACATCCGCAAAGCCCTGGTATTGGGCCAACATCGCTCCTGCCAGGGCAATAAACCCATTCGAAAGCGCAACGCCGATGATAATCATCGCCTTGGTATTTACACCCAAAGCACGGATCATCTGGTCGTTGTCGCCCGTGGCACGCATCGCAGTCCCCAGGTTTGTCTTGAAAAACCACCACAGGATCACACAAAACCCGCTAATGCCCAGGAAACAAAACAACATAGCCCACAGGTCTTTCGTGGCCACTTCCCAGCCTAAAACCATCGTCTTGGCGTCAACACCTGAAATATGGTTTGAGAAATTATCCATCCAGGTGAAAATGGTAGTCTCACTAAGCAGTGGCATATTACTCTTTCCCATCACATGAAGGTTTACTGAATAGAGTGCCGTCATCACCAAGATACCTGCCAGCAGCGGGTTAATTTTGAATCGGGTGTGAATGATCCCGGTGAATGCCCCGGCAACCATACCCGCCATAAAGGCGATTACGCAAGCCAGGATTGGATTCATGCCGGCCACGATCAGCGAAGCAGCCGTAGATGCTCCGAAGGTAAAGGAGCCTTCCGCAGTGATGTCAGGGAAATCAAAGATGCGGAAACTGATGAAGATGCCAAGCGCCAGGAGCGCCAGGATTAATCCTATGGTGATAGATCCTATGAGTAGTGACATATCCTTAATTTGTTTTTGTTGAAATTAATTCAGTGGATTCAATAGAGACGACAAAACAAAAACCGTGGATAAACTGGCTTTCGCCCAGTCCTGAAATTTCACGACTGTCGTTGGTCAGGTGAAGAATGTCGTTCAATTCAGAGTTGTTGAACAGATCTTCAATGGTCTCATTCAGGTCAATATTTGATTTCTTAAGCGGGATATAGGGAAATACAGCACTATGGAAATGGCCAGCAGCAGGACTTCCCGGCTTGAGCGGGCGAAGGAATTTTGCAGTTTCCCCATCTCCATCCTTGCTCACATAACCCACACTCAATGTTAAGGCCTTGACATGCGCCGGTTCTGTCGTAAAATTGACGGTGTCTTTGACCTCCGGAAAGCTAAAGATCTTCCGGCCTTCAACAGGCGACGCATTTAATGAGGTCCCGATCAGGCCTCCGCTTTCAGCAAGGATCACCACAGCCATCTTTTTGCTTTTCGTCAGCGTATATAGACTGTCCATGAGCTGACTTAAGCCAATCGTGCTTTTCGGTTCTATTGGGTCAAAACGTATCAAGTGTGTGAAATTCCCGGTGAAATGAAGCCCGTATAATTCTGTGAGTGACGCAACCAAAGAACCGCTCCCACTCATATAATCCGGACTTTTAGAGCCATCCCCTGGTAAATACGCGATGTTTTTGCCCAGTATCATGTATTCTCCAAAACGATTACTGCAATCCGAAAAGGAATCCCCGATCGCTCCAAGCCCCAGGGCAAAATGATTGGATTCTGAACGCACAACCCGCGCATGCTCCTCGCTATAAGCTGATTGTAAAACAAGTTCAGGGTTTCCGTACAAACTGAGTTCTTTTTTTCCGCTTGCCGACAATCCGGATACATTATATCTGAACCCATTGACTTCGAGCTGTTCCTTCTTCGATTCGCTTTTTTCAAGAGGTTTCTCCAGCTCGGGTTTGTTACAAAGCATCTCAGCGATACCGGCCATCTCAAGCACCGTCTGAACTGTCTCCGACATCGCTACGATATAAAAATATCCATTAACGGTTTTTAAATTTCTGTTCTGGATGATGAGCGACCGTATTCCCGCCGAACTCAGGTATTCTATGCCTGTCAGGTCAACCAGGATGTGATAATGACCTTCCCGAACCAATTTGTTGACATAATCATTCAAGTGGCCAGCCCTGTTCGCATCCAGTCTCCCGATGCACTTCAGCAGTACTTCGTCGCCCTTATTTTCAATGAGTATTTCCAGGTTATTCATAAGTAATTATTTTGTATTCGTTGTATGACCAATAATAAAAATTACATAGTAAATTATTGCATATATTTTTCAGGAATATTCATCTTTAACGATTTCATCATTTCCTTATTAACCGTCACCGAAGTCCTTGACACATTCTGAAATGGCAGTGATGCCGGTGATTTTCCGCTTAAGATCTGCAATGCCAACTTCACAGCATCAGAACCTGCAACAGTATAATCGCGGGCCAGGCAGGCTACAGCACCTTTACTTGCCTGGTCGGTGATAAAGCCGAAATAGGGTATCTTCGCTTTGCCCGCCGCTTTGAGTATCGCCGAACTGCTACTGGCCGTGAGGTTGTCCGCAATCTGGGTGAATGCCTGTATCCCTTGATTGATAATGGAGAGCGAAGCATCTGCCACTTCTGAAGCGGATGAAACCGGAACGCTGATCACACGCAAGCCTTGTTTTTTTCCCGCTTTTTGTAATTCTTCCTCATAGGCAACTGAATTGATCTCACCCGTGGTGTAAATGGTTCCAATCGTCTTAATGCCCGGCATGGATTCTGTGACCAGCTTCATCATTCCCGCAAAATCACTGGTGGTTGAAATCCCGGTGACATTGGCCAGATGCTGCTTATAGGATGTTCCGAGTCCTGCCTTGATCGGGTCACCGCAATTGGTGAAGACCAGCGGAATTTTGGTGATTTTTTTCGACAGCAATTGGATCGTTGGCGTGGAAGAGGCAAAGATCAGGTCATAATTTTCTGACGAAAGTGAGCCCACAATACTGTTTAACGTGGAAACATCGCCCTGGGCATTCAGAACTTTTAAACTGAAATTCTTGCCTTCTATCAAACCTTGCTTTTTTAGTTCTGACCGGATCCCTTTTTCAACATCTTCCGAAAGGGGATTCTCATTATAAATAACCAGGCATAATTTGAATTTCTTATTGGGCAGCGTTGCTGTTCCTTCACTGGTCTTCACCGTGTCAACCCGCTTTTTTTCTGCCAGGTATTTCTCAGGTATCCTGATATTCAGTTTCTTCGCAACCTCTTTATTTACAATGATTTCTTCCTCAACATAATTCTCGATTGGGATCTTTGCCGGGCTTTCACCGTTGAGAACCCGCGCAACATATGATGCGGAATGCGAGCCGGTGGCAAACCATCCGATACCGACACCCGCCAGGGCTCCTTGTTTGACATAATCTATGTCATTCAGGATGAGCGGTATTTTGTTGTCCCTGCATACTTTAATGATGCCACTCATCGCCTGAATGGCAGTGTTGTCGCCGGTTACCCACATCACATCAATTTTTTGCATACACACTGAGGAAACAGCCTGGTGCACTTCGGATGTATTGATCATCGTAGTTTCTATAAGCTCAATACCTTTGGTCTTCAGGTAGTCTCGTGCCACTTGTATCACTTTCCGTGAATTGGCTTCAGAGGAATTATAGACTGTCCCGATCCGTTTCGTGTTCGGGAGGATTTCAAGGATAAAATCAAAGGTCTTTTGAACTGGCGGAAAGGAACCGACACCCGTGATATTCGGTAAATGATCTGTATAACTCTTTCCTGCACCGGCTTCTAAAGGGGTATAGGTCATGGTAAAAACCATTGGATGCTTCTTTACGCCGGAAATCGCTGCCGTGATACCCGGGGTAGAGGTAACTACAATCACATCCACATCCTGGTTGTCCATGTACAGATGAATGGGCTGAAGATTGGCTATTTCCGCGTTGGCATGCTGTGAAATGACTTTCAGGTTGCTGTCCTTCACAAACCCGAGCGCTTTCATCCCACTCCACAAGCCATCCATCGTCTGGTCAAAGGTGACTTCCGGAGCGAAATAGGTAACGCCAATCTTATAGGTTCTCCCTTTGATGGCATATTGGCCGGCACCTTCAACAGATGTTTCCCTTTTTACCTGTTTCCCGATCCTGTTTTCCAGGTCCGATAACAGCAAGACCCCTCCGATGACTAGCAGGGCCAGAATCCCATTAAGTATTTTGACATATTTCATAAAGTGTAATATTTTGCTACTTAGGCACTTAGGATAATAGTGATTTTCCTGTATGTATAAGTGTCACAGTGGTTTTTATTATCAAAATTGGTCTTTCAAATCTACAAAAAGGATTTCGAATTTCAACAAATATTCTATTGTTTGGAAATGGAATGCTGTATGGAAGAGCAAAAAACTAAGTCCTCTGCGCAAGGGCAAAGCCCCAGCTTCCCACTGCCTTATAAAAGTCATTTAGTTAAATTACGCATTAACACCATGAACAATAATTATAATCCCCGGATTAATTAATTTTGACAAATGAAGCTCTTAAAAATAGTTCCCATTTTTTTCCTTGTTCAATTTCTGACTGCTTTCTCCTTCGCACAATCAGCCGCAGTTTCCGCCATCGATCCTTCATTGTATGGCAGCAATCCCGTCGCGGGCCACACCATCAACTTAAGAGGTTTTATGCTCTACTATGAAGTCTATGGCCAAGGAGAACCTCTCCTCATGATCCACGGCAACGGCGGCTCCATGAACAACTTCCAGAACCAGATTCCTTATTTCGCGCAGCATTATCGCGTAATCCTTGCCGACAGCCGCGCCCAGGGCCGATCTGTCGATGACAGCGATACCTTAAGCTATGAGATGATGGCCGACGATATCAATGCCTTACTCGATAGCCTCCACCTGGATTCTTGTAGAGTCATTGGCTGGAGCGACGGCGGTATCAATGGTTTGCTGCTCGCCATCCGCCATCCGGAGAAAGTGAAAAAACTGACCATCACCGGAGCCAACCTTTGGCCCGATAGCAGTGCAGTGGGTGGGGCTGAGTTTAAAAATGGCATGGATTATTATAATTCCCTGAAACAAATGACGCGAACGCCCAAAGTCAGGAATGACCTGAAACTCGCGCAGATTATAGCCTTTGAACCACACATCACCTTGCAGCAACTGAATCATATTAAATGCCCAAGCCTCGTCATCGGCGGGGATCATGACCTCATCCTCCCTGAACATACGATGCTTATCGCAAAATCTATTCCAGGTGCTTTCTTATGGATTCTCCCAAATTCAGGGCATGGGACATTGATTCAATACAAAGACCTTTTTAACCAGGTTGTTGCAGATTTTTTAAAATAGTTACTTACTGAAGTTTCGCATGTTACTATAACCCGCAATTTAAAAAGGTTTAGTAACGTTCCTTATCCGCATATATGTCATACAAAGACATGCCGAACTTCAGTTAAAATAGGTTTCTCAATCAAAATTTTCAGTGATAAAAACTGAGCATTCAGAGATTGTTTAAACACCTCAGTTGAATTTGTTTTGCATGGGACAAGAAACCCTCTATTTTTGCTGTCATGAAAACCCTCTCGTTCAATGCTCGCAAGATCGAAGCCCTGGTATATGCCGTATTGGGTTTGTTTGTGTTTGCGGTGCCTTTCGTTACCAGTCGCGAGTTTCATGTCATAAACTGGTACCGTCTTTGGCATGAATGGTTTCATGTGTCTTTATATTTCCTTGTTTTCCTGATCAATGTTTATGTCCTGGTGCCGGGGCTTTTGTTAAAAAAGAAATACATAAACTATTTACTCTGGATTTTAGTGATTATTGTTGCTGTAACAGTCATGGACAGCCTGGTACTGAACCTTTACCCGCCTCATGATCCTGCGCCAGGCAGACCTTTCATGGGGGGCAGGCCGGGACCCAAGCCTTTTCCAATGATTCTGGTGGATCATATCATATTTATCATCTTGATTTCAGGAGCCGGTGCCGCATCCAAACTCGTGAATCAATGGCTGAATGAAGAGAAATTACGCAAAGACATCGAAAAGGAGCAGCTTCGCACAAACCTTGCTTTGCTACGCCAGCAGGTCAGTCCGCATTTTTTTATGAATACCCTTAATAATATTCATGCCCTGGTCGATATCAATACTGAAGACGCCAAAGATGCCATCATCCGCCTGTCCACCTTGATGCGCTATCTCCTGTACGACACGGCAAAAGGTGAAGTCAGCCTGAAAAAAGAAATCGATTTCATCAATAGCTTTATCGCGCTCGCGAAACTTCGCTTTTCGGAAAAAGTAACAATCGAAGTCAAATTCCCTGAGAATATTCCGGATATCAGTATTCCCCCGATGTTGTTCATCTCCCTCCTGGAAAATGCGTTCAAACACGGCGTGAGTTATCAGTCAGACTCCTTTATTTATTTTGAACTGACATGTAATGAAACGTCTTTGCATTGTAACATCAGAAACAGCAAGCATAAGATTGCAGCACCCGAATTCGGAGAATATTCCGGGATCGGACTGGAAAATATAAAGAAAAGCCTGAAGTTATTGTATGATACTGATTATAGTCTGATTATTTCCGATCTTGAGCATGAGTTTGTAGTCAATCTTACAATACCCTTATGACAATTTCCTGTATCGCTGTCGATGATGAACCACTTGCCCTGAAACAAATCGTGGCTTATGTTCAGAAGACACCCTTCCTTAACCTGATAGCCGCCTGCAACAGCGCTTTTGAAGCCATGGAGGTGCTTCGAAACCAGGAGGCTCAGCTAATGTTTGTCGACATCAGCATGCCAGACCTGAGCGGGATGGAATTTGTAAAATCACTTGCCCAAAAGCCTTATATAGTTTTTACAACTGCCTATAGCGAATATGCAGTTGAAGGCTTTAAAGTAGATGCCGTTGATTATCTGTTGAAACCAATAAGCTATACAGAATTCCTCAAAGCTGCCAATAAAGTCAAAGACCGGCTTGATCTCGTTATGCCACCATCAGAAGACAGCTTCAGAACCAGTGCAGATTATCTTTTTGTGAAATCAGATTACAAATTGATGCGCATCGACTTTGCTGACATTAAATATGTCGAAGGCATGCATGAGTATGTGAGGATACACCTCACCGACGCAAAACCCATCATGACTTTAGTCCGCATCAAATCACTGGAAGAACAGCTTCCACCCAACAGTTTTATGCGGGTTCACCGGTCCTATATCGTTAACCTTTCCAAAATTAAAGTCATCGAAAGAAATCGAATTGTATTCGATAGTGATGTATACATACCGGTGAGTGAGCAATACAAGGCAAAGTTTCAGGAGTATATAGATAAAAATTTCATATAGGATAAACCCTTAATTTTGTCGGCCCTGTTTTGGCACCCAATCCTGCATGGAAGACGACGAACTTTATAGGAAATTAAGGGAAGGCGACAAAAGCGCTTATGCTTTGCTGGTCGTTCGCTATAATGTCAGAATCCTGAATTTATGTTACCGCTTTCTTCTCGACAAACAGGATGCTGAAGATCTGTCGCAGGAGATCTTTATAGAAGTCTTTCAGTCGATCCACTCTTTTCGACGCGATTCAAGCCTCTCCACCTGGATTTACCGTATCGCAGTGTCAAAATGCCTCGACGAGATAAAAAAACGAAAACGACTCAAACGATTTAGTGAGTTCGGCAAATTGTTACACCTCGATGAGATCGCCCATTGGGTAGGTGGTGGACCTATGCCTGATAAGGCATTGATCAACAAGGACAAGATGCAGGAAATGAAACAGGCCTTGAATAAGCTCCCCGAAAATCAACGTGTCGCCTTTACCCTGAGTAAGATCGATGGCTATAGCAACCCGGAAATTGCATCAATAATGAATACAACAACCGTTGCCGTGGAATCCCTGGTGTATCGCGCCAGGAAGAAGTTAGAAGAGGAATTGAAAGAAATTTTAAAAAAAAAGTGAGTAAGCGTGCCAGAATCCTGAAAAAAGATCGTCAAACACATACAGACAGAAATGAAAGAGTCAATTTTAAATAACAAAGTTAGTGCGGCCATGGAGGCCTTTGAGCAACTGGAAACCATAAGCCCTTCTGCTGAATGGAGCCAGGCTTTGGAAGTTAGCTTAGGTGCCGTAAAACCTCAGACAGCTTCACGCGCATCCTATAATAATTATACAGCAATGCTCCTTTTATTTGTTTTGGTTAACATGGGATTTATACTAAATACCGTTTTAAATAAATCACATGCATATAAATTACATGTAAATAATTTGCGTAATTCAGAATTGCAAATCATTTCCAATGAGCTATTGACACATTCAACAGAAACAAGCAACTAGGCCATGGACATTTTTGCACAGAAGAAATTGCTGATCCGGCTCGTCATTGTTCTAGCCTTGTTGAATGTATTATCAATAGGTGTTTTCCTATGGAAAGGGTGCAGACGAGATGCCCCTTCTCCGCCACGGGCCAACCAAAAGGATTTGTCTGAAATCCTGGTAAAAGAATTAAAACTGAACGAAAAGCAGGCAGAACAAATCAAGATGTTGCGTTCCGATTTTATAGAAAAAGAAAAAGTCCTGGTGCAAAAAATACGCACAGGAAGAGATTCGATGAATGTCATTATGTTTAATGAAAGTGCAAATGATTCACAGCTTAAGGATTTGGCAAGAAGGATTGCAGATAACGAATATCAGATGGAATTGCTCCGAATTAGCCAGGCACAGTCCTTAAGGGAAATCTGCAATGCAGAACAATTAGTAAAATTCCAGGGAATGGTGCGGGAAATCCGTGATTATTTTAAACCTGACGATCCGGGAGGAAGAAAGAGATAGTATTATGGGATATATGGGGTATAAAAAATAGTTGCCTGAGGTTATAATTAAGCACGTAATAATCATTAATACACCCCCACTCTAAAGTTACTACTATGACCAGATTTAAACTTCTAAAAATAGTTTTTGCGCTGATATTAGGATTGTTAATTTCTGAAAGTCAGGCCAGACAAAATCTTGTTACAGCCCTGTTGACACCGGTAGATACGAGCATCGTCAGCAATGGGATCACCTTCGTTTTGATTAAAGCCGGAACTTATGATATGGGTGATCATTTTGGCTTCGTCGACCCGGATCATCCCAGTGACGAAACACCTGTTCATACTGTTCATGTCGACTCCTTTTATATGGCAAAGACAGAGACCTCGAACCAGCAGTTTCTTAACTTCCTGAACGCCGGTAGTGGGTATGCAACTTATCATTGGTCAACAGGAGACTCAACGCAATCAATAAATGTTAATACTTCGGGAACATATGGCGTTACAGTGAGTAATGCAAGTGGGTGTTCATCTTGCGACAGTCTTGTCGTCCAGGTAGGTTTCCATTGCTTGTCAGGGATCGTTAGCTATCTGGATGCCCTGGTGACGCAGCGGAGGTTTGTCGGCCTCATTTCTGGTTTTGCTTCGGGGAATTGGGTGTTTGATAGTCCTTCGGTGATTATCAACGGGACTAGCCCGGTCGTTCAGAATGTCAAAGCGCTGTGTTACGGTGATGTCAACGGTTCTTATATTTTATTGCATTAGTTTTCGCCTTCATGATTTTTTAAAATATAGTATGAAAAACAGTTTAATTATAGGAGCAAGGAGCGTCATCATCGCCATGATGATTCTCTGTTCTTTTTCCCATGTAAATGCGCAAAAACTTCTTCCATTCAAATTGCCGGATTCAGGTCAATCAGGAAGTTATTCTTCCACTGCCGGAGAGGATGCCGATTATTTTGTCAACCCCTTATCTTTTACCAACAATGGAAATGGGACCATCACCGATAACAATACAGGATTAGTGTGGCAAAAATCGGATGGGGGAGAGATGACTTTTGAAAATGCTGTCGCTTATTGCAACAACCTTGTTCTTGGAGGCTTCTCTGATTGGCGATTGCCTGGTGGTATGGAATTATTCAGTATTAATGATTTTGATCATTTAAATCCGGCACTCGATACTGTTTATTTCACAAAAAACCTGGCAGAATATTGGTGGACTTCTGAAAAACGAGCCGATGATTCTACCAAAGTCTGGGTCGTTAATGCCGGAGGCGGCATCGGCGCGCATCCTAAAACAGAAACCTTGAGTGCCGGGGGAACCAAACGCTTTCATGTTAGGGCTGTCCGATATCCTTTTTCTCCCAATTTACCTGCTTCTCATTTTACCGATAACGGGGATGGAACCATCAGCGATCATTACACAGGACTCGTTTGGCAGAAGATTCAGGCTCCCAATGCCATGAGCTGGGAAGCTGCTCTTGTTTATAGCCAGGGAATGGTGCTGGCCGGGACGTCAGATTGGCGCCTGCCTGACATCAAAGAACTCCAATCCATCAATGATGTAAGTCTGGCAATGCCTTCTTTCAACCACATTTACTTTCCCAATGTGGTTTCAGGGAATTATTGGTCATCCACAACGATGCAAAATACCGCATCCAAAGCCTGGGATCTCAATGTGGATTATGGCATCGTTTCATATAATGATAAAACAATTCTCGAAAAGGTATTGCTCGTCAGGGGCGGTCAGGATAACACATCGATGAACCTCACAGATGTGCTCATACCAGGGGGTGAATATGAGATGGGGGATCACTTTGGATTTGTAGATCCTGGACATCCCAGCGATGAGACCCCTGTTCATACTGTGAAAGTGGATTCGTTTTTCATCACGAAGACTGAGGTGACAAACCAGCAGTTTTTGGAATTCCTGAATGCGTCTTATGTCAATGGCTTGATCCAGGTTCAGAATCATGTGGTACGTTTTATCGGGGACACAAATACGCTGTGTTATACCAGCCAATATGCCTCTTATTACAGTATCTCTTTTACAGGGAATTTCTTCACCATGGCTGATTACAGAGCTTATCATCCCATGGTTGGCGTTATGTGGCATGGTGCCGCCGCCTTCTGTAACTGGTTAAGTACCCAAAACGCACTACAACCTTGTTATACCTTGTTAAGTGAAGATTGTGATTTCACCAAAAACGGCTACAGACTTCCGACAGAGGCAGAGTGGGAATACGCAGCGAGGGGTGGTCATTATAATCCCTACTTTAACTACCCGACTGGGGATTCCGTAATTGTGAACCAGGCAAACCTGCCGGGTTCTGCCGATCCTTATGAAGGGGGAACAATTCCCCTCACTACGCCAGCGGGTTTTTATGATGGAACCCTGAAGCAAAAAACAGACTTTAACTGGCCAGGCAATGCCACCACCTACCAGACTACCAATGGGGCCAACACTTACGGGCTGTATGACATGCAAGGCAATGTATGGGAGATGCTGAACGACTGGTACGGCCAGAATTATTATAGTGTCAGTACCTATGACAATCCACAAGGACCAGCAACAGGATTTCTTATGCCGGATGGGAAGCCCTATCACGGGATGCGTGGCGGTAACTGGTACAACGGACTCGTAACAAATGGTATTAACAACGGTCATTCCAGGGTCTCGAACCGTAATCCCTGCTATTACCGGGGGCCACAGGACCCCAACCATCCCTGGTACCACGTGGGCTTTCGTGTCGCCAGGAAATATTCAGGAACGACAGGTATTCCGGAATATCCTTCAGGTGGATTTTTGTTTCAGAATTATCCCAACCCTTTCAATGGATCTACAACGATTCAGTTCTTTTTAAAAGAAGCCTCAATGATTAAACTTGAGATTTTTAATTCCCTGGGGCAAAGAATTGAAACACTAGCTGCTGAATATGCAGCCCAGGGCATGCACACTTATTCATGGGATTCAGGAAATATACCATCAGGTATGTATAGCTGCGTCTTGTCCTACGGGGAAAATGTTTCAAATATTAAAATGGTCATACTTAAATAAGATGTAATTATGAAGAAATTGATTTTTTCAGCAACAATGGTTTTGTGGGCCCTTGGTCTTTTTGCCCAGGAATGCTTTATGATCCCAACGGAAACAAGATACTGGGATGCCTCTAAAGCGTATAATGGATATGCCCTTTTTGGAACGCGGGGTACCTCTTACCTGATCGACATGGAAGGTCATGTGATCCATACCTGGAGCCTCGGCACAAATCCCCGTTTTACGGAAGGAGGGACTCTCCTTGATGCCGTGGGAGGCAACCCCAGCAACCAGAATACCTGGCGTGAACTCGACTGGAGTGGTAACGTCGTATGGCAGCATACCGAAAGCCGTGCCGGCTATTATCCACATCATGACTTTGCAAAAATCTATAACCCGATACTTGGCGATTCTACATTCCTTTATATCGCCAATAAAGACCTCACTTCTGCGCAATGCCTTGCTGCAGGCTGTGACCCTTCGCATAACTACAATGGAGCTCAAATGGATGTGATTGTGGAGGTAGACATGCAGGGAAATGTCATCTGGGAATGGTCATTCTTTGATCATGTCGTGCAGGATATTGATGCCAGCAAGCCAACCTATGGCATCATTGCAAATACTCCTGGAAAAATCAACCTGAACATCCCGGGAAACCCGGTACGAAGCGACTGGTTGCATTGTAATTCCCTTGATTATAACCAGGACCTGGATATGATCGTCATCAATTCTGTGCATGGTGAGTTTTATATAATTGATCATGGAAATACATTTATTGCAGGACAACCGGCCAACAGCATTGCCCTTGCAGCAGGAAGCGCGGGAGATTTTAAATACAGGTTTGGAGATCCTGCGAAATATAATCGCGGAGATCCTCCCTCAGTGCTTGAAAACTGGGATAAGTCAACAACAGGTCACAAACAGATCGGGGGTTCTCACGACATTCAATGGATTAAACCGGGACTTCCGGGTGCCGGCAACCTGCTGGTTTTCAATAATGCAGAAAACCTTTTTGAACTGACACCTCAATCTTATATATTTGAAATCAATCCATATCTCAATTCTTCCGGCACAAATACAGGGAGTTTTGTAAATCCGCCTGATGCAGGCTATAACATCCTGGCTTCTCCGAATTCTAATACGATGAAACAGAATAAAAATATCTCTAAACAGCTAGTCTGGATGTATTACAGTAAAAACTGTACTTCGTTTTACAGTACCATTGGCTCGAGTGCACAGCGACTGCCTAATGGGAATACATTGGTTTGTTCGATGAATGACGGACATTTTTTCGAGGTACATCCCGCGGATACATCTATAGTTTGGGAATATATCAATCCGGTAACCCGTGATGGAATCAAAAAAATCAAAGTTGACAATTATCCAACCTATAACGGTGTTTTCAGAGCGTATCGTTATGCCTCTACACATCCTGCACTGGCAGGGCATAACCTTACCCCCGGCAATACCATCACAGGTTCCACCCCGAATTATTTTATACCGGCTGACCTGGTGGCAATTAAAGAAAATGGAAGTGATATGTTGCCTGATGACAGGCTGCATCAGAATTACCCAAACCCCTTTAAAATCAGCACCACGATTGAATTCGAGCTTCAGGAATCTAAACAGGTAAATGTGGTGATTTTTAATTCCGAAGGAACTAAAATAAAGACTTTGGTCAACCGCAGTTTTGCGCCGGGGAAATACAGCCTTAATTGGGATGGCGCCAATGAAAGCGGGGTGAAAATGCCGACTGGTATGTATTACTGCATCCTGAATGCAAATGATCAGCAAATGAGTAAAAAAATGATATTAATAAAATAGTTTTTTGTCCACAGATTACACGGATTTGCGCAGAAGAAACAGCAGTCAAAATTTGAATAATGACAATTTAAAATAATCCGCGTAAATACGCATAATCCGTGGACAAATTAATAATAATCCCGTAAATACTGAATTCGTTTATCTAACATCAAATATGAAATCATGTTTAAATCTAAGATCATTTTAGTCATAGGTATTCTTGTAATTATTTCAAAAATAATTTTCGCGCAAACCCAGACTGTTGGCGTATTTCTGAACGATACAAACAACACTTTTAAGGGTTATACTTTATTTGCCCCCAAGCAAAATATGATGACCTATCTCATCAACAACGAAGGCCGAAAAGTTCATGAATGGACGGCAAGTACTTATCCTCCCGGGCAATCGGTTTACCTGCTTGAAGATGGAAATCTGTTACGTACCTGCATGATACCTGGTCAGCTTGGAACTGGTGGCGGTGAAGGCGGCCGCCTGGAAGAATACAACTGGAATGATAGTCTTATCTGGTCAATGAATTATGCCACAACAACATATATGCAGCATCATGATGTGAAGAAGCTTCCGAATGGTAATATTATCATGCTTGTGGTCGAAAAAAAAACCTATGCAGAGGTCATTGCAGCCGGATTTAACCCGTCAAAGTTTCAACCCGAGATATCACAGAATCAGATGATGCTCCCTGATTGTATTATTGAGATTCACCCGACACCGCCAGTGGGAGGAACAGTTGTCTGGGAATGGCATGTGTGGGATCATCTGATCCAGGAATATGATGCCACAAAAAGCAATTATGGAGACGTCAGCATTCATCCTGAATTGATTGATGCTGCCGGGGATCATAAAAATCTTCCACTTTTCTGGAATCATATGAACAGCATCGATTATAATCCTGCGCTTGACCAGATTGCGCTTAGTGTAAGAGGAAACAGCGAGGTCTGGATTATTGATCATAGCACCACAACGGCACAGTCATCAAGTCATAGTGGCGGTGCACATGGTAAGGGTGGCGATTTGTTGTATCGTTGGGGTAATCCCATTACCTATGGGGCAGGGACCGCAACTGACCAGAAATATTTCCAGCAGCACGATGTTGAATGGGTTAAGCCAGGATATCCCGGTGCAGGGAATCTTACTTGTTTCAATAATGGCGTCAGTCTGAATTATTCTTCAATCGATGAGATAACACCTCCTGTTGATATCAATGGTAATTATACTTATGTTTCCGGTTCTGCTTATGGTCCTGCAAATTTCGCCTGGTCATACCAGGCCAGTCCGCCCTCATCACTTTATTCTGAGAATATCTCTGGTGCAGAGCGTCTGCCCAATGGGAATACCATCATCTGCGATGGGACTCATGGGACTTTCATTGAAGTTACCCAGGCAGGACAGCAGGTTTGGAAGTATGTAAATCCTGTTGTACAGTCAGGTCCATTGATGCAGGGAGATACCATCCCGCACGACATTTCCCACCCCCTCGAATTTATGAATTCGGTTTTCAGGGTGTACCGTTATCCGCCAAGTTATGCTGCATTTACTGGCAAGGTATTGACACCCGGGGCTTTCGTGGAATTATATCCCGCATCTGTAGGAGATATTCATCAGTCTGAATTGTTCGTATTTCCGAATCCTTTTAACGATAAGATTCATGTCAGTAACCCATCAGGTTCAGAATATTATTTCCTGGCAAACATGATGGGACAAGAAGTCTGGCGTGGAAAAGACCTGGAACAAAAGGATTTCTCATCGCTGACACATGATGTTTACTTCCTGAAAATAAATAGCAAGAATTCATTTAAGGTATTGAAAATGATAAAGGAATAGAACATATTGGTTTTACCGTACATTTACGGTCTTGGAATCTGCGTGGTTTCTTAAATTTGCGAATCTGCGAGAAATTTCCTGCTATGAAACATCCTTTATACCCATGTTTGTGGTTCGACGGCAAAGCCAAAGAAGCCGCCGAATTCTATTGTTCTGTTTTTAAAGATTCCAGGATACTGATGGTTTCCCCCCTGGTTGTGATTTTCGAATTGAATGGCAATAAGTTTATGGGACTCAATGGCGGAGATATGTTTCAGTTTAATGAAGCCCGTTATAGCTGAACGCGTCACCAAAGCCTTTAAGAACATGCGTAAGCTGGATATTGAAATCCTGAAAAATGCTTGATTCAGATTCTGTTTCAGAAGACATTAATATTTGATAACCTTACGGGTATCCATTATTCTGAAACCATCCTGAATTTTTACCAGGTATTCGCCTTTTTTGAAATTGCTGAGGTCTATTTCGGAATTACTTCCTGTCGATTGTATTTGTTTTGTCAGCACTAGTTTTCCATCAGCGCTGAAAATGCTTATTTGTGCATTGGGACTGGTGATCCCGTTGACATATAGCCTCCCGGGTGTTGGATTCGGGTAAAGATTAAAGTTTTGCAAAGCAGCAGCTGGCGCGGATGTAGTTGGATCCACTGCATAAAATCCGGTTGCCAGGCCCCGACCGTGGGTGGCAGCAACAACTTTGTTATCACTGTTTCTTACCTGGAGCATGTCAACCCTGACATTTGCCAATCCATTATTACAAGGGGCCCAATAGGTATTGGTATTCCCCAGGCTGCTGGTATTCCACACGCCGGATTCAGTGGCGATCATGGCCTGGTTGGTATTGCCGGGGTGGTAGATTGCCCAGCGGACAGGCATATCGGGGAGGTTGCCTTCAACTTCTTTCCAGGTAGTGCCCCCATTATAGGTTTGCCAGATTGAGCTAACACCATAATTGGAGAATGTCATCAGGAGGGTGTCATCCGTTGGTCCTACTGCCACGCATGAAATGGCGCCATTGGGGAAGTTTGGGGAACCGATCTCTGTAACAACCGGGGTATTCTGGGCATTGGTGACTTTAAACAAACGACCGGCCATGGTGCCGATAAATAATTTAATATTGGTCAGGGTGGAGTGGGGGGAGACTTTAATATGGCTGTAAGGCACGACAGATCCGGTGTTGAGCGGAATAAACTCGCCAAGGTAGGTTCCATCGATATTTTTTATCCTGAGTATTTCATCCTGGTGAATCCCAAACATATCAGAGCCGTTGGCATATATAGTGTTGAATTTTGGATCCAAATCAGCTGGATTGATAAAAATGCCACTTTGGAAGTCAGCGATATAATTCAGTATTGCCGTGGTGTTAAAGACTACATAGATGTTATTATAGATTGAAGTGACGAATGTCGTTGGAATGTCTTTGTCGAAGAAGCACATAGCGCCATCACCCCCGCTCACCATGTCGAACAAGCTGAAGGGGTTCCCTGTATACCATACAGATCCGTTATCCTGAAGGCCACCAATCAGCTGGTCGTTTATAGGGCTTTGGTCGCAGGAATAGAACTGAAGGCTGGAATAATTTTTATTTCGTTCACCGAAGACAGGACTCGGTCCTGATGTTTCCATATTGCCGGAATAGTAAACGCCTCCGTCGCAACCAAACATCGCTGTGGAAGATGATCCGGGTTTATAAGCAATACAATGTTGGTCGCCATGCACATAGGTATCGCCACCGCCTGAATACATCAATGACCAATCGGTACATTCGGTCCAGCTGGTACAAGCGTCTGTCGATCTGTAGAGATTAAGCCCCCCTGCCCACACTGTATTTTCGTTGTTGGGATCGACAGCCAGGGTCATGGCATGCCAGGCGATATAGGCCCAGTTTACCTGGTTGTTGGGTAATGGGGGTATGTTTTTGGTAGTCCATGAGATGCCTTTGTTGCTGGTTTTAATGACATACATTCCATGAAATGCGTCAAATCCACCATTATTGAAACCAGCCGCGATGGCGGCATAAATGATATCCGGGTTGGAAGGGGCGGCTGCAAGAACGACTCGGCCTGGCATATAATACTGTGTGTTTGCCTGGATTAGCAGACGATAGGTTTCGTTAACGGTCCAGGTTCCTGCAGTCCCCGGGTCAGAATACAATAGGGTAGCGCCTCCTTTGCCGTCGAGGTTCCGCATGGTGCCTACAATGATCCTGGCGGAGTCGGCTGTGAGTGCAATGTCGGAGACAGGCCAGGGTTTCGTTTCCCCGCTGATGTTGGGCAAGACCTGGGTCCAGGTGGCGCCCTGGTCAGGAGAGCGATAGAGCCCGTCTGACGGCATACTCTGATGATCTGCACCCATGTATTTTCCACTGACTACACCCGCATAAAGGACGCTGTTGTTATTTTCCTTGCGGATCACGATGTCGGTGACGTAGGCAAAGTTTTGCGTAGAAGGCAGTAGGTTCCAGCTGAAGCCGCCATCAGTGGTCTTCCAGATCCCATAGCCTCTGCCGGAAGACTCACGGTAAATATTGATGGCAGTCTGTGCTTCTCCTGTACCGGCATACATCGTCATCGTATTCAAAGGATCATAGGTGATGCAGCTAATGCTTAAGCCGGGCCAGACATCACTCACAGGCACCCAGGGAGAGTTGGCAATGGTGATGTTGTCGTTACGCCACAATCCCCCGGTTGTGGAAGCTGCCCACACTTTATTTCCTGTGCTGCTGTTGGGATCCCAGAGGAGGGCACGGGTGCGGCCGCCCATATTCGAAGGGACGATATTCCAGGTGATGAGGCTGTTGGTAGATTTGGGCTGATGAACTTGTTGTTCCTGCGATTGTATCCAGGCACGGATTCGTCGGTTCGCCGGAACGTGGCCCAGGGCAGGATCCAGGGTCATGTAATATTCCTGGATGGCTGCGCCATCAGGTCTATCGAAAGCTTCTTCCCCTGGTTTTTCGGTCTCAGTGAGTTGGCCGGAGCATTTCAGGCGGGCGGAGAGCTGTTGTTCGTAGCTTGCCCTGGAGATTTTATGATTGATGGGATTGAGTGCGGCTGCCAGAATGAAAGCGAACAGCACCGTTGATCCTGATATTATGCGGTAGTTCATGGTTTGCGTTTTAAGACTCACCGCGGAGGTGGGGAGGACGCAAAGTTACGCAGAGAAATTATGTAATGGAATTTTGGATTAAGTGTGGGTGATATTTTTAAAATATTGAAAAAAATATTTTAGTAATTGGGATAAAATAAATGAAAAATTTGTTCCACTGGGGGATGTTTTTTGCATATATATAGTGAGGGAATTGTTCTCTGTCAGCCTAACTGCAGCCTCCCTCCCAACCTCCCTCCAGTTGGAGGGAGGTTGGGAGGGAGGCTGTTTTAATTATCCACCAAAAAATATCACCCCCACCAAAAGTCCAACCCCAATCCCCCCGGCCCCAAAGATCCAGGCCTTTTGTTTAGATTTCCTGTTTTCACGGGCTAGTGCCTTTTGAGTGTCTTCCAGGTTTTGGCTGGCAGTTTTCAATTTTGACTGGGCTTTGTCGATGTCGTTTCGCATTCCCTGAATGGTGGACTGGGTTTCATGCATGGTTTTGGAGCAGTCATCGGCGAGCAACTGGTATTTTGTCATGATATCTGCATAGTTCTGAGAACAGGATTGAAGGGATTTTTCATACTGTGCAGCGAGTTTCAGGCTTTCGTTGGGATCTTTGTGAAGCACATATTCTGTGGCTTGTGCCATGAGGTGGTATCGGGTTTTGTTGAGGATCCAGGCGCTGTCGCAGCTGATGCGAACGATGTCGTTATTCACAACGATCATTGCAGGTGCTGATCCCAGGCAAAAAGATTGTTCAAAATCTTTGAAGTTGGAGTTGTCTGCTTGCGAATAGCCAGCTGTTGTTATAAACAGGAAAATAAATAAATTGAGAAAGGCGATTTTGTTCATTAGCTTGGTGTTGATGGGTTGAATGATTTAGAAAAGGCTTAAACACGGAGTCGCATGGGGTATTAAAAGGACTTACACGGAGTTTTTACAATAGGATTTTTATTAGCATCAGAGTTTTTTGAGTTCGGTCTGGAGTTTTTGGAGGTCTTCTTTGTCTTTTTGAAGTTTTTCTTTGGACTTTGCATGCCTGGCTTTGGCCGACTGCTGTTCCTGCTGAAATGCTTTGTCTTTCATTTTTACTTCCAGGTTCCAGGATGCTATACGAGCCATGGAGCTGTCGATTTGCTTTTGGGCTTTATCCAGTTTTGCACGAGTGGAATCAAGAATGCTGTTAACAGAATCGAGCTGCGCCTGTACCTTTTCAATTCGTTGTGTCGTATTTGTATTGTTATCCCTGGAGATCAGAACAGTAAGGATCAGACTAACTGTGGCAATCAGGCATGCAAAAGCCACCAAAATTTTCAGGACTTTGTTCGACATATATTCGATATAAAGAAATCTAAAGGTATGAAGAAAAAAAATGTGAGAAATTTCTATCTTTTTCCTATCTTTGCCACCTGAAAATTTCTGGAAAATATCGATGAAATACTTGAAAATCAAATATTTAACCCTTGTTCTCCTGGCCTTTTCTTTTGGGCTTTCTGTGACATTTGCTGCAGAAGGAACCGAAGCAAAGCCTAAGAAGAAAGGCGGTTTCAACGCCGGTGAGATGATTATTGAGCATATTACTGATGCTCACGAATGGCATATCATGGAAATCGGAGAGCATGCCGTTGTGATTCCCTTACCTATTATCCTATTGGATCATGGTAAAATTGTGAGTTTCATGTCCTCAGCGTTTCAGCATGGAACTGCTTCATACCAGGGATATAAGATTGAACAAGAAGGTAGTAATAAGGGAAAAATTGTTCGGGTTAAAGAAGGGACAATGGAGGCTGATGCCAGCGCTGCCTTGCCGATGGATTTTTCGATTACGAAAATTGTAATGTCCTTGTTTTTAAGCCTGATCTTGCTTTGTGTGGTATTCATTTCCATTGCACGTCGTTATCAGAAAAATACACATCAGTCGCCTAAAGGCCTACAGTCATTACTTGAGCCATTGATTCTTTTTGTCAGGGACGATATTGTGATCCCTGCGATAGGGCCTCACAAATATCAGCGCTACATGCCGTTTTTGCTGACCTTATTCTTTTTTATCTTTTTTAGTAACCTCATGGGTTTGATTCCTTTCTTCCCCGGGGGAGCAAACCTTACCGGAAATATTTCAATTACCCTGGTTCTTGCCTTATTTACCTTTGTCATTACGACTTTTAGTGGGAATAAAGCCTATTGGACTCATATTGTAAATGCCCCGGGCGTGCCTTGGTGGCTGAAGTTCCCGGTGCCGCTCATGCCTATCGTTGAGTTGATTGGTGTATTCACCAAGCCCTTCGTATTGATGGTTCGTCTTTTTGCGAATATCACGGCTGGCCATATTATCATGCTGGGTTTCATCAGCCTGATCTTTATCTTTGGACAGATGTATGCCGCGCTGGGATATGGCGTGTCAATCGTCTCCGTGGCCTTCGCATTGTTTATGGACTTTCTTGAATTACTGGTAGCTTTTATTCAGGCATATGTTTTTACCTTATTATCAGCAATTTATTTTGGCATGGCGACTGAAGAACATAGTCATGCAGAACATTAATATATAACAAAAACAATATAATTAACCTCAATCCATATCATTATGTCTCTATTATCTGTTTTATTGCAAGCAGCCGCTGATATGACTCCTATCGCTAAGATGGGTGCCGGTATCGGCGCAGGGATCGCAGCCATTGGCGCTGGTGTAGGCATTGGAAACATCGGCCGTGGTGCCGTTGAATCAATTGCCCGTCAACCGGAAGCCGTTGGTGACATTCGGTCTAACATGATTATTGCTGCCGCGCTTATCGAAGGTGTTGCCTTCTTTGCGATCGTGGTTTGTCTGCTCGTTGTTTTCCTCTAGGAATACGGGCAAATCCGGAATCATATTCCTGCGGTAGGCAGGGATATGATTCCATTAACCCTTTTATTAAAGCATTATGGAATTAGTTAGCCCCGGTATAGGTTTGATTTTCTGGATGACACTGTCCTTTGGGATTGTGCTTTTCCTTTTGGCAAAATTCGCCTGGAGTCCCATCATGAAAGCCTTGCATGATCGTGAGCATCACATTGATGAAGCGCTTCATGCTGCTGACCTGGCTCGCCAGGAAATGGAAGGCATGAAATTCTCCAATGAGCAGATGATGCGCCAGGCCAAAGACGAACGGGATGTCCTCCTGAAGGAAACCCGTAAAATCACAGAAAGCATTAAAGATGAGGCTCGCCAGCAGGCACAGGCCGAATATCAGCGCATTATTGAATCAGCCAGGATCAACATCGAGAATGAGAAAATGGCTGCCATTACTGAACTGAAGAATCAATTGGGTCATCTTTCAATCGAGATTGCCGAAAAGATCCTCAGGGAAAAGATGACAAAATCTGCTGAACAAGATGCATTTATCAAAAAACTCCTCGAAGAAGTTGAGCTTAAGTAATCAAAGATGAAGCATTCAAAGGTTAGCATACGGTATGCGAAAGCACTTTTTGACCTCTGCCTGGAACAGAAGATCCTGGAACAAGGTTTGCAGGACATGATGCTGGTGTCAGAAGTCTATAATGAGAACCGGGAATTACGCCTTTTGCTCGACAGCTCTATTGTAAATCCGGAAAAGAAAGTATCTATTCTTCAGGAGATCTTTAAGCAAAATGTGAGTGCCACGGTTCTTGGCTTTTTGACAATCCTGGCCCGCAAGCGCCGCGAGAACAACCTGGAAGAGATCTCGTTTGAGTTCATCCATTTTTACAAAGAGCATTTCAAGATTAAAGACATTGTTGTCCGTTCGGCCCAGGCCCTGGATGAGGCCACCAGGCAGCGTATTGCTGCACTGATCCTGAACAAGACAGGCTATACCGCAGAATTTATTGAAGAAGTTGATCCTTCACTGATTGGAGGATTTGTCCTGAAGATGGACGATATGACCCTTGACTCCAGTATCTCACGCGAATTGAAGCGACTGGAACTCGAGTTCAGGGAAAATGTTTACATAGGAAAAATTACATCACATTAACAGATAACAGAGATGGCAGAAATTAAACCTGCAGAAGTATCCGCGATTTTACGTCAACAGTTGGCCGGCTTCAAAACCGAAGCTGATCTGTTAGAGACTGGGACAGTACTCCAGGTCGGTGACGGAATTGCCCGTGTTTTTGGATTGTCCAATGTTGAATCCGGCGAGTTGGTCGAGTTTGACAAAGGAGGCCTGAAAGGCATCGTTTTGAATCTTGAAGAAGATAACGTTGGTATCGTTCTCCTGGGAGGTTCTTCAAATATTAAAGAAGGCGATATCGTTCGTCGTACCAAGCGCATCAGCTCACTGATGGTGGGTGAAGGCATGCTTGGCAGGGTTATCAATACCCTTGGCGAGCCTATCGATGGGAAAGGCCCGATTCAGGGTAAAACATACGAGATGCCACTGGAGCGTAAGGCCCCTGGGGTTATCTATCGTCAGCCTGTTACTGAACCTTTGCAGACTGGTATCAAAGCTATTGACGCTATGATCCCGATCGGACGTGGTCAGCGTGAGCTGATCATCGGAGACCGCCAGACAGGGAAATCCGCTATTGCCATCGATACGATCATCAACCAGAAGTCATTTTACGATGCAGGGAATCCTGTTTATTGTATCTATGTTGCGATTGGTCAGAAAGGATCTACTGTCGTCAATTTTGTTCAGACATTGGAAGAAAAAGGCGCTATGGCGTATACCGTTGTCATTACGGCAACGGCCTCTGATCCTGCAGCCATGCAGTTCTACGCTCCATTTGCGGGTGCTGCTATCGGTGAATTTTTCAGGGATACCGGACGTCCTGCCCTCGTGATCTATGATGACCTCAGCAAGCAGGCCGTAGCTTATCGTGAGGTTTGTCTGCTGCTTCGCCGTCCGCCCGGACGTGAGGCCTATCCCGGTGACGTCTTCTACCTCCATAGCCGTTTACTCGAGCGTGCTGCGAAGGTGATCAACAATGACAAGATCGCGTCCCAAATGAATGACTTACCCGAATCTATCCGCCCATTAGTAAAAGGCGGTGGTTCTCTTACGGCACTCCCGATCATCGAGACACAAGCCGGTGACGTCAGCGCTTACATCCCGACCAACGTGATCTCCATCACGGATGGCCAGATCTTCCTGGAGTCGACTTTGTTTAACTCAGGAATCAGGCCTGCTATCAACGTTGGTATCTCTGTATCCCGCGTCGGTGGTAATGCCCAGATCAAGTCGATGAAGAAAATTGCCGGTACTTTGAAACTCGACCAGGCACAATACCGTGAGCTGGAGGCATTCTCCAAGTTTGGTTCCGATCTTGATGCTTCAACGAAAGCTACCCTGGATAAAGGTGCCCGTAACGTTGAAATCCTGAAACAGGCACAATATTCACCAATGACCGTGGAACAGCAGGTTGCCATTATTTTCTGTGGTACCAAAGGTTTGCTGCAAAAAATCCCTGTGAACAAAGTGGTCGAATTTGAGAAGGAATATCTTACCCATCTGCGGGAACTTCATCAGACCACTGTCTTAGAGCCTTTAAAGAAAGGGAATCTTTCTGATGAAGCCATTGCCATCATGACCGAAGAAGCCAAACGTATTGCTGCACGTTACGAGAAGTAACCGTTAAAACCAAGATGAAATGCCGAGTCTAAAAGAAGTCAGGATCCGAATAGCTTCGATAAAATCCACGCAGCAGATCACCAGCGCCATGAAGATGGTGGCTGCTTCCAAGCTGAGGCGGGCTCAGAATGCTATTTTGGGCCTCAGGCCCTATGCGACCAAATTGCAGATGATGATGGGCAACCTGAGTGCATCTGCCGGGGAGACGGCTTCGGCAGTATATACCGCTGAAAGAACGCCCAACAAAGTTTTGCTGGTTTTGGTTTCTTCAAACCGTGGACTTTGTGGCGGTTTTAATGCCAATGTCACAAAAAAGGCTACAGAATTGGTTCATACCAAGTATGCCAGTCAATATGCCAAAGGAAATGTTGAGATCCTGGCAATCGGGAAAAAAGCGATGGAGTTTTTCCAAAGACGGAAATTCACGATTGCCAGCAGTCACAATGAGATTTACGATGCCTTGAGTTTCGACAAGGTCTCTGCTATAGCAGACCAGATCCTGAAAGACTTCGCTGACAAAAAATATGACGTGGTTGAAATCGTTTACAACCGCTTTAAGAATGCCGCAGTACAACTCCTACAGGTAGAGCAATTTTTGCCCCTCATTCCACAACAACAAAGCGCACAAAAAGATACAGTCCAGCTGGATTATATTTTTGAGCCCAGCCAGGAAGAGATCTTGGATGACCTCATTCCCCGCTCACTAAAGATTCAGCTTTATAAAGCCGTACTGGATTCTTACGCTTCAGAGCATGGTGCACGTATGACGGCCATGCACAAGGCGACTGACAATGCAGGTGACATCCTCAGGGATCTGAAACTCATGTACAACAAAGCGCGCCAGGCCTC
>SESG01003178.1_pt1 | contig 46626 bp, 29 predicted proteins | sample 3171421 | NCBI WGS metagenome assembly SESG01 (sample SAMN10866946, study PRJNA518727) | freshwater metagenome | biome: subpolar coniferous forest; feature: holomictic lake; material: water; isolation source: holomictic Lake 227, 6 m and 8 m depth | place: Canada: near Kenora, Ontario | collected...
CAGCGGCGGTTTAGTTCAACAGGTAATAAACTCCAATTGGGCTTACTATTCCTTTTTGGAATAAAAAGCACATTAGGTTTACTATCCCATACAAATATTGTGTTACTTAATTAATAATTAAGGCTTTGCATTAACAACAACAACAATATGTAATTATAATCCCTATTTGATATTTCGGGACAAATATTAAAATTCAACTGCATTTGCAACATCAGTTAGGCGCTTTTTTCCCGTCTTCAGCAGTCAATTTCAGTTGGTGACAATTTGTCACCGACTCACTTCCTTCCTTCTTGAGTCTCTCCTTAAGTTTATTCCAATACTTTCGGGAAGCCTGAAAATCAGGCTGCTGGATTAGTACCTGTATAATATCGATTACCGAGAAATACCAGGTTTCGGATTTTTTATCATATAAGCGACGGATTTGAAACCCTTCGAATATTGCTATGGTATCTTTCATGTTTCTAATAATTATATATTAAAAAGGATTAAATAGAATTACACACAGATTATTTCCCGATACAAAAGCGACCAAAAATAGTGGCCAGTACTTCTTGAGAGGATACAGTTCCGGTGATGAGCCCCAGCTGATGCAAAGCTGTTCGGAGATCGATGGCTACCAGGTCTGTGGGAACTCCTTCCCCGAGTCCCTTCGCTACTGCATCTATCGCAATTAAGGCCTGCTGAAGTGCATCAAAATGGCGGGCATTCGAAACGATGACTTCATCAGAAGCCTTCCCGGCTTCTACATTGGCCAGGAGTGAATCAAGAATGGAAGAAATGTTCTCTTTCCGCTTGGCAGAGATAAAAATGACTTCCAGATCAAGCATATCGCGGAGATGATGCGGAGATTCGACCAAAAGATCGACTTTATTGCCGATAAAAATCAGGTGCTTCCCCTTCGATTGCACTTCTGGTTCCAATTCCTCAGTGATCAGCAGCAAGTCTTCATAGGTGGTCGTCAAAAGATCAAACACATAGAGGACAATACTCGACTGGGCGATCATCGCATAAGTCCTTTCTATACCCATGCTTTCAACTTGGTCAAGGGTCTCGCGCAATCCTGCCGTGTCGATAAAACGAAAACTAGTCCCTTGAATATTCAATACATCTTCGATGCTATCCCGCGTAGTTCCAGGGATCTCGCTCACCAGGGCTCTTTCTTCATCAAGGATTGCATTCAGCAAGGTTGATTTCCCGACATTTGGACTGCCGATAATCGCCACAGGAATGCCATGTTTTAATACATTTCCCAATGAGAACGAAGCAATGAGCTTTTCGAGTTCCTGCTTCAGTATGGCAAGCAAGTCTTTGAACTGTTTCCTGTCGGCAAATTCAACGTCTTCTTCACTAAAATCAAGCTCAAGCTCGAATAAGGCTGTCAAGTCAAGCAGCTGCTGTCTGAGTTCTTTGATCTTATGTGAGTATCCGCCGCGCATTTGTTGCAAGGCAAGGTCGTGTGATGCGCTAGAATTCGAGGCGATCAGGTCGGCGATGGCTTCGGCCTGGCTCAGGTCATATTTGCCCTTGATGAAGGCACGCATCGTGAATTCTCCGGGACGTGCCATCCGGGCGCCTTTACGAACCAGGATCTCCAGTAAGCTTTTTTGAATATAAGGTGAGCCATGAACAGAAATCTCCACGACGTCTTCCCCTGTAAAAGAATGAGGGGCCTTGAATAAACTCAGCAAAACCTCGTCGATCAGCGCATCCCCATCATGAATGAAACCATGATGAATGGTATAACCCCCGGCAATCGCGAGGTCGGTTTGTTTTACTGTTGGCTTAAAAATAGTTTTTACAAGGGCCAGGCAGTCTTTCCCCGACACCCGGATCACCGCGATGGCTGCAGTTCCCGGAGCAGTGGACAACGCGCAAATGACGTCATCTTTTTGCAGGTATGAAAAAGGAGATTCCATATAGAGTATTCATTATGATTTTATGTTCGGAAAATTACAACAAAATATACTATTTTTGCCCGTCATAACAAATTCCATTTTATACCATGAGCGTACTCGTAAACAAACACTCCAGAATCATTGTCCAGGGCTATACCGGCTCCGAAGGAACTTTTCATGCAAGCCAGATGATTGAATATGGAGGAAACGTCGTTGGTGGCGTAACCCCCGGTAAAGGCGGAACAACACACCTCGACCGGCCTGTCTTTGACACGGTTGCAGATGCTGTCAAAGCTACCGGCGCTGATGTCAGTGTTATCTTTGTACCACCTGCTTTTGCCGCAGATGCCATCATGGAAGCTGCTGATGCCGGAATCAAGGTGATTGTTTGCATTACCGAAGGAATCCCAGTTCGTGATATGCTCACCGTAAAACAATTTTTACTCAACAAAGATTGTCGTCTTGTCGGCCCAAACTGCCCGGGCGTGATTTCACCCGGCGAAGCAAAGGTTGGCATTATGCCAGGCTTCATTCACCTTCCAGGACGTATTGGCATCGTTAGCCGTTCAGGGACCTTAACCTATGAGGCTGTTGACCAGCTCACCAAAGCCGGATTGGGCCAAAGTACTGCCATTGGAATCGGTGGTGATCCAATCCCGGGTACAACGACTCAGGAAGCAGTTCAGTTGCTGATGGAAGACCCTGACACTGACGGTATCGTCATGATCGGAGAAATCGGAGGAAGTATGGAAGCTGATGCCGCGTATTGGATCAAAGCTCATGGAAATAAGCCTGTAGTGAGTTTCATAGCCGGCGCTACTGCTCCCAAAGGAAGAACGATGGGACATGCAGGCGCTATCGTCGGCGGGGCCGCAGATACTGCTGAAGCCAAGAAAGCAATCTTAAGGGAATGCGGCATTGCCGTAGTAGATTCTCCTGCAGAGATTGGCTCAAAGATGGCGGAACTGATGAAATAATTCTGCACTCCGAATTTTATCCCCTAAGGTTTAAACTGATACGCCCCCAGATCCGGAAGCGGTAACCTTGATATTCCATAGTAATCAAGTGGAAATGGTGCAGCAATCGTAGCATCCCCTTTTCCTATCGCTGGCGAAGTCTCCTTTAATGCAAAATCAAACAGGCTTGGATCTTTGAACTGTGGATCCTGGTTCCGGTAACATGCAGTGGCATTGACATATTTATAGGCTGTTCTGAGAGAACAATGGTCAAAGCTGTAAGTGGAATCCACATCACCGAGCATGTCAGTCAGCACTTCTTCCTGCAAATTGCCATAGATGATACAATTGCCGAAATAGGCTTTCGACATCGGACCAAGGTAAATCGTTTGGGTACTGTTGTCTTTATAGTAATTGCTGAGAATCAGGGCAGGCGTCTGACGGACAGAATTCATCCAGTAATTCCCAAGGGTGCAATGTCTGAAATCATAAGTGCCACCCCGGCTCAGGTAGACGACATCACTACCGCAATTGGAAAACTCGCAATTTGCTGCATCAATCTTATAAAAGCGTGTAAACAAGCCAAAAGCAGTGGCGTTGGTGATTCGGGTGTTGGTCAGCACCAACTTATTCCCCATGCTGGCTTCGAGGGTTTCTGCCTGTATTCCCACAAATGAATTTTTGATGATGGCGTAGTTGATCACATTATCAAACTTCCCTTCATTGATCCAGATCCTGTCCCACTGTCCCGGGATATCCTTATATTGCTGTTCCAGCCGGTCACCCTGGAAAACAACGGGTTTTTCGAGTGTGCCGTCAACATGCAACGAACCGCCTTTGTAAATCCACATCCCGGCGCCATTGTGAAAATAAAGCTGGGTTCCGGCAGCGATCGTTAAAGAGCCCGTTGAATCAACAACAGCATAACCAAAAATTACGTAAGGCTTGTCGTTAGGCCAGTCTACGTGCTGCTTTTCTGCTGCAACGATGAAATAAGGTGGGAGATTTGGGCTGTGCTTTGTACCAACAATATAATGCGCATCTTGTCCCCAGGCCACCAGGTGAATAATCTGCTCGTTGCCATTGGTCTCAAATAATAGAGAATCGGTAACAACAAGCGGACTATTGCTGTTTAATGGGTCTATCCGAACTTTGACAAAGACAAAAAGACTGTCATTGGCAGGGATCTCAATATTGTTCACTGAAACATCTGCTTGTCCATCAACATTGATCCGAAATTGAGAGGTACTGCCCTTACCCAGCCTGACATTGGATATCTTAACCGGCTGATTGCTGTTATTGTATACCATCAGATATTTCGTGGTACTGCCCAAGGTGGTGAAAACAGTATCAAACAAGACGGAATCATTGGAGAATTTCAGGATAAAATTCGGATCATTGTTGACTGACTCTTCTTTCTGGCAGGAAATCAATCCAATCCCTGCAGATAACAAAATCATTCCCAAAATTATTCTGTGTTTAAGATTCAGCATGAACGCATATTTATTAAGCCGGCAAAGGTAAACGTTTTCGATTTGAGAAAAGTATATTATTCAAAGCCTTATTTCTAAGGTTAATTTTCCGTTAAGCAGAACATATATTAATAAAAAATGTTAAATTTATCCAGTCTAAAGAAGTGATGATGCAAATTCCAGCAATAAGTTACTTAAATTTGCAAATTGGAAAATATTTGTAACATCTTGATAATTAATGACTAAGGATTTTACATGAGCTATATAAAATTTGACAAGGTTCAGCTGATCAACCTGGAGTACTCTCTGGGAAAAGAATTGCTTCGATCGAATCGTGCTGGTTCCTACTCCAGCACAACGATTATCGGATGCAATACCCGTAAGTATCATGGTTTGTTGGTTACCCGGCAACCCAACATTGATGATGACCATCATGTGTTGCTGTCCACCATTGATGAAACAGTGATTCAGCATGATGAATCCTTTAATTTCGGGATCCACAAATACCAGGGTGGGCAATACAATCCGAAGGGGCATAAATATATCAGGGATTTTGTAACCGAACCTATCCCGAAAATCCTCTTCAGGGTTGGGGGTGTGTTCCTTACGAAAGAGATGTTGTATACACACAACGACGACAGGGTGATCATCAAATATACCCTTGAGGATGCAAATTCACCTACAATTGTGCGACTGAAACCCTTCCTGGCATTTCGGAACCGCCATGCCCTCAGTAAAGCCAACCATTTCGTCGACACCCGCTACAAATCTGCAAAAAATGGCATTTGCGTTCAAATGTATGAAGGCTATTCTCCCTTATTCATCCAAATATCAAAAAAAACAGAATACGTACATGTACCAGATTGGTACTATAATATTGAATACCAGGAAGACTTGGAAAGGGGTTACGACCACCTGGAAGATCTCTTTGTGCCTGGATACCTGGAGTTCAGCATCAAGAAAGGTGAGAGCGTTTACCTTAGTGCCGGACTGAATGAATTGGATCCCAAAAAACTGGAATCGCTTTATAAGGAAGAAATCAAAAAGCGCACACCGAGGGACAATTTTGTTAATTGTTTGATCAACAGTGCACATCAGTTTATTGTTGAGCGGGATGGGAAATCAGAAGTAATCGCAGGCTTCCCCTGGTATGGGATGCATGGACGGGATACCTTTGTTGCATTGCCAGGGCTTTGTCTTATCGACAATCGCATCAAGCAATTCAAGGCTGTTTTGAACTCAATGATCAAAGAGATGCAGGGTCCATTCTTCCCCGAGAAAGGTGACGGAGCGCATGCAATTTATGGTAATGCTGCAGATAATTCTCTTTGGTTTTTCTGGAGTCTTCAACAACTCGCGAGCATCCCTGGTCAAAAAGAAACAATCTGGAAGGAATTTGGGGAAGTGATGAAGACAATCCTCAAAGCCTACCGCGATGGATTTTCGCCTGATATTAAATTAAACGCTGACGGTCTGCTGGAAACAGGAAATCCATACAAAGCCATGAGCTGGATGGATGCCTATAAAAACGACATCCCAATCACCCCAAGAAATGGGCTCGCCGTTGAAATCAACGCTTTATGGTATAATGCAATTTGTTTTGCGACTGAATTGGCTAAGGATCAGGGAGACAAAGCATTTGTCAGGGAATGGAAAGAGCTGGCCGAAAAGATCCCCGAGTCTTTCACCAATACTTTCTGGGATGAACAACACGCTTACCTTGCAGATTGTGTGAATGACAACAAAAGAGACTGGAAAGTCAGGCCAAACCAGGTGATGGCAGCTGCTTTAGATTACAGCCCAATTGACGAGGACAAACAAAAGAAATTACTTGACAAGCTAAAATCTGAACTTGTTACCCCCCGCGGACTTCGCAGCTTATCGCCAAAGGACCCGGATTACAAAGGTTTATATATCGGAAATGCTTCAGATCGTGACACAGCAGCTTATAACGGCACTGTGTGGCCCTGGCTCCTCAGTTTTTACGCAACTGCTTACCTCAAGACTCACGGACAATCCGGAATGAATTCCATTAAAAAGCTTTATGCTGATTTTGAACCTGTTATGTGGGAGCATGGTATTGGGAGCGTCTCAGAGGTTTATAACGGAGATCCGCCTCATTATTATGGCGGGGCCACATCCATGGCCTGGAGTGTGGCATCATTGCTGAGTATTCACCGGATGATAAACCTTGTCACGAAAGATTAATAATGACACAAATTAAGAAATGAAAGTATTAATGTTTGGGTGGGAATTCCCACCTCATATCACAGGAGGACTAGGAACCGCTTGTTTCGGGCTCACCAAAGGGCTTGCCAAACACGGGGTCGAAGCACTCTTTGTAGTCCCAAAAGCCTATGGCGACGAAAGCCAGGAAGCTGTTCGACTCATCAATGCCAGCGACGTAGAGATGCTGACTTCGGAGGAGCTTCACAAAGAATATTGGGAACAGATCAGCTTCCTTGAAGTCGGGTCAAACCTGGTTCCTTATCTCACCCCTGAAGAATTTGAGAAGGAAGTCATCGAATATCACAAATCTAAAAAGAAGAAACTCAAAGAGACGAAAAAGTCTGCTTTCGGTGAGAAGTACCAATTCTCAGGAAAATATGGTGCCAACCTGATGGAAGAAGTTACCCGATATGCCATCGTCGCATCTGCCATTGCAGAGGACAATGAATTTGATGTTATCCATGCCCACGACTGGCTCACCTACCCTGCAGGCATTGCAGCCAAAGAGATCAGCGGAAAGCCTTTGGTTGTGCATATGCATGCCACTGAATTCGACCGCTCCGGCGAACATGTCAACCAAACCGTTTATGACATTGAGCGTAAAGGAATGGAAGCTGCTGACATGGTGATTACCGTAAGTGACTGGACCCGGGCAATTGTTATTGAGCATTATGGCATATCGCCTGATAAAGTAAAAACAGTTCATAATGCTGTTGAGCCAATTGAGAAATTAGATCCTGCCAACTACAAACGTCATCTCGATGAGAAAGTAGTAACCTTCCTGGGTCGAATCACTTTCCAGAAAGGCCCTGAGTATTTTGTTGAAGCAGCTTATAAGATCTTACAGCGTGATCCCAACGTACGTTTTGTTATGGCTGGGACCGGCGACCTGATGAATAAAATGGTCAGGCGTGTCGCCCAGTTAGGCATCGGAACTAAATTCCATTTTACCGGATTCTTGAAAGGGGAACATGTGGATCATATGTTTGCTTTAAGCGACGTTTACGTGATGCCTTCTATTTCAGAACCCTTTGGAATCTCACCACTTGAGGCAATGAGAACCAATGTCCCTGTTGTTATTTCAAAACAAAGCGGTGTTTCTGAAATCCTCAAATATGCCTTAAAAATTGACTTCTGGGATATCGACGCCATGGCTGATGCTATCTATGGCTTATTGCATTATCCTGCCCTTTCAAACTACCTGAAAGAATATGGAACAGAAGAAGTCAATGCCCTGAAATGGGAGAATGCCGCCTTAAAAGTCCGGGCTGTCTACGAAGAAGCCTTAGTATTACATGAAACTCAAAATAATTAATATGAGATCGCTTTGCCTTAACTTCCAGGTTCATCAGCCATACAGGCTTCGTACTTACCGGTTTTTTGATATAGGTGATGATCATTATTATTATGATGATTACCTCAACCGCACTACGATTCGCAGAATTGCTGAGCGTTCCTATATACCAGCCAACAACCTGCTATTGAAACTCATTAAAGAATGGGGACCTCAATTTAAAGTTAGTTTTTCCATCAGTGGCATTGCATTGGAACAGATGGAACGCTTTTCTCCGGAAACATTGGATAGCTTTAAAAAGCTGGCTAAAACCGGTTGCGTTGAATTCCTGGCCGAAACATACAGCCATAGCCTTGCCTCCCTGAAAAACAAGGATGAGTTCAAGACCCAGGTAGAGAAACATGCCAGTAAAATAGAGTCCTTATTCGGTCAAAAGCCTGTGACATTCAGAAATTCTGAGCACATATACTCCGACAATATCAGTGAGATGGTCGCAGATATGGGATATACATTGATGCTGACAGAAGGTGCCAAGCATTTCCTTGGTTGGAAAAGCCCGAATTTCATGTATTGCAGCGCAGCAAATCCTAAGCTGAAACTGCTTCTTAGAAATTTCAATTTAAGCGATGATCTCGCTTTCCGCTTTTCCAATACAGCATGGTCTGAATGGCCTCTTACCGCTGAAAAATTTGCCAACTGGATCAAAAAGCTCCCGGCCAACCAGGAAGTTGTAAACCTCTCTCTGGGATATGCAAGCTTTGGTGAAATCCAACCAAAAGAAAGTGGAATCTTCGAATTCCTTCAGGCGCTTCCCAAAGCAGTGATTAAAAATTCAGGATACACCTTCAACACCCCTGCAGAGTTAAACCAGGCACTACAACCTGTTGCGGCAGTGCACGTTCCATTCCCTGCTTCATGGGCCGACGAAGAACGTGATGTTACTGCCTGGCTGGGCAATGAACTTCAACAGGAAGCAGTGAATAAACTTTATTCGCTCTCAGGAATGATGCAAAAATGTAGTGATGTTGCTTTACAGAATGACTGGAACTATCTTCAGTCGAGTGATCATTTTTATTATATGTCGACGAAAGTATTATCTGACGGAGAAGTCCATTCCTATTTTAACCCGTATGGATCACCCTATGAAGCTTTCATTAACTATATGAACGTACTGTCCGATTTTACCCTGAGAATAGAACACTACCAACCAACAGTTATAATACCTGCTGAGCCTGAGGTGAAAAAGATCACAAAAAAAACGGCAGCTAAAAAGAAAGCGGTTAAATAATACCTTTGTTTCGAACACGGTTTTTATGATTCAGCGCCTTTCTGTTAAGAGTCTTTTATTTCTATGCCTACTCTTGTTATTCACTTCCGGACTGAATACGGCATTGTATGCAAACAAGGCAGTTCCGGATTCCTGCTGGGTCGATTCTGTGTTTCATTCCCTGAGCCTTAATGAGAAGATCGCGCAGCTGATTATCGCCAGGGCCAATAAAGACAATAACTTCCTGCCAGAGATCCCTGAACTGATCCAAAAATACAATATCGGAGGTTTGTGCTTTTTCAAAGGAACACCTTACAGACAGGCTATCACTACGAACTTCTGGCAATCCATTGCTAAAACCCCGCTCTTTGTCACCATCGACGGGGAACGCGGCCTGGGGATGCGGCTTGACAGTGCAGCCGGCACACCCTATATGATGACCCTGGGTGCGATGAAAGATGATGAACTCGTCTTTCGTTTCGGCCAGCGCATAGGGCAGCAATGTAAAAGAATGGGGATACAGATTAATTTTGCGCCAGTGGTCGACATCAACAGCAACCCGGCAAACCCCGTCATCAACAGCAGATCATTCGGGGAGGATCGGGAAAATGTCACCCGCAAAGCACATGCGCTCCTAGAAGGCATGAAGACACAGGGAATCATGGGCACTGCCAAGCATTTCCCCGGGCATGGCGACACTGATTCTGACTCTCATCTTACCTTACCTGTTATCCACCATTCGTTTGCCAGGCTCGATAGTATCGACTGGTATCCTTATAAAAAGCTGATCGCACAAGGACTTGAAGGCGTAATGGTCGCTCACTTATTTGTGCCTGCTTTAGATAGCGGCCCTAATAACGCCTCAACTTTGTCCCGTCCTATCGTCACAGGCATTTTGAAAAAAAAACTGGGGTTCAAAGGATTGATTATCACCGATGCCCTTGAGATGAAAGGCGTTACAAACTATCACAAACCCGGTATGCTGGAAGTAAAAGCATTGATGGCAGGGAACGACATCCTTCTGATGCCGGTCGACATCCCCATCGCGATCCGGAAGATCAGGGAAGCGGTAGACAGCTGCTGGATCTGGCCAGAAGATATCGATGAAAAATGCCTTAAGGTTTTAGAGACCAAATACCGCCTGGGAATGAATAAGCTGCACCCAATCCAGCTTGAAAACCTGACAAAAGACCTCAACACACCTTACGATAAAGTGCTGTACCGCGAAGCTTTCAGTAAAGCCATCACGCTGATAAAAAACAAAAACTCCCTGCTCCCGCTACAGCGGCTTGACACCATGCGCATCGCCTGTGTCAGCCTGGGGGATACCAATTCTGACGGATATCACCAGTACATGGAACGCTACGCTGTGATGGATCACTACCATTTGCCCAAAGGGGCTGATTGTCATTTCCAGGACTCACTCGCTGAACGGCTGAAAGGATACAACCTCCTGTTGCTGGGCATTGTCAATACCAGTATCCTGGCCGAGCGTAAATTTTCAATCCCGCAATCTACCATCGATTTTGTCCGTTGCATACAGGGACAGTCAAAAATCGTCCTGAGCCTTTTTGGAAATCCCTATGCACTTAGGAGATTTGATGATCTCAGGGATGTTGATGCCCTGTTGACCTCCTACCAGGATACTGAAGATGCATATGACATTGCGGGTCAGCAGATATTTGGCGCCCGTGCATTTATTGGACGGCTTCCGGTAAGTGTCAATGATAAGCTGAAAGTTAATAATGGTTTTACGACCAAAGCTACTGGCAGATTACAGTATGTATTGCCTGATGACCTGGGTATTTCTGCCGAAAGTATTGCCAGGGTCGACAGCATTATAAACGAAGGCTTACTGGCCGGAGCTTACCCGGGTTGCCAGGTAGCTGCCTCATGGCATGGAAAGGTATTTTACAGAAAATCATTTGGTTTCCAAGACTATAGCAAGACCAAGCCTGTGAATAATGCAGATATTTACGACTTGGCTTCTGTGACAAAAGTGGCAGCCACGACTTTGGCCATGATGCGTTTGTATGAGGAGAAAAAAATCGACCTGGAAGCGACACTCGGCGACTATTTGCCCCAGGCAAAAAACACCAACAAACAGGATGTCGTGATCCGTGACCTCATGGCCCACCAGGCAGGGCTTGTCTCATGGATCCCTATTTATCAAAAGACGCTGAAAGGGGGAAAGCCTGACACAAACCTTTATCATAAATATGCTGACTCCTTGTTTAGTCTCAAAGTATGTGACAGCTTATATCTCAGGAACGACTACCGGGATAGCATCATCAAAACCATCCTGGATTCCCCGAAAGAAAAAAGGGGTACCTATAAATATAGTGACCTGGGATTTATTCTGCTGAGATTTGTCGTCGAAAAAATCAGTGGAGAACCCCTGGAACAATATGTCAGGGAACAGTTTTATAAACCACTAGGCTTGAATAGTATGGGCTACAGACCGGCCTTGCGTTTTCCGCTCAGCCGCATCATTCCTACGGAATTAGATACAAGCTTCAGGCAGTCCCTGATTCGCGGAACAGTTCATGACCCGGCGGCTGCCATGCTGGGTGGAGTTTCCGGACATGCCGGTCTTTTTTCTAATTCCAATGACATGCTTATTCTCATGAATATGCTGATGAATCAGGGAACTTATGGAGGCAGAACCTATTTCGCAAGAAATACGGTGAGTAAGTTCACGGCTTGCCAGTTTCCTGAAAACGTCAACCGCCGCGGACTTGGCTTCGACAGGCCTCCCTCAGAATATTCAGCTGATGGTCCTTGTTGTAAAAGCGCATCTGCCAGCAGTTTTGGTCATAGCGGGTTTACAGGTACCTATACATGGGCTGATCCTGCTTCAGGACTCGTTTTTGTTTTCCTTTCAAACCGGATAAACCCATCGGCTGCCAATGGCAAACTTGCCCACATGAATATCAGGACAAGAGTCAATGAAGCCTTCTATGAGGCGATTCAATCAGCAAAAAAATAGAACTTATATCAAAGGAATTACCTTTTCAAGCAAGTGCGTGACCTTCTCTGCGTTCGCATGAAAGGTTTTGATGATATCATCCCAGGTCACCCCTTCTTCACTCTCACGCCAGGAATCATAGTCGGTGCACATGGCAATGGCTGCATAGGGGATATTTAACTCTTCTGCCAGGGTACATTCAACAGCAATGCTCATATTAATAATATCTGCACCCCAAATCCTGAACATCTTTGACTCTGCACGGGTAGAGAGCCTCGGGCCTTCAATAGTCACTACAGTGCCAGTGGTATGTATGAACATATCTGCCTGAGCAGCCGCCTCTTGGATCTTTTTTCTGACATAATCAGAAAAGGGGTCAGCCATGGAGATGTGGATCACATTTCCATCTTTAAATTCTTTATGAAAGGTAATTTCCCGGTGCCTGGTGAAATCAATGAATTGATCGGGGATGATCAGCTCCCCGGGATGGATATGTTCACGCAGGCTACCACAGGCAGTACTGGCAATAATGGCCTCACATCCCAATTGTTGAAAGGCGCTGATGTTGGCTAAATTGTTTACCTGGCTGGGGGGTATCTCATGATTTCTGTCATGGCGTGAAAGGATATACACCTCTTTATCAGCTATATGACCAACAAAAAAAGAAGAACTGGGGTCACCATACGGGGTTTTTACGTGAATTTCTTTTACATCTTTAAAAAGTTGTAATTTTTCGAGACCTGAGCCCCCGATGATGCCTAGACGTGTCATGAATTTGATTATTAAAAGGGCAAAGATAGGGACAAAAAACGATGTCAACCTATAGCGCTGAAGTTGCTATAATACTAATAAATGTTAGACACCCGTTGAATGGCCCGATAATTGATATACTTTTGCCGATTCTCTTTCACCGAAAAAACAAACTTAAATGAAGTGGCTTTTACTGGCCTTAGGAATATTTTTTGAGATCGTGGCTTTAGTTTTCATGAAGAAGTCGGAAGGATTTACAAAAATAACTCCTATCCTGTTAGTATTTTTGTTTTACACACTTGCCCTGGGCTGTCTCATTTTAGTGCTTAGGAAAATGGATACCAGCGTAGCCTATGCGATCTGGGCCAGTGCGGGGATACTCATTATGGCACTTGTGGGTGTTTTATTTCTGAATGAGCCGGTATCAGTCATAAAAGTAGTTTCTATGCTTTTGATTTTATTGGGCGTTATTGGATTAGAATTCTTTGATTAATTTAAATTACATATGATTATTTTCTTGACGGGGGTTACCGGATTTTTAGGTGGGGAATTATTGGTTGAATTGTCGAAAAAGCCAGAAGTTGAAAAAATATTCTGCTTAATCAGAGCGAACTCTGAAGAAAAAGCAGCCATCAGGTTGAAAAAGGTTTTCGATTTGCATAACGATCCTTTTGATCCACAAAGAATCATTCCGATCCTTGGAGAATTGACAGATCATCATCTTGGCGAAAAACTAATTCAAAATGCCCAGCTTAGCCAGGTTGATACTATTATTCATTCTGCTGCGAATACTTCATTTTCAAAGATTTACGACGACCTTGTCGAAAAAGTAAACATCGGAGGAACCGAGCAATTGCTGCATTGGGTTAAGTCTTTAGAGAATCTGAACCTATTTACCTATGTTGGAACAGCAACGATTTGTGGGACAACAGTAAAAAACGCCTTAGTCACAGAGGACATGTCGCCTAATCTCGGCTCCAAGCACCTTGTAAAATATTCCTATACCAAGATGATGGGCGAAATCCTGGTCAAAAACTCTCTGCCCGCAGAAAAAGTATTGATCGTAAGGCCATCTATCATCATGGGAGATAGCCGGGACTGGATCCCAAGATCCTATGTGATCCTATGGGCCCTCGCAACCGTCAACGAATTGCGCCTCGTTCCTTTCCATGCACAATCCCACATTGACATCATCTCGATCGACTATGCCTCACAATCTATTGTTTCCCTGGTGTTAAACTCAAAAAGAAAATATGGCGTTTACCATATCTCTTCAGGAAAAAAATCTATTACCAGTCCGGGCCAGGTATTTGAAGCCATTAACAATCTTTTTCCTGAAAAACCAGATTTCAAATTCGTTCCCAAAACTTTATTGGGTGACATGAAAAAATGGTCAAAAAACAGCACCCTCGTTGATGCCGATAGTCATTTATTCCAATATGCCGACTACCTGGAATATTGGATTAATAACTTTGGTGACAATACCAAACTGAGGATCCTGTTTTATGCGCTTGAGCCATATATTAACTTCATTGAATTAGGGCAGATATTTGACAATACACGTCTCTTGGAAGACACTGACATGGGTCCTTCCATCCCCGCGCATGAATACTTAAAAGTATCAGGGAAGCATCTTGAGTCAATAAATATCTTTGAAGGCGCGATCGATCCCTGATCGTAAATAAGCTGTTTTATCCATAAGAATTTGCCGTAGCTTTGTTGCTGATTTTAAAATCATCATCATGAAACGCTATGTACTTCCACTGCTTCTGTTACTAGTCTTTTTCATTTCCGCTTGCCACAGGAATGAACACCTCATCAACCTCAAAGCCTACCAGATCAAGACCAAGGAGATGTTTGCCAAGACAAAGCTCCTGGCCAAAGAACGCGACAGCGCTCTTTTTGGTGTGATGGATTCAAACCTCACGATTCAAGAACGAGAAGGCATGGAATTTCTATATGCTTTTGCCCCCTTAAGTGACCTTGCCGATTATAACGGGGATTATTTCCTCAGCCAGGTAAGAGCCAGCCTTAAAGCCCGGGAGGAAATGCCCTGGGGCAAAAAAGTGCCCGAGCAACTTTTCCTGCATTTCGTGCTACCAATCCGTGTCAACAATGAAAACCTCGACACTTTCCGTTCTGCTACCTATGAAGAACTCAAAGCCCGGGTGCAAGGGATGAGCATGGACCAGGCTGCATTAGAAGTGAACCACTGGTGTCATGAGAAAGTAACGTACAAAGGTAGTGACGAGCGGACCAGCAGCCCGCTGGCATCAATGCGCACCTCCTGGGGACGATGCGGGGAAGAATCTACCTTTACCGTTGCAGCCCTTCGGGCTGTTGGGATCCCTGCACGCCAGGTGTATACGCCCCGCTGGGCCCATACTGATGATAATCATGCATGGGTTGAAGTTTGGGTGAACGACAGATGGCATTTTATGGGTGCCTGTGAGCCGGAAGCCAGGCTCGACAAGGGCTGGTTCGAAGAACCTGCAAAACGTGCCATGCTCGTGCATACCAGAGCTTATGGCTGGTATCGGGGGAATGAACCCAGGATACAGTCAGAAGAACGTTTTAGCGAATTGAATCTTATTGAAAATTATGCGCAGACCAAGGACATCATCATCGAGGTGAAAGACTCACTTGGCAAAGCTGTTTCTCAAGCGAAAGTTGAATTCCAGCTTTATAACTATGCAGAATACTATCCCATTGCCAAAGCTACTACTGACAAGTTAGGCAGGGCTAACTTACGATGCGGACTGGGAGATTTACTGGTATGGGTTTCTAAAGACAGCCTGTATGGATATAAACTGGTAAAAGGAGTTGAAAACGGTATTGTTGCCATCACTTTAACGAACAAAAGGCCCAAAACCACAGATGAGGTTTGGGACATTACGCCACCTGCCAGGCCCCTGGCCGCAGTGGCTGACACAGTGGGTAGTGCGGTGAACCGACTCCGCCTGAAACAAGAAGATGAGATCCGCACGAAATACACGCACACTTTTAAAGACAGCGCTTATGCTGCAGCCTTCGCCCGTGAGCTGTCTTACCCAAGAGATACTATTAAAAAAATCATTCGCAACAGCCTGGGGAATTGGAAAGAAATCACGAAGTTCTTACGCAATGTCAGCCCGGAAAACAAGATGTGGGCCTGTAGGATGCTGCTAAAACTCAACGACAAAGATTTAAGAGATGTAACAGCTGATGTTTTACAGGATCATCTGAAAAATGGCATGATGTATATCAGCGAAACCGGGAGCCGTTATGCTGATTTCTTCTCTGAATATATGTTATCACCGAGAATTGGCAACGAGATGCTTCGCCCCTGGCGCGGTTTTTTACAATCGAAATTCGACCGCCGTTTCAGGGCTGTTGTTCGTGACAACCCACAGCATGCCGTCGACTGGATGCTTGACAACCTGAAACTGGACCAGGTCAACAACCTGCATTCACGGGCTCCCATTTCCCCTGAAGGGGTTTATGAATTGAAATTAGCCGATCAAAGGTCGATGGATATCTTTTTTGTCGCCCTATGCAGAGCCTCAGGATTACCGGCCCGCCTCAATCCCGTTACAGGAAAACCCCAGGCACTGGTGAAAGGCAATTTTGAGGACATCATCCTGGGAACCAAAGAACAGGAAGCAGGGAAAATGGGAAGTATTGCACTTCTCAATGGCAATGACAAATCTGATCCGCAATACACAACGCATTTCACACTGGCACACTTCAAAAATGGTGTTTACCGTACCTATGAATTCCCTGAAGGTCGTAAAGTCAGCGATTTCCCTTCTGCAGTAGATGTAGAGGCCGGGGACTGGATGCTCGTCACGGGAAACAGGATGGCTGATGGCGGTGTTTTATCTTCGGTTCATTTTTTCAATGTTGAAGAAGGGAAAACAACACAAATAGAGGTCGTGCTCAGGGAACCAAAAGTTGAGAAAGCCCAATATGGCAAGGCAGACATTAAAGGCATTGAACTCAAGGCCATCGGAACAGGAGAAACAATCAATTCAGCCAAAATGCTGAATGCTACAGGTGCTTTGTGGATCTGGCTGGACCCGGGCAAAGAACCCTCCAGACATGTTCTGGCTGACTTACCTGCCTTCAAAGAAGAACTCGAGACATGGAACGGTGCTGTGAATATCATTATTCCCAAAAATCTTGTTCCCGAAAATTATGATCCGAAATCTATGGCAGGTTTGCCAAAGCAAAGCGTATTCTTATCTGAAGAAAAGCAAGTCCTGATATCCCGAATAGAAAAACTCGTACAACATCCGCTGGCCGGGAATCTGCCGGTGATTGTGCTGCTTGATTCTGAACAGAATGTCATCTTTTTATCCGAGGGATATACGATTGGGATTGGGGAGCAGATTGGGAAGCTGATTGGGAAGTAGATTTTAACAATATACCAATTGAAGGATGAAGGATGAAGGATGGATGATATATGAAGGATGAATTGGGGATAAACAATGTATCAATATACCAATTGAAGGGTTGGTAATTTCCGGCTTTCGTTACGAGAGATTTCTTTGTTTTCCTTTGTGTAATCCTTTGGGCTCCTTTGTGTAACCCCTTAAAATAAAAATTGGAATGTTCTGGTATAAAGAGATCCTATAGGTACATTTTTGATTTTTTAGGAAATTATTCAAAAACTGGCAGGAAGACGGCTGTATTTTTCGACATAAAATACCGCCCCCGTGTGGAATTATAATATTTTTTTTCCTGCTTTAACGTGAATTTTATTTTGTATTCCAAACTTACTGCATTCCCATTTTTCAAAGCAGGAATCCAATTACCCTCAGTCAGATTAACCAACCGGATTGCTTCTTTCCTGAGTTTTTTGTTTGCATACCTAATATCTTGCATTTTGGGTTCTGAATTGTGTCCCAGGGTATCAATATGAACACGTTCAATGACAATACTTATTGAATCAAAAAATATTTTTGGTTTTTTCCTAGCAAGGCCAGACTGGAGCAATTGGGCTTCTGAAACATGTCCCAGCGAATCGATTTTAAAATGCAAAACAACGCTTGTTGAATCAAAAACTAAAAATGAATCAAACAAAGTATAATCGAATGCATCTGCCAGGAAATCTATTAAACAAGGCAGGCCCCCGATAAAAAGGGGAACCCTGTTTTTGTTATATTCTGAACTGTCTTTTAATGAGGAATCGAATAACAAACGACCCTTTGAAAAATCAAATTTTTGAAATAATTCAGCATTTTCATTTAATGCGCTCCACTCCCCTATCCTTTGATCATCTTTATAAATACCGGCAAGTTTAAGTTTTAAAGATTCCGGAGCAAGTTCGACAGAAACAGAATCCGTTCGGCGCTTTCCCTCATATACCTGCGAATGTTTCAGATCGGGAATGGTGTCAAGATAATAAGAAGTAAAGATTCCATTCTTCTTTCCATTTTTATACAACACTCTTTCCCTGATACTGTTCATGGTGTTGACAGCTCTTGCTTGATTATAAAACTCCCAAAGACCTGTCTTTAAGCCATTCTTATAAAGACCTGATTCGATTAACTGCACACCAAAAAGCATATGCTTATACTTGACATAAGTACCATGTTTAATCTTCTTGTCGCTTTTTAAAACATAATACTCTTCTTTGAAATCCTGGTGAACTTTTAAAACAAACTTCGTTTCCTGTGAATAGGTCTCATGACAGATAAGTATGATAAGAGTAATCCAAAACAGTCTCATAATGCTCAAATAGGTGAAGCCAACCTTGCTTTAGGCAAAGATATTATAAAATTAATGTATCAATATACCAATTTTCAATATACCAATATACCAGTGGAATTAATACAATCAAATATTCACACAAACATACTAAGCTGTAATATTTTTTTGTATCTTTGCACCCATTTTTAGATCACCTATGATTAACATTACATTACCGGATAATTCAGTCAGACAATACCCTGCAGGGGTGACGAGCCTGGAAATCGCCAAAAGCATCAGCGAAGGCCTTGCCCGCAATGTTCTGGCAGCAAAGGTAAATGACGAAGTTTGGGATGCTACCCGCCCTATTGAGCAAGATGCTTTTGTGAAGCTCCTTACCTGGAATGATGAGGAAGGCAAATCCACCCTATGGCATTCTTCTGCACATCTTATGGCTGAGGCCATTGAGCAGCTTTATCCCGGGGTAAAATTTGGCATTGGCCCGGATATTGAAGCTGGCTTTTATTATGACATTGACTTTGGCCAGCATGAGATTATCGAAGCAGACCTGAGCAGAATTGAAGCCAAGATCCTTGAATTTGCCCGCGAAAAACAGGTTTACACCCGTAAATCCGTCAGTAAAAAAGAAGCACTTGACTATTTCACCGCAAAAGGTGACGAATATAAGCTGGAACTCATCAACGACCTTGAGGATGGTTCTATCACATTCTACGAATCCGGTCGTTTTACGGATCTCTGTCGTGGACCACATATTCCCGAAACCGGGTTTATCAAAGCCGTTAAGCTGACCAGCATCGCAGGTGCCTACTGGCGCGGCGATGAGAAAAGGAAACAGCTGACTCGTATCTATGGGATTACCTTCCCAAAACAACAAGAGCTTACTGATTACCTGGCGCTCCTGGAAGAAGCAAAGAAACGCGACCACAGGAAACTGGGTAAAGAGATGGAACTTTTTATGTTCTCACAGCGTGTTGGCCAGGGATTGCCCATGTGGCTTCCCAAAGGGACGATGCTTCGTGAGAAACTCGAACATTTCCTAAAAAAAGTACAGCGTACCGCAGGTTATCAGCAGGTGATCACCCCGCATATCGGGCAAAAAGAATTGTATGTCACCTCAGGTCATTACGACAAATATGGTAAAGACAGTTTTCAGCCAATCAAGACACCGGTAGAAGGGGAAGAATTCTTCCTCAAACCGATGAACTGTCCGCACCACTGTGAAATTTACAAACACAAACCTCATTCCTATAAAGACCTTCCCTTACGTCTCGCTGAATTTGGTACGGTTTACCGTTACGAACAAAGCGGCGAACTTCACGGCCTGACCCGTGTGCGGGGATTTACCCAGGACGATGCGCATATCTTTTGCCGCCCCGACCAGGTTAAAGAAGAATTCCTTGGCGTAATTGACATTGTGCTTTTGATTTTCAAGGCACTGGATTTTAAGGATTATACCGCACAGGTTTCCTTACGCGATCCTAACAACCGTGAGAAATATATCGGTTCCGATGAGAACTGGGAAAAAGCAGAAAGGGCTATCATCGAAGCTGTGGAAGAAAAAGAGATGAAACATACTATTGTCACTGGTGAAGCTGCCTTTTATGGTCCGAAACTGGACTTCATGGTGCGCGATGCCATTGGCAGAAAGTGGCAGCTGGGAACAATACAAGTTGACTATAACTTACCTGAACGTTTTGAACTTGAATATGTTGGCAGCGACAACGAACGCCATCGCCCAGTGATGATTCACCGGGCACCTTTTGGTTCTATGGAGCGTTTTGTCGCTGTACTTATCGAACATTGTGCCGGTAATTTTCCATTATGGCTGACGCCAAACCAGGCTATTATCCTTCCAATCAGTGAGAAGTATGTAGACTATGCACAAAAAGTTTTGAATTTATTAAATAATTCCGACCTTCGCGCCACAATTGACGAGCGGAATGAAAAGGCCGGCCGCAAGATACGGGATGCCGAGTTAAGCAAAGTACCCTATATGCTGGTCGTGGGTGAGAAAGAAGAAGCTGAAGGCAGTGTTTCTGTCAGAAAGCACGGTGCAGGCGACCTTGGCACGTTTAGTGTAGATGAATTTGTAGTATTAATCAATGAAGCCATTAACGCAGAATTGGGCGCATTGGCAAAATAAGTAATTTTAAAAAAGGAGGAAATATCGCAACAACACCTTTCAGGAATCCAAGGGATCCAAGAGCCAATCGTAAGGTTGTCGAAGAACCCTACAAGATCAACGAAAAAATCAAAGCGCCTGTTGTCAGGGTTGTAGGCCCCAACGTAAACCAGGACATTTATCCCCTGAGGGAGGCTTTAGATATCGCTGACAGTCTTGAACTTGACCTGGTAGAGATCCAACCCAATGCCAGTCCGCCCGTTTGTAAAGTAATCGATTACAAGAAATTCCTTTACGAGCAGAAGAAAAAAGCAAAGGAGATCAAAGCCAAGACTGCCAAAGTAGTCGTCAAGGAGATCCGGTTAGGACCGAATACGGACGAACACGATTTCAACTTTAAGTTGAAGCATGCCATCAATTTCTTACAGGATGGATGTAAAGTTAAAGTGGATGTGTTTTTCAAAGGAAGGTCGATCGTATATAAAGATATGGGAGAGATCTTGTTGTTAAAATTTGCCCAGGAAACCATTGAATACGGCAAAGTGGAACAACTCCCGAAATTAGAAGGAAAGCGGATGATTATGATCCTGTCACCCAAGAAATAAACCATTAACCACCCATAAATCAATTCAGAATGCCTAAAATGAAGACCAAATCCGGAGCCAAGAAAAGGTTCGACTTTACCGGTACCGGAAAGCTCAAAAGAAAGCATGCTTACAAAAGCCACATTCTGACCAAAAAATCCAAAAAGAGAAAGCGGAATTTAACCAAATTCGAACTTGTGGAGAAAACAGATGCAGGCCGTGTCCTTAGGATGTTAGGAGCTTAATTCAATCAGTGTCTAATTACTTTTAGCTTACAAGATTCCGCTTGCGGAACGCTAAAGTAAAAAACTAAAAAAATGCCAAGATCAGTAAACGCAGTCGCGTCAAGGGCCAAAAGAAAAAAGGTCCTAAAACAAGTAAAAGGCCAGTTCGGCAGGAGAAAAAATGTCTGGACAGTCGCCAAGAATGCCTTTGAAAAAGGTTTGGGTTATGCTTATCGTGACCGCAGAGCTAAAAAGAGAACATTCCGAGGCCTCTGGATCACCCGTATTAATGCCGGTGTTCGTCAGTATGACCTGTCTTATTCCAAGTTCATTGGATTATTAGCTGCCAAAGATATCGTTATCAACCGGAAAGTTCTGGCCGATTTGGCTATGAATCATCCTGAAGCCTTCAAGGCTGTGGTTGATGCGGCAAAAGCCTAGATAGTTAGTAGTTAGAAGTTAGCAGTTAGTTGTTAGGTGGGGGTTCTGCTTGAGGACTGGTTGTGTTATGGAGATTTTTTCGAGTCTCCGGAATTCGTTTGCGTGCATTTTATTGCTCGAATCCGAAGATCATAATTCAGGATTGAGCTAGCTTAGATTCCGTCAACAGCTTCTTTAAGTCGTACCAATTTGCGAAGCAGGGCATCCAAATTGTCCAGTGGAAGCATATTGGCTCCGTCTGACTTTGCCCTGGAGGGCTCAGGATGTGTTTCAAGGAATATACCCTCAGCTCCGGTGGCAATGCCTGCCATGGCAATGGTTTCAATGAGTTCAGGGTTTCCGCCTGAAACGCCTGAGGCCTGGTTTGGCTGTTGCAAAGAGTGTGTAATGTCAACGACGACAGGCACCCCTATTTTTCGCATCAATGGAATGTTCCTGAAATCCACGACCAGATCCTGGTAGCCGAACATACTGCCTCGCTCCGTTAGCATCAGCGGCTGTGTATTCCCGCTTTGTCGGATCTTGTCGATGGCAAAACGCATGGCGCTGCCTTCTACAAACTGGCCCTTTTTTACATTGATGATCTTACCTGTGTTTGCAGCTGCGATGAGCAGATCTGTCTGTCTGCATAGAAATGCCGGGATTTGCAAAATGTCAACATATTCAGCTGCCATCACAGCATCATCAGCTGTATGAATATCTGTAACTACCGGAATGCCTAATTTGCTGCCAACTTCCGCAATCTTTTCCAATGCTTTTAAATCACCAATTCCTGTAAAGGAATCGAGACGGGTACGGTTTGCTTTTTTAAAGGAAGCTTTAAAGATAAAAGGGATGTTATATTTTTGAGTGATCTGGAAGATCGCTTTGCCTATTTCCATAGGCATCTGTTCATCTTCTACCACGCAAGGCCCTGCCATCAGGAAAAAACGACCCGGAATCGGATTTGTCAAAAACTCAAATTTATTCATACAACATAGGTTAAATATCACCAGATCACCATCGATTTGTCAATTTCCCGGGACCATTCAAACAGACCGCCCAGAAGACTGTAAGTATTTTTATGTTTGTGATCGGCACGGAGATTGAGATTGATCTGCTCACTTTTCTTGCCATATTTACACAGTAAAACCACAGGAATATCAAACGGGATATCAGCGATATGTTTGTCGAATTCCAGACGTGGGTAATTCACAGAACCTTTAATACGGACATCTTCAAACTCATCTGCATCCCGAATGTCAACGATCAGCAAAGGATCACCTTTGTCGATCCAATCCTTCAAGTCATGTGCAGTAATAACTCTCATACATTCAATTTTAATTCCCGATCACCACGAATTCAGTCCTTCTGTTCTGACTTCTCCCCTCTTCGGTGTCATTGCCGACTATCGGCTTTGACTTTCCGAAGCCAATATACGAAAGTCTGTCGCTCGCGATATCTTTTTTGACAAGAAATTCATAAACAACTTTAGAGCGGTTTTCGCTGAGTGCCTGGTTGTATTCTGTAGTCCCAATATTGTCGGTATGACCCTGTATTGAGATTTTTAATTGGGGGTTATTTTTCATCAGGATGATCAGCCTGTCGAGTTCGACAAAAGATTTATCAAGAAGTTCTGCTTTACCGGTTTCAAAGAAGATATTCTTTAAAACGACGGTTTCCCCTATCCTGATTTTCTTGAGTGGAATATCTTTAAGGAATGGCTTATCGATGGAATGCAATCCCAAAAAAGAAAAATTCTCAGAATAAAAAAGATAATGTTCATGATTAACGTGCAGGGCATATTCATGACCAACAGGCAGTGTCACGAGAAATTCTCCACTGACAGGATCTGCATTTGAATTCAATACCGTTTTCCCACTTGAAAGATCGATTAATACAAAGTCTGCATCAAGAGCTTGGTGTGATTGGTCATCAAAAACTTTTCCTTTGAAATAAGAAACACTCAACGGACGTATGGCCTCATAGAGGGGAAATGAGTAAATGTCTTTTTTTCCGATACCGCCTGCTTTGTCAGATGAAAGATAGGCCAGATCGCCTTTTGCACTGACGACGAGGTTAATTTCATCGGCATAAGTATTAATTGGATACCCCAGGTTCACCGGTTCCGACCACTGGCCCTTATCGTCGAGCCTCGACATATACAGATCGTATCCACCCATACCTTTATGGCCCATTGAGGAGAAATAAAGCGTTCTTCCATCCGGGTGAATGAAAGGACACATCTCTGCCTGAACGCTGTTAATCGTTTTACCGAGATTTTCAGGATTACCCCATTGCCCGTTCTCACCCAATGTCACTTTCCAAAGGTCAGAACTGCCAAGCCCACCAGGCCGTTTACTGGCGAAATACAGCGTTTTCCCATCAGAAGAAAGAGAGGGTTGGGAATCCCATTGCATTGTATTTACCTTATCTCCCATATTTTCCGGCAGTGACCAGCTCTGGCCCATGCGTTTGGCGTGATACAGGTCACAACTACCCATGCCTCCTTTGCGGTTGCATCCTGCGAAAAAAAGATTCATGCCATCTGGGGAAATACAAAGGGCACCTTCATTTTCGTCAGTATTAACAGGTGGTCCCATTAAACTGGCTTTTGACCATCCTCCTGACTTTCTATTGAAGCATCGATAAAAATCCTCAACAATTTCGGAGCTTTGATTTAAAGTATCCCTTGGATGCTGCACGGTGAGGTAAAGCCATTGATCGTCAGCGGTAATCGAATTTACAAAGTCATTATAAACAGAATTCACGCTGTCACCCATATTCTTCGGTTCAAAAGGCACAGGATGCTCCATGGCATCGATAGCAAAATCGCAGGATTCAATTAACTTATTAATCGGAGCTTGTCGTTCTGGTGTAGATTTTGCCAATTCCAGAAAACGAATAAAATGTTTTTTTGCATCCGCATATTTTCCGGTTTTTAATTCCAGATTAGCCACGTTTGCGTAGGTGTTCACAAAAAACTTTTCGTTAATCCCGATAGCTTTTAAATAGGCGACAATGGCCTGATCTTTTTGATTCATGTCGGAAAGGATATCGCCTTTCATCAGCCAGGATTCAATAAATTCCGCATCAATTTTCAGGGCTTCATCAAGTTCGGTGAGTGCTTCCGGCAGATGCCGTGCTGTGTATAAATATGCGGCCTTTTCATAATGCTTCACAGCTTTCTTAGAGCTGCTTGTGAGTTCTGGCATGCGCCCCTGTGCTGAGAGGCTTGCTGCAGAAATAATCACACAGAGCAATCCGAAAAAAAAGATTTTAATTTTCATAAACTCCTGATCAGGGAATATGCATATACTTATGACTCTGTAAGGAAATTCTCCAGTGAGGATTTGCCAGAATGAAGTCAATTATTTTAGGCATCATCACGTCCCTCCTACTCCATTCTGGCTGCAAAAACAGCTGACAAGAAGGCAATATGTGGCTTGACATTTCTTCGGCCCAGAAGAAGTCATTTTCTTCGAAAACGATTACTTTTAATTCATTCGCCCTGGAATAAATGCCAGGTAAGGGAGGCGCTTTTGTCTTTGGAGACAAGCAGATCCAGTCCCATTCTCCGCTCAGTTCTTCGGACCCGGAAGTTTCGAGAAAGATCCGGAAACCATGCTTGTGCAAGAGGTCGGTGAGTGGCGCCATATTGTAATTCAGCGGCTCTCCCCCGGTGATGACGATTGCTCTGGATTTATGCTTCAATGCGAGTGCCAGGATATCGCTGATGGAGGTCGCAGGATGCAGGTCAGGGTTCCAGGACTCACGGGTATCACACCACCAGCATCCCACATCGCAGCCACCGATCCTGATAAAAAAGGCAGCAGTCCCGGTGTGAAATCCTTCACCCTGAAGCGTATAAAAGCTCTCCATCAGGGGAAGCATTTTTCCTTCTTTTACCAGTTCAGGAATTGAATTTTGAATATCTGACATTCCTTTTAAACTCCAGTTTCTTTGTAAATCTCATGTTCTGCAGCACTGAGCGTATTGAGCAGCAGCGACACTATGGTCATTGGCCCGACACCTCCGGGTACAGGGCTGATCCAGCTACATTTGGCAGCTACCTGGTCGTAGTCAACATCGCCAACGATGACATAACCTTTGGGGTTGTCGTCAGAGGGAATGCGGTGAATTCCGACGTCGATGACTACGGCTCCTTTTTTCACCATATCAGCTTTGACGAAAAGTGGACTTCCGATAGCGGCAATCAGGATATCGGCCGATCGCATAATTTCCGTAAGATTTTCTGTTTGACTGTGACAAAGGGTGACAGTCGCATTTCCAGGGTATCCCTTTCTGCTCATGAGTAAACTAACCGGAGTTCCAACGATCTGGCTTCTGCCAAGCACAACACAATGCTTCCCGGATGTTTCAATTTTGTAATGTTCAATCAGTTTCACAATTCCCATTGGTGTAGCAGGAAGATAACCAGGTAGTCCCTGGACCATTCTTCCCACGTTGACGGCATGAAACCCGTCGACATCTTTTGAGGGTTTAATCTGATCCAGGACCCGTTCCACTGCAATGTGTTTTGGAAGCGGTAACTGGACAATAAATCCATCAACTTCAGGATCATCATTTAAGAAATTAACGGCTTCTAAGAGCTTAGTTTCAGAAGTATTTTCAGGAAAACGATACACTGAAGAAAGGAATCCTACTTCCTGGCAGGACTTTTCTTTACTTTTCACATAGGTCTCACTGGCAGGGTCGTTTCCGACTAGGATTGCTGCAAGATGCGGTGGTTCAATTCCCGCATCGATCATTGCCTTCACTTTTGTGGCGATTTGTGACTTTATCGCAGTGGCAACGAGTTTCCCATCGATGATTTTAAATTCTGCCATTTTCAATTAAAATTTATGCCCTGCCGGGTGTTTTCATATTTTTAACCATGTTCATCATCTGACGGCCACCCCCGCCAGTCATCATCTTCATCATTTTCCGGGTGTCTTCAAACTGTTTGATGAGCCTGTTAACTTCCTGAACGGTAGTGCCGCTGCCAGAAGCAATTCTTTTGCGTCTACTTCCGTTGAGAATTAAAGGATTTGACCGTTCAGTAGGTGTCATGGAATGAATAATGGCCTCGATTTCTTTAAATGCGTCGTCGTCCATGTCAACATCTTTCATCATCTTACCCATTCCAGGAATCATACCCATCAGGTCTTTCACATTCCCCATTTTTTTTATCTGCTGAATCTGGGCGAGAAAGTCGCTAAAATCAAATTGATTTTTGGCAATTTTTCTTTGCAGTTTTTGAGCTTCTTCGGCATTGAATTGTTCCTGAGCTTTTTCAACAAGGGAGACAATATCACCCATTCCGAGGATCCTGTCCGCCATACGTTGCGGATGGAAAACATCAATTGCATCAGGTTTTTCCCCGACCCCTACAAACTTGATAGGCCGATCAACAACAGCCCTGATGGTTAAGGCTGCACCACCACGGGTATCACCGTCGAGTTTTGTGAGTACCACGCCATCGTAATTCAGTCGATCAAAAAATGTTTTTGCAGTATTCACTGCATCCTGTCCCGTCATGGCGTCAACAACAAACAAGGTTTCCGATGGGTTAATCTCACTTTTTATCGTTGAGATTTCTTTCATCATCTGTTCATCGATAGCCAGACGACCGGCTGTATCAATAATCACAGTATTATAGCCATTTTCCCTGGCATGCGTGATCCCTTTTTTGGCAATTTTTACCGGGTCAAGATTTCCTTCTTCAGAATATACATCGATTTCGATCTGCTGGCCAAGCACTTTCAACTGGTCGATAGCAGCAGGACGGTATACATCGCAAGCCACGAGCAGCACACGCTTCATTCTCTTTGTCGTCAGGAAACGAGCCAGCTTTGCAGAGAAAGTCGTTTTTCCGGAACCTTGTAAGCCCGCGATCAGGATGACTGCCGGATTCCCTTTCAGGTTAATATCCTGGGCAGTGACTCCCATCAGCTCTGTTAGCTCGTCATGAACCAATTTTACCATCAGCTGGCCTGGAGATACTGAAGTCAGTACGTTTTGGCCTAAGGCTTTCACCTTGACGTCGTCAGTAAATTGCTTGGCAATTTTATAACTGACGTCAGCGTCCAGCAATGCTTTTCTAACATCTTTCAGGGTTTCGGCCACGTTGATCTCCGTGATGTACCCCTGACCTTTAAGGACTTTAAAAGCCCTATCCAGTTTTTCACTTAAATTTTCGAACATATAAATCGTTTTCGGGGCAAAAGTACAAATTTCCGGAGGAATTCTCAGAAGAATAGCAAGGAGTGCTTCTAAAGCTAAAAGAAAATGTCTGGAACAATAAATGACAAAATTCATATATTTATCATGCAATTTCATCATGTGTGAATCTTCAAATGCCTTTGTTATCAAGGGAATAAAGAGATATAAACTGAATTTGTGTTAAATTTTTGATAATTTTATTTAAAAACATAGGGTAAAATAGAAATCTTGTTTATTTTTGTTTAGATGCATAGGATCAAAGCATGAATACCAAAACCATTGATTCTGTGAGATTTACACAGTTGACTCTGTCTAAGAGTATCAGCTGTGCAGGATTTTTAGTTTATTAGGAAGCGGAATGCCGCACTATTTGACCTATATTTAACGTATTGAAATATAATTAAGTAAAATAAAATAACCAACATGAAAACAACAATTACAAAAGTCACTGCAGTACTTCTTGCTATCTTTCTTTCATCGGTAGTAGCTTTTTCGCAGACGATTGTGACAACTGTCCCTTCCATCGCTAAATGTTCCGGGCAAACGGGCCTGGTTAGTTTTGACATTAAGGTTCAGAATTTCACTTATATTGGCTCCTTGTCATTGAAGCTGAAGTTCAATCCGGCGAACATGCTTTACACCGGATATACTGTAAATCCACTGATTTCAAGCGGATTTATCCTCAATGGACAAAACACCGGAGCCAATGCAGGAACTGTTAAACTGGCCTGGTATACCCTTGATTCAGTTTCTATTCCGAACAATGCGACAATGATCACCTTGAAATTCAATTACCTGGGTGGTAATGCCAGCCTGGCTTTTGACACAGCTGTCGACGGTGATTGTATGTATAGTGACTGGACAGGAAGTTTTGTACTCCCGGCCCAGTGGATAAACGGGGGTATCAGCGTGACCAGTGCACCTGTTCTGACTACCAATCCTGCGAACCTCGCAATTGCATCCGGAGCCAATGCCGTTTTCAATGTAGCGACTTCTGCCACAGCTAGCTATCAGTGGCAGACAGGTACAAGCGCAACAGGGCCATGGACAACTTTAATTGATAATGCTACGTTTTCTGGGTCAACCACAAATCAACTTACCATAACTTCTGCAGGCACTGGCTTATCAGGAAGTTTTTATATGTGCTCAGTCACAGAATCAGTCTGTAACCTGAGCACAAATTCAACGGCTGCATCACTCATGGTTACGGCTGCCTGCACTGATCCTCTGGTATTCAACACCAGCGGAGGTGGCACTTATTGCCCGGCAGGAGCAGGACTTTCTGTAGACCTGAGTAATTCTGAAGTCGGTGTAAACTACGAACTATTTCATAATGGAAGCGGCAGCGGGACTATCATCGCCGGTACAGGAAGCCCTATTTCTTTTACTGGAATCTCGACAGTAGGTAGTTATACAATTAAAGCCACATCCTCACTGGGGACTTGTAACAGCATGCAAAACGGACTCGCTACTGTTCTGGCAGCTACAGCCTTGGGTATGACGCAAAACCCACTCAATTCGACCATTACCTCAGGTCATAATGCTTTCTTTACAGTAACAGGAAATTATCCTGAATCTGCCTTAAGCTTTCAGTGGCAAATCAGCACCGATGGTGGTTTAAACTTTACAAACCTCAGCAATGGCACTTCATACGCCGGGGTAAGTTCTTCAGCACTTTCTGTCTGGAATGCTCCTGTTTCTCTGAACAATGCACATTTTCGTTGTATTTTGCATGAAGCCGGATGTAACCAGACGCTGAACAGCAGTGCAGGAACACTCACAGTGAATGTCCCGCCAACAATCAATACCTATTTACCGGTATTAAGCGGGCTTGTTTCAGGGAATACAGTATCTGTCCCTGTTACTTACGACCATATGCTGAATGTGAGCGCAATGTCTCTTTCATTTCTTTTTAACAACAGTGTACTGACCTACCAGGGTATCAGTGGCGTTAACAGCGCGCTTTCTCCTGACAGTTATGTTGTGAATGACGTGAGCGGCAATCTGAAATTCAGCTGGTTTAGCGTGACTCCTATCTCCCTGACCGATGGCACTTTATTTAATATCAATTTTACTTTTAACGGTGGTACTGCTTCCTTGACCTGGGACGAAAGCCAGGCAGGTGATTGTCAGTATACCGACGGAAACTTAAATATCCTGCCTGCTGTTTTCCACAATGGTTCTGTGGAAGGCTGTACTTTACCAACTGCTTTTGCTGTTGGTGGCGGGGGGATTAATTGTCCGGGCGTTGATGGCCAAAATATAAGCCTGAGTGGTTCCCAAATTGGAGTTACTTATGAACTATACCATGATGGATCTGCAAGCGGGTTTACGGAAGCCGGTACAGGAAGTGCCATACAGTTTGTCAATTTTACCGCGGGCACCTATTCCATTCTGGCTAGCGAGGGTCTTTGTTCAACACTACAATCAGGAAATGCCATTATCACAGAATCTCCTGTTCTTCTTTTTACGACACAACCAGCTGATGCAAACATTGCGGAAGGGGGAAATGCTTCTTACAGCGTTGATTTAACTTCAATTTCCAATGAAATAACTTACCAATGGAAAGTCAGTACCGATGGAGGTAATATTTATACGAATCTTACAAATGGTGGTAATTATAGCGGAGTAAGCAATTCAACACTTTCAATTACAAACATCCCTTATGCATTCAATGATTATCGTTTTGTTTGTGTGGTCAATGAACAAGGGGGGTGTAACCAGTCATTAACTTCATTATTTGCTGCACTAAGCGTAACGCAAACTTCAACAATTAATACCTACCTGCCTCATTTGACCGCCTTAGTTCCAGGCAGCACTGTTTCTATTCCTGTTACTGCTGACAATTTAAATAATGTAGGTGCAATTTCACTTACGTTTTTATATGATAACACGGTATTGTCCTACCAGGGAACTACCAATTTGCTTCCAGCACTTGCTGCAGGCTCACCTCTTTTTAACAATACTACTGGAAAAATTAAGTTCAGCTGGTATGGACTTGATTTGGTTAGCTTAAGCAGCGGGACTTTATTTACTGTTGACTTTGTTTACAATGGCGGAACTTCAAGCCTAAACTGGAATACAAGTGTCGGTGGTGATTGTGAATATGCTGATACCGATGGCAATAACCTTCTTGCTGATTATCACAACGGTTCTGTTTCTGGCTGTGCGCTTCCAATTGTATTTACAGCTTCAGGTGGTGGCGTTTACTGTGCTGCTGGCGTTCCTGTTGGTGTTGACCTCAGCAGTTCTGAAGCGGGTGTCACTTACACTTTATTTGTTGACGGGATCACTACCGATATAACAATACCTGGCACCGGAAGTGGGATTTCCTTTACTGGTATTACTTCACTTGGCACCTATTCTGTTCAAGCCAAAGCTGACAATGGAGATTGTTTTACCTGGCAATCGGGAAGTGTAACGGTAAGCGCACCGCTTGCATTAAGTGTTACGCTTGATCCATCAAGTGTGAATATTCCATCTGGGGATAATGCCACATTCCTGGTTTCAACAAATTACGCTGCTGCTTCAGTAACCTATTACTGGGAAGTAAGCACCAATGGCGGTCTTACCTATACCATCATGAGCGATGATGCTAATTATTCAGGTGTTAACACTGCAACGCTGAATATTTTAAATGCCCCGTATTCATTCAACGGGAATAAATACCGTTGTTTCGTTAGTGAAACAGCTTGTGGGTTGGTTGTTACTTCAGCTGGTGCTACCTTAACCGTAACCCAGGCATTGCCCATCAATACTTACTTGCCAACAATTACTGGTGTTACCCAGGGTACCACGATTTCAATTCCTGTCACTGCTGAGAATATCAGTAATGTGGGAGCCGTTTCACTTTCTTTCATCTATGATCCTAGCGTTCTTACTTACGTGGGTTACTCCGGTCTTAATGCTGACCTGGCACTTGGCATTTTCTCTTTGAATGATATCAGTGGCAAAATAAAATTTGGTTGGTTCAACACAACACCACTTAATATTTCCAGTGGAACTTTATTTAACATTGACTTCACTTACAATGGAGGCACCTCATTACTTACCTGGAATGTTGCTCAGCCAGGAGAATGTCAATATGCTGATTTTGACGGAAATACCGTAAACGCCAATTATTTCGATGGTTCTGTTACCGGCTGTTCTTTACCTGCAGTTTATAACGTATCCGGTGGCGGTGTTCATTGCGCCGGTGCTGTAGGAAATGTCGTTTACATAGACCAAACTGAATTAAGTACTACCTACTCTGTTTTACTCAATGGTGTTGCCACAGGCGTAAGCTTTGCCGGCAACGGATCAAGCCAAAGTCAAACCTTCGATGGTGCAGGAGTTTATACTATTTCAGCAACAAATAGCTGTGGTTCGAAACTGATGGCAGGAAGTGCTACGATTAGCATCCAGCCATTACCCCTTACCTTTAATGTTAGCGGTGGCGGCACATTCTGTTCCGGTGGTGACGGCATCAACGTTGGCCTTGACGGGTCAGAAGCTGGTTTGGTGTATACTTTAAAACATAACAACCTCAATACTCTAAATACGGTTACTGGTAACGGTTCTGCGCTGAATTTCGGATTACAGACTGTTGCAGGCACCTATACCGTTACTGTCAGCTCTCCATGTGGAATATTTGACATGACCGGTAGTGCTGTTATTAACCTTTTCCCGACACCTTCCCTTTTCACAGTTACAGGTGGTGGTGCTTATTGTACAGGCAGCGCAGCACCCAGTGTAAGCTTAAGCGGATCTGAAGTTGGTGTTACCTATACCTTATATCATAACGGGATTTCAACTGCTGTCACCAAAGCTGGCACAGGAAGCTCAGTGAGCTTTGGCAGCCAAACTGTTGCAGGCACATACACAATTGTAGCAAGCAATACCTGCGGGACACTAAATATGACTGGTTCCGTATCTGTTACATTGAGCCCAGGCCCAATTTCCTTTATCGTTAATGGTGGTGGCGCTTATTGCACAGGTGGCATTGGCGTTGCTATCGGACTGACAGGATCAGAGTCTGCTGTGGTTTATACCTTAATATATAATGGTACTCCTACCAGCGCTACAGTAACTGGAACAGGCGCTTCTATCAGCTTTGGAATACATTCAGCTATTGGAACTTATACCGTAAGCGGCCATAACAGTTGTGGGACTACGGCAATGGCAGGTAGCGCCAGCGTTTCAATAAATGCCTTGCCTTTAGTCTATACGATGACCGGTGGTGGCAATTACATTGGTGGCGGTTCTGGCGTAAGTGTTGGCCTGAGTGGTTCACAAACCGGTGTCAATTACTTACTTTATGTTGATGGTTTATTCACAGGCCAGACTGTTGCCGGAACAGGTTCAACTATTTCTTTTGGAAATCAAACAATAGCTGGTAATTACACTGCCAGTGCCACAAACATCTCAACTACCTGTAATTCAACTATGACAGGGAGTGCCCTGGTAAGCGTAACTCCAATTATTGTTACAAATCCTGCTGATACAGCAATCTTCACCGGTTACTCTGCGTCATTTACTGTAGTTTCTGTCGGTGGTACCACCTATCAGTGGCAAGTTAGTTTTGATGGTGGCCTTACCTGGACCAACCTGACCAACAACGCACCATATTATAATGTAAATACGCCTAACCTTGATATCATTGGTGCATTGATCGGAATGAATACATTTATGTACCAATGTGTTGTAAGTAGCGGAACTGCAAGCGTTACTTCATTACCTGCAACGCTAAACGTTATCCCTGCCCCGGTTCTGACCACAATTGCTCCTACCATGACAGCTACAGCAGGGACACTTATTTCTGTACCTATTGATGTGCTGAATTTTGGTGGAATCTCAGCTTTTAACCTGACCCTTAATTATACCCCTTCCGTAATGACTTACTCTGGAGTTGCCAATATGAATCCAGGTCTGTCAACAGGAGATCCTTCCTTGTTTATTTTCGAAAATGGGACAACGCCCGGAGAATGGTTTATGGCATACAATTCTATGATTCCAGCCACTATCGGTAATGGAAAACTTCTTGACTTGAAATTTAATTACATCGGTGGCTATACCCCACTTGTCTGGAAACTTGTTCCCCACGAAAATGCAGAATATGCAGATCCACTGGGCAATGTTCTTCCTTCAATCTGGATCAACGGTTCTATTAATTCCATTGGTGGTACAGCAATCACAGTTCAACCTGACGATGCCACCGGATGCGAAGGCGGTTCTACAAGTTATAGCATCACAGCTCCCGGAGCAACCAATTATCAGTGGATCATGTCACCTGATTTTGGAATGAATTGGTTCGACCTGACCAACTCAGCACTTTATACAGGAGTTAATACAAACACCTTGATTGTCAATGGCATCTCTTCAACAATGGTTGATTTCCTCTTTGCCTGTAAAGTTGACGTAGGGATGGCAACTGCAGCCGGCTCTGATCCAGCTTCTTTGTCAATCACACCATTTGTCACTGTCCCAGGAACGATTGTTGCTGCCCCGGGAACAACAATCTGCCCAGGCAATAATGTTACCTTCTCAGTAAGCGCAGCTTATAGCCTTACAGGAGCAACCTACCAATGGTTCGTAAACAGCATTCCGGTTGCTACTACAGCTACTTTTTCAACGACCGCGCTTATGAACGGCGATGTTGTTAAAGCAGATGTTTATGTTGCCGGCAGCTGTGCATTCCTGAACATTCCTACACTCACCATGGTTGTTGACCCACATCCTGTTGTGACAACTGCTCCTGAAAATGCTACCGCTGTTGTTGGTGACGCACCAGGCTTCAGTGTTGTTGCCACAGCCCCGGGAAACAGCCCGCTTAGCTACCAATGGCAAATCAGTACAAACAATGGTACCACCTGGACCAATCTTGCCAATGGTCCTGACTATACCGGCGTGACCACAGCAAACATGCATATCACCTATGCTACGATGCCTATGAATGGCAATCTATTTCATTGTGTTGTAACAGAAGGCACCTGTGGAAACACCGTGACCAGCGATTACGGCAAACTCTTTATGTTCTATGGCCCGATCATCACCAAGCTTGCTGATCAGGTTGTCTGTGGCAATTCTCAAATGGTAGTTCCTGTAAAGGTTGACAATTTCATCGATGTTGCATCTATTTCATTAAAAATGAATTATGACGCAAACTTCCTTACCTATACCGGTTTTCAAAATGTCAATCCTGCCTTGGTAGCAGATCCTTTCTCATTATTTACCATTTCTGCTACAGCTACCCAAGTTTCATTCTTCGGTTTCTCACTGACCCCGGTTTCATTAACTAATAATGCAACCATGGTTGAACTTCTGTTCACACCAGTACCAGGAACGTCTTCACTAACTTGGGAAAGCAACACTTTTGGCAGCTGTATGTATACCGATATCAACGGGACTGTAATTCCTGATGAATATATCAATGCAACTTATACTATTAATCCATTACCTGCTATTTTCCAGGTTACCGGTGGTGGTAATTATTGCGTTGGTGGCTCAGGCCAACCTGTCGGCCTGAGTGGCTCAGCAGTAGGATTTACTTATGAACTTTACAATAACAACTTCTCTACATTCCTTACCCTTGCCGGTACAGGTGGTCCTTTGACTTTTGGAAATCAGTTTGCAGCAGGTGTTTACACCATTACTGCTACCAATAACTCAAGCGGATGTTCTCAGATCATGGGCGGAAGTGCTGTTATCATCATCAACCCATTACCTGTAGTAACATTTAACGGAACGCTAGCCAGCCAGTGTTTGGGCGTAACTTCTTATGTATTAACCGGAGGCACACCTTCAGGTGGAACCTACAGCGGACCTGGCGTTACAAACAATTTATTCTATCCTACAGTTGCAGGAATCGGAACCCATACGATTACCTATTCCTACCAGGATCCGATCAATGGCTGTATCAACTCAGCAACAAAAACCATCACAGTTATCCATGGTCCATTGCCAAACACGGTTACAGGTGGTGGTGCATTTTGCCAGGGTGGCATTGGTGTCACTGTTGGCCTGAATGGTTCAGAGATTGGAATGTTATACCAGACACAAATCAATGGTATTGTTAACGGTCCTCCTGTTGGAGGAACCGGGCTTGCTATTACTTTTGGATTACAGACAATTCCAGGCGTATATACCATTTTAGGTACTGATCCCAATACCCTTTGCACTTTAGTGATGCCAAACAGTGTCACTGTTGAATATGCTCCTTTACCAAATGCATTTACTGTAACAGGTGGTGGTGCTTATTGTGTTGATGGCAATGGAGTCGCTGTTGGCCTGAGTGGATCTGCTGTTGGAACCAATTACCAACTGGAATACAATGGCTTTGCAATCGGAACTCCTGTTGCAGGCACTGGTTCTGCCATTAGTTTCGGTCTGCACTTAATGAGCGGTTTTTATACTGTTGTCGCAACCAATAGCTTTGGCTGTATCAATACGATGACTGGTAATGTCACAATTACTATTAACCAACCTCCTACTGTAAGTTTTGCAAGTTACCTACAGGCTCAGTGTATTACCAACACTACTTATGCTATTATCGGTGGTTTCCCACTTGGAGGCACTTATAGCGGCAATGGCATCACTGGCAATAATTTCAATGCTTCAGTTGCCGGCCTTGGTGCTCATTTGATTACCTATACCTATACCAGCCCAGCTACAGGATGTACCAATACTGCGACCAACTGGATTGCTGTAAATGCAAACCCAACAGTGACCTGGAACACCAGCTTAGCTCATGTTTGTCCTGACAATACCAATTACCTGCTTAGTGGCGGACTTCCTGCCGGAGGTGTTTACAGTGGACCAGGTGTTGTTGGAAATGTATTCAATGCCAGTTTACTCGGTGCAGGAAGCTATACACTCTCCTATACCTTTACAGACCAGGCTACAGGTTGTTTTGCCACTGCTACCCAAACTATGGTTGTTGATCCATTACCTATCGTTACCTGGAACGGATCTCTTACTGCCCTTTGCGAGGATGCTGCCGCAGTAACCTTAATTGGAGGGATCCCAGCAGGTGGTACTTATAGTGGTCCTGGAGTTGCCGGGAATACTTTTAACCCTGCTTTGGTTGGGCCAGGTACTTATACCTTAAAATACACCTACACCAACCCAGCTACATCTTGTACCAATTTTGTGACAAATATCATGGTTGTAAACCCATTACCTGTTGTTGCTTTCAGTGGCAAACTGGAAACACAGTGTAGTAATTCAACAGCAATGTTAATGCTTACCGGCTTCCCGGCTGGTGGAACTTACAGTGGCAGCGGCGTAACTGGAAATATCTTTAATGCCAGCGTTGCAGGATTAGGAACCTTTGTCATTACCTATACTTATACCAATCCTGCGACAGGATGTACAAACTATGCCACAAATGATGTGACTGTAGTTCCCGGACCAAGTGTTAGCTGGACAGCGCCACTGATTCCCCAGTGTGCCAATGCAACAAATTATGTCTTGCCTGCAGGTTCACCTGCCGGTGGGGTATTTAGTGGCCCTGGTGTTACAGGCAATGTTTTCAATGCTTCATCTGTTGTACCCGGAACCTATACGCTTACCTATAGTGTAACATTTACCGCCAATGGCTGTACAGCTTCTACGAGCAACACCATCGTTGTAAATCCATTACCCGCATTAAGCTGGAGTAATGTTTTAACAAACCAGTGTATTACTTCTGCCTCTTATACGCTAACAGGAGCTACACCTGCCGGCGGCACTTATAGTGGCATTGGCGTTACCGGAAATAACTTCAACGCAAGCGTTGCAGGTTTAGGATTACATGTGATTACATACACTTATACAAATTCTAATGGGTGTACTAACAGCATCACAAATACAATCACAGTCAATCCACTTCCTGTCGTTACTTTAGGCCCGATTACCGCTGTTTGTCTTAACGCTTCAGCTTTTGCTTTGAGTACCGGAACCCCTGCCGGAGGCACATACAGCGGAACAGGTGTCAGTGGCGGAAACTTCAATCCTTCACTTTCAGGTGTTGGCAGTTTTACAATAACCTATACCTACACCAATGCCAATGGTTGTACCAGCAGTGCTAGTGCTCCGATCACAGTGTATAGCTTACCTGTTGTAACGCTTGGAAGTGTTCCATCAGTTTGTGTTAATGCACCTACTTTTGTACTGAATACAGGCTCTCCTGTTGGAGGAACTTATAGTGGCGTTGGCATTAGCGGTGGCATTTATAACCCTGCTGTTGCCGGTGTTGGTTCACACGTGATCACCTATACTGTTACTAATAGCAACAACTGTACAGTTTCAGCTACTACTACAATCATTGTAAATGCTTTACCTGTTGTTAGTTGGAGCAATACTTTAACACAACAATGCGTTACATCTTCTACCTATGCGCTTACCGGTGGCACCCCGGCAGGTGGAACCTATAGCGGACCAGGCGTAAACGGGACTAACTTTAATGCAGCCCTGGTTGGCGCTTTATTAGGGACTGGTACTTATACACTTACTTATACCTTCACTAACAGTAACGGATGTACAGCAAGTGCTTCTAATTCCATCGTCGTTAATCCATTACCTGTTGTTAGCTGGACTGGCACATTGGCTGATCAGTGTACCTACGCAAACGCTTATACCCTCACCGGTGGAATTCCTGCTGGTGGCACTTATAGTGGTCCTGGAGTTACCGGATCGAACTTTAATGCGTCATTAGCTGGTGTCGGTGTACACACATTGACCTATACCTATACCAACCCTGCTACTGGATGTACAAGCGCAACAACAAAGCCTATCACCGTTATGAATCCAGTCGCTGTTTATTGGAATAATGTTCTACCAAGTCCTTGCCAGAATATTACTTCAGTAACTCTTTCAGGTGCAACTCCTGCCGGAGGTACCTATAGCGGCCCTGGTGTTAATGCAGGCGTATTTGATCCTTCACTGATAGGACCGGGCAGTTATACACTGACCTATACATACACAGATCCTCAGGGTTGTACAGGTACTGCAAGCAATTCAATCACGGTAAATGCTTTGCCAAGTATGAGTTGGTCTAATGCTTTGACAACACAATGTGTCAGTGCTAACTTCTACCTGCTCTCCGGAGCTTCTCCTGCCGGTGGTGTTTATAGTGGCCCCGGTGTTTTTGGAAACAATTTCAATGCAGCAAATGTTGGTGTTGGAACATACACACTTACATATACCTATACCTCTTCAGCTGGTTGTACCAATAACGTCACAAATACAATTACCGTTGTTGCATTACCTACTGTAACCTTAGGTCCTAATCAGAACATCTGCTTTGGAACGACTACTACCCTGACAGCAACTGCCAGTGCCGGTGTAAACTATACCTGGAGTACTGGTGCCTCTACACCATCAATTAGTATTGTTGTCGGTGACACCAACACTTACGCAGTTACCGTTACCAATTCATTTGGCTGTAAAGCAATTGATTCTGTAATAGTAAATATGTTACCCCTGCCGAATGCACAAGCTTCTGCCCTACCAAAAACAATCTGTAAAGGTGAATCTGCTACCCTATCTGCAACAGGTGGTTCTGGCGCTACACCATATGTATGGGGAACAGGCCAGACATCATCCAGTTTTGTTTCTAACAACAATCAGGACACCACAGTTTTCTTTGTTACCGTGACGAATAGCTACGGATGCCATTCGGTCGCCAATGTTAAACTGAATGTGAACAAGATTCCTATTGTTGCCCTCAATGGCGGTGTTGCTCAGTTAACTGCATGTAATTACACCAATGCATTACTTGTTCCGGGCCCGGGTCCATATGACACTTACCTTTGGAATACCGGAGATCAAACAGCAACACTGTCCATTGAAACAGATCTGATTGGTGCCAGTACTTTCACCACATATACTGTTACAGTCACTTTGAATGGTTGCCAGGCAATGGATAACATCATCCTTTATGTTGACCCATGCGGCGGGATCCAGGAAATTGGGACACAACAACTCATCGAAGTTTATCCAAACCCAACGGATGGGCAATTTACACTGAACCTCGAAAATGTTGGTGAAGGAACGATCCTCGACATTTACAACAACCTTGGTCAGAATATGCTTCGCGAGAAACTGGCAAACGCGGCTCATGCTAAGTTCACCAAGACTTTCGACTTATCTTCCTACCCAATGGGAATCTATTACCTGAGATTCACTGATGGAGACAAAGTTTATTCGAAAAAGCTGATTGTGAAATAACAATGTAATCCTAAACAAAAAAGGGTGCTTCAAAACTGAGGCACCCTTTTTTTTCATTCTGAAAGAAACTACATCCTCTCCGGAACCTCCACTCCAAGCAGGCTCATTGACTTTTTGATGATGCTGGCAACAAGTGAAGATAAGGTCAAACGGAAACTTCTGATGGAAGCATCTTCTTCACGAAGCACTGACACTTCCTGGTAAAAGTGATTGTACTCCTTGGCCAAATCATAAACATAATTGGCAATCACTGCCGGGCTCAGGGCATTGCCCGCCTGCTTCACTGTATTCGGGAAGTCATAAGTAAAACGTAGCAGGTTCAGCTCAATGCTATGGAATTGATATTCTATCGACAATTCTTCATTTGAATCCAGGTTTCGCTCAGTGGCTTTGCTCAGTAAAGACTTGATCCTCGCATGGGTATATTGAATAAATGGTCCGGTATTCCCGTTGAAATCAATTGACTCCTGGGGATTGAACATCATATTCTTTTTGGGGTCCACTTTGAGTATGAAAAACTTTAAAGCACCAAGGGCCAAAGTCCAATATAGCTTTGACAGCTCATCACTTTGCGCCTCACCGGCTTTCCCTAAGTCTTCCGTGGTGCTTTTTGCCACATTATACATTTCCTGGAGGAGGTCATCGGCATCAACCACAGTTCCTTCCCTGGATTTCATTTTACCTTCCGGTAATTCAACCATGCCATAGGAGAAATGATGGATCTTTTCCCACCAGTCTTTTTCAAGTTTCTTCAGAAGAAATCGTAACACATCGAAATGGTAATTTTGTTCATTACCAACCACATAGATCATGCTAGAAGGACTGAACTTCTCATAGCGCTGATTCGCGGTTCCGAGATCCTGTGTCATATAAACCGAGGTCCCATCCCCTCTCAGCAACAACTTCTCGTCCAGACCATCACTCGTCAGATCAGCCCAGACAGAATGATCCGGTTTCCTGAAGAAAACACCCTTATCGAGTCCTTCTTCAATAATTTCTTTTCCAAGCAAATAGGTATTCGATTCGAAAAAGGTTTCATCAAAGCTGACACCCATCCTATTGTATGTATCATTAAACCCGGTATAAACCCATTGATTCATCATTCGCCATAAGGCAAGCGTATCGGGGTCATGTGCCTCCCATTTCATCAGGATCTCTTGCGCTTTCTTCATCAGAGAAGCATTTTTTGTCGCCGATTCTCTGTCAATTCCCTGGGCAACCATTTCTTCTATTTCTGCTTTGAGATATTGATCAAAAAGGACATAATACTTACCTACCAGGTGATCCCCTTTTAGTCCGGCACTTTCAGGCGTTTCGCCATTACCCCAGGTTTGCCATGCCAGCATTGATTTGCAGATATGAATGCCCCGGTCATTGACCAGGTTTACTTGTACAACAGGCTTGCCATTTGCATGAAGAATTTTGGCCAAGGAGGAACCAAGCAAGTTATTCCTTACATGCCCAAGGTGAAGTGGCTTGTTGGTATTGGGAGAAGAATATTCGAGGACGATGGCATCCAGACTCTCATCTACCGGACAAAAACCAAAACCTGGTTCAGACACTGCTGATTTAAAGAAAGATGACCAAAGATGCTGTTTCAGACTCAGGTTAAGAAATCCTTTAATGACATTGAATTTTTCGACCATCGGAGCGTTCGCTAAGAGGTATTGCCCAATCAATTCAGCTGTTTTCTCAGGAGGCATTTTTGAGAATGAGGTAAAAGGGAAAACGACTAAAGTATAGTCGCCTTCAAATTCTTTCCGGGTTTTTTGTAATGAAATGGCTGCATAATCAAGTGTTTGTTTGAAAAGCACTTGAAGTGCAAGCCTAATGTCAGTGATCAGGAGATTTTCGAAGTCCATGGAAGAAATATTTCAGCAAAAGTAAGTTTTTTAGGTTCATTGAGCACGTAATAGCACCAATGAGTAGAATTGTTAATGAAATAACAATAAATGAGTAAAACACAACTTCTGATCAAAATAAATTCTTACCTTCGCAATCCGAACTAAAATTGGAATTATTTCAATTATCTACTTAAAAACAAATATTTATGACTCGACAGAATGTAATTATCATTGGTGCAGCTGGAAGAGATTTCCACAATTTCAACACCTTTTTCAGAGGGAAAGAAGAATACAATGTCGTTGCTTTCACAGCAGCTCAGATTCCTGACATTGATGGCAGAAAATACCCTACTGAATTGGCAGGTCCCCTGTATCCTCAGGGCATTCCAATCTATGCACAAGATGAGCTCGTTGACCTTATCAAAAAATTCAATGTTGATTTCTGTGTTTTTGCCTACAGTGATGTTCCCTACAACAGAGTAATGAATATCAGCTCTGTAGTCAATGCTGCCGGTGCAAACTTTATGTTACTCGGCCCTAAGGACACTATGGTAAAAAGCACCAAGCCCGTCATTGCCGTTGGAGCTGTCAGAACCGGTTGTGGCAAGAGCCAGACCTCACGCAGAATCATCGAACTCCTCATGGAAAAAGGCCTGAAAGTTGTGGCTGTACGTCACCCAATGCCTTACGGCGACCTGGTTGCCCAGAAAGTTCAGCGTTTTGCTACTGTTGCTGATCTCGAAAAACACAAATGTACCATTGAAGAAATGGAAGAATACGAACCCCATGTCGTTCGTGGTAATGTAATCTATGCAGGTGTTGATTACGAAGCAATTCTTCGTGCAGCTGAAAATGATCCTGATGGATGTGATGTTGTCGTATGGGATGGTGGAAATAATGATTTCCCTTTCTACAAACCAGATTTAACAATTACTGTTGTTGACCCACATCGTCCTGGCCATGAAGTTAGTTATTACCCTGGCGAAGTCACGCTGAGACTTGCAGACGTTGTTGTGATCAACAAAATCGATTCTGCATATCCGGAGCATATCCAAACGGTTAGACAAAACATCGCAAAAGTCAATCCTAATGCGATCGTCGTCGACGGTGCTTCACCAATTTCTGTTGATGATGCAGCTATTATCCGCGGAAAGAATGTTCTCGTTATTGAAGATGGCCCTACCCTTACCCACGGTGAGATGAAACTTGGTGCCGGAATCGTAGCTGCCATGCGTTTTGGTGCTGCCAGCTGGGTTGACCCAAAACCTTATGTTGTTGGAAAGCTTGCTGAGACATTCGAAATCTATCCTAACATTGGGAAACTCATGCCAGCTATGGGTTATGGCGCCCAGCAAGTGAAAGACCTTGAGACTTCTATCGCCAATACTCCTTGCGACAGTGTCGTTATTGCAACACCTATCGATCTCAAACGACTGATCAAAATCGACAAACCCAGCACAAGGGTTTATTATGAACTTCAGGAAATTGGTTCACCAAACCTGACTGAGGTAATGAATGACTTCGTTGAGAAACATAAACTTTAGTAGTGATGAAAGCGGCTTCGGCCGCTTTTTTTTTGTTTTCAACATAACTTGACACCTTCGCAAAAAGTTCTAATTTTAGGCCTGAGCATAATTACCAATCTATTGACAAAAAAGTTCTGAGTAATGAAAAACCGAAGCCTTGTTTCTATTAACGATTTTACTAAGGAACAGCAGTTGCGGATTCTTGACCTTGCAGAAGGTTTTGAACTTCAACCTACGCAAAAAATCCTTGAAGATTTCGTTGTTGCCTCCTTATTTTTCGAACCCTCGACCCGGACCCGGCTTAGTTTTGACTCTGCAATTTCCCGTTTGGGCGGGCGGATCATCGGGTTTTCCGACACCTCTTCAACGAGTGTAAAAAAAGGAGAATCCTTAAAAGACACCATCACGATGGTAAGTGGATATTCCGACCTGATCGTAATGCGTCATCCGCAGGCCGGAAGTGCACGTTACGCCAGTGAGGTAGCCGGGGTGCCTGTCATCAATGCAGGCGATGGTGCCAACCAGCATCCTACCCAATGTTTGCTTGATATGTATTCTATCAGGAAAACACAAGGAAAGCTTGAAAACCTGCAGATCGCCTTTGTCGGCGACCTCAAGTACGGACGTACAGTGCATTCCCTGGCAATGGCATTGTCAGGTTTCAATTGTACCTTCCACCTGGTTTCACCACCGGAGCTGAAGTTGCCTAGCGTGGTAAAAAGCTACATCAAAGAAAAACATTGTCAATATTATCAGTACACCGATCTTAATGAGGTAATTCCTTTTGCTGATGTGATCTATATGACTCGTATTCAACGGGAACGATTTTCCGATCCTCTTGAATATGAAAAAGTAAAGAACGCCTATATCCTAAAAAATGAAGCCTTAAGACATTCAAAGGATAACCTTCGGATTCTTCATCCACTGCCCAGAGTCAATGAAATCGACGTGGATGTGGATGATAACCCAAAAGCATATTATTTCCAACAAGCCATGAATGGTGTATATGTCAGACAAGCCCTCGTTAGTTCAATTTTAGGAGTAAAATAATGGAAAATACGCACAACCCCAAAGAACTGAAGGTATCCGCAATCGAAAACGGAACCGTTATCGACCATATCCCCGAAAATAATGTCTTCCAGGTAATCCGTATCCTGGGCCTCGACAATGTTGACAACCAGATGTTGTTCGGCACGAACCTCGAAAGCCAGAAATATGGAAAAAAGGGTATCGTCAAAGTCAACAACTTATTTTTCGCTCCCGAAGAGATCAATAAGATCGCCTTGGTTGCCCCGACAGCAACACTGATCGTTATCAGGGATTTCGCAGTGGTAGCAAAAAACAGTGTGACCATTCCTGACGAAGTACACAAAATCGTCAAGTGCTTTAATCCAAATTGTATCACGAATCATGAAAGCATCCCTACCCGCTTCGATGTCGTGAATAAAGAAGACGTGAAGCTGCTTTGTCATTACTGTGAGAAAGTCACTGGGAAAGAAACAATGACCTTTATTTAATCATAAGTATATTTTATGAAAAAAGTTTATTTAAGCCTGCTGGCGGGCTTATTCATGTTGCCTGTATTTGCGCAACAACCCAAAGACAAAGCAATCTATAAAGTCTACAAAGAAGGCTTTTATGAGAAATATATCATGAGTGGGATAGAGGAATTCGAGAAAAAAGAGACTCCTGTTACTCCTGTTCGTTCTTTCAAAGTGGACTTGAGCACCATGGACATCCCTACCTCCAAGGAAAGTTTCAAAACCTTATGGCATAACGATCCAGTTTCCCAGGGAAGTACCGGGACATGCTGGTGTTTCGCCGGCACCTCTTACCTGGAATCAGAGATCAACCGATTAAGCGGCCGCAAAGTTAAGCTGAGCGAAATGTATACCGTTTATTGGGAGTATGTGGAACGCACAAAACGCTTTATCGACAAACGTGGCAAATCGCTGGTTGACGAAGGCGCTGAGGGAAATGCCGTTGCCAGAGAATGGAAGAAATATGGTATCGTGCCAGAAGCTGATTATACCGGCCTTTTGGCAGGACAGATTTACCACAATCACGAGCCGATGATTAAAGAAATCCGCTCATTCCTCAACAGCCTGAAAGAGACAAACAACTGGAATGAAGATTTGGCTGTTTCCACAGTTCGGAGCATACTCGATCATTATATGGGAAGGCCACCACTGACCATCAAGGTGGAAGGTAAAGACATGACGCCGCTTCAATACCTTCATGATGTACTGAAGATCAACCTGGACGATGAAGTGGATCTGCTTTCACTGATGCAACAACCCTATTGGGAAAAAGTTGTTTATGAAGTACCAGACAATTGGTGGTTAAGTAAAGACTATTATAATGTACCGCTGGATGACTATATGGCCGTCGTAAAAAAAGCCCTAAAGATGGGGTATACCTTCTCTATTGGCGGTGATGTTTCTGAAGCAGGTATGGATGCCAGAGACTTCCAGGCTGCTATCGTGCCTACATTTGACATACCATCAGAGTATATCGATGATTATGCCCGCCAGATGAGGTTTTCAAATGGAAGCACCACCGATGATCATGGGATGCACGTGGTAGGTTACCTTGAAAAAAACGGCAAAACCTGGTTTTTAGTAAAAGATTCAGGTGCAGGTTCAAAATCAGGAGGAAAAGAGAAAAACAAGAATTACGGTTATTATTTCTTCCATGAAGATTTTATCAAGCTTAAGATGATCGACATGACCGTACACAAAGATGTTGTAAAAGACCTCATGGCAAAATTTAAGAACCAATAACAGAATTTCGCTTTGTTGCGAATACTCCCGGATTTTTCACTTCTTTACTACTTGCACAAAAAAAATGGTCGCTCCGGGAGGGCGACCATTTTTTTACTTTTTCCTTCTTGCTTCTTATATCTTATATCACCCTTCACTCTTCATCCTTCAAACTTCAATAATCAGAATTATCTGCGATGATCCACAG
>SESG01007440.1_pt1 | contig 46517 bp, 47 predicted proteins | sample 3171421 | NCBI WGS metagenome assembly SESG01 (sample SAMN10866946, study PRJNA518727) | freshwater metagenome | biome: subpolar coniferous forest; feature: holomictic lake; material: water; isolation source: holomictic Lake 227, 6 m and 8 m depth | place: Canada: near Kenora, Ontario | collected...
CCACCGCCATCGGCGCGAAGAGCAGCACGGCCCCGTGCCACCAGTCGTAGATGTCGGTGAGGGCGAGCCCCAGGGCGGCGAGCACGAGCCCGGCCACGAGCGGCCCCCCGTACCACCAGGACGCGGCGGCCGCGGCGACGCTGGCCAGCACCACCGCCCAGAAGCGCGGCCCGCTCCCGATCACTCCAAGTGAAGGGTGGAGGGTGTCCAGGTAGCGCTCGGTCACCGGCCACTGCAGGAGGAAGGTCCCCACCACGACGACACCGGCGACGGCCACGACCGCCATGGCGCCCCAGGGGCGCTCCTTCCGCGGCACGCCGAGCGCCTGCCAGAGGGCCGCCACCCCCACCGGCACGAGCGCCACGGCCCGGTAGTGGAGCAGCCCCGCGCAGGCGAGCCAGAGGAGCGCCGGGCCCGGGCGCTTCCGGTGCACCTCCCGGAGCGCCATCGCCCCCGCCCCGAGGAAGGCCGGATCGTAGAACCCCTGCAGGGCGAGCCGGACCAGGTAGAGCCATGCGATCACCCCCACCACCGCCCGCCCCCCCGAAGGCTCCTCGGCGAGCAGGAGGAAGATGGCGAGGAGCGCCGCGTGGGCGAGGAGGAGCATCCAGAGGACGCCCACCCGGCCGAAGGTCTCCTGGCTCATCGGAAGGTAGCGCCCGAGGATCGCGGTGGGCAGGAAGACCGCGAACATGCCGGGCGGGTAGTTCACCGGCATCTGGGGCCAGGCCCCGGTCTCGTGCGGGTAGGCGATGCCGCGCGACGACTCGACGAGGGGGAGCCGCCAGGCGTCGAGCCCGCGGTGGAGGAAGATCCAGGTGGCGTGGGCGTGGTGGAGGTGGTCGGTGTAGCCCGCCGACAGGTCGCCGTACGGGGTCCGGTTCGTGAGGGGGACGAGCGCCGTGAGCGCCAGGGAGGCGGCGACCAGCGCCGCGAGCGCTCGGCGAGACGGCCTCGCCACGGCTCAGATCCGCTCGGCGCTCACCAGCATGTTGTCGCCCAGGTTGACCGGGATGGGCCAGGCGGGGGGCACGACGCGGGCGAGTGCCCGGGTGAACGGCGAGAGCAGGGGGAAGCTCGCCCCGATCTTCCGGAGCAGGTAGCCGGCCGAGACCGTGTGGCTGTAGGTGCCGATCTCGAGCACCCGGAAACCGGCCTCCTCGAGCAGCGCCGAGAGGGTGGGCCGGTCGAAGTAGACGAGGTGCATGTCCATGAGCCAGGGCCAGCGCCGACCCAGGAGCCGCGCCACCAGGCTCCCGGTGTCGATGGTGGAGAGGTGGAGCCGACCCCCCGGGACGAGCAGGTCGTGGGCCGCCGCCAGCTCCTCGCGGGGGTCGGGCAGGTGCTCGACCACGTCCCACATGGTGAGCACGTGGTAGCGGTCGGCGGAGGTCGCGCGGACCTCGAGCGGCTCGGTGTGCACCGTGAATCCCTGGGCGCGGGCATGCGATGCGGCCCACCGGGAGAGCTCGAGCCCCTCGGCCCGGAACCCGCCCTCCCGGGCCACCTCCAGGAAGTAGCCGCAGTAGGCCCCCACGTCGAGCAGCCGGCGTCCCCCGCCCGGCCCGAGCGTCCGGACCACCTTCCGGAAGGTGAGGATGCGATTCTCCCGCTCGGCCATGTAGAGCGGGTCGACCACCCCGGAGTAGGCCGCCTCGAGCACCTCGTCCGGGGGCATGGGCCACTGGAAGAGGAGTCCGCAGCCCTCGCATCCGTAGATGGGGGGATGGTGCCGGTGGCCGAAGCTGGTGCAGCGCCAGGCACCGGCGTCGAGCGCCACCATCTCCCCCCGCGCCGGGAATCGGAGCTCGAGCCGGCCGTCGCCGCAGAGGACGCAGTGGTCCGGAACGGGCAGCAGGACGGGGGCCGGGGCCGGAGAACGGGCGATGGCGGAGGTTTGCCTCACGAAGGGCGTCCTTCTAGCATCGGCCGGTCCCCTCGCCAAGCGCCCTTGCCGTCACCCGGGTCCCTGCTAAAGTCGCCCCGGGAGGCTTCACATGACATCGGTTCTGGCGATGATCCTGGCGGGTGGCGAGGGACGCCGCCTCGATCCGTTGACGCGCGACCGCGCCAAGCCGGCCGTGCCCTTCGGGGGACGCTACCGGATCATCGACTTCGTCCTGTCCAACTTCGCCAACTCGGGCGTGGTGCGGATGAAGGTGCTCGTCCAGTACAAGTCCGACTCGCTCAACACCCACGTCCAGCGGGCCTGGCGCCTCACCTCGCTCCTCAACGAGTACGTGGAGATCGTCCCGGCGCAGATGCGCTACGGTCCCAAGTGGTTCGAGGGCTCCGCCGACGCCATCTACCAGAACCTGAACATCATCACCGACGAGGAGCCGGAGCACACCTTCGTCTTCGGCGCCGACCACGTCTACCGCATGGACGTGCGGCAGATGCTCGAGTACCACCAGGACAACCAGGCCGACCTGACCGTGGCGGCCATCCCGGTGCCGCGTGCCGAGGCCTGCGACTTCGGGATCATCGAGATGGCCCCCGATGGCCGCATGATCGGCTTCGTGGAGAAGCCCAAGCCGGGCACCGAGAAGACCATGCCGGGCGACGACACCCGCTGCCTGGCCTCGATGGGCAACTACCTCTTCCGCACCGACGCGCTCGTGCAGGAGATCGTCCGCGATGCCGGCGACACCGGCTCGGCCCACGACTTCGGGAAGTCGATCGTCACGTCGATGCACGCCCGCCGCCGCGTCTTCGTCTACGACTTCATGAACAACCGGGTGCCGGGCCAGTCGGAGAAGGAGCGGGGCTACTGGCGCGACGTGGGGAGCCTGGACGCCTACTACCAGGCCAACATGGACCTCGTGGCGGTCGACCCGATCTTCTCCCTCTACAACTTCGACTGGCCCATTTTCACTATCCGTTACAATTATCCGCCGGCCAAGTTCGTCTTCAACAACGAGAAGGAGCGGCGCGTCGGCCACGCCACCGACTCCCTCATCTCCGAGGGCTGCATCCTCTCCGGCGCCCACGTGCACCACTCGATCGTCTCGCCGCGGGTGCGCGTCAACAGCTACGCCTACGTGGAGGGGTCGATCCTCTTCGAGAGCGTGAAGGTGGGACGCCACTGCAAGATCCGGCGCGCCATCATCGACAAGCACGTGGAGATCCCCCCGGGGACCGTCATCGGATACGACCCCGAGGAGGACCGGGCCCGCTTCCAGGTGACCGAGAGCGGCATCGTGATCATCCCCAAGGGGATGCGGATCGAGCCCAAGTCGTAGGTTCCGGTTAGAAAGGGGGGCGATGCCCACCCTCCTCGCGCTCCTCGCCGCCGCGGCGCTCGCCGCACCGGAACCCGGGCCGTCCATCCCGTACACCCAGTTCCGGCTGCCGAACGGCCTGAACGTCATCCTCTCCGAGGACCACACCGCGCCCATCGTGGGCGTGGACGTGCTCTACGACGTCGGCTCGAAGGACGAGCGCCCCGGGCGCACCGGCTTCGCCCACCTCTACGAGCACCTCATGTTCCAGGGGACCGCCCACCTGCCCAAGGGGGAGGCCGACCGGCTCGTCGAGGCGGCCGGCGGGAGTGGCAACGGCGCCACCAGCCCGGACCGGACCGAGTACTGGGAGCAGGTCCCCTCGAATGCGCTCGAGCAGGCGCTCTTCATCCAGGCCGAGAGGATGGGGCACCTGCTCCCCACGCTCGACCAGGCCAAGCTCGACAACCAGCGGGAGGTGGTCCGCAACGAGCGGCGCGAGCGGTACGAGATGCAGCCCTACGGCCTCGCCTGGAAGGTGCTGCTCGAGAACCTCTGGAACCCGGGCTTCCCCTACCACTGGGAGCCCATCGGCTCCCACGAGGACCTCCAGGCCGCCTCCCTCGAGGACGTGCGCGAGTTCTACCGGCGCTGGTACGGGCCCGGAAACGCGTCGCTCGCCATCGTGGGGGACATCGATCCGGTCCGGACCCGGGCGCTCGTGGAGCGGTGGTTCGCCGCGATCCCGCGGTCCGACGCGCCCACCCGACAGGCTCCCGCCCCGATTCCGCTCGCGGCGGAGAAGCGGGTGACCGTCGAGGACGACGTGCAGCTTCCCCGCCTCTACCTCGCCTGGCAGTCGCCCCGGGAGTACGCCGACGGCGACGACGCCCTGGCGCTCCTGGCCGACGTGCTCGCGGGCTCCAAGTCGAGCCGGCTCGTGCGCCGCATGGTCATGGAGGAGCGCATCGCCCAGAGCGTGATGGGCGGGCAGCAGTCCCAGGCGCTCGCCGGCAGCTTCGTCCTCGTGGCCAACCCCAAGCCGGGCGTCGACCCGGACCGGCTGCGCGCCGTCATCGACGAGGAGATCCGGCGCATCGCCCGGGAGGGGCCCACCGCCGAGGAGATGGAGCGGGCCCGGAACCGCGTCGAGTCGCAGGTGATCTTCGGGCTGGAGCCGGTGGGAGGCTTCGGCGGGCGGGCTGCCCACCTGAACGAGTACTTCTGGGAGACGGGCGACCCCGGCTACCTCTCGAAGGACCTGGCCCGGTTCCGGGCCGTCACCGCCGAGGAGGTCCGCGCCGCCGCCGAGAAGTACCTCGCCACCGACCGGCGCGTGGTCCTCACGGTCGTCCCCCGGGCCGCTCCCGCCCAGGAGGCCCGCTGATGCGCGCCCGAAACATCGCCGCGGTTCTCGCCATCCTGCTGGCCGGCTGCGCCACGCCGGCGAAGCTGCCCGAATCCGCCTCCAGCCCCGCTCCGGCGCCGGTCGTCGCCGCGCCCCCCGTCTCCGTCCCGGCGCTCGGCCCCCAGCCCGAGCTCCGCCTCCCGTCCTCCCGCCACTTCAGGCTCGCGAACGGTCTCGCCGTCCGCCTGGTCGAGTCCCACCGGCTCCCCATCGTCGCCGTCCACCTCGTCCTGCTCGAGGCCGGGGCGGCGCGCGACCCCGGCCGGCTTCCGGGCCTGGCCTCCTTCACCGCGGCCATGTTGACCGAGGGTACGCTCACCCGCACCGCGATCCAGATCTCCGAGGAGCTGGGCGGCCTGGGCGCGAGCCTCTCCGCCGGCACGAGCATGGACGCCGCCTGGGTCTCCGGTTCCGCGCTCTCCCGGCACCTGCCGCGCCTGCTCGACCTCCTGGGCGACGTCGTCGCCAACCCGGCCTTCCCCGCCACCGACTTCGCGCGCGTCCAGGACCAGCGGAGGGTGTCCCTGCTCCAGCAGCGGGACCAGCCCGGCGCCGTCGCCTCGCGCACCTTCGGCCCGCTCTTCTGGGGCGACCACCCCTACGGCCACTGGGCGGGAGGCACGGAGGCATCGGTGGCGGCGACCACGCGGGCCGACCTGGCCGGGTTCCACGCCGAGCACTGGCGCCCCGGCGCCGCCGAGCTCGTGGTGGTCGGAGACGTGGACGTCGACTCGCTGCGCCCCGTCCTGGAACGGGCGCTCGCCGGATGGAAGGGAGCGGCACCGGCCCGCCCCCCCGCGGCGGAGGCGCCCACCACCGCGCGGCGCGCCGTTCTCGTCGAGAAGAAGGGAGCTCCGCAGACCTTCCTCATCCTGGGCATGCCCGGGATCCCGCGCAGCGATCCCGACTACGTCACCGCCCAGGTGCTCTTCCAGGTGCTCGGCGGCGGATCCGCCTCCCGCCTCTTCCGCGATCTGCGGGAGGAGAAGGGCTACACCTACGGCCTCTCGGCCCGCGAGGCCGCGAGCCGCCAGGGGGGCGTCTCCTACCTGGGGGGCAGCGTGAGGGCCGACGCCACCGGACAGGCCCTCGGCGACCTGCTCGCCCAGGTCCGCGCGCTGCGCGACGTCCCGGTCCCGATCGCCGAGCTCGCGGACGCCCGGGACGGGATCGTCCGATCGCTGCCGGGCGACTTCGCCTCCGTATCCGGTATCGCGGGGCGCCTCGCCGAGCAGGTGGTCTACGCGCTCCCCGAGGACTGGTGGGCGCGCTATCCCTCCCGGGTGCAGTCGGTCACACCGGCGGACGTGCAGCGGGTGGCCCGGCGGGTGCTCGACGAGGGGCGGCTCGTCACCGTGATGGTCGGCGACCCGGCCGTCGTCACGCCCCAGCTCGGCGGGCTTCCCCTCGGCGACGTGGAGGTGCGCAAGCCATGAGGGAGCTCCGGAACGAGTTCTCCTGGTCCAAGTCGCGACACGAGAAGTTCGCCGAGTGCCCGCGCGCCTACTGGTTCCACTACTACGGTTCGTGGGGCGGATGGGACGCGGCCACGGGGCTCGAGACCCGCGAGCTCTACGTGCTGAAGAACCTCTCGTCGCGCTGGCAGTGGGCGGGCTCCACGGTGCACGAGGCCATCCGGCACATGCTGAACCGCTCCCGCTTCAGCGGCGATGCCCAGTCGCTCGACCGCCTGCTCGACGAGACGCGCCGGCGATCCCGAACCCAGTTCGCGGCGTCCCGGGAGAAGGGCTACTGGCGAGACCCGAAGCGCATCCCGGGCCTCGTCGAGCACGAGTACGCCGAGCCGGTGCCCCCCGAGGAGTGGAAGCGCATCTGGGACGAGCTCATCGAGGGTTCGATCCGGGGCTTCTACGGAAGTGGGACCCTGGAGCGGATCCGGGCCATCCCGCCGAAGCGGTGGCTCACCGTCGACGAGCTCGACTCCTGGACCTTCGAGGGGACGAAGGTCTGGGTGGCCATCGACTTCGCCTACCGGGACGAGGACGACCGCATCCACGTGCTCGACTGGAAGACCGGCGAGGAGCGGGGCGCGGACCACATGCAGGTGGCCCAGTACGCCCTCTACGCCCAGCAGAAGTGGCAGGCGGCGCCCGAGTCGGTGGTGGGCGGCCTCGTCTACCTCTCCGCCGGCGCCGAGCGCGTGGACGTGGCGGTGGACGGGCCGGCGCTCGCAGCGGCGCAGGACCGGATGCGGGCGAGCATCTGCGCCATGCAGGCGAGCCTCGACGATCCTTCCCGGAACGCCGCCTCGAAGGAGCGCTTCCCCCCCATCGAGGACCGCACCGCCTGCCGCCGCTGTCCCTTCCGCCGCCCCTGCGGACGGATGTGACGGGGCGACCCTACCCCGGCGCCTCCACGAGGCCATGGCGGGCCAGCTTCTCGTAGAGGGTGGAGCGGTGGAGCCCGGAGAGCTCGGCCGCCTTGCCCACCGCGCCCCCGGCCTCCCGGAGCAGGTCCTCCAGGTACCGCCGCTCCCAGGCGTCGCGCGCGGCACGGTAGCGCCCCTCGCCGGCGATCTCGGCGGCGCGGGCCGCGATCTCGGGCGGGAAGTCGGCCACCGTGAGGTGATCCCCGCGGGCCAGGAGGAGCGCTCGCTCGATGGCGTGCTCCAGCTCGCGGATGTTGCCGGGCCAGGAGTGGTCGAGCAGCGCCCGCATCGCCTCGGCGTCCGGCATGAGCGGCGGACGCGAGAGGCGAACGGCGTGCTTCTGCACCATGTGCTCGACGAGCAGCGGGATGTCCTCCCGCCGCTCCCGGAGCGGGGGCAGCCGCATCGGGATCACGCGCAGCCGGTACCAGAGGTCCTCGCGGAACTTGCCCTCCTGAACCGCCCTCTTCAGATCCTCGTTCGTGGCGGCGATGATCCGGACGTCGGCCTTCTGGGGCTTGCGGCTGCCCACCGGGAAGAACTCGCCGTCCTGCAGCACGCGCAGGAGCTTCGGCTGGAGCTGGGGGGGCAGGAGGCCGACCTCGTCGAGGAAGAGCGTGCCGCCCTTCGCCTCCGCGAAGAAGCCGGGCCGGGCCTGGTCGGCGCCGGAGAAGGAACCCTTCTCGTGGCCGAAGAGCTCGCTCTCGGCCAGGTTCTCCGGGATGGCGCTCATGTTGAGGGCGAGGTACGGTCCGTTCGCGCGCCCGGAGAGACCGTGGATGGTGCGGGCCAGCACGTCCTTCCCGGTTCCGCTCTCCCCCTCGATGAGCACCGGCACGTCGGACGGGGCGATCCGCTCCGCGATCGAGACGACGTCCTTCATCGCCTGGCTCTTGCCGACCATCCCCTTCACCGAGAAGGTCCCGGAGAGCTGTTGCTTGAGCTCCCGGTTCTCCCGTCGCAGGGCGCCGTGCTCGGCGGCGTGCTGCACCATCAGCTCCAGTTCCTCCGGGTCGAAGGGCTTCTTCAGATAATCGAAGGCGCCGGCCTTCATCGCCTCGACCGCCGTCTCCACGGTCGCGAAGGCGGTCATGATGATGACCGGGATCTCCGGGAGCTTGGCCTGGAAGCGCTTCAGCCCCTCGAGGCCGTCGATGCCGGGCATGCGCAGGTCGGTCACGATCACGTCGAACTCGGCGCGGTCGAGCGCAGGAAGGGCCTCCGCCACCGACGCGAAGTCATAGATGTCGAAGGTCCGCGCCAGCGCCCGCTTCACCATCTGTCGGGCCGAGTCGAGATCGTCGATGACCATCACGCGAAGCTTCATGCTCCCTCCCTGGCCCCGGGGAGCCGGATGACGAAGGTGGCGCCCGCGCCGAGGCGGCTCTCCACCGAGACCGTGCCGCCGTGGGCCTCGACCGCCTGTCGCACGATGGCGAGTCCCAAGCCGGTGCCGGTGGCCTTGGTCGTATAGAAGGGCTCGAAGATCTTCGCCCGGGTCTCCTCGTCCATGCCCGGCCCGTCGTCGGCGACCCGAAGGACGAGGTCGTTCCCGTCGCGGCCACCGCTGAACCGCACGATGCCTCCGCCACCTGGCTGCAGGGCCTGGATGGCGTTCAGCCCCAGGTTCATGAAGGCCTGCCGGAGCAGATCGGGGTCGATGCGGACCTCCGGGGCGTCCGGCGCGTAGCCCATCTCCATCGTCACCGAGGCGGCCTTGGCGGCCGGGCCGAGGACCTCGACCACCTCCGCCATCACCGGCTCCACCGTCTGGACCTGAGCGCTCCCCGGCCGCGCCCGCGCGAAGACGAGGAACCGCTCGAGCAGGCTGGCCGCGCGCATCACCTCCCGCTTCACCGCCTCGAGATCGGGGCGGTTCGGGTGATCGGCGGGCAGCTCGCGCAGCGCCACCGTGTTGAACCCCCGGATGACGTTGAGCGAGTTGCCGAGCTCGTGGGCGAAGCCGGCGGCGATGCCTCCCAGCGTGGCCAGCCGATCGGCGCGGAGAACCTCGCGGGTCTTCTGCTCCACCCGCTCCTCCAGGGAGGCGATGAGCCGCTCGTTCTCCAGCCGGCGCTCCTCCAGCCGGCGCGACATCCGGTTCACGGCGATGACGAGCTCGGCCAGTTCCTTGTCGGACGGAACCGGCAGCTGCAGCCCGGTCTCCTCGCCGAGCCGCTCCGACGCCGCCACCACCTGCTCCAGCGGTCTGCCGATTCGGATGAGGAAGTAGCTCGCGAGCAGCAGCCCCACCGCGATCCAGAACCCCGCCACCACCGCGACGCCCCAGGCCAGCCGTCGGGCGTCGCCCACCACCTCCTCGTGGGAGTAGTCGAGGTAGAAGGCGCCCACGAGCTCCCCCTCCCGGAGCACCGGGGCGCTGGCGACGATCCCCTCCGGGTGGATGAGACGCTGGAGCGCCTCGAGCGGCGTTGCGCCGCGCTGGAAGATGCTGGGCGGGGCGTGGTCCGGGCAGGGCTCGTTCCGGAGAGACGCGCAGGCCACCAGCGTCCCGCTCCGGTTCACCACCCAGACCCGGTCGAACGGGCCGGCGCGGAGCACCCGCTGCACGAGGGACTCGAGCGCCTCCTTCCCGCCCGGCTCCACCCCGGTCGGAAGCAGCCAGCGGGTGGCCGACGGTGCGGAGGAGGCCGCGATGGCGCTCCCCTCGCGCAACAGCAACTCCTGGCCGCGAAGGAGGTCCCTCCATAGGGCCACCGCCGTCACTCCCGTGGTCGCGAAGACCACGAGACCGGCGATGAGGACGAAGAGTTTGAGCCGAAGGGTCACTATCGGGTCCCGGGATCGTTCGACTAGAATGCCACCCCCATGCGCCGGAGGCCCCTTTTTTACGTGCTGGCGGTCGTGGGGGGGCTGCTCTTCCTCGCCGCCCTGGCCGGCGTCTGGCGGCTGAAGAGGTTCGTGGACAGCGACCCGCGCCTCTGCGCCCAGTGCCACCGGGCCAGTCCCGAGTTCTCCCTCTGGGCCAACGGGACCCACGCGAGCGTGGCCTGCCAGCGATGCCACCACTCCACCCCGGAGCAGGGGCTCGCCATGCTGAAGGCCTTCGTCGCCGGCAAGTCGCCGGCCGGTTCGAAGACTCACGCCCCTGTCGAGATCGGCTCCTGCGCCTCCTGCCACCTCTCCCACGACGGGAACTGGCCACAGGTGGGTACTTCACGTGGCCACCGCGTCCACTTCGTCGAGAAGGGGATCGCCTGCGTCTCCTGCCACGCCGAGGGGATGCACGGCTTCCATCCCCTCACCGAGAGTTGCAAGAAATGCCACGGCGAACACACCGTCCGTGCCCAGGGGATGGCGAAGCTGCACTGCTTCGTCTGCCACGACTTCCTCTCCCCCGACCCGGGCCTGCTCCCCACCCGGAGGGACTGTCTCCGGTGCCACCGCGCCGAGGGGGTGCACCCCGCCCGCTTCTCCGACGGTGCACCCATGCAGTTCGACTGCGGGACCTGCCACAAGCCCCACGCCGCCACCCCCGGGGAGGGGGTCGCGCGCTGCGGGAGTTGCCACGTGGTGGCCGAGTCGGCCGGGCTGCACGCGCGCCACGTGAAGGAGCAGTGCACCGCCTGCCACGCCCCCCACCTCTGGGTGGCCGGGAGCGCGGAGTGCCTGCGATGCCACCAGAAGGCGGGGGGGCACGCCCAGGAGAAGGCCTGCGAAGCCTGCCATCGATTCCGGGCCGGCCTCCCCCGGAAGTAGACCGGCGCGGTCATCGATCCTCTCCACGGGAAGCTTCGTGGCGCCCTGCGTCTTGACGCAGGAAGAGAACTTCCCGAACCTGTCGGAACCGTTCCCCCCGGAGGCCCACCGATGCGATTCATGGCACTGATCGTGACCCTTTGCTCCTGGCTCATGATCTCGACCTTCGCCTTTCCCCAGAGTGGCGAGTCGTTCCTGATGGCCTGGATCGTGTCGCTGCTCGTCAGCGGGATCTCCATCGCCTCGCCCGGCCGGATGAGCCTGCGGCTCATCATCTCCGGACTCGCCTTCATCCTCTTCTGGGCGGCGATCCTGCTCCCGGACGTCTCCATGCAGGCCCGCGTGAGCAACGGCCTCGTCGGCGCGCTCCTCTTCGTGCTCGGCATCGTCCCGTCGCCGCTGCGGCGCGAGGACGCGAAGTCGGGAGCGTAGTTCCCGGGCGGACCCGGCCGGACCCGGCTCGAACCGCTAGTGCGGGTCCTTCTTCTTCCCGGTCAGGTCCTCGTACTGTCCCCGGTGCTCCTCCTCGAGCATGGAGTGGCTCATCTTGCCGGTGAGCCAGACCCAGTTCATCGGGAAGATCGAGGGCTTCAGGTGCGCGTTGTAGAAGTGCACCACGAAGAGGAAGAGGAGCGCGAGCGTGGCCTCCTCGCCGTGGATGATCTGCGCCGAGGTCAGGATCCAGTGCGGCGCGTACTTGGCGAAGAAGACCGGGAACCAGAGGACGAACCCGGTGCCGACCATCATGATCATGCCCCAGAACACCGCCCAGTAATCGAACTTCTCCAGGTAGCTGTACTTGCCGTAGCCCGGCCGGTCGCCGAAGCCGAGCATGTAGCGGAGGTTGTCCCGGATCTCGAACACGTCGCGCGGGCCGGGCAGCATGGAGAAGGCGAGGGTACGGCGTGCGCCGTGGAGCAGGAGGTAGCCGAGGTGGTAGGCGCCCGAGATGATGATCACCACGGCGGCGATGCGGTGGACCAGCGCCGCGCCGTGGGGGCCGCCGAAGAGGGCCATGATCTTCCGGGAGGACTCGATGGCCTCCGCGGAGCCCGCGCCGCGCAGCGGCCAGCCGGTGACGCCGAGGACGATGACGCCGGAGAGCATGAGCCAGTGCTGGGCCCGCTGGTGGATGTCGAAGCGCTGGACGAAGAGCGCTTCCTTGACGGGATCGGGGCCGTGCCCCGCCTTCCGCGCCTTCACCTTGTGGCGGATCTCGGCGGCCAGGTCGAGGAGCACATGGCCGGCGAAGAAGAAGAGCGTGAGCGCGGCGAGCCACGAGAAGACCACGTGGAGGAAGTGGGGGATCTTGCTGTCGCTCTCCGCAGCGGGGCGGTGGGCGACGAGCTGGGCGAAGTTGTCGCTGGCGCCGTCGTGGCAGCGGCCGCAGGTCTGGGCCCGGTTCTTCCCGGCCACCGGCGAGGCGGCGTCGGTCTTGGCCAGGATCCGGTGGGCGTTCGGGTGGAGGACCCCCTTCGCATCCTTCTCCGCGCTGCCGTGGCAGTCGGCGCAGGCCGGGGCCCGGGCCGAACCGACCGCGACGAGCCGGCCGTGGATGGAGTCGCGGAAGGTCGCCCCCACGTCGTCCTTCAGGCCGGCCTTCTCGGTGAAGGTGGCGTCGGAGTGGCACTTCTCGCAGCGCGCCGAGATGGCTCTTGCACCAATGGTAAACTTTGCGTCACCCGCTGCGGGGGCCTGGACGCCCTTCACGATCTCGTGGACCGTGCCGTGGCACTTCGCGCAGGTGGGGCCGGCCACCTTGGCGTCGCCCTTCATCCACTTCCCGTGGACCGAGGCGGCGAGCTGCTCCGTCACCTCGCCGTGGCAGTTCTGGCAGGCGAGGTAGGCGCGAGGGGCGGTGCTGGCCTTGAGCGCATCGAACCGGGCCACGAGCGCCCCGTCGGCCCCGTCGAGCGGGGTGAGCTCGTGCGGGCCGGGCGCCTGGTAGCCGGCGTGGCAGTCGGTGCAGCCGAAGGAGCCGTGCACCGACTTGCCGAACTCCACCGGGCGCACGCCCGACTCGTCCGGCTTCGCGGCCGAGTGGCAGTCGAGGCAGGCCTGGTTGGGGTCGGGCGCGGCCGCCTTGGCGGGGGCGTCGGCCGCGGAGGCGGCCCAGGGGAGCGTCAGGAGCAGCGAGAGGAGGAGGATGGTCTTTGCGCGCATAAGGGTCGGTGGGAGGCCCCGTGCAGGGGGTATGCCGAACCGGCGCAGGATAAGGGTTCGGAATTCAAAAGCATTGCGCTGGATCAGATTTCGGGACGATGCACGACTTGCGCGTGCGGGCCTGCCCGAAACGGAAATGCGGCCCCGGGGTCCCGGAGCCGCATTTCCTGGCAGAAGGGGCGTGGACTAGACCTTGGAGGCCTGGACGGCCGCCTTCTTCTCGTTTCCGCTGGCGAGGACGCCGACCGCAGCGCCGGCCACCGCGCCGCCGACCGCGAAGAGGGAGCCGACGCCCGTGACGCCCATGACCATCCCGAAGATGATGAGGGCACGGACCGCGAAGGTGGGCTGAACCGGCGTCCCGAAGATCCCACCGGCCAGCATGACGCCAGCGTAACCACCGTAGAGGAGCGCGGGGAGCAGCGCGATGGCGAGGAAGAGGGCCAGTCCGACTGCGGCGCCGACGATGCTGGGGGTCTTGCGGTTCATGGGGTTCTCCTTGAGTTCCGTCGAGGTTGGTAGACGGGAGGAGGTAATGCAGGCGGCTTGCCAGGTGGCGAAGCACGGGATTCCGGGGGGTTAGGAGGGGTGGGTGTCGGGATTTCCCGACGGGGTGCCGGGGACCCGCGACAGCGGGGACGCCCTTCCGTGGGGCCGGCGGCACCAGGCAAGGGTTACCGAAGGCGAACCGCGAGCGACTCCGAAGGTGAGGCGGTGCCGTGGGGTGGTTCTTGCGCGCCCTGAAGGGCGCGCTGTTACCGCTGCGCGACCTGCCGCAGGATGTCGAGCTCCTCGAGTGCCTTGCCCGCTCCGATGACCACCGCGGACAGCGGGTCCTCGGCGAGGAACACCGGCAGCCCGGTCTCCTCTCGCAGCAGGGTGTCGAGGTTCTTGAGCAGCGCGCCGCCGCCTGCCAGCACGATGCCGCGCTCGGCGATGTCGCCGGCCAGCTCGGGGGGCGTGCGCTCCAGCGTCACCTTCACGGCCTCGACGATGCCGTTCACCGGCTCGGTGAGGGCCTCGCGGATCTCCGACGAGGTGATGGTGAGGGTGCGGGGCACGCCGGCCACCAGGTCGCGCCCCTTCACGTCCATGGTGAGCTCCTCGTCGGTGGGGAAGGCGGTGCCGATCCCCATCTTGATGAGCTCGGCGGTGCGCTCGCCGATGAGAAGGTTGTACTTGCGCTTCACGTGCTGGATGATCGCCTCGTCCATCTTGTCGCCGGCGACCCGCACCGAGCGGCTGTAGACGATCCCGCCCAGCGAGATCACCGCCACGTCGCAGGTGCCGCCCCCGATGTCCACGATCATGTTCCCGGAGGGCTCGGTGATGGGCAGGCCCGCGCCGATGGCGGCCGCCATCGGCTGCTCGATCAGGTACACTTCCCGTGCACCTGCGCTCTCGGCGGCCTCGCGCACGGCGCGCTTCTCCACCTCGGTGATCCCCGAGGGGATCCCGATGATGATGCGCGGCCGCGCGAAGGCCTTCCGGTTGTGCGCGGCCTGGATGAAGTAGCGGAGCATCGCCGCGGTGATCTCGAAGTCGGCGATCACGCCGTCCTTCATCGGGCGGATGGCGACGATGTTACCCGGGGTGCGCCCGAGCATCTCCTTCGCCTCCTTGCCCACCGCGAGCACACGACGTCCGCCGCGCGCGTCCTGCTGGACGGCGACGACCGAGGGTTCGTTGGATACGATCCCGACTCCCCGGATGTAGATGAGCGTGTTGGCCGTCCCGAGGTCGATGGCGAGGTCTCGGGAGAGGATCTTGTGGAGCCAGTCGAGCAAGATTGGGTCTCTTGGAAGGGCGCGAATATACCAGGGTACCCGGCCTTGGCAACGAGCGCCGGCACCCGATCTCGTGCCCCCTTCCGCCCGTTGCCTTCCGGCTGATACGCTTCCCTTCTCGATGCCAGCCCCAGGCGTCCGAATCCTTCGTGACCCGTCCGCCCCGTCCCCGGGACCCCGGCCGGCCGGGGCGCTCCTCGGGCGGGTGATCGACGACCGGTACCGGCTCATCGCCCCCATCGCCGAAGGGCTCGTGAGCTCGGTCTTCAAGGCCGAGCACGTCCGGATGGGCAAGATCCTGTGCGTGAAGGTCCTGCGGGGGCCGGCCGCCCGCGATCCGGAGGTGGCGGCCCGGTTCCGCACCGAGGCCCGGGTGGTCTCGCGCCTCTCCCATCCCCACACCATCGCCGTCTTCGACTTCGGCGAGCTCGTGGCCGGCGAGGGCTTCTACCTGGCCATGGAGTACCTCCACGGCGAGAACCTCTTCGACGTGCTGCGACGGGAGGGGCGCCTCCCCTGGCAGCGGGCGGCGGCCATCGGGGAGCGGCTCCTGGGGGCGCTCGGTGAGGCCCACGACGCCGGGATCGTCCATCGCGACGTGAAGCCGGCCAACGTCATGCTGGTCCCGCACCGGAACGATCCCGACTTCGTGAAGCTGCTCGATTTCGGCATCGCCGAGCTGGAGGGGCAGGGTCCCGGCGGTGGACTGGGCACCCCCACCTACCTCTCGCCGGAGCAGGCCCGAGGCGCAGCGCCGGACGCCCGCAGCGACCTCTACTCCCTCGGGGTCATGCTCTACGAGATGGTCGCGGGGCGCCCGCCCTTCCAGGCCGAGAACCCGCTGGCGGTGCTCTCCGCGCATCTCCACGAGGCGCCGGTCCCGCTCTCCCAGGCCTGCGGGGAGGTCTCCCCCGCCTTCGCCGCGGTGGTGGACCGGGCGCTCGCGAAGCGGCCGGAGGATCGGTTCGAGAGTGCCGACGCGATGCGGGATGCGCTCCACGCTGCAGGGGTGGCGGCCGAATCCCCGGTCGCCGAGGCCGAAACGGGAGAACGGACGGGCGAGATGCCCATCGCCCGGCGGACCGACTTCCCACCCTCCGCGCGCAAGGACCCCCGCCGCCTGCTCGTCCCGGTGCTCGCCACGGTGGCGCTCACGCTCGCCATCCTCCTCGCCGCCACCTGGATCCACGGAGAGGGCCCGCGGGAGATCGACGAGGCCAGCCACCGCATCTCCGACGTCTCGGTGACCGATTACGCTGGCTGGCGTCAGGTGGCGAGCCGGAACTGGCTCGCCGAGGGCGACCTGGCCCGTGCACAGACCACCGCGGGCGAGGAGTTCGACACCTTCGCACTCGGCCCGCGCCGCCGGAGCCGCTCTCCGGATGCGGTCCTGCTCGTCCCCCGTCCCGGCCTGGCCCTCGACGTCGCAGTCTGGAGCCAGCCGGAGGCGACCGGCGGCGGAGGCGGACGGCCCGGCTTCGCCAGGATGGCCCACGGCGAGCCCGGCCAGCCGCTGATCGTCCGGATGCCGGCGCAGGGATCGGCCGAGGCGCCGGTCCTCCTTCAGGTGACGCGCACGGCCGGAAGCGGCACCTACCGGTTGCTCGCGCTCGGGCCGGGCGCCGCGGCCGGGAGCGCGGTGATGGGGCAACTGCGGGAGCTTCAGTCGAACGCCCGGACCGACGACGCACTCCTCGTGGCCGCGGCCTTCGCACGGCTCGAGCCGGGCTCGCCCGCCCGCCCCGACGTGCTGCAGTTCGCCGCGCGCCTCGCCGAGGGCGCGCCCGGAAAGGAGAAGGGGGCCGACCCGGTCGGGCCGACCCCCTGAGGGCTTCCGGTTCGTCGGGGAGGCCTACGCCTCGGCCGCGACCTTCACCTTCACCTTGCCGACCACGTCGGAGTGGAGCTTCACCCCGACCTCGAAGTCGCCGAGCGCCTTGAGCGGCTCCGGCAGGTCGATGGCGCGCCGGTCGATCTGGACGCCGCGCGCTGCCAGCGCCTCGGCGATGTCCATGGCCGTGACCGAGCCGTAGAGCTTGTCCTGCTCGCCGACCTTGCGCTGGAACGTCACCGGTGTGTCGGCCAGCCGCTTGGCCACCGCCTCGGCGCTGGCCTTCAGCTTGGCCGCCTTGGCCGCCGCCACCGCCTTCTGGTGCTCGACCTCGCGGATGTTCTTCGGGTTCGCGGGAACCGCGAGGCCGCGGGGGATGAGGAAGTTGCGCCCGTAGCCGGGCTTCACCTCGACGAGCTCGCCGCCCTTGCCGAGGTTGTACACGTCTTCACGGAGGATGAGCTTCATGTCTCGCTCCTAGGCCGGCGCGACGGTGTAGGGCAGGAGCGCCAGGACCCGAGCGCGCTTGATGGCGGTTGCCACCTCGCGCTGGTGCTTCGCGCAGTTGCCGCTGATCCGGCGGGGGATGATCTTGCCGCGCTCGGTGAGGAAGTACTTGAGCTGCCCCTGGTCCTTGTAGTCGACCTTGGCGGCCTTCTCGGCGCAGAAGCGGCAGACCTTGCGGCGGCCGAAGCCCCGCCCGCGTCCACCCTCCTCGCCACCCCGGTCGCCACGATCTCCGCGGTCGTCACGGTCCCCGCCGAAGCGGCCACCGCCGCCGCCACCACCACCGAAGCCACCGCCACCACCGCCACCACCACCACCGAAGCGGCCGCCGCCCGGCGGACCCTTGCGCTCACCCATGTCGGGACGTGCCATGGCTATTCCTCCCCTCGGTCGTCGGCGACCGGATCGAACGGCTCCTCGCCGCGGTCACCGCGCTCACCGAACTCGGGGCGCGGGCGCTCCTCCTCGACGGGCGCAACCACCACGTCGGCCTCGACCTGGCGGGCGTCGAGATCGACGTCGTCGGCCACGCGGATCGACTCGAACTTGGTGACCACGTCGAGCATCTTCAGATTGCGCTCGAACTCGGCGACCAGGCCCGGCTTCCCCACGTAGAGGCAGTGGATGTACAGCGCCTTGGAAAGCTTCGCGACCGGGAAGGCCGTCTTGCGGCGCCCCTGGTTCGTGAAGCGGATCACCTTCCCGCCCTCGCGGCTCACCACCGCGCGGAGGCGCTCCTTGATCTCGTCCACCTGCTCGTCCGGGGTCTCCGGCTTGATCAGGTAGGTGGTCTCGTACTCACGCACGAGACGCTTCTGGGTTTCGGCCATTCGTTACTCCCCTCGGATTCGTGCAGCGGCGGTTCGCCCGCCGCGAGGAGCCCGTGCTTCCTGTCGCCCCGGGGCCCCATGCCCCGGGGTACGTCACTCCGCCGGCGGCTTCCGCCGGTTGAATTCGTTCATCGCCTTCGCGGCCCCGTCCACCACCACCGCCCGCGCCGCCTCCGCCCCGCGCTCCACCAGGTCGGCCACCGCCGCATCCTCTGCGCGCGGGAAGCGCCCCAGCACCCAGTCCGCAGGATCCACCTGCGGGGGAGGACGTCCCACTCCCAGGCGCACCCGGGCGTAGTCCGGACTTCCCGCGTGGGCGTTCACGCTGCGGAGCCCGTTGTGCCCCGCGTGCCCGCCGCCCACCTTCACCTGCACCCGGAAAGCGTCCAGCTCCAGGTCGTCGTGCACCACCACCAGATCCGCCACGTCCAGCTTCCAGAACCGCATCGCGGCGCCCACCGCCTCGCCCGAGTGGTTCATGTACGTCTGCGGCTTCACGATCCAGAACCGCTCCCCACCCGTGCTGGCCTCGGCGATCTCCGCACCGAACTTGCGGAGCGCGAATCCCGCCCCGGTCATCCGCGCCACCTCGTCGGCGACGAGGTACCCGACGTTGTGCCGGGAGCGCGCGTATTCCGGACCGGGGTTGCCGAGGCCCACGAGCAGCTTCAAGAGCAGGCCCTACTTCTTGCCGCCACCCTTTGCATCGCCGCCCTTGGCGGGAGCGCCCTTGGCGTCGCCCGCCTTCCCCGCGCCCGCGGCCGGAGCCGCACCCGGAGCCGGAGCCGCACCGGCGGCCGGAGCCGCACCCGCGGCGCCATCGGCCGGAGCCCCGGCGACGGCGGCAGGAGCGACGACCTCCTCCTCCTTCTCGGGAACGGCGACGTAGGCGATCACGTAGTCGGTGGCGTACTTGATCTTGGAGCCCGGGGGCGACGTCAGCTCCGAGACGTGGAGCGAGTGGCCGATCTTGATGGGCGTGACGTCCACCTCGATCTGCACCGGGATGCGGTCGGGCAGGGCCTCCACCGTCACCTCGTGGGTGGAGACGGAGAGGATGCCGCCCGCGGCCACGCCCTCGGCCTTGCCGATGGTGACGACCGGGACCTTCACGAGCACCGGCTTGTCGAGGGCCACCTCGAGGAAGTCGGCGTGGAGGAGCCGGCGGCTGACCGGATCGACCTGGTAGTCCTTGAAGAGAACCCGCTTCTCGCCGCTCTCCAGCTGCAGCGTGATGAGCGTGTTGCGCTTGTGCGGGGTGGCGATGGCCTTCATCACCGCGGCCGGGTCGACCGACACGGGCGTGGGCTGGGCCTGGAGCCCGTAGACGACGGCGGGGATGAGCCCCTGGTTGCGCAGGCGGCGCGCAGGGCCCTTGCCCTTCCCGGTACGGGACTGGGCAGCGACGAGGTTGGAGGCAGTATCGGCCATGGATTCCTCCCAGCGGGCTGCGCGCCCTTCGGCGCGCGAGGGGCCGGTGGTGGAAATACCCCGGCCCTGGGTGCAGACGGATGGAGCGCGGCTTTTAGCCGCAAACCCCGGTCACGTCAAGGGCTTGGATCAGACGAAGAGGCTGGAGAGCGAGTCGGAGCTCTGGATCCGCCGGATCGCCTCGGCGAGCAGCCGGGCGGAGGTGACCTGCTGGATCTTGGGGCAGGCCTGGGCCTGGGCGGACAGCGGGATGGAGTCGGTGACGAGCACCGACTCGATCGGGCTCTTCGTGATCCGCTCCACCGCCGGCCCGGAGAGGACCGCGTGGGTGGCGTAGGCGTACACCTGGACGGCCCCCTTCTCCCGGATGGCGGCGGCGGCCTGGGTGAGGGTGCCGGCGGTGTCGATCATGTCGTCGAGCAGGATGGCCACCTTGCCGGAGACGTCGCCGATGACGTTCATGATCTCGGCCACGTTGGGCTTGGTGCGCCGCTTGTCCACGATGCCGAGCGCGCAGCCCATCCGCTTCGAGTAGGCCCGGGCGCGCTCCACCCCGCCCGCGTCGGGCGAGACGATGACCAGGTTCTCGGGGTCGGGGAACTGCCGCTTCATGTGCTCGAGCATGACGGGCGCGGCGTAGAGGTGGTCGAAGGGGATGTTGAAGAACCCCTGGATCTGCCCGGCGTGCATGTCCATGGAGACCACGCGGGTGACCCCGGCGGCCTCGATGAGGTCGGCGACGAGCTTCGCGGTGATGGGGACGCGCGGCGCCACCTTGCGGTCCTGCCGGGCATACCCGTAGTACGGGATGACCGCGCAGATGGAGCCGGCCGACGAGCGCTTGAGCGCGTCGGCCATGATGAGCAGCTCCATCAGGTTCTGGTTGGCGTTGGGGCTCGTGGACTGGATGATGAACGTGTCGGTGCCGCGCACGTTCTCCCCGATCTCCACCTGGATCTCGCCGTCCGAGAAGGAGCCGACGCTGGCCGCGGAGAGCTCGCGGCCGAGGTTCTGAACCACCGCCTTGGCCAGCGCCGGGTTCGAGTTGCCGGCGAAGACCTTGTAGAAGTTGGGGTTGCCCATGACCGGCGCGTTATACCGCGCCGCGCGCGCCGGGCACAGGGCTCAAACGAGGCTGTCGGCGCTCGCCGCGTGGGCCACCGGGCCGCGGGCCAGCTCGCGGTCGTACTCCGACAGGATGACCCGCTCCATCCGTTCCCGGGTCTCCACGTTGAGCGGGTGGGCGATGTCCTTGAAGGTCCCGTCCTTCCTCCGCTTCGCCGGCATGGCGACGAAGAGCCCGGTCGTCCCCTGGATCACCTTCAGCCCGCGCACGACGAAGCAGGAGTCGAGGGTGATGGTGACGTAGGCCTTCAGCTTCTCCTCCTGGACCGGGAAGACGCGGACCTCGGTGATTTCCATGGAGAGACCTCCCGCATCCGCGACAGCGTGCGCGCGACGATGACCTCGACCCCGCCGCCCCCGAGCCTGCGCCCTGCGAGACGTCCGGCCGCATCCCTCGCCGACCCGGCATCCCGATAGGATCCGACGACCGTCGGCCCACTTCCTGACATTATAGCCGCCGCCGCACCCGCCTCTTCAAGCCAGGCCACGAGCGTCCCGAGCGAGGCTCTCCTCGCGACGCAGGGCGCCATGAGATCGTTCTCCATCCGGCGAGCGGACGGCCGGCCGCGACGCGGCGGGACGCCTCCCCGGTCCTCGTCGAGCCAGCGGTAGGCCTCCCCGGCCCGGATGGAGAGCGCGGGATCCCGGGGGTAGAGGAGCACGAGATGGCGCGGGGCGACCCGGGCGGGACGCAGCCGCTCGCCGCGTCCGGTGCCCCAGGCGGGCCCCTTCCCGAGGAAGAACGGGACGTCCGACCCGATCGAGAGCGCCACCTCGGCGAGCAGGGCCCGGTCGCGCAGGCCCCAGGCCCGGGCCAGGCAGCGCAGCACCGCCGCGGCGTCGGAGCTGCCCCCGCCCAGGCCGGCCACCACCGGGATGTGCTTTCGGATGAGGAGGTCCACCCGGTCGCGACGTCCGAGCCGCTCCCGCAGCGCCACGGCGGCCCGGGCCGCCAGGTTCTCCGCCCCGTCCAGGGCCGGGAAGCCCGGGCATCGGCAGCTCACCGGTCCCGCGCGGGAGCCCACCGTCACCCGCACCTCGTCGGCGAGGTCGAGCGGCGCGAAGAGGGAGGAGATGTCGTGGAAGCCGTCCGGCCGCGCGCTCCCCACCCGGAGGACCAGGTTCACCTTGGCGTGGGCCGGGCACGACAGGCGGATCACGCTTCGTCCCTATCACAGGAGGGCGCTTGCCGCCCGCCGCGCCCCGGGACTAGGCTGCCCGCCCATGCACGAGGTGGAGCGAGCCGTCCGGCGCCAGGGCGCCGACGTGGTCGAGGTCCTCATCCCCGAGGCGCAGCTGCGCCAGCGGGTGGAGGAGATCGGCCGGGAGATCGCGCGCGACTACCAGGGCAAGCCCCTCGTCCTCGTGGGGGTGCTGAAGGGGGCGCTCGTCTTCCTCGCCGACCTGATGCGGGCCATCGACCTCCCGCTCACGCTCGACTTCGTGGGGCTCTCCTCCTACGTGGGCACCCGCACCACCGGCCGGATCGAGCTCACCGCCGACCTGACGCGCCCCATCGAGGGCAAGCACGTGATCCTGGTCGAGGACATCGTCGACACCGGGCTCACCATGAGCTGGCTGCTCGAGCGATTCCGGGAGCGCGGGCCGGCCAGCGTCGCGGTCTGTGCACTATTAGTGAAACCATCGCGGGCGCGCGTGGAGGTGCCGGTCCGCTACCGGGGCTTCGAGATCGCCGACGAGTTCGTGGTGGGCTACGGCCTCGACCGGGACGGCCGCCTGCGCAACCTGCCCTGGGTGGGCGTGGTGAAGGAGTAGCCGTGGCCGATCCGAAGGGCGCTGTGCGCCACCGCCGCCCCGTCCTGCCCGTGCTCGTCGCGGTCGGGCTCGCCGTGGCGGTGGCGTGGCTCCTCGCCGAGCGCAACGCCCGCCAGTGGTGGCTCGTCCCCGAGGACGGGAGGGTCGTGGTGAAGAAGGGGGTGCTCTTCGTCGTCGGGAAGGCCGCCTTCCAGTCGGCGGAGCCGGAGACGGCCCGCACCTACGCCCCGGTCGTGCCGCCGCAGGGCAGCTCCTTGCCCCTCGAGGCCTCCTTCGACGACCGGGCCGACCTCGACCGGGCGCTCTTCGACCTGCTCGTCCGCTGGGCCCGCGAGGACATCGGCTCCCAGCAGGCGGAGCGGATGGAGCGGGCCCGAGGCTACCTCGTCCGGGCCTCCCGCCTCGCCGGGCTGTCTCCGGCGCAGAGGGACCAGCTGCGCGTCCTCCACGCCGAGACCGCCTTCCAGGAGGCGGTGGAGAACCTGACCCAGGGGGCGAACGCGCTGCGCCGGGCCATGGAAGGGCTCAAGCTCGCGTCCGAGGCCCAGGGGCCGGTGGCGGTCGAGGCGGCGACGCTCGAGAAGACCGTCGAGCCGCTCGCCGCCTCCGCGGGGCAGCTCATGCTGGAGGCGACCCGGTTCGCCTCCGAGCGATGGCGACCCGCCATCCCCGCCCCGGGATCTCCGGGTCCCTCCGGCCCCGCGCCGACGAGATAGACTCGGCGCGTGACCGAACCCATCCCCGACGCCGCCGAGGCGCTGGCCCGCCTGGGCCACCTCGAGCCCGCCCTGCTCGGCCGGAGCCTGCTCGTGCTCGGTGGGAACGCGGAGAGGGGCGCGAGCCGCGCATGGATGGCCGCGCGGGGGATCGAGGGCTCGGTCCTCGCCGAGGCCGAGGCGGAGGCGACCCCGGCAGGCTTCGAGCGGATCGTGGTGCACCCGGGCGGCGGGCCCCTCTCCCCGGAGCGGATCGCCCGGCTGCGGGCGCTCCTCGCGCCGGCCGGGCTCCTGGCGGTGGCCCTTCGTCCCGGCGACGAGGGGGTGGAGCCGCTCCTGCGCGACGCCTTCCCGGTGGTGGAGACGGCGGTGCTCCTGCCCGTGCCGGCCTGGCTCGTGATCCCGGAATCCCCGGCGCCGGGCGAGATCAGCTGGGACGGGAGCGGGCTCGGCGCCCCGGCCGCCGCCTCCCGCCTCCTCCTCTGCGGAAGCGGGCCGTCCGGGCTCCGGTCCACCACCGTGGTGGCCGGACCGCCCCTTCCGGCTCCGGCGCTCCGAGGCGCACCCGGACTCGCGGAGGCCGCGCTGCGGGCGCGGCTGGAGAACCGGGTCGACGAGCTCGAAGCCCACCTCGCGGCACTCCACCTCCCGCCATGAAGCCGGTCCGCCTCGCCATCCTGTGGCACATGCACCAGCCGCTCTACCGGGAGCCGGCCACGGGCGCCTACGTGCTGCCCTGGGTCCGGCTCCATGCCACCCGGGCCTACGCCGACATGGCCTGGATCCTGGAGCGCCACCCCACGGTCCGGGTCACGGTGAACTTCACCCCGGTGCTGCTCGACCAGCTCGAGGACTACGTCGCCGGCGAGGCGGCCGACACGCTCCTCGAGATCTCGGCGCGCGACCCGGCCGATCTCACCCCGAGGGAGCGCAAGCGGCTGCTCCACTCCTTCTTCATGATCGACTGGGACCGCTCGGTGCGCCCGGTCCCCCGCTACCTGGAGCTGCTCGAGAAGCGGGGGCGCGATCTGGCCCGGGTGGACCTGGACGAGGTGGCGCCGACATTCACTGTCAGTGAATTGCGCGACCTGCAGGTGCTCTTCAACCTCGCCTGGATGGGGTTCGGAGCGCTGGCCGACGACCCGGAGCTGCGATCGCTCGTCTCGCGCGGACGCGACTTCGGGGCCGACGACGTGGCCTACCTGCTCGGCGCGCAGCACCGGGTGATGGCCGGGGTCCTGCCGCGGTGGCAGGCCCTCGCCGACCGGGGGCAGGTGGAGCTCTCCACCACCCCGCACTACCACCCCATCCTCCCGCTCGTCTGCGACAGCGACGCCGCCGCCCGGGCGCTCCCCGGCGTGGCGCTGCCGCCGCGCTTCGCCTGGCCCGGCGACGCGCACCGGCAGGTGGCCGATGCCCTCGCCCTCCACCGTCGCCGCTTCGGCCGAGCCGCCGCGGGGATGTGGCCCGCCGAGGGGTCGGTGTCGCCCGAGGCGCTCGAGGTGCTCGCCGCCGAGGGCGTCGCCTGGGCCGCATCCGACGAGGGGGTGCTGCTCCGCTCGCTCGCCCCCGGCAGCCCCAGGGCGCTGTCGCTCTACCGCCCCTGGCGCGTCGCCGCGGGCGACCGGGAGATCGCGATGCTCTTCCGCGACCGCCCCATCTCCGACCTGGTGGGCTTCACCTACGCGCGCCTGCCCGCCGCGGCCGCGGCCGCGGACCTGGTGGAGCGCGTGGCGTCCGCCGGGGAGGCCTGGCGGGGCGAGGGCGGAAAGGGTCCGGCCACGGTGGGCGTCTTCCTGGACGGGGAGAACCCCTGGGAACGCTACGTGAACTCCGGCCACGACTTCCTCGAAGCGCTCCACCGGGCGCTCGAGAGCGACTCCCGCATCGAGACGGTGACGATGTCCGAGGCGGTGGCGGGTGCCGCCGAGCCGCGGATCGCCGCCATCCACTCCGGGTCCTGGATCGAGGCCTCCTACCGGATCTGGATCGGCCACCGGGAGGACCGGCTGGCCTGGACGGCGCTCGGGACGGCACGGGCCGCGGTCGAGGCGGCGCGAGCGGCCGGCGCCCCGCCGGAGCGGGTGGAGCGGGCGCTCACCCACCTGCGCGCGGCCGAGGGTTCCGACTGGTACTGGTGGTACGGGGAGGACTTCTCCACCGAGAACGCGGCCGAGTTCGACGCCCTCTTCCGCGGCCATGTGCTCCGGGCCTGCGAACTGCTCGACCTGGCCCCTCCGCCGGAGGCGCTGCAGCCCATCAAGCCCACCGGGCGCGGCGCGCTGGAGGCCAAGGCGCTCCGCGAGCCCACCGCGCTCATCCGCCCGGTGATCGACGGGCGCGAGCCCGACTTCTTCGAGTGGCAGGGCGCCGGTCTCCATCGGCCCGGGCGGGGGCGGGGCGCCATGTTCGGCGGCGCACCCACCTTCCAGGCGCTCCACTGGGGATTCGACGAGACCCGCCTCTACCTGCGGCTCGACCCGGACCCCGAGGGCCCCCGCGCCGACCGGCTGCGCGTCACCCTGCTCGGACCGCTCGGACCCGTGCGCATCGACTTCGACCTGGTACCCGACGGCGTCTCCCGGCCCGGCCGGCGGGAGGGCGGGGAGGTCGGGCGGGGGGTGCAGGGGAAGATCGTGGAGCTGGAGCTCCCCATCGAGCCGCTGGGGATCCGCCCCGGCGACGAGCTCGTGATGTCGGTGGAGGCGCTCTCCGGCGGGGACGGGATGGAGCGCATTCCCGGGTCCGGCTACCTGCCCCTCTCGGTGCCCGGGGCCGACTTCGAGCGCGTCCACTGGCGCGTGTGATCGCAGACCACCTCGGTTAAGGACAGCGCTCGTGAAACGCCAGGCCTCCCTCGGCATCCTCTTCCTCGTGGTCTTCGTGGACCTGCTCGGCTTCGGGATGGTCATCCCGGTGATGCCGATCTACGCCGAGCACCTGGGGGCTTCCGAGGCCGCCACCGGCTGGCTCAGCACCGGCTACTCCCTCATGCAGTTCGTCTTCGCCCCGCTCTGGGGCCGCCTCTCCGACCGGATCGGGCGCCGGCCGGTGCTCCTCGTCTCCATCGCCATGACCGCGGTGGCCTTCCTGCTCTACGGGGTGGCCGGCTCCTTCGTCGTCCTCCTCATCTCGCGCCTCTTCGCCGGGGCCGCCACGGCCAACATCGCCATCGCCCAGGCCTACGTGGCCGACGTGACCCCCCCGGAGGGGCGCGCCCGGGGCATGGGGATGATCGGGGCGGCCTTCGGCCTGGGCTTCGTCTTCGGGCCGGCGGTGGGGGGATTGCTCGCGGGCTGGTCGCTCGCCGCGCCCGGGCTGGCCGCCGCCGCGCTGTCGCTCGTGAACCTCGTCGCCGCCACCATCCTCCTGCCGGAGCCGGCCCAGCACGTGGCCGCCGCCCGATCGCGCGGCCGCGTCCAGGCGCTCCTCGACGAGCTCCGCAAGCCGGGCATCCGGCGCGTCCTCTTCATCTACCTCGTGGTGACGCTGGCCTTCAGCGCCATGGAGGCCACCTACGCCTTCCTGGCCCAGCGGCGGTTCGGTCTCCACGAGCGGCAGGTGGGCTGGGTCTTCGCCTACATCGGCGTGATCGTGGTGCTCGTGCAGGGGGGGCTCATCGGGCCGCTCACCCGGAGATTCGGGGAGAAGCGGCTGCTCGTCGTGGGCTCGCTGCTGCAGGGGGTGGCGCTGGCGGCCCTCCCCTTCGCGAGCGGCACCGCGGGGCTGCTCCTCGCCTCGGCGCCGCTCGCCCTCGGCTCCGGGCTCGCCACGCCCAGCCTGATGTCTCTCCTCTCCCGTTTCAGCCGCGCCGAGGATCAGGGCGGCACGCTCGGCATCGGCCAGTCCGCATCGGCCCTCGGGCGCATCATCGGCCCGCTCGCCGGAACCATGGCCTTCGCCTCCTGGCCGGCCGGGCCCTACCTGGGCGGTGCGGCGCTCATGGTGGTCGGCGCCGTGGTCGGCTCGACGCTGGCGGTCCCGGGGAAGGGCGGCGGAACGCCCGCGAAGTCCTGATGGCGCCCGAGCCCCCTCCGCCGCGGCGCCTGGGGTAGACTCCCCGCCATGCCCGAACTGCGGAGGGACCCCATCGTCGGGCGCTGGGTGATCATCGCCACCGAGCGCGCGCGCCGCCCCAACCAGTTCCGGCGGGCCGAGGACCCACCCGGTGGGCTCTGCCCCTTCTGCCCCGGAAACGAGGACAAGACCCCCGGCGAGGTCTACGTGTCGGGGCGCTCCGCCGCCCCCGCCAACGTGGGCGGCTGGAAGGTGCGGGTGGTCCCCAACCGCTACCCGGCCCTGATGATCGAGGGGGACCTGGGGCGCGAGGCGGTCGGCATCTACGACAAGATGAACGGCGTGGGAGCCCACGAGGTGGTCATCGAGACCCCCGATCACGCGCGGGAGCTCTCCGAGCTCTCCGATGCCGAGGTCACCGAGGTCCTCTTCGCCTTCAAGGCCCGGGTGCTGGATCTCAAGAACGACCAGCGCTTCCGCTACATCCTGCTCTTCAAGAATCACGGGTCGGCCGCCGGCGCCACCCTCGAGCACACCCACAGCCAGCTCATCGCGCTCCCGGTGACGCCGCGCCAGGTGGCCGACGAGATCGACGGGGCGCGCCGCCACCACGACCACCGGGAACGCTGCATCTACTGCGACATCGTCGGGCAGGAGCGGAAGGACCGCTCCCGCGTGGTCTACGAGAACGAGGAGTTCCTGGTCTTCGAGCCCTGGGCGCCGCGAAGCCCCTTCGAGACCTGGATCGTGCCGCGGAGGCACGAGTCCAACTTCGAGGCCGAGCCCAAGGAGCGGCTCGGGTTCGCCGCCCAGGCCCTGCGGGTCACGCTGGCCAAGCTCATGAGCGGCCTGGGGCGACCCGCCTACAACTTCATGGTCCACACGAATCCGCTGCGCGACCCCACGAGCCCCTCCTACCACTGGCACATCGAGGTGGTCCCGGCCCTCACGCAGGTGGCCGGTTTCGAGTGGGGAAGCGGTTTCCACATCAACCCGGTCCCGCCCGAGGAGGCGGCCGAGTTCCTGCGCAAGGTCGCGGTCTAGGATCGGCCATCGCCATGAACGTCCTCTTCGTCTCCTCCGAGGTTGCGCCCTTCTCCAAGACCGGGGGGCTGGGCGACGTGGCGGCGTCGCTCCCGGCCGCGCTGGCCGAACTCGGCCACCGCGTGGTCGTGGTGACGCCGCGGTACGGTTCGATCGATCCGGCGCGGCACGGGCTGGAATGGTTGCCCCTCTCCCTGGACGCCCGGGGCGAGCGCTGCGGCCTGTGGATGCGCCGCGGCGGACCTGGTTCACCCGAAGTGTACTTCCTGGAGCACGACCTCTTCTACGGATTCCGTCGTGCCCCGTACGGCGAGGGAGGGGTGGACTACCCCGACAACCCGGCCCGCTTCGCGTTCCTGGCCCGGGCGGCCCTCGACCTCCCGCGGGCGCTCGGGATGCGCCCGGAGGTGGTCCACTTCAACGACTGGCAGTCGGCGCTCGGCCCCTGGTTCCTGCGCGCGGAGCACGGGGACGATCCGTGGCTCGAGGGGAGCCGGAGCGTCTACACCATCCACAACCTGGCCTACCAGGGGATGTTCGCCAAGGAGTTCATGGACGGGCTCGGGCTGCCCTGGTCCGTCTTCCGCCTCGACGGGGGGCTCGAGTTCCACGACCAGCTCAACTTCATGAAGGCGGGGCTCTCCTTCGCCGACGCGCTCACCACCGTCTCCCCGAACTACGCGCGGGAGATCCTCACGGTGGAGGGCGGCTACGGCCTCGACACCGTGCTGCGGTCGCGCAGCGGCGACCTCTTCGGCATCCTGAACGGCATCGACGAGCGGGAGTGGGATCCGTCGCGCGACCCCCACCTCCCGGCGCGCTTCGACGCCCGGGACCTGCGCGGGAAGGCCCGGGTGAAGGCGGCCCTCCAGGCCGAGCTCGGACTGCCGGTGAAGTCGCACGTCCCGCTCGTCGGGATGGTGGGTCGGCTCGCCGACCAGAAGGGCATGGACCTGGTGGCGGCGGCCCTGCCGGCGCTCCTGCGCCTCGACGCCCAGTTCGTGATGCTCGGCAGCGGCCAGCGGGATCTCCAGGACTTCTTTTCCTGGGTCTCCGGGCAGCGCCCCGACCGCTTCGCGGCGCGCATCGGATTCGACGAGGGGCTGGCCCACCGGATCGAGGCCGGGGCCGACACCTTCCTCATGCCGAGCCGCTTCGAGCCCTGCGGGCTGAACCAGATGTACAGCCTCCGCTACGGCACGCCCCCCATCGCCCGGGCCGTGGGCGGCCTCGCCGATACCGTGGAGGACTACGACGGATGGAAGCGGGGTACCGGCTTCCTCTTCGGGCCGCTCGACCCGGGCGCGCTGGTGGGTGCGGTGCAGCGCGCGCTCGACGTCTGGCGCGACGTCCGGGCGTGGCGAGGCATCCAGGCCCGCGGCATGGCGCTCGACTTCTCCTGGGGGCGCAGCGCCGAGCGGTACGAGGCGCTCTTCCGCGGGCTGGCCGGGAACTGAGTTCGGCCTGCCGCGGGCGATGCCTCCGCGCTACCCGCCGCGGCGGCGCGACGGGGCCGGCGCGAGACGGTAGAAGGCCCGGTCGGCGACCCGCTCGGCCCGGTAGGGCTGATCCAGGTACAGCCAGTACCCGTCCCCGTCCGGCTCGACCGCGTCCGGATGGCGGCGGAGGAGAAACCAGAGGCCGGTCTCGGTGACGGTCGCAATGCCGTCGCGCACGACATGGATGAGCCCCCAGGGGGCCCAAGGGTTTGTGTCCCACATGGCCGGGAGGATAGGCACGTGCCCGCCGGCGCGGCAACGGAAGTTCGGGGCGCCGGGCGGGATCACTCGAGGCCGCGCGCCCGCAGGTCCTCGTCGCTCTCGCCGTGGAGGTGGCCGATCTCGTGGAACAGCGTGACCCGAACCTGCTCGGCGAGCTCCGCGCGATCCCGGGCGAAGCGGAGCAGGTTTCGCCGGTAGAGGACGATCGACCGGCAACCGGGCCCGTCCCCCTCCTCGCAGGGCTCGCCGAGCGACGGGCCCCGGAAGAGCCCCAGGATGGAGGGGGAGAGCGGGGGATCCACCGCGGTGAGGTCGCCGAAGGCCGGGATCTCCTCCACCTCGACCGGGACCCCGACGAGCGCGGTCCGCTCCTCGGCGGGGAGCTCGGCGATGGCCCGGCGCAGCTCGGCCTCGAAGTCGGGTCGTGACATCTCGACCGCGGGAGGCAGGTCGCGGGGTGCGAGGCGGGAGGCCCGGGAGAAGAGCTCGCGGGCGCGCCGCTCGTCGCCGGCCCGTTCCGCGAGCAGCCCGAGGTGGTGCAAGGCCCACGCGTCCCGGGGCGACTGACGAAGCACGTGCTCGAAGGCGCGCCGGGCCGGGCCGAACCGGCACAGCTCGAAGAGGGCAACCCCTCGCTCGTACCGGGCGTCGAGGTCGCGCGGGTCCCGGGCCAGCGCATCGTCGAGGTGGGCGAGCGCGTCCTGGTTTCGCCCCAGGTCGTTCTCGGCCATGGCGGCCACGACGAGCAGGTGCGAGGCGAGCGACGGGTCCGCCCGCGGGCCGGACGCGGCGCGGGCGGCGCCGCGCAGGGCGAACTCGCGCCCCGCGGCGAGCGACTCCCGGCTGCCGAACCGGGTCACGTGGAGGTCGGCGGCGACGAGGAGGCCGCCGGGGTCGTCCGGGTCCACGGCCAGGAGGCGGGCGACGGCCGCACGGGCCTCGGCCTCCCGGTCCAGCGCAGCGAGCGCGCGCGCCCGCTCCTTCAGCCCCCCGCGGGTGAGCGGGTCGGCGGCGAGCGCCTCGTCGGCACAGGCGAGCGCGACCTCCGGCTTGCGGGCCTCCCGCGCGCGGGCCGCCGCATCGGCGAGCTCGGTCGCGGTGGCGGCGGTGCGATCGGGGAGACACGCCGCGCGCGCCTCCCCGCCCGTCGCGAGGCAGGCGGCGAGCAGGAGGGATCGCAGCGAACCCCTCACCGCGCCGCGCCCCGGGGGGTGAGCCTCGCCGGTCCGAACGGGGAGAGGTCGATCCGTTCCGGTCGGCCCAGCACCGCCGCGCTCACCAGGTCGGCGGTCACCGGAGCGAGCAGCACGCCGTTGCGGTAGTGCCCCGTGGCGTAGAAGAGCCCCGGGACGCGCCCCGGGCCGAGGATGGGCAGTCCGTCGGGCGTGGCCGGCCGGAAGTTGGACCAGGTCTCGACGACCGGCGCGCCGGCCAGCGCGGGCGCCGCCTCCACCGCGAGCTCGAGCAGTCGCAGCAGCCCCCCGGCGGTCACCGCCTTCTCGAAGCCGGCCTCCTCCATGGTGGAGCCGCAGAGGATCCGCCCGTCCGGCCGGGGCACGAGATAGCCCTTGTCGGTGAAGATCACCCGCGAGAGGAGGGGCGGGCGCGTGTCGAGGACCGCGATCTGCCCGCGCACCGGTCGCACCGCCCCCGCGGGCAGGTCGTTCCCGGCCACCTGCAGCGACCACGCCCCCGCGGCCAGCACCACGGCCTCGGCCGGGATTCGCCCGGTCTCGTGGTCCACCCCGGCGACCCGTCCGCCCTCCACGGCGACACCCCGGACCTGCCCCCGGAGGAAGCTCGCTCCGGCGCGCGAGGCGGCCACGTGGAGCGCGCGCCCCAGGAGCCGTGGATCGACGGAGCCCTCGCCCGGGAACCAGAGAGCGCCCCGGGTCTCTCCGGAGAGGCCGGGCTCGAGCCGCCGCGCCGCGTCGCCGTCCAGGACCTCGACGGAGAGCCCGGCCCGCGCGAGCGCCGCCGCCCGCCCCGCCAGCACCGGCGTGAAGCGGTCGTCGACCGAGATCTCCATCGTGCCGCCGCCGCGGTACCCGACCCAGGCTCCGGAGAGCCGCTCCACCTCCGCGGCGAAGGCGGTCCAGCGGTCCAGGGAAGCCATGCACAGATCGTGAAATGGACCCGGCTCGGCCTCCACTCCCGGTGAGAGGATCCCGCCGGCCGCGCTGGAGGCCTCCGCGCCGGGGATGCTCCGCTCCAGCACCAGCACGCGCCGGCCCGCCTGGGCGAGCCGCAGCGCCACGCCGCAGCCCTGCAGTCCCGCGCCGACGACGACGACGTCCGTTTCCATGGTCCGCACCGTATCGCCGGGCGGCGGCGCGGCCAAGTCTCGCGAGCGCCGGTCGGCGCGCCCCGCGCTACCCGGCCTGGAGGCCGTGCAGGAGGATGTCGCCGACGGTCCTCTTCCAGGCATCTTGGGCCGGGATGGACTCGCCGAAGAAGAACCCGGTCGACGTGTGGGCCGCGCCCACGAGGGCCGCGAATCCGGCCACGAGCAGGGCGCCCATCTCCGGGTCCACGCCCGCGCGCAGCGCGTGTCCGTTCCCCTGGGCCATCACCTCCGCGACCCGCTTCGTCGGGTTCACGATGGAGGGGTCGGCGGCCACGATCTCCTTGAGGAAGGGAGCGCCGTCGAGGAGTTCCCGGACCACGATCTGGCTCGCCTCGGGGTCGCCGATCCGGAGGTCGAGGTAGGCCGCGATGGCGCCGTGGACGCCCCCGGTGGTCTCGAGTCGGGTCAGGATCTCCTGCGCACCCTCGTGCCAGATCGACTTCAGGATCTCGGCGTAGAGGGCCCGCTTCGACGCCCAGTGACGGTAGAGGAGGGCGACGTTGCAGCCGGCCCGCTTGGCGATGCCCTGCACCCGGGCCCCGTGATATCCGCGCGTGGCGAACTCGGTACGAGCCGCGGCCCAGAGCCGGGTGGCGATCTTTCCTCCCGCAGGGGCGGTGGCGGGGATGGCTTGGAGGTCCATGACGTTCTCCACGATGAGGGGATCACAGAATGCTACATTATTGATATAAGTCAACTTGACTGGATAGGTCCACAAAAAACGTTTTCAGGGGCCCATACCACCCAAGCGGGGGGTCGATGATAAGAGGATCCTGTGCGGGCGATCGTCCACCTCGACCTCGACGCCTTCTTCGCCGCGGTCGAGCAGCTCGACGATCCGGGGCTCCGGGGGAGGCCGGTCATCGTGGGGGGCACCTCCGGCCGGGGGGTGGTGTGCGCCGCCAGCTACGAGGCGCGCCGGTACGGAGTCCGGTCGGCGATGCCCACCGCCGAGGCCCGACGCCGGTGCCCCGACGGCGTCTTTCTCCCGCCCCGGTTCCCCCGTTACAGCGAGCTCTCCCGCGCGGTCTTCGCCGTCTACCGTCGCTACACGCCGCTCGTGGAGCCGCTCTCCCTCGACGAGGCCTTCCTCGACGTGACCCGGAGCCGCGCCCTCCACGGGGACCCGGAATCCATTGCACGGAAGGTGAAATCCGAGGTCCGCGAGGGCACCGGGCTCACGGTCTCGGCAGGGGTGGCCGACTGCAAGATGGCGGCGAAGATCGCCTCCGACCTGGGCAAGCCCGACGGGCTCGTCGCCGTTCCGCCGGGGACGACGGCCGCCTTCCTGGCACCGCTCCCGGTGTCCCGTCTCTGGGGCGTCGGACGGGTGACCGAGCAGGCGCTCCGGGTGCTCGGCGTCACCACCATCGGAGAGCTGGCCCGCTTCCCCGAGCAGGTGCTGGTGGAACGATTCGGTTCGCAGGGGGCCCACATGCGCGCGCTCGCCGCGGGCGACGACCCTCGCCCCGTCGTCCCGGACGAGGAGGCCCATTCGATCGGGGCCGAGGACACCTTCGAGCGGGACCTGTCCGGCGAGGAGGCGCTCCTGCCCACCCTCCTCGACCAGAGCGTCCGGGTGGCGCGCCGCCTCCGCGAGGCGGGCCTGCGCGGCCGCGTCGTCACGCTGAAGGTGAAGTACGGTGACTTCACGATGGTCACCCGGCGCACGACGTTGCCCCGCGCCACCGACGATGCCGGGGAGATCTACCGTTCGATCCGGGCCGATCTGGCGCGGGCCAGCCCCGAGCGCGCCGTCCGGCTCACCGGCGTGACCGTCTCCGGATTCTCCGCGGAGGAGGAGCCTCCCGCCCAGCTCGACCTCCTCGGGACGCCCGGCGCCTCGCCGCCGGGCCGGGTCGGGGCGAACGCGAAGCGGGATGCCTTGAACGCCGCGCTCGACGCGCTCGCCGACCGCTACGGAGAGGCGTCGGTCCGCCCCGCCACGCTCGTGGAGCGAGCGCCGGAGACGCTCCGACCGGCCATCCAGTGGCCGAAGCGCGGGGGCAAGGGGTAGCGGGGTCCCGCTTCAGAAGGGGAGCAGCGGACGCCCGGTACCCAGGAAGGGCCAGGGGATGGCCACGAGCGCCACCGCCACCGCCGCACCGTAGAACCGGATGGCCGTGCGCCAGCGCGCCGCGTCGTCCAGCTTCCGCCGGATCCGGACGCTGCCCACGTGGACGAGCGCCACCACCGTGAGGCCGCAGAGCGGGTGGAAGAAGGTCCAGTAGCCCGAGCGCCCCGCCGACGTGACCGCGTGCGGGGAGAGGACGAGCCAGAGCGAGAGGCCGAGGAGGAGCTGGATGTCGGCCACCGCGCTGAGCGCCACGCCGGGCAGCCGGGCACGGCGGGTGAAGGCGCGCCGGTCCCGGGCTCCCCCCATCGCCGACAGGGTGGCCCAGGCGGCCAGGGCGAGGACCAGCCATCGGAGGAGGGAGTGAGCCGCGACGAGGAGGAGGTACATGGAGGGCTCTGGGTGGGGAGGCTAGGGGTGCCGGGGCGGGGCCGGGATCACGCCGCGCCTCCCGGGGAGGCCTGCAGCGTGGTGACGATCTCCCGAGCGATGCGCCGTGCATCCTCGAGCCGGTCCGGGGGCAGCGAGACGGCTCCCACCACCGGGTGGCCCCCGCCGCCGTACCCCTCGCAGATGCGGGAGATGTCGTGGGCCCGGGCGGGCCGCGCCCAGGGATTCGAGCCCACCGAGATCTTGGCGCGCTGGGCGTCGTGCGACACGGTCACTGTGTAGTTCGCCTCCGGGAAGAGGGAGTAGAGGACGAACTTGTTGCCGGCCGCGAGCCCCGCCGCCGCCAGGTCGAGGAACACCACGTTCCCCTCCAGGCGGGCCGCGGTCCGGATGGCGTCGATGGAGCGGAAGTGGCGTTCCAGCACCGGCGCCACCGGCCCCGCCACCCACGGCTCGGCCGCCACCTCTGCGAGGGCGCGGGAGCGGAGCGCCTCGATGAGCCGGCCCGGGGCCTCCGGGTCGCGGGTGGCCTCGAGGAAGGTCATGATCCGCAGCGCCGGCTCCTCGAGCCGGACCGCCATCTCGGCCGAGGGGAACGCCGCCGCATCGATGACGTCGGCCCAGCGTACGAGGTCGGCCAGGTCGGGGGCCTCGAACCCGAACCGCTCCCGCGTCACCCGCGCGATGAAGCCGGTGCAGGAGGGAGCGGTGGGGTCCCAGAAGCGCTGTCCGGACCGGTCGGCCTCGAAGTGGGCCCGGTCGGAAGCCGGCTGGAAGGCGCTCCGGTGGTGGTCGAACCACCAGTCGAGCCGGGGCGAGCTGCTGTACCGGAAGTCGACCACGGCGTTCAGATCGGCGGAGAGGATCTCCGTCGGGATCGGATTTCCCGCCTGGTGCTGCAGGGGGACGTGCTCGATGGCGCCGAGATCCGACCCCGACCGGGCTCGCAGGAATTGCCCCAGGAAGGCGGCCGATGCGCAGCCGTCGAAGCAGTTGCCGTGGTAGAGGATGCGCGCGTTCATCCCGCGCGACGGTTCTAAGGGTTCTGGACGCACCCCGCCAAGGAAAGGTTCCTGTCTCCCCCCTCCGGTCGACGCCGCGAGGGGTGCGCGCTAGACTCCGCGCGGATGGAGACGATCCGGGTGGGCGCCCTGCTCGACGACCAGAAGTTCGACCTCCGGCTCGTGCTGGTGGCCGGCGCGAGGGGTTTGTCCCGCAAGGTCAGCTCGGCGCGGATCCAGAAGCCGGGCCTGGCCCTGGCGGGCTTCACCGAGTACCTGCACCGGGAGCGCATCCAGGTCTTCGGCAACACGGAGATGAGCTACCTCAAGACGTTGCCGCGGGAGCGGCGCCTCGAGGTGCTGCAGGCCTTCTTCGCCCAGGACGTGGCCTGCCTCGTGGTCACGAAGGACATCGAGATCCCCGAGGACGTGACCGCGGCGGGCGAGGCGGCCGGTGTGCCGGTGCTGCGCTCCTCCCACCTCTCCTCCACCTTCATCGAGAACATCCAGAGCTTCCTCGAGGACCAGCTCACCGCCAGCACCTCGATGCACGGCGTGCTCCTCGACGTGCTCGGCGTGGGGATCCTGCTGCTCGGCAAGAGCGGCATCGGCAAGAGCGAGATCGCGCTCGATCTGGTGATGCGCGGACACCGGCTCGTGGCCGACGACATCGTCGAGGTGAAGCGCCGGACCCAGGACGCGGTGGTCGGCGCCGGGAGCGAGATCATCAAGCACCACATGGAGATCCGCGGCCTGGGCATCATCAACATCAAGGATCTCTTCGGCGTCGCCGCCATCCGGGAGCGGAAGAAGATCGAGATCGTCCTCGAGCTCTGCGAGTGGGACCCGGAGGTCGAGTACGACCGCCTGGGTGTCGACGACCGGAAGTTCCGCATCCTCGACGTGGAGATCCCGATGCTCGTGGTCCCGGTCCGGCCCGGCCGGAACATGACCACCATCATCGAGGTGGCCGCCCGCAACCACCTCCTCAAGCTCCAGGGGCACCACTCCGCCCGGGAGTTCCAGGAGCGGCTCAACCGGGCCATCGCGCTGCCGTCCGAGGGCGGCGGGGGCGGGACGGAGGTCGAATGAACGCCCCCCTCCCCGACGAGACCCGCGGCGCCGCCGACACCCAGGTGGTGGTGCTCACCGGCGTCTCCGGATCGGGCAAGACGACCGCGCTCCGCGCCCTCGAGGACGGCGGCTTCTACTGCGTCGACAACTTCCCCATCGTCTTCCTGGAGAAGCTCATGGAGCTCTCCGGCCACACCGCCGGCGAGGTCTCCCGCATCGGGCTTGTGGTGGACGCGCGCGAGCAGCGCTTCCTGGCCGACGCCCCCCGCATCCTGGAGGAGCTGCGCCGCAAGGGGGCCGACGTCACCGTCCTCTTCTTCGACTCCTCCGACGAGTCGCTCATCCGGCGCTACTCGGAGACGCGGCGGCGCCACCCGCTGGCGGGAGATTCGGGCAGCGTGCCCGAGGGCATCGCCGCCGAGCGCAAGGCGCTGGCCGGGCTCCGGGCCGTGGCCGACGAGGTGGTCGACACGACCCGCCTGAACGTCCACGAGCTGAAGCGGCTCGTGCACAACCGGTTCATCGGGACCGCCTCCGAGGCCATGGGGGTGACGCTCGTCTCCTTCGGCTTCCGCACCGGCATCCCGGCCCACGCCGACATGGTCCTCGACGTCCGCTTCCTCCCCAACCCGTACTTCGTGCCCGACCTGAAGCCCTTCCCGGGAACCGAGCCGCGCGTCCGCGACTTCGTCCTCGGCCAGCCCGACGCGAAGGCCTTCCTCGACAAGGCCGAGGATCTGGCCAGCTTCCTCATCCCCCGCTACCGCGCCGAGGGGAAGACCTACCTGACGCTCGCCATCGGCTGCACCGGCGGCCGGCATCGCTCCGTGGCCATCTCCACCGAGCTGGCCTCCCGCCTCGGCAAGCGCGGGATCCCGGTGCGGGTCTGGCATCGCGACGTTGACAAGGAGTGAATACCGATGATCGGCGTGGTGATCGCGACGCACGGGCGGCTGGCCGAGGAGGCCCTGGCCTGCGCGCAGGGCATCCTGGGTCCGCTCCCGCGCACGCGGGCGGTCTCGATCTCGTCGGCCCTGCCCCTCGACGCGGCCCGCGCCTCCCTCGCCTCGGCCATCGGGGAGATGGACGAGGGGGACGGCGTGCTGGTCCTCACCGACATGCTCGGGGGGACCCCGGCCAACCTGGCGCTCGGGTTCCTCTCCGACCGGGTCGAGGTGATCGCCGGGTTCAACCTCCCCGTGCTGCTCAAGCTCTCCACCTGCCGGACGCCGGAGGCGCGCCTCGCCGACGTGGCCCGCCTCCTCAGCGCCTACGGCCAGAAGAACGTGGTGCTGGCGAGCGACATGCTCCGCGGCCGGGTGGCCGGGGCGCCGCCGCCCGCTGCGGGAAGCTCGGCGTGATCGCGCTGGCGCGCATCGACGAGCGGCTCGTCCACGGCCAGGTGCTCGTGGGCTGGGTTCCGCACCTCGAGGCGCGCCGGGTGGTGGTGGCGGACGACGAGGCGGCGGCCAGCCCGCTGGCCCGCGCCGCCATGACGCTGGCGCTCCCCCCCGGGACGGAGGCCGACGTCTCCCCCGTGGGCGACGTCGACTGGGGGGCGCTCGCCGCCTCCCCGCAGCGCATCCTCGTCGTGCTCCGCAGCGTCGCCGCGGCGGAGCGGGCACTCGCCGGAGGGCTCACGCCCGCGCGCACCCCGGTCCTGAACCTCGGCAACCTCCACCACTCCGCGGAGCGGCGCCCCATCACCCCGTCGGTCTTCCTCTCCGGCCCCGAGGTGGAGGGGCTCCGACGGCTCGCCGCGGCCGGCTTCCGGGTCGAGGCCCGTGCCGTTCCGCTCGACGACGCCGTGGACCTCGCCGAGATCGAGCGCCGCTGGGGCGAGGGCTGATAGGATCGCGCCCACGTGGACTACCTCGTCGTCGCCGTGGTCGCCGGGCTCGCGGCGGTGGAGCGCAGGGGCTTCCTGCAGGCCATGCTCTCCCGCCCGGTGGCGCTCGCGCCCATCCTCGGGCTGGCGCTCGGGGATCTCCGGGGCGGCCTGCTCCTCGGTCCGCCGCTGGAGTTGCTCTGGCTCGGCGCCATGAACATGGGCGCCGCGCTCCCGCCCAACGAGGCGCTGGGGACCGCCGCCATCGCCGGGGGGGCGATCCTCGCCGGCCGGCTGCTCGGGACCGGCGTGACGCCCGCGGTGGCCGTGCTGGCGGTGGCGATGGCGGGCGCGCTCGCCGCCCTGGGTCGAACCACCGATCGGGCCATCGAGGAGTGGAACGTGCGGCTCGCCGCGCGGGCCGAGGCCCTGATCGCGCGCGGGTCCCCGAACGCCGCGGTGCGGGAGAACCTCGTCGGCCTCCTGCCGCCCTTCCTGGTCTCCGCGCTCCTCGCGCCGGCGGTCGCCGCCCTGGCGGCCTGGGTCATCCCCGCCATCCTTCGCGACCTCCCCTCCGCGTCCGTTCCGCTGGGCTGGGGCTGGACCGCGCTGGTGGGGCTCGCCGCAGCCGCGGGGGCGCGCGCCTTCCGGAGCGCGCGGGGCATCGGGCTCTTCGCCGGGGCCGCGGCGGTCACCGTCGCGGTGGGATGGATCGTGGGAGGCGCACGGTGAGCGTACCCGAAGCCACCCTGCGCCGCGTGTTCTGGCGCTGCCTCTTCCTGCAGGCCGCCTGGAACCGGCGCGGCATGCAGAACCTGGGATTCGCCTACGCCATCGACCCGGCGCTGCGACGGCTCTATTCCGATCCGGCGCTGCGGAGCGCGGCGCTGCGGCGCCACCTGGGGGCCTTCAGCTGCCACCCCTACACGGCCAGCGCCATCGTGGGCGGCGCCATCCACCACGAGGAGCGGGTGGCCGCCGGCCAGGAGCCGGTTGCCGGGCCGCTCGCCTACAAGCAGGTGCTGCAGGGACCGCTGGCTGCGGTGGGGGACGGCTTCTTCTGGGCCGGCCTGCGCCCGTTCTTCGGCGCGCTCGCGGCGCTGGGGACGCTCGCGCTGGGATGGCCGGCGCTCGTGGCGTCCCTCCTCGTCTACAACGTGCTCCACCTCTGGCTGCGCTGGACCCTCTTCCGGGCCGGCTACCGCTCCGGGGACGAGGTGCTCACGCGGCTCGCCGCCCTCTCCCTGCCGGCCTGGGCGGCGCGGTTGCGCGACGCCGGCTCGGTGCTCTGCGGGGTGATCGCCGGGATCGGGGCGCTCTCCGCCGCGGGCCGGATCGGGATCGGCGCCGGGGCGCTTCTCCTCGTCTCGGCGGCGGCCGGAGTCGTGGCGCTCGGGTACCGGGCGCGGCTGCTCCCCACCACCTACGCCGCGCTCTCGCTGGGGACGGCGGTCGGGGCGCTCGCGCAGGTCGTCCGGGGAGGGAGGTAGGCGATGGGTCGACTGGAACGCTCCTTCGTCATCGTGAACTCGCTGGGGCTCCACGCGCGCCCCGCGGCCATGGTGGTGCAGGCCTCCAACCGGTTCCGCTGCGAGATCCAGTTCGAGAAGGACGGCCTGCAGATCAACGCGAAGAGCATCATGGGCGTGCTCACGCTGGCGGCCGCCCGGGGCGCCTCGGTCCTGGTGATCTGCGAAGGCGACGACGCCGAACAGGCGATGGCGGCGATCGGCAAGGTGTTCGAGTCGGGGTTCGGGGAGCGTTGACCATGGCCTCCACCACGCTCCAGGGCCTTCCCGCCTCCCCCGGCATCGCGGTGGGACGCTGCTGGACGGTGGACCGGCGCCGCCTGCGCACCCCGCGCCGCAAGGTGACCGAACAGGAGGTGGAGACCGAGCTCGACCGTCTGGACGTGGCCATCGACCTCTCCGTGCAGCAGCTCGACGGGGTGCGCGCCAAGTTCCAGGCCTCCGACGGTGCCGAGCACCTCGCCATCATCGACGTGCACCGGGCCATGCTCCGCGACCCGTCGCTCGTGGACGAGGTCCGGCGCCTGGTCCGCGTCGAGCGGGTGAACGTGGAGTGGGCGGTGAAGCGGGCCGTCCGCAAGATCAAGGGGGCCTTCGACGCGGACGACGAGTTCTTCCGCGAGCGCCGATCCGACGTGGACTACGTGGGCGAGCGCATCGTGAAGAACCTGATGGGGCAGGGCAGCGACGCCGCCGAGATGCCGCCGCCCGGCTCGATCGTCGTGGCCCGCGACCTCTCCCCGGCCGACACGGCCCTCTTCTTCCACGATCGACGGGTGGCCGCGCTCGTCACCGACGCCGGCGGCGTCACGAGCCACACCGCCATCGTGGCGCGCGCGCTGGAGATCCCCGCCGTGGTGGGGACCGGGAAGGCGTCCACGTCGGCCGAGCGGGGCGACTGGCTCGTGGTGGACGGCAGCCACGGGCTCGTGGTGCTGAACCCGTCGGCGGCGGAGCGGGCCGAGTACGAGGCCGCGCGGGTCCGGCAGATGGAGCGGGAGGCCGAGCTCACGCGCCTGAAGGACCTCCCGGCCGAGACGGTGGACGGCGTTCGCCTGCGGATGGTCGGCAACATCGAGTTCGGGGAGGAGGTCCCGGGGCTGCTCTCCCACGGAGGCGAGGGGGTGGGGCTCTACCGCACCGAGTTCCTCTTCATGGGGCGGAGCGAGCTTCCCACCGAGGAGGATCACTACCGCGACTACCGGGCGCTGCTCGACGCCATGGGGGGGCGGCCGGTGACGGTGCGCACCTTCGACCTGGGCGGGGACAAGCTGCCCTCGGGTCAGAAGGACCACTCGGAGAATCCGGCGCTGGGGCTCCGCGCGGTGCGCTACTGCCTGCGACACCCCGACCTCTTCTACGCGCAGCTGCGCGCCGCGGTTCGGGCCGCGGCCCACGGCAACCTGCGCATCATGTTCCCCATGGTGAGCGGGGTGGCCGAGGTGCGGGCGGCCAAGTGGGCGCTCGCGGAGGCCTTCGAGCAGGTGGTGGCGCAGGGGCTGCCGGCCCGCATGCCGCCGGTGGGCGTCATGGTGGAGCTGCCCAGCGCCGCGGTGGTGGCCGACCGGATCGCCCGGGAGGTGGACTTCCTCTCCATCGGGACGAACGACCTCATCCAGTACGCCATCGGCGTCGACCGCCAGAACATGGACGTCGCCTACCTCTACCGGCCGCTGCACCTCGCGGTGCTGCGCATGCTGAAGTCGGTCGCCGAGGCCGCCCGGGCTGCCGGCATCAGCGTGTCGATGTGCGGGGAGATGGCCGGCGAGCCGCTCTACACGCTCGTGCTCCTCGGGCTGGGGCTCGACGAGCTCTCCATGAACGGTCCCTCCATCCCGGAGGTGAAGCGGGTGATCCGCGGCGCCTCCGCCCGGGAGGGGCGCGAGCTGCTCGACCGGATCCTGGATCTCAACACCGCCGACGACATCGAGCGGGAGGTCCGCGCCGAGATGGCGCGCCGCTTCCCCGGGTTGCTCGAGGGGGGCGCGCGGGTCGGTCCGGTGAGCGGCTGAGGCCCCCCATCCGTTCGCCCGAACGGACGCTTGACACGTCCGTTCCAGCGGACATACCTTCGCCTCCCTTTTCCCCGGGGAGAACCATGCAAAAAGACTACCTCTTCACCTCCGAGTCGGTGACCGAGGGCCATCCGGACAAGATGGCCGACCAGATCTCCGACGCCGTCCTGGACGCCGTCCTCGAGAGCGACCCCCGGGGCCGCGTGGCCTGCGAGACGCTGCTCAAGACCGGCTACGTGATGATCGCCGGCGAGATCACCACGAAGGCGCACCTCGACTACCAGCGGCTGGCCCGGGAGACGGTGAAGCGCATCGGGTACACGCACGGGGACATGGGCTTCGACGGCCACACCTGCGCGGTCCTCGTGGCGGTGGACCAGCAGTCGCCCGACATCGGCCAGGGGGTAGACACCGGCGGCGCCGGCGACCAGGGGATGATGTTCGGGTATGCCTGCGACGAGACGCCCGAGCTGATGCCGGCGCCCATCCAGTACGCCCACCACCTCACGCACGAGCTGGCCCGCGCCCGCCGGCGCGGCCTCGACTTCCTGCGCCCCGACGGCAAGGCCCAGGTGTCGGTGGAGTACCGGGACGGCAAGGTCTCCCGCATCGACACGGTGGTGGTCTCCACGCAGCACTCCGACGACATCTCCAACAAGAAGCTGCACGCCGCCATCCGCGCCGAGGTCATCGACCGCGCGCTGCCGAAGAAGCTCGTCGACCGGAAGACCAAGATCTTCATCAACCCCACCGGCCGATTCGTCATCGGCGGCCCCATGGGCGACACCGGCGTCACCGGCCGCAAGATCATCGTCGACACCTACGGCGGCATGGGTCGCCACGGCGGCGGCGCGTTCAGCGGCAAGGATCCCTCCAAGGTCGATCGCTCGGCAGCCTACATGGGGCGATACATCGCCAAGAACGTGGTGGCCGCGGGGCTCGCCACCCGCTGCGAGGTGCAGGTGGCCTACGCCATCGGCGTGGCCGAGCCGGTCTCGGTGATGGTCGACACCTTCGGCACCGGCACGGTGCCCGAGGAGGCCATCTCCCGCGCCGTCCGCGAGGTGTTCGGCCTCACGCCCCGCCAGATCATCGAGGGGCTCGACCTGCTCCGCCCCATCTACCAGGCGACCGCGTCCTACGGCCACTTCGGCCGGGAGGAGAAGGCCTTCACCTGGGAGCGCACCGACAAGAAGGGCGCGCTCCAGGCCGCCGCCGGCGGTCGCGCGCGGCGCCGGTAGCCGTCACGCCCGGGACCGGGGAGCCGCATGGGAACCCTCGCCGCGGTCCTCCTCGGACTGGTCCAGGCCGTCACCGAGTTCCTCCCGGTCAGCTCGACCGCCCACCTGCTGCTCGCGGGGGAGCTTCTCGGGGAGAGTCTCGGCGACGCGCGCTTCCGCGCCTTCGTGACCATCATCCAGACCGGCACCACGCTGGCGGTGCTCGTCTACTTCCGCGACGACCTCCGCCGTCTCGCCGCGGCCTGGTTCACGGGGATCCGCACGGGGCGCCCGATGGGCACGGCCGACGCCCGGCTCGCCTGGTACATCGCGCTCGGGACCCTGCCGGCGGCGGTGCTGGGCAAGCTCCTCGAGCACCGGATCGAGGCGCTCGGCAACGGGGTCATCGCCTTCTCGCTCGTCTTCTGGGGGCTCGTCATGGCCGCGGCGGAGCGCTTTGCCACCCACCGGCGCGAGATCTCCGACGTCACCGCCCGCTCGGCGCTCGCCATCGGGGTGGGGCAGGCGCTGGCACTCGTGCCCGGGACCTCCCGGTCCGGCAGCACCATCACCACCGGAATGCTCCTCGGCTTCTCCCGGGAAGCGGCGGCCCGGTTCAGCTTCCTCCTCTCGGTGCCCATCATCCTGGGGGCGGGGGTCTACAAGCTGGTCAAGGCGCTGCCGGTGCTGCGCGGTGAGCCCTCCTGGCGGAACGCCACGATCGTCGGCACCGTCGTGGCGGCAGCGGCCGGCTACCTCGTCATCGGCTGGCTGCTCCGCTACCTCCGGACCCGGACCACCTACCTCTTCGTCGTCTGGCGCGTCGTCATGGGTGCGCTCGTCGCGGTGCTCCTCTGGCAGGGGGTGCTGCCCGCCGCGGACGAGGCGCATGCGCCGCCGCCGTCCGCCACCGCCCGCCCGCGATGAGCGCCGACCGGCTCCGGCGCGCGGTGGCCGGGCGCCCCTTCTCCGTCCTGGACGTCTCGGCGCTCGAGGCGGGGTACCGAGACTCGCCCGGCCGGCTCGGCGAGGCGGCCGTGCTCGTGCCGGTCTTCTTCGACGCCGGGGAGCCGCACGTCGTCATGACCCGACGCCGCGCCGATCTGCGGATCCACCCGGGGCAGATCTCCTGGCCCGGCGGCCGGGTCGATCCGGGCGATGCCGACTCCCGCGCGGCGGCGCTGCGCGAGGCGCACGAGGAGGTCGGGCTCCTGCCCTCCGACGTGGAGGTCCTGGGTCGGCTCAGCGAGGCGCTCGCGGTGCTCTCCGGGTTCCGCTTGACGCCCTGGGTGGGGATCGTGCCATACGCATATCCTTACGTGGCCCAGCCGTCCGAGGTCGCGGGGATGGTCGAGTTCTCGGTGGCGGACCTCCTCGCGCCGGGGGTCCACCGGACGGGCACCCGGGAGGCGTTCGGAAGCGTGCACGTGGTCCACACCTTCGAGGTCCAGGGAGAGGTGGTCTGGGGAGCGAGCGCCCTCATCCTCCACGAACTCCTGACCGCATGGAGAGCCGCATGAAGATCTACCCGGTGGTGATGGCGGGCGGCAGCGGGACGCGGTTCTGGCCGCTCTCCCGGAAGAACCGCCCCAAGCAGTTCCTGCCCCTCGACGGGGACGAGCCGATGCTGGCGGCGACCGTGGACCGGCTGCCGCCGCTGGCGCGCATCCAGGACACCTTCGTGGTCTGCGGCCCGAACCACGCGGCCGCGGCGCGCCGCATCCTGCGCAAGCTGCCCCGGGAGAACCTGCTCGTCGAGCCCTGCCCGCGGAACACCGCACCCTGCGTGGGCCTGGCCGCGCTGCACGTGAAGCGGCGCGACCCGAAGGGGGTCATGGTGATGCTGCCGGCGGACCACCACGTGGCCCGCCCCGAGGCCCTGCGGGAGGCGCTCGCGGCCGGGGCGAAGCTCGCCTTCGAGGGGGCCGTGGCGACGATCGGGGTGAAGCCGGACCGCCCCGAGACCGGGTACGGCTACCTGAAGGTGGGGGCGAAGCTGAAGGCGCTCGGGAAGGGGAAGAAGGCCTTCCACCCGGCGCGGGTGGAGCGCTTCGTGGAGAAGCCGGACGTGGTCACCGCGTCCCGCTACCTGGCCGAGGGGGGCTACCTCTGGAACTCGGGGATCTTCCTCTTCCGGGCCGACGTGATCCTGGAGGAGATCCGGCGGGCCATGCCGGTGCTCGGCGAGCAGCTCGCGGTCATCGAGAAGTCGATCGGGACCCCGGCCTACGGGCGGACGCTCGCGCGGGTATTCCCGGCGGCGCCCTCCATCTCCATCGACTACGGGGTGATGGAGAAGAGCCAGCGCATCGCGGTGGTGCCGGCCGAGTTCGGATGGAGCGACGTGGGGAGCTTCGCGGCGCTGTCGGAGGTGCGGGAGCTCGACGACCTGGGCAACGTGGTCCAGGGGGACGCGATCGTCATCGACGGCCACGACAACGTGGTGCTGGGGCACGGGAAGCGGCCGGTGGCGGTGGTGGGGGTGGACGGGCTCGTGGTGGTGGACGCCGGCGACGCGGTGCTCGTGGTGCGCAAGGAGAAGGCCCAGGACGTGCGCAAGGCGGTCGAGGAGCTGAGGCGGCGCGGGCGCGAGGGGCTGCTGTAGGCGACGGGCAGGCGCAGGGGAGGAGACGACATGGCGAGCATCTCGAGGCAGATCTTCCGCGAGTACGACATCCGCGGGCTGGTGGACCAGGACCTCACCGAGGAGGCGGTGCGCCTGGTGGGCTGCGCGCTGGGCACCGAGGTGCGCGAGAAGGGCGGGCGGCGCGTGGTGGTGGGACGCGACTGCCGGGAGAGCGGCCCGCGCTTCGCGAAGGCGATGATCGCCGGGCTCACCTCGACGGGGGTGGACGTCACCGACCTGGGGGTGGTCCCGACGCCGCTCACCTACTTTGCCGCGGCCACCCTGCCGGTGGACGGCCTGGTGATGATCACCGGCTCCCACAACCCGCCCGAGTACAACGGCCTCAAGGTGGGCGTCGGCAAGAGCACGCTCCACGGGGAGGGGATCCAGGCGCTCCACCGGCGCATCGTCGAGGGGCGCTTCGCCACCGGGGCGGGCACGGTGGACACCCACGACATCGTCACGCCCTACCAGGCCTACGTCCGGGGAAATCTGAAGCTCGGCGCGCGGCGGCTCAAGGTGGTGGTGGACGCCGGCAACGGCACCGGCGGCGTGGTGGCGGTGCCCATCTTCGAGGCGCTGGGCGTCGAGGTGGTCCCGCTCTTCCTGGAGATGGACGGGCGCTTCCCGAACCACCACCCCGACCCCACCGTGGAGCACAACCTCGAGCAGCTGAAGGCGAAGGTGCGCGAGACCGGTGCCGACCTGGGCGTGGCCTACGACGGCG